>Ga0315271_10000068_pt1 | contig 44817 bp, 50 predicted proteins | sample C3_top_MG_FD_204664 | JGI IMG/M metagenome (GOLD analysis project Ga0315271, IMG submission 204664) | Sediment microbial communities from Yellowstone Lake, YNP, Wyoming, USA - C3_top | ecosystem: Environmental > Aquatic > Freshwater > Lake > Sediment | place: USA: Wyoming | collected 2017-08-01
GATCAGCCAAAGCCAATCCAACTACCACCACAACACCCACACCTATCGGCTGTAAATTGTTAAAGATCAATCGATTGAACCAACAGATTCCACTGAAAGCCCCTTTCGAGAAGGTGCGCATTCTACAGAGCGCATAGAATCCGTCAACACTTTCATCAAACTATTTTTAAATAATTGTGACGCGCGCGAATTTTCGCTTGCCTATTTGCGCCACCACGGTCGCCCCCACGGGGACGCTGATGCCTTTATCCATCACGCGCTCACCGTCCAGCCTCACGCCGCCGCCAGCAATCTGGCGGATGGCGTCCGAGGTGCTGGACACCAACCCCGCCTGCTTCAATAACTGCGGCACCAGCAAGCCCCCTTCGACGCCCGGCAAGCTGATTGTCGGCATGTCGTCCGGTAGCGCGCCCTTCTGGAAGCGCGCTTCAAACTCCGTCAGCGCCTGGGCCGCCGCCGCTGCGCCATGAAAACGCGCGACGATCTCCTGCGCAAAGCCAACCTTGATGTTGCGCGGATTGGCGCCCTCAGCCACCTGCTGCTTCCAGTTGCCGATAGTGTGTAACGATTCAAACGACAGCAACTGGATATAACGCCACATCAATTCATCAGACACCGACATCAGCTTGCCGAAAATTTCCTGCGGCGGCTCTTTGATACCGATGTAGTTGCCGAGCGACTTCGACATTTTGTTGACGCCATCCAGACCTTCCAGCAGCGGCATGGTGAGAATGCATTGCACGGGCTGACCATGCTGCTTTTGCAGCTCGCGCCCCATCAACAGATTGAATTTCTGGTCGGTGCCGCCCAACTCGACATCGGCTTTCAATGCCACCGAGTCGTATCCCTGGATCAGGGGATACAAGAATTCATGGATCGCGATCGGCTGCTGGCTGGTGTAGCGTTTGTGAAAGTCATCCCGTTCCAGCATGCGCGCGACAGTATGCGACGCTGCCAGCCGGATCATTCCGGTTGCGCCCAGGCCTTCCATCCATTCGGAATTGAACCGCACCTCGGTCAACGCCGGATCGAGAATCTTGAACACCTGTTCCTGATAGGTTTTGGAGTTTTCGGCCACCGCTTCGCGGGTCAACGGCGGGCGCGTGGTGTTTTTCCCGGTCGGGTCGCCGATCATGCCGGTGAAATCCCCAATCAGGAAGATGACCTGATGTCCCAGCGCCTGAAACTGGCGCAACTTGTTGAGCAGCACGGTATGTCCAAGATGGAGATCCGGCGCGGTAGGGTCAAAACCCGCTTTAATCCGCAACGGGCGTCCCGTCTTCAATTTCTCGATCAACTCGGCCTCGACCAGCAGTTCGTCGGCTCCGCGCTTGATTTCCTGCAAGGCATCGTGCATTGACTTCCTCTCTATTGGGTCAAGTTTGCCCAAACCTGGCCGTAAAACTTGAATGCCACTTCACCCAACGCAGCACAAGCTGCTGTTTGGATTGAATAATTTCCCGAGATCATTTGTGTTAGAATTCGGGCTCGATTACGGAAGGGAAACGGTCCATGCCGCTCACCAAACTGAGAATCTTAACCGATCGCATGACCGGAGCGGAACGCCGCTTCAGCCTGCGCACCTTGGTTGCACTCTCCAGCCTGCCGCTGTTTGGCGTGGTAGCCGCCTTCGGCTTGGCGCCTGACACCAGCACGCTCGATATCACCCCGGAAACCATTACCGAAGCCATCGCCCTGCCGACGCTGGCCTCTGCAAGCAATGCCGCCACGTTCGAACGCGAAAGCGTGATGCAATCGGGCGATACCCTTAGCAGCGCGCTATCGCGGCTCAAGATCGACGATCTCGAAATTCAGCGTTTGCTGGCTACCGATACGGTGCGCCAACTGGCTTCCGGTATCCGTGTTGGCAAGCGCATTCAGGCCACCACTACCCAGGACGGTCAATTGCTGACCATCCAGTTCGAGCGCGACGACTCGCCAGCCTTGGTGGTACGCCGGCAGGGTGAAAACTATGTTGCGGAAGAAAGCAGTGAACTGATCGAGACCCGCGTGGTGATGCGTTCGGGCCGCATCCTGTCGTCGTTGTATGGCGCCACCGACAGTGCTGGCATCCCCGACAAAATTGCCGACCAGATGGCGGAGACCCTCTCCACCAGCCTGGATTTTCGCGACGATTTGCGTCAGGGTGACACCTTCTCGGTTATCTACACGGTCAACTATCGTAATGGCGAACCCATTGCCGTCGGCAAACTACTGGCAGCCGAATTCGTCAATGCAGGCAAGCCACATCGGGCTGTTCTGTTCCGCGACCCGTTCGGTCGCGAAGACTATTACACCCCTGAAGGCGAATCGCTGAAAAAGGGCTTCTTGCGTTCGCCGCTCGAGTTCTCCCGCATCACCTCCAGCTTCAGCAGTTCGCGTCTGCACCCCCTGCTGGGCTTCCATCGTGCCCATACCGGCGTCGACTTCGGGGCGCCCACCGGAACCCGGGTCAAGGCCACGGGCGACGCCATCGTTGCATTCGCGGGACGCAAAGGCGGTTATGGCAATCTCGTCATCCTGCAGCATCACAACGGCTACGAAACTTACTATGCACATCTGAGCGCTTTTGCGCCAGAGACCCGCCCAGGTCGCTCAATCAGCCAGGGTGAGGTCATTGCCTATGTCGGCTCGACTGGTGCGTCCACTGGCCCGCACCTGCACTATGAAGTCCGTATCGCAGGCACGCCGTACAACCCCATGTCGATCAAACTGCCGGGATCCGCTCCGCTGGACGTGGCTCAACGTGCGCGTTTCCTGCAACAAACTGCCAACTGGTCTGAAAAGCTGGCTTTGTTGCGCGGCACCAACCTCGCCGCGCTCGATTGAGCGCAGTCCCCGCGCATGAGGCGCCGCTGTCCAATCAAACCGAGCTTTATGTCGGCCTCATGTCCGGCACCAGCCTGGATGGCGTCGATGCCGTTCTCGCCGCAATAAGTCCCGCCGGCCAAACCCGGCTCATCCACTCCCATTACCTGCCCTACGCCGACAGTTTGCGCGCGCAACTGCTGGCATTGCACGCGCCGCAAGCCAATGAAATCCATCTGGCTGCCCGTGCCGCCAACGACTTGGCGCGTCTTTACGCACAAGCCGTCAATGGCTTGCTCAACGGCATCGATCCCGCCACCGTGCGCGCGATTGGCTGCCATGGCCAGACCCTGCGTCACCGTCCCGCTGACGGCTACACCTTGCAAATCGGCAACGCCGCCTTGTTGGCCGAACTCAGCAACATCACCGTGATTGCCGACTTCCGCAGCCGCGATATCGCAGCCGGCGGTCAGGGCGCGCCGCTGGTGCCCGCCTTCCATGCCCGGGCGCTTGGGCATCCGGCCATCCACCGCGTTATCGCCAATATCGGCGGCATCGCCAATATCACCGACTTGCCGGTAAACGGCACGGTGCGCGGCTGGGACACTGGCCCTGGCAACATGTTGCTGGATGCGTGGATCAAGCGACACAGCGGCGTCCATTACGACCGCGACGGGGCATGGGCAGCCAGCGGAGTCATCCGCCCCGACCTACTGAACAGGCTAATAAGTCATCCCTATCTGAAACAGCCCCCACCCAAAAGCGCCGGGCGCGAACAGTTCAATCTGGGTTGGCTGGATGCCACGTTAAGCAATCTGGATCAGCCAGTTGCCCCGGCGGACGTGCAGACCACTTTGCTCGAATTCACTGCCAGGAGTCTGTGCGATGCGGTGAATCGCGAATGCTGTGGCGCGCAGGAACTCTATGTTTGCGGCGGCGGTGCGCACAACGGTTTACTGATGCAGCGTATCAACGCCCACTTGCCAGACCTGCGGGTGGCAACCACGTCCGCGCTCGGGATAGCCCCGGATTGGGTAGAGGCGCTCGCGTTTGCCTGGCTGGCGCGGCAGACGCTGCATCATGCGCCGGGCAATCTGCCCGCAGTCACCGGCGCACGGGGCGAACGGATTCTGGGCGCGATTTACCCGGCTTAAAAACAAAGACAGCGGCCAAGGCCGCTGTCTTTGTTGGGGATGTCGCGCTTATGCCGAGAACGACGAGCCGCAGCCGCACGTGGTGGTGGCGTTCGGGTTCTTGATGACGAATTGCGCACCTTCCAGACCTTCCGAGTAATCGATTTCAGCGCCCACCAGATACTGGAAGCTCATCGAATCAACCAGCAGCGTCACGCCGTTTTTCACCATCGCGGTGTCGTCGGCATTCTGCGCTTCGTCGAAGGTAAAGCCGTACTGAAAGCCGGAGCAGCCGCCGCCGGACACGAACACGCGCAGTTTCAGATCGGGGTTGCCTTCTTCGTCGATCAGGCTTTTGACCTTGCTGGCTGCGCTATCGGTGAAGATCAGCGGGATGTCCATTTCAGTTGCTGCATTCATCTTGGTGCTCCTTAAATAAGTGTGGGCTAATTATCCGCTTCAGCCGTTCTGCGTCAAGCAAAGACCCTGTTTCGGCCACGGAGTTCCGCCCATATCAGGGCAGCATGCCCACATCGGTCAGCGCCGTGTCCTCGGGCAGATCGAACAGGATATTCATGTTCTGCACCGCCTGCCCCGCCGCACCCTTGACCAGATTATCAATCACCGACAGCACCACCACGGTGTCGCCGCCTTGCGGCCGATGCACCGCGATGCGGCACACGTTGGCGCCGCGCACCGAGCGGGTTTCCGGATGCGCCCCGGCGGGCAGTACATCGACAAAAAGCTCGTCTGCATAACGCTGTTCAAACAGGCTTTGCAGATCAATGTCGGCGCTCATTTTGGCGTACAAAGTCGCGTGGATGCCACGGATCAGCGGCAACAGATGCGGCACAAAGGTAAAGCCGACTGGCTTGCCCGCGAAGCTTTCCAGCCCCTGCTTGATTTCCGGCCAGTGGCGGTGGCCGCCGACCGCATAGGCCTTGAAGTTATCCGCCGCCTCGGCAAACAGGATATGGGTTTCCGGCTTGCGTCCGGCGCCGGACACACCCGATTTCGCGTCCGCCACCAAAAAACCCGTTTCAACCACGCCGGATTCCAGCAAGGGCAAAAATCCCAGTTGAACCGCCGTCGGGTAGCACCCCGGATTGGCGATCAGGCGCGCGCCCTTGATTTGCGCGCGATTGATTTCGGGCAGGCCGTATACCGCCTCGGCCACCAGATCAGGACAGGCGTGTTCCATTTTGTACCACTGCTCCCACACCGCCACGTCCTTGATGCGAAAGTCCGCCGCCAGGTCGATCACCTTGACGCCCGCATCGAGCAGCGCGCGGGTCTGCTGCATCGCCACGCCGTTGGGAGTGGCGAAGAACACCACGTCGCAATTTTCCAGCCCGGCTTCTTCCGGAGTGGAAAATGCCAGCTTCACCCGCCCGCGCAGGTTGGGGAACATATCGGCCACCGGCATCCCGGCTTCCTTGCGCGAGGTGATGGCTTTTAATTCCACCTGCGGATGACGCGCCAACAGGCGCAGCAACTCGACCCCGGTGTAACCCGTGCCGCCGACAATACCGACTTTGATCATGCTCGTTCCTTGCAAAGAAGGGCGTCATTGTAAGACACACCCGATGACCGGCATAAAAAAAGCCGCCCCGAAAAGGACGGCTTTTTGTACAGACAAGCGGCTGCTCCAAATACGATCAGCGCTTGGAGAACTGCTTGCGGCGACGCGCTTTGTGGAAGCCGACTTTTTTCCGTTCGACTTCGCGCGCATCGCGAGTCACCAGGCCAGCCGCTTTAAGCGTGGGCTTCATTTCGGGCGAAAACTCGATCAGCGCACGGGTGATGCCGTGACGCACGGCGCCGGCCTGACCCGATTCACCACCGCCCGCCACGTTGACCATAATGTCGAACGTGTTCAGATTCTCGGTCAACGCCAACGGCTGACGCACGATCATGCGGCCGGTTTCACGTGAGAAATACTCGTCCACCGGCTTGTCGTTGACGACGATCTTGCCGCTGCCCGCCTTGATGAACACGCGCGCAACGGATGATTTGCGACGCCCCGTACCGTAGTTGTAATTACCGATCATGGTGTGGCCTTAGATTTGTGCGTTGATTTCCAGCGGCTGGGGCTGTTGCGCCTCGTGCGGATGATCCGCGCCCGCATAAATTTTCATTTTCTTGATCATGGCGTAGCCAAGCGGGCCTTTGGGCAGCATGCCCTTGACCGCTTTTTCCAGCGCACGACCGGGGAAACGCTCCTGCATTTTGCCGAAGGTCGTTTCGTAGAGGCCGCCCGGGTAGCCGGAGTGGCGATAATATTTTTTGTCGAGTTCCTTGTTGCCGGTCACGCGCATCTTGCCTGCGTTGACGACGACGATGTAATCGCCGGTATCGACGTGCGGGGTGAACTCGGGCTTATGCTTGCCGCGCAGACGGCGGGCAATCTCGGAAGCCAGGCGGCCCAGCACTTTGTTATCAGCATCAACCACGAACCAGTCGCGTTTGACTTCATGCGTTTTAGCGGAAAAGGTTTTCATGACCCAACCTCTGCACAGAGGACATTCTCGGAAAGCCGGGCATTCTAAAGCCCGCCCCCTGCAAAGTCAAACACTGAATGCGAATCCTGTATCGGGCTGACATACAATCCCGGCCATGATTGCCTGGCTTGCCACCCATCTTGCCGCCGCCGCGCTGTTGCCGCCGCTTTCCCTGGTAATCCTGTCAGTGGCCGGGCTGATTCTTTACCGTCGTCGCCCCCTTCTGGCCAGGTCGCTGATCCTGCTGTCCACCGTCGCGCTCTACGGCCTGTCCACTCCATGGGTCGGCGGGCTGCTGCTGAAAAGCCTGGAAATCAGCACTCCGGTCTGTCCTGACACGCTCGCGAACGCAGGTGCCATCGTCGTTCTCGCCGGCGGGCGGCGGATAGCGGCAGCCGAATATGGTGGCGATACGCTCAACGGCATCAGCCTGGAACGTCTGCGCTACGCCGCCTTCCTCCATCGCGCCAGCGGCCTGCCCATCCTGGCCACCGGCGGCACGCCCGGCGGCACGCAAAGCGAAGCACGCATCATGCAGCACGTCCTGCGCAGCGATTACGGCATTTCACCCGTATGGATCGAGGAATCCGCGCTCACCACCTGGGATAACGCCCGCCTCTCCGCGCCCCTTTTGAAGCAACAAGGCATCCAGCGCATCGTGCTGGTTACCCACGCCTGGCACTTGCGCCGTGCCATGCCACTGTTTGAAGCGCAAGGGCTCAGCGTCATCCCGGCTGGAATCCAGTTTTCCAGCGCCCATATCGACTCTGCCCTTGACCTGTTCCCCATCTCTGCGGGACTGCGCGACAGCACTTTTGCCCTGCACGAATGGCTGGGCATAGTGTGGTACAAACTCCGTTCGAATTTTGCCTGAAGGAAGCCCATGAAAGCCCGTGTCAAACTGATTGAAGGTGTCAGCTTCGTTGGCCAGAGCGAATCCGGCCACAGCGTCGTCATGGACGGCCCGCCTGATTCCGGCGGCAAAAATCTCGGCGTGCGGCCGATGGAAATGCTGTTATTGGGGCTGGGCGGTTGCTCCGCGTTTGATATCGTCCACATCCTGCGCAAGGCGCGCCAACAGGTCACCGACTGCGTCGCCGATATCGACGCCACCCGCGCTGACACCGACCCCAAGGTGTTCACCCGTATTCACATCCATTTCACCGTTACCGGCATTGCGCTCGACCCCAAGCGGGTTGAACAGGCGGTGAAACTGTCCGCTGAAAAATACTGTTCGGCCAGCATCATGCTCGGCAAGGTGGCCGCGATCACGCACGATTTCGAGGTGGCGCAAGGCTGAACAGAGAAATGCAGCTCTGCCACACCCCGCACGAATCCGCATAGCCGCAAATCAATTCGCCTCGTTGGGCGGCGTCTGCTGCCCGCACCCGTTCCCCCTCACGCAGCAAACTACTGCGTAATTTTGGGTGCATGTCGCCCAACCCGGCACCACGATGGTGCGCAACACGCGGATCGGTCTTTACGCGTAGCCATTAAGTCCAGTAAAAACAATGAAATTGCTTGGTGCGCCCGCCTGGCATAGCGATTGCTTTGTCAGGGTGTACGGATGCAATGTCGTCCCCAAGTGAAAAGTCAGGCCGAATGCAACGGTGCATTCGGCGATGTGCATTACTGTCGGCTTTTCAGTCTTTTTGTTCGGAGTGGTGATATGGATATGAGCACGTCCCCAGCGGGTCCCAAAATGAAACTGGTGATGATCGGCAACGGCATGGCCGGGGTGCGCACGCTGGAAGAATTGCTGAAACATGCGCCTGAACTTTACGACATCACGGTGTTTGGCGCCGAGCCTCATCCCAACTACAACCGCATTCTGCTGTCGCCAGTGCTGGCGGGCGAGCAGACAGTGGACGACATCGTATTGAATCCGCTCGACTGGTACAGCGACAACCACATCACCCTGCACACGGGCAAAAAGGTGGTGAAGATCGACCGCACGGCGCGTTTTGTCGAGACCGAAGACGGCACCCGCGCCGAGTACGATCGCCTGCTGATCGCCACCGGCTCCAACCCCTTTATCCTGCCGGTGCCCGGTGCGGATTTTCCCGGCGTCATCAGCTTTCGCGACATCGCCGACGTCGACGCGATGATCCAGGCTTCCAGCCAGTACCAGCACGCGGTCGTCATCGGCGGTGGCCTGCTGGGTCTGGAAGCCGCCAACGGGCTGATGAAGCGCGGCATGGAGGTGAGCGTGGTGCATATCGCACCGTGGCTGATGGAGCGTCAGCTCGACGAACCGGCTGCGCGCCTGTTGCAAAAAAGCCTGGAAGCCAAGGGCATGAAATTCCTGCTGCAAAAGCAGACGGCTGAACTGGTCAAGGGCGAGTCTGGAAGGGTGGCCGCGATCAAATTCAAGGACGGCGATTCTGCCCCCGCCGACCTGGTGGTGATGGCGGTCGGCATCCGCCCCAATACCGAGCTGGCCGAATCCGCCGGGCTGCATTGCAATCGCGGCATCGTGGTGAACGACACCATGCAAACGTTTGACCCGCGCATTTATTCCATTGGCGAATGTGCGGCGCATCGCGGCATTGCCTACGGCCTGGTCGCACCGCTGTTCGAACAGGCCAAGGTGTGCGCCAACCATCTGGCGCAGCACGGCATCGGCCGCTATCAAGGCTCGATCACCTCGACCAAGCTCAAGGTCACCGGCATCGACCTGTTTTCGGCGGGCGATTACATGGGCGGCGAAGGCACCGAATCCATTCTCTATTCCGATCCCATCGGCGGCGTTTACAAGAAATTGGTCATCAAGGACAACAAACTGGTCGGCGGCGTGATGTATGGCGACACCGTCGATGGCGCCTGGTATTTCTCGCTGCTGCGCGACGGCAAGAATGTGACCGAGCTGCGCGATCATTTGATGTTCGGGCAGGATCACTGCGGCAACCTCGGCCATGGCGGCATCAACAAGGCCGCCGCGATGACCGACGACATGGAAGTGTGCGGCTGCAACGGCGTGTGCAAGGGCGACATCGTCAAGGCGATTCGCGAGAAGGGGCTGTTCACGCTGGAAGATGTGCGCAAGCACACCAAAGCCTCGTCGTCGTGCGGCTCGTGTACGGGGCTGGTCGAGCAGATTCTGGCGGTGACCGCTGGCGGCGATTATTCCGCCACGCCGAAAACCAAATCGATGTGCGGCTGCACCGATCACACCCACGAAGAAGTGCGCGCGTCGATCCGGCAAAACAAACTGCTGACGATTCCGCAGGTGCAGACCTTCATGGAATGGCGCACGCCCAACGGCTGCGCGAGCTGCCGCACCGCGCTCAACTACTACCTGATTTCGACCTGGCCAGGCGAGGCGGAGGACGATCCGCAGTCGCGCTACATCAACGAGCGCGCCCACGCCAACATCCAGAAAGATGGCACCTACTCGGTCATCCCGCGCATGTGGGGCGGCCAGGTCACGCCGGACGAATTGCGCCGCATTGCCAACGTGGTGGACAAGTATTCGATCCCGTCGCTGAAAGTCACCGGCGGCCAGCGCATCGACATGCTCGGGGTGAAGAAAGAAGACCTGCCCAAAGTATGGGCCGATCTCGACATGCCGTCCGGCCACGCTTACGGCAAGGCGCTGCGCACAGTCAAAACCTGCGTTGGCTCGGAGTGGTGCCGCTTCGGCACGCAGGATTCGACCAAGCTCGGCGTCGATCTGGAAAAAATCTTCTGGAAAATGTGGGCGCCGCACAAGGTCAAACTCGCGGTGTCGGGCTGTCCGCGCAACTGCGCCGAAGTCGCGATCAAGGACGTCGGCATCATCGGCGTCGATTCCGGCTGGGAGATTTATGTCGCGGGCAACGGCGGCATCAAGACCGAAGTCGCGCATTTTCTGGTCAAGGTCAAAACCGAAGCCGAGGTCATCGAATACACCGGCGCGTTCCTGCAACTCTACCGCGAAGAAGCGCGCTACCTCGACCGCACCGTGCACTACGTCGAGCGCGTCGGTCTCGATTACGTGAAGAAGAAAATTCTCGACGACCACGAAGGCCGCAAGGCGCTGCACGAGCGGATGCTGTTTGCGCTGTCGGTCGAACGCGACCCGTGGGTCGAGCGTGCCAAGGAAGGCAAGCTCGCGCATGAGTTTGAAGCGTTGACGGTTTAATCGGGAGCGCGCGACATGCTGTTCGGACGCAAACACAAAAACCCGATCACCATCGCCGACAAGGGTGCGGTGGAGTGGAAATACACCACTTGCGGCTATTGCTCGACTGGCTGCTCGATCGAGGTCGGGCTGGATCGCTCTGGCCGCGCTGTTGCTTCGCGCGGCGCGGCGGGCGCGGATGTGAATCGCGGCAAACTGTGCATCAAGGGGATTTTCGAGCACGAACTGTTTGAGTCCGCCGGACGCGGCAAAGTCCCGTTGCTGCGCAAGTCGCGCCTCGATGCATTTGGCGAAACCGACTGGGATCATGCACTCGATCATGTCGGCAGCGAGATCAAGCGCATCCAGGCGGCGCATGGCCGCGACAGCTTCGCGATTATTTCCACCGGGCAGATCATGACCGAGGAGTTCTACACCCTGGGCAAACTCGCGCGCGGCGCGATCGGCACCAACAACTACTGCGGCAACACCACGTTGTGCATGGCCTCGGCGGTGTCGGGCTACAAGCGTTCGTTCGGCTCCGACGGCCCGCCCGGCTGCTACGAAGATTTTGAGCACACCGAATGCCTGCTGGCGTTCGGCTCCAACCTGCCGGAGCAGCATCCGATTATTTTCTGGCGGCTGAAAATGGCGCTGGAGGCGCGCAAGTTCCCGGTCATCGTCATCGATCCGCGCGTCACCATGTTTGCGCAAATGGCCGACATGCATCTGCCGATCACGCCGGGCACCGACATTGTTTTACTCAATGCGCTGGCGCATGTGATCCTGAAAGAGGGTCTGGCGGATCAGGCGTACATCGACGCGCACACCACCGGTGCGGACGAATTCGCCGCGCTGGTGGCGCAATACGATCCGGTCAGCGCATCAAAAATCTGCGGCATCGACGAAGACACGATCCGCAATGTCGCGCGCCTGTACGCCAAAGCGGGCGCGGCGATGTCGATCTGGACGATGGGCATTAACCAGAGCACGCACGGCTCCGACGGCGTGGTCGCAATCAATAATCTGAACATTCTCACCGGCAACATCGGCAAGCCGGGTTCGACTTCGCTGTCGATCACCGGGCAAGCCAACGCGATGGGCACGCGCGAGTGGGGTTCGACCACCGGGCTGCCGGGTTATCGCTATCTGGAAAAGGAAAAAGACCGCCAGGAGGTCGCCGATTTCTGGGGCATCGACGCCGAGTTTTTTCCCAAGCATCGTGGCTTGGCGATGACCGATATTTTGCCTGCGATTGAAACCGGCCAGATCAAGGGGCTGTGGCTGGTGGCGACCAATCCGATGACCTCGATGCCGAACACGCCGCGCATCCGCAAGACATTGGAAAAGCTCGAATTTCTGGTGGTGCAGGATGCCTACCGCGATGTGGAAACCAACGAGTACAGCCACGTCTATTTGCCTGCCGCCGTGTGGGCAGAAAAAGAAGGCGTGTTCACCAACACCGAACGCCGCGTTAACCTGATTCGCAACGTGCAGCAACCGCACGCCGATTCCAAACCCGATTTCTGGATTTTCAACCAGATCGCCAAGCGCTTTGCCAGCGAACGCAAGATTCCGCAATTCCCAGAAACCACCGAAGCCGCGTTCGAGGAAATGAAAACGCTCTCCAAAGGTCGGATGCTCGATTATTCCGGCATGAGTTACGCCATGCTGGAAGCGCAAAAAGGCGTGCAGTGGCCGTGTACCGACGGCGCGGCAACCGGCACCCAGCGCCTGTATGCCGACGGCAAGTTCGAATACGACAATGGGCGCGCCAAGCTGATTCCGCTGCCCTACGTCGAGAACAACGAAGTGCCCGACGACACCTATCCGTTCTGGTTGAATTCCGGCCGCGTGGTCGAGCATTTTCACACCCGCACCCGCACCGGCAAGATGGGCAACCTGAACAAATTTTCGCCGACGGCGTACATGGAAATGAACCCGGATGCGGCCAAGCCGCTCGGGATCGCGCACGGCAGTTATGCGCGACTGACCACCCGGCGCGGCGACGCGGTGGTGATGGTGCAACTCACCCAGCGCGTGCCGCGCAACATGGTGTTCGTGCCGTTTCACTTTCACGAGTGCGTCAACCGGTTAACTTTGGGACTGCTCGACCCGCACTCGCGCCAGCCCGCGTATAAACAATGCGCGGTCAAAATCGAAGCCGTCGCCGACCAGCAAGCCGCTGCCGTGCGCAATGCCGCCGCGCGCGCGTACTGAGGATCGCGACATGCTGACCTCAATGAATCGTGACATCGTCAACCGCCGTAGGGCGGATGAGCCGAAGGCGTTATCCGCCGTATGGGGTGAGACTGCAGGCGGTTATCCGGCGTTTGAGTCGCGCACATTCGGCGGAAGGCGCTGCGCTTTTCCGCCCTACCCAAATCGCTGAGGATCGCGACATGTTCCAGATACGAACCGAAGAACGCCCCTACGCTTTCCTGCCCGACGCCGATCATCCCGAGTTGAACCGCTATGGCAAGCCGATTCAACTGGTCGATGCCGATGATGAATTGGCAGGCAAAAGCCTGCGCATCAACGGCGACACCAGCGTGGGCGAGAACCCCAACCGCTACAAGCAGCACGGCTTTTATTTCAACGCCGACAACTGCATCGCCTGCCACGCCTGCGAAGCCGCGTGTTCGGAGAAAAACGACTTGCCCGCGCATATCGCGTTCAGGTCGGTCGGCTATCTGGAAGGCGGCAGCTATCCCTCAAGCACCCGCATGAACATTTCGATGGCGTGCAACCACTGCGACGATCCGGTGTGTTTGAAAGGCTGCCCGACGCTCGCTTACACCAAGTTCGCCGAATACGGCGCGGTGCTGCAAGACCCGGACATCTGCTTTGGCTGCGGCTATTGCACCTGGGTGTGCCCGTACAACGCGCCGCAGTTGGATACGAAAGCGGGGCATGTTTCCAAATGCAACATGTGTGTCGATCGCCTCGAAGTCGGACTCAAGCCCGCGTGCGTGTCGGCGTGTTTGGCGGGCGCACTCGACTTTGGCGTGATCGAAACCAAGCCGGAGAATCGCGAAATGCTCGACGCGCAGATTCCCGGCTTCCCGACGCCCGAGATTACCCATCCCAACATCCGCTTCCAGCAAGCCAAAAGCCTGCCGCGCGAAATGCGCCGCACCGATTCGATGCCGTTGCGCTACGAGCGCGACGACGCGGACAAAATATACAAACCCAAGGTGGCAGAAGACGGCCGACCGCGTGCGTGGAATCTGAAAAAACTGCGCTCGCGCGAGGACCCGCTGGTGATTTTTACCCTGGTATCGCAGTTGGTGGTGGGCGCATTTTTGCTGCTGTTTCTCGGCGCGCAAATGGGTATCGAAGCCTTGTCGCCTGCCGCGCATCCAGCGGTACATGCCACGCTGTTAATCGCGCTGCTGGGTTTCGAAACCATCGCGCTGGTGCTGTCCACGCTGCATCTGGGACGGCCACACCGGTTTTACCGCGCGTTCAACAATCTGAAATATTCGCCGGTGTCACGCGAAGTCGCGGCGGTGGCGGTGTTCTATAACCTGCTCGGCGGCTACACGCTGTTTACCGCTTTGAGCGGCGCGTTCGCCTGGTTGCCCGCTGGCTGGATAGAAACCATCGGTCTGGCCTGCGGTTGGGGCGCGGCGATTGCGGGGCCGGCAGCGCTGTATTTCATGTCGCGCATTTATCGTATCGAGGCGCGCCCGTTCTGGAACCACTGGCAAGTGCTGACCAGCTTTTACGGCAACATGGCCGCGCTCGGTGCGCTGACGGTGGCGCTGGCTTACGGCTGGACGCTGTGGGCGCAAGATGCATCGACGGCTGCATTGCTGACCCCGCTGGCGTGGGTGGTGGCGTCGGGGTTGTTGCTAGAGGGCATCGGGCTGGTGTTTCATGCGCGCCACCTGCATGCAATCGGCGGCGAAGGTGCAGCCGCGCATTATCTGCAACGCACCGATTTCGGCTACGCCTGGATCGCCCGCAATCTCGGCATGATCGTCGGCGGCGTCGGCGCGGTGGCGCTGGGCGTGTCGGCTGGCGGCATGCTTGCCTGGAGCCTGCTCGCTGCGGTGGTGGTGGCGAGTGCGCTGGCGGGACGCGCGCTGTTTTACGTGCTGGTGATTCCCACCACGATGCCAGGCACGTTTTTCTGGCGCAACAAAGGCTTCGAGGAACACGCACGCGAAACCGGGCTGGCGAATATGCCGCAGGTGGGCGTGCTGCCCTGCACCCATTAATGCAGCCGCATTGAACAGCCGCATTGATACATGAACCATGACGACTGGAAAACGGCTGCGCGCCTGCCCCACCGAACTGGAGCAAGGAATTTTCACGGCGGCTTACGGCTCGCCGCTGCAACGCCGGCGCCGCGCACTCGCCGTCGTGTTGCTGGGCGTCAAGCATGTGTTACGCGGTTTGCTGTTCAGTTGGCCCGCCTATGTGCTGGCGCTGGCGGCGTTTTACAGCGGGCAGGTTCACGCGCTGGCCTATCTGCTGTTGTTGATCCCCGCGCTGGCGGTGTCGCTGGCGATACTGACGCGCGGCGTGCGCGACGATTACCGCAGCCGGGTGAAAGACGTGCTGCTGGAAACAGGATTTGTACGTGGGCTGCTGTTCCCCCCGGCGCCCTGAGTGATTAAGTGGCACCCTGAATTTTAATGAAAAGGAAGCAACATGACCCAATGGCTTGAAGTGTGCGATCTCACCGAGATTCCCCAACTCGGTGCGCGCGTGGTGAATCACGGCGAACTCGCGATTGCGGTGTTTCGCAACGCCGACGATGAAGTGTTCGCGCTGGAAGACCGCTGTCCGCACAAGGGCGGGCCGCTGTCGCAAGGCATCGTCCACGGCAGACGTGTGACCTGCCCGCTGCATGGCTGGAATATCGAGCTGATCGCCGGTTGCGCCGTTCCGCCCGACGTTGGCTGCGCACGCGAATTCCCGATCAAACTCGAAGGCGCGCGGGTGTGGCTCGACCTTGCCTCGGTTAATGTCGCCGCCGCCTGAACCCATCACTCATCTGGCAAGGCGCCTGGCCTTGCCCATCGACTGGAACACACCATGACCCGCGATTTCTGGAAATCTGGCCACACCCCCACGCTGTTATCTGCCTTTTTATATTTCGACATCGCCTTCATGGTGTGGGTAATGCTGGGGCCGCTCGGGGTACAGATTGCAGAAACCCTGCAACTGAGCGCCGCGCAAAAAGGCATGATGGTGGCCACGCCGGTGCTGGCGGGCGCGTTGCTGCGGCTGGTGATGGGCGTACTGGTCGATCATCTCAAGCCAAAAAAGGCCGGTCTGATTGGTCAACTGATTGTGATTGGTGCGCTGACCTGGGCCTGGCTCGCAGGCATCCACAGCTACCGTGAAATTCTCACCCTCGGCGTGATGCTCGGCTTTGCAGGCGCGGCCTTCGCCGTCGCGCTGCCGCTGGCATCGCGCTGGTATCCGCCGCAGCACCAAGGCACCGCGCTGGGCATCGCAGGCGCGGGCAACTCCGGCACCGTGTTCGCTGCGCTGTTTGCACCCAGCCTCGCCGTCGCATTCGGCTGGGGCAACGTATTTGGCATCGCGCTGATTCCGGTCGGCGTCGCCTTTCTGGTCTATCTCATGTTCGCCAAGGACGCGCCCGATTGCCCGCCGCCCAAATCGCTGCATCAGTACATGAATGTGCTGCGCGACCGCGACGCCTGGTGGTTCATGTTCTTCTATTTCTGCACCTTCGGCGGCTTTGTGGGCCTTGCGTCCAGCCTCACCATTTATTTCCACGACCAGTACGGCATGACGCCGGTTCACGCAGGCTACTTCACTGCCGCCTGCGTGTTTGCCGGGTCACTGGTGCGACCGATGGGCGGGATGCTGGCCGACCGCATCGGCGGCATTCGCACCTTGCTGGTGGTGTATTCGCTGGCTGGTTTGTTTCTCATCATCGTCAGCTTTGGCGCAGATAGCGCGTGGCTGGCGTTAGCCGGCTTCATGTTCGCCATGGGTACGCTCGGCTTTGGCAACGGCGCGGTATTCCAGTTGGTGCCGCAGCGTTTCCGCAAGGAAATCGGCGTGATGACCGGACTGGTCGGCATGGCCGGTGGCATCGGCGGCTTTTATCTGGCCGCCAGCCTTGGCTACATCAAAGGCCAGACCGGCAGCTATCAACTCGGCCTGCTGATTTTTGCCGGGCTGTGCTTCGTCGCGCTGGTCGGACTCTCCGTCGTCAAGCAGCGCTGGCGCACCACCTGGGGCGCAGCGGCGATCTCGGGGGCGAAGGTTTAAGCCCGGCAGGTTTGACCGCAGCTCAAGGAAAGGCGGATACTGTGTCGCAATTGCAATGCATGGAGCCTGATATGAAAACCGCCACCCTGCCATCCCTGCGCGTTGAGCCAGAATTGCGGCAAGCTGCCGAGAACGTATTGCGCGAAGGTGAGAGCCTGTCTGGATTTGTCGAAGCAGCGGTGCGCACGCAAATTCACTGGCGCCAGACGCGCCAAGCGTTCATCGCGCGCGGCCTGGCGGCGCGCGATGCCGCCCGCGAAACGGGCGAGTATTTCAGTGCCGAAGCTGTACTGGACGAACTCGACGCCTTGCTGGCGCAAAAACCTGAATGACGCTCTATCGCGTCCGCATAACCCGGGGCGCGCGCGATGATCTGCTGCGACTCACGGCCTACTGGCGTGACAAGGACGTCGCTACTGCGCGGCGCGCTCGCGCTGCCATCGAAAAAGCGCTTGTCATGCTGCGCGATTTTCCTTTTTCCTGCCGCAAGGCGGATGACGACCAGCCTTTCCTGCGCGAACTGCTGATTCCTTTTGGCGCAGCAGGTTATGTTGCGTTGTTCGAAATCGACGAAGCAAACACGGTCACCGTGCTGGCAATCCGCCATCAGCGCGAAGACGATTACCACTGAGCCAGACCATGCCCCTGAAACTCCAATTCGGCTACGCCACCGCCACCGGCCCGCGCGAACGCAACGAGGACTACGGCGGCTTCGTCGAGCCAGCCGATCCGCAGCTCGCGGCGACCAAAGGCATGCTCGCAGTGGTGGCCGACGGCGTCTCGGGCGGCGCGCACGGGCGCGAGGCGGCGGAGACCTCGGTGCGAAATTTGTTGGCCGATTACTACGCCACCCCCGACACCTGGGAGACGCCGCATGCGCTCGGCACCGTGCTGGCGGCAATCAACCGCTGGCTCACCGGGCAGACCGCGTCGCGCCACGAATCCGGCGGCATGGCGACCACCCTCACCAGTCTGGTGCTGCGCGGCCGCCGCTTTCATTACGCGCATGTGGGCGACACCCGTTTGTATCGGCTGCGCGGCGAAGCGCTCGATCAACTGACCGTCGATCACGTCTGGGAAACCCCGGGCATGTCGCACGTGTTGAAGCGCGCGCTCGGGCTCGACACCCATGTGCGGCCTGATTTCGGCGACGGCGAACTGATCGCAGGCGATATGTTTCTGATCGTCTGCGACGGCGTGTGGGAGCCGCTCGGCCAGCTCGAACTGCACCGGCTGCTGAAGTTGCACGACGAGGTGCAGCGCGTCGCCGATGCGCTGGTCGATGCGGCTCACACGCGCGGCGGACAGGACAACGCCACCGCGCTGGTGGTGCGGGTGGCCGAAGCGGGCGATGCCGACGCCGCGCTGGCCGACGCGCGCGACCTGCCGCTGCCGGGCAAACTCTCCCCCGGCGCGCGGCTGGACGAATTCGTGATCGAGGACGAGTTGCACAACGGGCGCGAAACGCTGATCTATCGCGCCCGGCATGAGAAGACCGGCCAGCGCTGGGCATTGAAAACCCTGCAGCCGGTGCTGGCGGGCGACGCCGATGCGGCGTGCCGCTTGCTCGCTGAAGAGTGGTTCTTGAAGCGCGTCCATTCGCATTATTTCCCCGACGTGCTGCCGTTGCCGGGGCGCAATTTTCTCTATTTCGCGGTGCGTTATTTCGACGGCGCGACGCTACAGGACAAGCTCGATGCCGGTCAGCATTTTTCCCCGGTCGAAGCGGTCACCCTGGCGATCCGGGTGTTGAAAGGACTGGCCGCGCTGCACCGGCTCGACATCGTTCATCGCGACCTCAAACCCGCCAACCTGCATGTCGATCACGACGGCAAGCTGCACATCCTCGACCTCGGCGTAGCGCGCTGCCCCACGCTCGACGCGCGTGAATCCAACGCCCAGCCCGGCACCCCGAGTTTCATGGCGCCGGAGTTGTTCAACGATGTCGAAGCCAACAGCCAAACCGACCTCTACGCCGTCGGCGCCACGCTCTACCATCTGCTCACGCGCAAATATCCTTACGGCGAAATCGAGCCGTTCCAGCGCCCCAAATTCGGCGAGCCCGCACCGCCTGCGCGGCTCCGCCCCGACATCCCGCCGTGGCTGGAAAACGTGATTCTGAAAGCGGTCGCGCGCGATCCCGCACAACGCTTCGAGACTGCCGAGGAAATGCTGCTGGCACTGGAACGCGGCGAAGCCAACCCGCTGCTGCGCCGCCGCACCCCGCTGATCGAGCGCTCAGCGGCAGGCGCCTGGCCGCTGGTGGCCGCCATTTCAATTACGCTGAATCTGCTGCTGCTGTTTTTGCTGCTGGCAAGCTAAGCAAACGCCCACGCCGCAAACGGTTCGATCTCGTCGCGGTTGAGCAGCATCAACTGGCACGCATCCGGGTTCATCCGATGATCCGGCGTGGTGTCGACGTTGAGCCGCTGCAACACATAGCCCAGCAACGCACGCCGCACGTTGACCTCGATCGTGCCGTCTCCGGTCGCCGCGTAATCCATTAACAGACTCTCGCGCCTGGCCGCGTCCAGCCCGGCATGGGGCGCGAGCCGCAGGCTGACGGTTTCCACCCAGTCGTCGTCGTATTGCACGCCGGATTCGGCGGGCGTATCCAGGCACTCGGCCGCAACGATGCGCGACAGCACGAAGTCGCGGAAGTCGCAGGTGGCCGCACTGTAAGCGCGCACATGCCAGCGCAGCCCGGTGTCGACCAGCGTATGCGGTTCGAGGATGCGTTCGGCCTGGCCGTCGCGGCCGGACAGGGAGCGATAGTTGACGCGCAATTGACGCTGGCCCCGGATGGCGCGGGTGATCTGCGCCAGGATGGCCTGGCTGGGCAGGCGGGCGGGTAGCGGCAACGACGTAGTGCTCAGGCCATAAACCGATTCCGTTCCATACGGCCCATTGGCCACCGCCAGATTGGCCGCGATGACGGGCAGCACGGCCGCCGGCGACAGATCGGCAAAAACGGGGCTGAAGGCGGCGTTCGGCACAAAACCGAACACGCTGTGCTGGTACACCAGGTTGCCCGGGGCGAGGTCGCTGTAAAGCTTGAGGTCCTTGGTGGCGGCGGCATCCGAAATGCCAAAGGCTTTCGCCACGTCGCTGCGGGCGACGACGCCGCCATACCAGGCCATGATTTCGATGTATTGCAGCCGCTGACGCGTCGCCCATTTCACATCCAGCCGCATTTTCTCTTTTGAAATCATCTCGCTTGCTCCGGACAAGGCGTTGATCCCGGGATTATAGGCGCGCTCAGCGGCAATAAAAACACAAACACGGTATTTTTTATCTAGGTGATATTTTTTATTGACACTGTCTGATATATGGCCTAAATTGCAGCCATCCCAACCCGCCCAGGAGAAACAACATGGCCACCCCCGCAATGAACGAAGACAAGATGAAAGCGCTGTCCGCAGCGTTAAGCCAGATCGAAAAGCAGTTCGGCAAAGGCTCGGTGATGCGGCTGGGCGACCACGACGTGATGCGCGACATCCAGGCCGTCTCGACCGGCTCGCTCGGGCTCGACATTGCACTGGGCATCGGCGGCCTGCCGCGCGGCCGGGTGGTCGAAATTTACGGCCCGGAATCGTCCGGCAAAACCACGCTCACCTTGCAGGTCATCGCCGAAATGCAGAAAACCGGCGGCACCGCCGCCTTCATCGATGCCGAACACGCGCTCGACCCCTCCTACGCCGCCAAGCTGGGCGTGGACGTGGACAATCTGCTGATCTCGCAGCCCGACACCGGCGAGCAGGCGCTGGAAATCGCCGACATGCTGGTGCGCTCCGGCAGCGTGGACGTGGTGGTGATCGACTCGGTCGCGGCGTTAACGCCCAAAGCCGAAATCGAAGGCGAAATGGGCGACTCGCACATGGGCCTGCAAGCCCGCCTGATGAGCCAGGCGCTGCGCAAACTCACCGCCAACATCAAGCGCACCAACACCCTGGTGATTTTCATCAACCAGATCCGGATGAAAATCGGCGTCATGTTCGGCAGCCCCGAAACCACCACCGGCGGCAATGCGCTGAAGTTTTACGCCAGCGTGCGGCTCGACATCCGCCGCATCGGCGCAATCAAGAAGGGCGACGAAATCATCGGCAACGAAACCAAGGTCAAGGTCGTCAAGAACAAAGTGTCGCCGCCGTTCAAGGAAGCCTTCTTCGATATTTTGTACGGCCAGGGCATCTCGCGCGAAGGCGAAATCATCGAGCTCGGGGTGCTCCACAAACTGGTCGATAAATCCGGCGCCTGGTATGCCTACAACGGCGAAAAAATCGGCCAGGGCAAGGACAACGCGCGCGAATACCTGAAGGAACATCCGGAAATCGCGCAGGAAATCGAAGCCAAAGTCCGCGCTGCCGTCGGCGTCAACAACCCCATGGCAACGGCCGCAAGTGAAGCCGACGCCTGAGTTATTGATTCGGTACGAATTGGCCGTGAATGTAGGTCGGGCTTCAGCCCGACGAGTCGGCCTAAAGGCCGACCTACAGTCCGGAATAAAAGATGCCGGATCAATAGTCACCGCGCCAGAATTGGCTGGCCTGCGTGAACGCGCCCTGCGCCTGCTGGCACGGCGCGAGCACAGCCGTTTTGAACTCGCCCGCAAGCTCGAACAGGCGGGTTTTTCCGATGGCGACATTGCGCCGCTGCTCGACGCGTTCGAAGCGAAAAACTGGCTATCCGATCAGCGCTTCGCCGCCAGCTACGTCGCCGACCACCGCGCGCGCTCAGGCAGCGTCAAACTGGCCTACGAGCTGCGCCTGCGCGGCGTGGCGGACGCCATTATCGAAGCAGTGCTGAGTGAAAACCGCGACAGCGAACTCGGGCGCGCCCGCGCAGTCTGGAATAAAAAATTCGGCTCAGCGCCCACCGAAGCAGCCGAAAAAGCCCGGCAAATTCGCTTCATGCAAAGCCGCGGGTTTACGCCAGAAGTCATCCGGCGCGCGATCAATCAACCTGAAACAGACTGCTGAACCGCGGCTTCCCACGGGAGTCCTGTTTGTCCTGTTTATTGATAAGACGCGGAAATATAATTGGCCGTAGGTTAGCCTTTAGGCCGACATGTCGGCCTTGCAAAATAGCGCCGCTGGCCATTCATAACGGATCGAATATCACGGCAAGTTGCGGCCACCGTAGGCTACGCGCTCGATCCGTACGGCCTCACCCATTACACGAAAGAGAATCGCATAATTCCCAACGGTTGCCATGCGCGCCTCCTCGCCAATGTCGGGGCGCAACTGGTAGATCAACGGATCACGCAGGACATCACGAAACGTCGTGCGAATATCCTGATAAATGTTACGGCACGGCCTGGATTGTCTTGGGCGATGTAGTCAGCAATATTATCCAGATCGCCCTCAACGTAGACCGAGAGTTCCAGCCGCATTACTTTGCTGCACCCGCAGCGTCGGCCAAGGCTTGGTACTTGCGCTCCAGACGATCAAGCACATCGTCAGCCGAGATGCCGGGTGTCTTCTCATTCAGCGCGTCCTGCCAAAGCCGACGCAGTTCGCCGATTCCTTGCTGGCGCAAGTTGCGCTTGTATGTCCAATCGCGTAGCGCGTCGCGAATGACTTCACTGTTTGATGCGTATTCGCCGGTAGCCACTGCGCTTCGGACGATATGAACCATTTCTGGCGGCAAGGCAATGCTAATTTTCTCGGCGGTGCTCATGGGCAGCCCTTTCAACAAGCGGTAGGAATAATTCCTACCATGATAGCAAGCCTGGAAGGTGTGACAAGAGAACAGCGCACAGCAGATTATCCGATCGTTCGCTGAAATCCTTGAAAACCCATAGATGCAATAAAAATGGGCTCCCGAAGGAGCCCGTTTCACTCATTCATGCACAGTCAGCGATTCTCGCCCCAGTTCCATAAACGATGCTGACTCTAAGGCCTGAACAATTTCAGAAATATGGCTACGCACAATCATCCCAAGTTTGTCGTTACCAATATTTCCTGTGGAAACCAGCAACAGCCTGGTCGGGCGCCCCGCAATCAAAAACGACTGCACGAAATCACATCCTTGGTCACCACAATGCGCTGTTCGCGCTCCGCCACATCGAGAATTTCGGTATCTGTAGTCCGGTTCCGCTGCGGGAGTTCGAGTGTATGCGTGGCGTCATGACCTGCCTCGGTCAACCACGCACAAAACCGCTTAGGCAACTGCGCATCCACCAGAAACCTCATGCGGCAAAGCGTTCCATCCGTTTAACGTGTGCAAGCCGCGCCGCATAGGATAGCGCGGCCAGAACATCCTCACGTTCGAGGTCTTCATAGTCAGACAGAATCTCTTCTATCGTCATCCCTCCAGCCAGCAACTCCAGCAAGCTCTCGACGGGATATCTCAGCCCGCGAATACAGGGCTTGCCATGGCAAATTGAGGGGTCTAGCGTAATTCGTTCCGAGTGGCTCATTCCAACTCCTTTAGCTTTCGGCGGCGTGTAATTCTGGCCTGTCTATAACACCAGTTAAATTCCCCAAGCCCCATACGCACCAATAAAAACGGGCTCCCGAAGGAGCCCGTTTCCATTGCTTCATTCAAACCGGGCGAACCCGGCGTTGAATTAGAAAGCGTGCTTCAGACCCACGCTGAAGGTCGAGGGGTCGGAACCAGCGGTACCGAGACCGCTCGTTTGATCGCTCGCCGCAGCACCCGTGCCCAGACCGTAGGCACCGGTAGTGTCGTTCGACACGGCAGCATAGAAAGCGTACAGCGTGGTGCGCTTGGACAGTGCGTAGTCAACGCCAAGGGTCCACTGATCGGCGCCATCGTTAGCCGACACACCCAGCAGAGTAGCATCACTATCGCTCACGTTCAGGTAGTTGCCCTTGATCGCCCAGTTGCCAATCGTCCAGGTTGCGAACAGACCATACGAATCATTGGTGAACAATGCGACGTCGCTGCTCGCTTGCGAGTACTCCGCACCCAGCTTGAAGCCGGCGATGTTGAAGCCGCCCACCAGACGCCAGATGTCCTGCGAACCGGCATTGCCCAGGTTTTGCTGCTCATAACCGCCGCCGATCATGATCGCGCCAGCGTTCCACACGGCGTTGATGCTATAGGCATCGGTGTTGTTGTTGTCGAGGCCATTCGTACCCAGCGGGTAAACGGCGCCTGTCGTGGTGACGGGGACTGTCGGGAAAGTCGCAGCAGTGTTCGCGCTCCAGTCAGTTATATAGGCAACAGCTACGGTCACGCCGCTGAAAGCGGGCGAAATATACGCGATCGTGTTCTTGGTACGCAGATCGTACATGTTCACGCCGGTGGCAACCGCGCCCAGGATGTTGCGGGAGTCAGCCAAGGTGTCGGCAAAGTTGTCGACCGAACGACCCAACAGCTTCATCGGGGTGTCGTGGTTACCCATCAGCACCGTACCCCAGCCGCCTTGCAGGCCGACGAAGGTGTTGCGGCTACCGATGGTGCCCGACACTTCTTCAGCGTTGAAGCCGGTTTCGATCTGCCAAATGGCTTTCAAGCCGCCGCCGCCCAGATCTTCGACGCCTTTGAAGCCGATGCGGCTGCCGACGGAGGACAGGCTGGTGCTGCTACTGGTTTCAATAAGCCCAAGCGGGGAAGAGGTGCCCGGGTCAACGAAGTTGAGGGACAGGTTCATCACGCCGTAGACGTCGACGTTGCTGGTGGCAGCAAAAGCGGGAGCGGAAACAGCGCTGGCGATGGCCAGGGCGATCAGGGATTTTTTCATTGCTTTACTCCTAAGTAAGTAAAAATAAAAACCAGTCGTGGTTAAACCAGTTGGTTCGTAGCTCTGCAGAGCTGTCCCACACGGATTAAGTGTTTCATGGACAGAGCTGATTATCCAGACTCAGGCTCGGTCGGCAAGCAACTCGTTGCTTTTTCTGTCGCGCGCAGTGAAAAGTGTTGTTTTTTTGCGCGAGTGCGGTTTAAGGTGGTCTGAATTTCTCGCTACCGAGACATGAGCCACGCCTTTACAATGACGGCTGACAACCTACCTATAGTGACGGCCACTAAATAGTGCGGTTTACCGTAGGTCGGCCTTCAGGCTGACTGTCGGCCTGAAGGCCGACCTACAAACTTTTTAATGGCCGTCTCAATAATTAACCTCGGAAGGAGTAAGCCATGCGCTGGGAACAAGGACGCCGCAGTGACAACATCGAAGATCGGCGCGGGATGCGCGTTTCGGGCAAAGGCATTGCCGGTGGCGGGATCGGGATGATCGTGCTGGCGCTGGTGGTGATGTATTTCGGGGGCGATCCGTCGGTGGTGTTGCAGCAGGCAGGCAATCTGGCGCCAGCGCAAACCTCGCAGCAGCCCGCCACGTTCAGCCCGGAGGAGGAAAAGCTCAAGGAGTTCATGTCGGTGGTGCTGGCCGATACGGAAGATGTGTGGGGCACGATCTTCAAAAACTCGGGGCAAGCCTATCCGCAACCTCAACTGGTGTTGTTTTCCGGCGCGGTGCAATCGGCATGCGGCCATGCCGAGGCGGCGATGGGGCCGTTTTATTGTCCGGGCGACCGCAAGCTGTATCTGGACATGAGTTTTTTCAACGATCTGGCGAAGCGCCTCGACGCGCCGGGCGATTTTGCCCAGGCCTACGTGCTGGCGCATGAAGTCGGCCACCATGTGCAAACTTTGACGGGGGTGTCGGAACAAGTCCACGCTGCGCAAAGCCGCGCCAGCGAGACTGAGCGCAATGCCTTGCAGGTTCGGATGGAATTGCAGGCCGACTGCTTTGCCGGGGTGTGGGCGCACCACGCCAACCAGGCGCGCCAGATTCTGGAACCGGGCGACACTGAGGAGGCGCTGGCCGCCGCCTCCGGAGTGGGCGACGACCGCCTGCAAAAACAGGCGCGCGGCTACGTGGTGCCGGAATCCTTCACCCACGGCTCGTCGACACAGCGGATGCAGTGGTTTAATCGCGGGATGCAAAGCGGCGATCCGGGGCAGTGCGACACCTTCAAGGCGGCGCGGCTGTAGCGTTCGCCGATCATTCAGACAACAAAAAGGGCGACCGCAGTCGCCCTTTTTATTCAACCCCAGGCTTGCGCCTGCTTATTTCTTGACGGGTGCGACATAGGTGTCGGGCGCCATGTCGGCAATGGTCAGCACCTGTTTGTGCTTGAGCACCACGTTATCGCCTTTTTTCACATTCTCGAAGCCCGCAACGCCAGCCTTCACGGTAGTGGTGACTTCGTTACCCTTGGGGCCTTTCACGGTCACGCTGCGCGTCTTCTGGTCGATTGCAGTCACCACGCCAACGGCTTCCACACTGTTGGTCACGATGATGCCGGGGCGACCGCCCTTGTCTGCACGTGAAACCGTGGTTTCTTCCACAATGACCGGCTTCATGCCGGATTTGTTGACGCTGACGGAGGCTTCTTCGACATAGCTGGCATCAACCCTGTCGCCCACTTTGATCTGGTCAAAGTTTTGCATTTCAGGACCAGCGGTGAAGGTGTGCGACTTGCCTTTTTGGCCGGTCACGGTGTAGGTGCGCTTGGCCTTGTCGACTGCGGTAACGGTTGCGCCTGCGGTCAGCCCCTCGATCACTTCGGCGCTGGGCAGGGTTGTGCCATCGCTCATTGCAGCGGTCGATGCGAAGGACAACATGGCGGCACAGATAACGGTATTCAGTTTGTTCATCATTAACTCCAGAAAAATAGAAGGGGAAAGCGGAACCAGGCATGGCACCCGCCAATTCGACTGTAGGCCGCACGAGCATAGCCATGCAGATACGGCGGGCAATATAGCACCGTGCTGCGTACTGTCACAAGCTCACGCATGAGCTTTCATACCCAGCGCCCGAATCCGGCCAGCCCCAGCATCAGGCGCACCACGCCATACGCCAGCCACGACAACATGCGCTGCGGCCACGGACGCTGCGGCCAATCGGCGGGATCGAGCGGGATGGATTGAACGATAGCCTGTTGCAGCCGCCGCTGCAGGTCGCGCGCAAAGCTCGCGTCTTCGACCACGATATTGGCCTCGCGTGCCATCAACAGGCTGAACGGATCGATGTTGCTGGAACCGACGGTGACCCAGTGGCCATCTATCACGGCGGCTTTGGCGTGCAGCTCGCTGGCCTGATATTCATGAATCTCGACGCCCGCAGTCAGCAGGTCGTGGTACAGGGCACGGGCGGCGGTTTGATAGAACGGATGATCGGTGTGCCCCTGCACCAGGAGTTGCACCCGCACGCCGCGCAGCGCCGCTTTTTTCAGCAATTTCCTGAAGCGCTGGCCGGGCAAAAAATAGGCGCTGGCGAGAATGATTTCCTGACGCGCCCGCGCCAGCGCGGCAAAGTACGCCCGCTCGATGTCGCGACGATGGGCAAAGTTGTCGCGCACCACATAGGCGGCGCGCACATGGCCATCGGTCGGCCAGGTCGGCTCGATCCGCTGCGGCGGTTCGCCTGCCCGCAGTTGCGTCAACGCCACCAGCCGCCACAAGTGGCGCACGCTTGAATGGATGTGAGCCAGCAGCGGGCCTTGCACCTCGACACTGAAATCGAGCCGGGGCTGGGCGAAACGCACCGGCTCGTAATCGTCGATCAGGTTCATCCCGCCGACAAACGCGATGCGCGCATCGATCACCGCCAGTTTGCGATGCAGTCGCCGCAGGCTGCGCGGGCTTGAACGCCAGCCGGTCGCCAGCGGACGATAAACCAGCACGCGGACGCCTGCCGCCTCCAGCTCCGCCAGCCAGGTGTCCGACCGGCCGCGCGAGCCCACGCCATCGATCAGCAAGCGCACCGGAATCCCTCGCCGCGCCGCGCGCATCAGCGCATCGCGCACCGCCCCGGCACTGGCGTCGGCATTGAAAATATAGGTTTCAAGATGGACTTCGATTTGCGCGGCGTCGATAGCAGCGATCAGCGCCGGAAAAAATTCAAGCCCGCTTTGCAGCAGCCGCAACTGGTTACCGGAAACCGGCTCGACACCGGAAGCAAACCGTTTCCAGCGACTGCGCGCGATCATCAGGTCGGGCGAAGGTGGGCGGTCAGCGCGGCGTGATCGGAAATGCGGTGCCAGGCATTGCCGGTGTGGACGTGCGCGGCCTGGATGGTGAAGCGGCGCACATAAATGCGGTCGAGCTGGAACATCGGCAGGAAGGACGGATAACTGCGCGCTGTCCGGCCGTGATGGGTTTTGAACACTTCGGCCAGGCCCAGTTCGTCTTCGAAAAAATGCCCGGCGCGCACCAGCCAGTCGTTGAAATCGCCGGCCAGGATCAGCGGCGCATCGTCCGGCACCATGGCGCGCACGCGCGCGGCGATCATGGCCAACTGGCGTTTGCGGCCGCGCTCGGTCAGCCCCAGATGGACGTTGATGCAATGCACCGGCACAGCCATGCCGGGCACTTCGATTTCGCAATGCAACATGCCGCGGCTCTCGAACGAATGGGCGGAGATGTCTTCGTTTTCCCACGACAGGATTTTGTAACGCGACAGGATGGCATTGCCGTGATGGCCGGTGTCGTAGACGCAGTTCTTGCCGTAGGCAAAATCGGTGTAGACCTGCCCCGCCAGAAATTCGTGTTGCGGCTTGGCCGGCCAGTGCTGAAAACGACTGGCGCGCACGCCGTGACCGCCCTGCACTTCCTGCAAAAAAACAATATCGGTTCCCAGCGTACTGAGGCGGTCGCGCAACTCATGCACCGTCAAGCGCTGGTTGAATTGCGACAGGCCTTTATGCATGTTGTAGCTGGCGATATGCAGCGATGAAGTCATAGGCGGATTATAAGCGCGCGGGCAACAGGCGAATCGCCGCTGCGTTGCTGGGCGAAAAGCAGCGGTGCGCCGCGTCGACCCAAGGCAGCCACACATACCGCAGATGTTCGTCCGGCGCCAGGCTGACCGGCAGCGGCATGGGCAGCCGCAGGCCAAACACATGCTCGGTGTTGTGCGTGACGCCGGGCGCGTAGCGATGGCGCCAGCGTTGATAAATTTCGTAGCGGGTTTCGACATCCCACGGCGTCAGTTCGAACTGCGCAGCGTCGAGGCCGGTTTCCTCGCGCACTTCGCGGATCGCGGTCTGCTCCAGCGTTTCACCCGCATCCTGCGAGCCGGTGACCGATTGCCAGAAACCCGGCGCGTCGGCGCGCTCGATCAGCAGCACCTGGCCGTCCATCGTGTAAATCACGACCAGCACGGAAACGGGAATTTTGGCCGGGGTCAAATGGCAGACAGGGTCAAATGACGCGGGCGCTGAGCGGTTCGCCGGTGGCCAGAACCGCAATCAGGCGGTCGATGTTGGGATGCTTGCCGGGGTGTGTGCTGGCGTCATCGGTATGCTCGGCGAAAATCGCCAGCCCTTCGGCGGCCGCTTCGGCATGGATTGCGCCGTATTGTTGCGCGAGATACGCATAGACCCGGAACGAGCCGGCGGTGCCGGGTGCGTTAGCAACGACGGCGACTTCCGCACCGCTGCCGTCGGTCAAGATGAGTTTCTCGCCCGCGAATTCGGGCAGGGTTTTAAGGGTGTCAGCGAAATTCACTTCTCGGTCGGTGTCGGGTTGCGCAACCGGATGTGCAGCTCGCGCAATTGTTTATCGTCCACCACGTTGGGCGCGTTGGTCATCAGGCAACTGGCGCGCTGGGTTTTGGGGAAGGCAATCACGTCGCGGATCGACTCGGCGCCGGTCATCAGCGTCACCAGACGATCCAGACCAAACGCCAGACCGCCGTGCGGCGGCGCACCGTATTGCAGCGCGTCGAGCAGGAAACCGAATTTCTCGCGGCGCGCGTCTTCGCTGATGTTCAATGCGGCAAACACTTTTTCCTGCACCTCCTGTTTATGGATGCGCACCGAGCCGCCGCCGACTTCCCAGCCGTTCAACACCATGTCGTAGGCTTTTGACAAACACTTGCCGGGATCAGTGGCGAGCCAGTCTTCGTGGCCGTCTTTCGGTGCGGTGAAGGGATGGTGCAGCGCGTCCCAGCGGGCTTCGTCTTCGTTGAACTCGAACATGGGGAAATCGACCACCCACAGCGGCGCCCAGGCGCGGCCGTCGAGGTGGCCTTTTTCGTGGCCGATTTTCAGACGCAGCGCGCCGAGCGCGTCGTTCACCACCTTGGCCTTGTCGGCGCCGAAGAAAATCAGGTCGCCGTTCTGCGCGCCGGTGCGTTCCATCACCGCGCGCAAAGCGGCCTCGGACAGGTTCTTGACGATCGGTGATTGCAGGCCAGTTTCGTTCACCTGCGTCACGTCGTTGACCTTGATGTAAGCCAGGCCTTTTGCGCCGTAGATTTTGACGAATTCGGTGTAAGCGTCGATTTCGCTGCGACTCAATCTCGCGCCGCCGGGAATGCGTAACGCCGCGACGCGACCTTTGGCATCGTTGGCCGGGCCGGAAAACACCTTGAACGCGACCTCTTGCATGGCGTCGCCGACATCGACGATTTCAAGCAGAACCCGCATGTCGGGCTTGTCGGAACCGTAGCGGTTCATTGCCTCGTGATACGTCATGCGCGGGAACGCGGCGGAGAAATCCACGTCCTGCGCACGCTTCAGCATGTCGCGGATCATGCCTTCGACCAGACCCATGATCTCCTCTTCGCCGAGGAAGGACGTTTCCAGATCGACCTGGGTAAATTCAGGCTGACGGTCGGCGCGCAGGTCTTCGTCGCGGAAGCATTTGGTGATCTGGAAATAGCGGTCGTAGCCCGCGATCATCAGCAATTGCTTGAACAGTTGCGGGCTTTGCGGCAGCGCGTAAAACATGCCGTCGTGCACCCGGCTCGGCACCAGATAATCGCGCGCGCCTTCCGGCGTGCTGCGCGTCAGCATCGGCGTTTCGACTTCGATAAAACCGTGCGCGTCGAGGTAATCGCGCATGATTTTCGACACCCGGTAGCGCAGCTTGAGGTTTTTTTGCATCGGCTCGCGGCGCAGGTCGAGGTAGCGGTACTGCAGGCGGATGTTCTCGTTGATGGTGTCGTCGTCAATCTGGAACGGCGGCGTCAGCGAGGCATTCAGCACTTCCAGATGCTGCGTCAGCATTTCGACCATGCCGGTGGACATGTTGGGGTTTTCGGTGCCGGCCGGGCGCGCGCGCACGCGGCCGCTGATCTTCAGCACGAATTCGGAACGCACCTCTTCGGCCAGCTTGAAGGCTTCCGGCGTATCGGGGTCGATCACCACCTGCATCATGCCTTCGCGGTCGCGCAGGTCGATGAAGATGACGCCGCCGTGGTCGCGCCGGCGGTGCGCCCAGCCGCACAGGGTGACGGTTTTGCCGATGTCGGCGGCGCTAACCAGGCCGCAATAATGAGTACGCATAGGGATTCCTGATTGAATGCTATTGAACGCCGGGACGGGATTCACCCGAAGCGACGCCCATCGAGATAATGTATTTCAGCGCGCGATCGACCGGCACATTCAGCTCGATGACCTCGCTCTTTTTCACATAAAAATAAAAGCCGTTGACCGGGCTCGGCGTGGTGGGGATGAACACCGCCACATGTTCATCCGGCAACACACGCGCCACCTCGTCCGGCACATTGGTCTGGAACGCCAGCGACCACGCCTGCGGATGCGGGTAGCGCACCAGCAGCACCTTGCGGAAGGCATGGCCATTGCCCGACAGCAAGGTGTCGGACACCTGCTTGACGCTACCGTAAATCGACTTCACCACCGGAATGCGCGCCAACAGCGCCTCAGTCCAGTCGATCAATTTTTCGCCGAAAAAATTGGCGGCGAACACCCCGGTGAGCACGATCACCAGCAGGGTCAGGATCACCCCCAGCCCGGGAATGTGCATGCCCAACCAGGCTTCAGGCAGCCATTGCGCCGGCAACACCATCAGGCTCTGATCCATGGTGCCGATCAACAGGTCGAGCACCCACAGCGTGATGCCAAGCGGCACCCAGATCAGCAAACCGGTAATGAAATAGCGTTTCATCGAATGTCAGCCCTACAAATAAAGAAGCGGGCGGCTCGCACCGCCCGCCTCCCGGTCAACCCCCGCGTCAGTTACACGCCGGGCAGGCGCCGGTGCCGCAGGCCGGGGACGGCGCGTCGGGTTTGGGTTCAGCGGGCTTGCTGCCGCCCTTGAAATCGGTGGCGTACCAACCGCTGCCCTTGAGCGCGAACCCGGCAGCCGTCACCTGCTTGGCGTAAGCGGCCTGGCCGCACGACGGACACACACTCAAGGGCGCATCCGAAATTTTCTGCATTTCGTCCCGGGCCAAGCCGCAAGACGCACATTTGTACGCATAAATCGGCATAAAAATTCTCCGGCAATCAATAAGTTGCGAGATTATACCCAATAGAACCGGGTACACGTACCCGGTCGGGCGCAAGTAGCCAAAAGAGCCTCAGAAACCCGCGCGGAACTGGAGCAAGGCCTGGCGCTCGGTCTGGCGATCCGGCACGTACTCGGCATCGCCGCCGTCGAGCTGGCGTCCGATTACAGCGACTTCCAGCGGCACGCCTGCCTGTTTGTCCCCCCAGGCCAGGCGCAGGTCCAGTCGATCTGCACTGTCGATCTGGCCGCCATCGCCCAGCCAGCGTTGCGCTGCGCTTTTGCTCCAGACGCCGCTGATCCGCCAGTGCGGAGTGAGTGCGTGATCCGCCAGCACGCTGAAACTGTACGACGGCGCTGATTCGCGCCAGGCCGGGTCGGCTGACTGAATCTGCACCCAGGCGGGGGTGAACTGGATACGGGTGCCCGCGGCGGGCTTCCATTCGATATCGAATTCAACGCCGGTGACGGTGGCATCGCCCGCGTTGAAGAACTGGTACGCCAGACCATCCTGTCCATCGTCGAACGGAACCAGGGCAAAGTCGATGAGCTTGCTGTAGTTGTCGTAAAACGCCCGCATGTCGAGCGTGACACCGGTGCTCGGCCAAGCCTGCCACCAGCCGATTTCGCGTGAAATAATGCGTTCGGATTTAAGCGAGTCCGGCAGAATCAAAAGCGCGTCCGGACCGAAGCCGAAGTCAAGCTCGTTCTGCCCAAACATCTCATAATAGGTCGGCACGCGGTAGCCCAGGTTGTAGCCGAGCCGGAACGACTGCGTGGGCTGCGGCTGATAGTGCAGCGTCAGGCGCGGCGAAAACTCGTATTGCCCCGCATGGGTCGCCTCCAGCATCAGCCCCGCATTGGCCAGCCATTCCGGCGCCAGTCGAAACTCGCCATTGCCATACATGATCCAGGAAGATTCGCGGATGGATGCTTCCCGGTTGTAATAGAAGCGCGATTGCACCTCTTCCAGCCGGTATTCTGCGCCGATGGCGGCACGCACGGCCTCGCTCAGCGCGCCAGTCCAGCCCGCGGCCAGGTTTTGGCGGCGAGCCGAGAAATCCAGATTCAGCGGCGTGCCCAGGTCAATTGCGTCGCCATAGTTCTGTTGCGTCAGACTGTAAGACAATCGGGTTTCGGCGCCGGAGTCATATACCCGTTGCCAGCGCAGCAGGCCATATCCCGAATTGATATTCACCGGGTAGGTTCGGCCTGCTGCGACGTCGTCATCCAGATGGGTATGCGCAACGCCGCCCTCCACGGTCAGCGTATCCGCCCCGCTGATGCGCCAGTCGCCGCGCAGGTCAGCGTAGCGATCCCGCACCGTATCGGAGAGATCGGGGTAGTAATCATCGGTACGCTGTCCCGCCGACAGGCGCCAGCTTCCGGCTTCGCCCGCGCCGCCCACCCGCGCGACCCATTCGCGATAGTCGCTGCCGCCCGCCCCCGCCATCGCCCCGGCGCGCGCACCGTCTTCGCCCGAGCGCGTGATGATGTTGATCACCCCCATGAAGGCATTGGCGCCATAACTGGCAGGCGCCGGTCCGCGCACCACTTCGATACGGTCGATGTCTTCCAGCGCAAGCGGCAGGTTGCGCCAATACACCTGGCCAAAATCGGGGCTGTATACCGAGACGCCGTCGATCAGCACCTGAAACCGGCGCGCATAGCCATCGCCCAGTCCATGGTAAGTCAGGGTCGAGAGCAGGCCGTCCACATGCGCCACCGAGAAACCCGGCACCAGACGAAACAGGTCGACAATGTCGGTAAAACCTGAGGCTCGGATCATCTCGCGGTCGATCACCGTCACCGCCGCCGGGGCATCGGCCGGCGACTGCGGCAGGCGCGACGCCGACAGCACCACCGGAATCTCGTCGAGAAAATCGGCCTCGGTGACCGCGCCCACAGCGTGCGTCGCCCCCAGCAGGCATCCCCACGCCAGCCACCCCCGCTTTATTGTTGTATGCAAAGCGCGCTTCCCCCGGGCAACCCGGCACCGCGTTCAGAACGGAATATCGTCTTCCATGTCGTCGAATCCGCTGCCGCCGCTACTGGCAGGGCGCTGCGGCGCGGCAGGCGCGCTGGCGCGAGGGGTGGCTTTAGGCGCTTCCTGCGAATATGCACCGTCGTCCATTTCGGCCATGCCGCCGCCGCCCTTGCTGCCCAGCATCTGCATCCGGTCGCCGCGAATCTCGGTGCTGTATTTTTCGACCCCATCTTTATCAGTATATTTTTTGGTGCGCAGCGAGCCTTCGACGTAAATCTGGCTGCCTTTTTTCAGGTACTGCCCGCATATTTCGGCTTGGCGGCCAAAGAAGCTGACGCGATGCCATTCGGTGGCCTCGACCATCTGACCGGACTTGTCCTTGTATTTGTCGGTAGTGGCCAATGCCAGATTGACGACCGCATCGCCGCTCGGCAGATAACGCATATCGGGGTCGCGCCCCAAGTTGCCGACCAGAATGACTTTATTGACCGATGCCATGATTTTTCCCCGAATGTGGATTGGTTGAACAGAATTGTGCGGTGAATTCTATCAGGCAGCCGCCGTCGCCAGCAGGCTGCGCGCCCCGGCTTCGTCCCAGCCCTTGATGCTGACCTTGAGCATGGCCACACCCTCTTCGCCCAGCACCACGGCCTCGACCACGCCCGCCACCCCGGCCAACTGCATTTTCAGCAGCGCAGCCTGATCGGCCGGCATCGCGCCGACGCGGAACATGCGGGTCTTGATCGCGGGCGGCGTCTGCATCGACAGGCTCACGACCAGCCATGCCGCCATCAGCACCACGCAAAAAATGAATACCGCCTGAAAACCGTGATGCTGCGCCAGCCAGCCGCCGGCCAGGCCGCCGGTAAACAGCCCCAGCGCCTGCGCGGTGTTGTAGACGCCCATCGCCGTGCCCTTGGCGGACACCGGCGCGAGCTTGGAAATCAGCGACGGCAGGCTGGCTTCGAGCAGGTTGAACGCGACGAAGTAGGCGAACAGCGCCCACACGATGCCCCAGAAATGCTCGATACCGAGCGCCAGCCCAATCTGCGCCAGCAGCATCAGCGCCACCGCGCCGACGAACACCGGCTTCATCTGGCCGCGCTTTTCGCCCACAATAATCGCCGGCACCATCAACACGAACGAGCCCAGCAGCACCGGCAGATACACCGCCCAGTGCTGCGCGACGGCGAGTCCGGATTTTTTCAGCGCCAGCGGGACGACAAGGAACATCGCCATCTGCGCGGCGTGCAAGGCAAAGATGCCGAAGTCGAGCCGCAACAACTGGCTGTTTTTCAGCACATCGACGAGCTTGGCCGGATTGGCCTGGGCGTCGGCATGAAAATGGCTGTCTGCCGGATCGGGCACCCACACCTTGACCACCCAGATCGCGGCCAGTGCCAGCACGCCGGTGAGCGCAAAAATGCCCGGCACGCCGATGAGATGGTTGAGCGCGGGCCCGGCGACCAGCGACACGCCGAAGGTGACGCCGATGCTCGACCCGATCAGCGCCATCGCCTTGGTGCGGTGCTCTTCGCGGGTGAGGTCGGCCAGCATCGCGGTAACCGCAGCGGACACCGCCCCCGCGCCTTGCAGCGCGCGACCGGCGATGGTCCAGTAAATGTCGGTGGCAGAGGCGGCGAGAAAGCTGCCGAGCGCAAACACGATGAGGCCGAAAATGATGACTTTTTTGCGCCCGATGCGGTCGGACGCCATGCCGAACGGGATCATCAGCATGGCCTGGGTCAGGCCGTACATGCCGAGCGCGAGCCCGACCAGGGTGTGATTGTCGCCGCCCGGCAGGTCTTGGGCATAGAGCGCGAATACCGGCAGGATCAGGAACATGCCGAGCATCCGCAGGCCAAAAATCGCAGCCAGCCCGGACGCGGCCCGCTTTTCACTGCGGGTCATGGATTCGGTGAGTTCGAGTTCGGACACGGCGGAGAATTCGGCGGACAACGGAAGTCCGTTATATTAGCAGGTTGCGCATTACGCCTTCGGCCACACAAATGGAATACATCCGCATACGCGGCGCCCGCACCCACAACCTGAAAAACATCAATCTCGACCTGCCGCGCAACAAGCTGGTGGTGATTACGGGTTTGTCGGGCTCGGGCAAATCTTCGCTCGCGTTCGACACGCTGTATGCCGAGGGCCAGCGGCGCTACGTCGAGTCGCTGTCGGCTTACGCGCGGCAGTTTTTGCAGTTGATGGAAAAACCCGACGTCGATCTGATCGAAGGCTTAAGTCCGGCGATTTCGATTGAGCAGAAAGCCACCAGCCACAACCCGCGTTCGACCGTTGGCACCGTCACCGAAATCCACGATTACCTGCGTCTTTTATATGCCCGCGTCGGCGATCCGCGCTGCCCGGAACACGGCATCACGCTCGCGGCGCAAACGGTATCGCAAATGGTCGATGCGGTGATGAGTCTGCCGGAAGACACCAAGCTGATGATCCTGGCGCCGCTGCTGGTGGGGCGCAAAGGCGAAAATGTCGAACTGTTCAACGAACTGCGCGCACAGGGGTTTGTACGGGTGCGGGTCGATGGCAAGGTGCATGAAATCGATGCCGTGCCCAAGCTCGACAAGAACAAAAAGCACACGATTGAAGTGGTGGTGGATCGGCTGAAGGTTCGCGACGATGCCAAGCAAAGACTGGCCGAGAGTTTCGAGACCGCGCTGCGCCACGCCGATGGCCGCGCGCTGGCAGTGGAAATGGACTCTGAAAAAGAACACCTGTTCTCCGCCAAATTCGCCTGCCCGGTGTGCAGCTACGCGCTGCCCGAACTGGAGCCGCGCCTGTTCTCGTTCAACAACCCGATGGGCGCGTGCCCGACATGCGACGGCCTCGGCCAGATCACGTTTTTTGACCCGGTGCGGGTGCTCGCTTTTCCGCATCTATCGTTAGCAAGCGGCGCGATCAAAGGCTGGGACAAGCGCAACCAGTTCTTTTTCATGCTGCTGCAAAGTCTGGCGATGCATTACGGCTTCGACCTCGACACGCCGTGGGAGTCGCTGCCGCCGCGCATACAAGAAGTCATCCTCAACGGCTCGGGCAAAGAGGCGGTGGCTTTTCAGGTGCTCGCGCCGCGCGGCGGCTTCACCACGCGCAGCTACCCGTTCGAAGGCGTGCTCGCCAATATGGCTCGCCGCTACCACGAGTCCGACTCGATGGCGGTGCGCGAGGAACTCGCCAAATACCAGAACAACAAACCCTGCCCGGCCTGCAACGGCACCCGGCTGCGCGAGGAAGCGCGCCACGTGATGATGGGCGGCGTGCCGATTTACGTGGTCAGCGCGATGCCGCTGAAACAGGTGCTGGCGTTCTTCGAGGCGCTCACACTCGACGGCCACCGCGCGCAGATCGCCGACCGCATCGTCAAGGAAATCGTTGCCCGCGTGGGTTTTCTGAATAACGTCGGGCTCGATTACCTGTCGCTCGACCGTTCTGCCGACACCCTGTCGGGTGGCGAGTCGCAGCGCATTCGGCTGGCCTCGCAAATCGGCTCCGGCCTCACCGGCGTGATGTACGTGCTCGACGAACCCTCGATCGGCCTGCACCAGCGCGACAACGACCGTTTATTGGCAACGCTGAAACACCTGCGCGACATCGGCAACTCGGTGCTGGTGGTCGAACACGACGAGGACGCGATCCGCGCCGCCGATTACGTGGTCGATATGGGGCCGGGCGCGGGCGTGCATGGCGGCGAAATCGTCGCCGAGGGCACGCCGGAAGAAATTCGCCTCGCCGAGCACTCACTTACCGGCCAGTATTTATCCGGGCGGCGCAGCATTGCGATGCCCAAACAACGCCGGGCACCCGACCCCGAACGGAAACTGGTGGTGACAGAAGCCAGCGGCAACAATCTGAAAAACGTCACGCTGAATCTTCCGGTCGGGCTGTTCGTCTGCATCACCGGCGTGTCGGGTTCGGGTAAGTCCACGTTGATTAACGACACGCTGTATGCCGCTGTCGCCCGTCACTTGTATGGTTCCAGCGCTGAACCCGCACCGCACGGCGACATCCACGGCCTGGAATTTTTCGACAAGGTGATCAACGTCGATCAAAGCCCCATTGGCCGCACCCCGCGCTCCAACCCCGCCACCTACACAGGCCTGTTCACCCCGATCCGCGAGCTGTTCGCCGGCGTGCCCGAAGCGCGGATGCGCGGCTACGGCCCCGGCCGCTTCAGCTTCAACGTCAAGGGCGGCCGCTGCGAAGCCTGCCAGGGCGACGGCGTCATCAAGGTCGAAATGCACTTTCTGCCCGACATTTACGTGCCGTGCGATGTCTGCCACAGCGCGCGCTACAACCGCGAAACGCTGGACGTGCAATACAAAGGCAAAACCATCCGCGACGTGCTGGAAATGACCATCGAAGCCGCCACCGAATTCTTCGCCGCCGTGCCGGTGGTCAAACGCAAACTGCAAACCCTGCTTGATGTGGGTCTGGGTTACATCCGCCTCGGCCAGTCCGCCACCACGCTGTCGGGCGGCGAAGCGCAGCGCGTCAAACTCGCGCTCGAACTGTCCAAACGCGACACCGGCCGCACCCTCTACATCCTTGATGAACCCACCACCGGCTTGCATTTCGCCGACATCGACCTGCTGCTCAAAGTGTTGCAGCGGCTATCCGAAGCAGGCAACAGCGTCGTCGTCATCGAACACAATCTGGATGTGATCAAAACCGCCGACTGGTTGATCGACCTCGGCCCCGAAGGCGGTGCGGGTGGCGGCGAAATCCTCGCCACAGGCACGCCGGAAGACGTGGCAGCCAACCCGGCGAGCCATACCGGGAAATATTTGCAGCCGGTGCTGGCGCGACGATAGTCATGCAAAAAATCATCATCCTCGCAGGCCCAAATGGCGCAGGAAAAACCACGTTTGCGCGTGAATTCCTGCCGAATGAAGCGGCCTGCCCAACATTCATCAACGCCGATCTGATCGCCGCCGGCTTATCGCCTTTCATGCCCGAGGCCGCCGCCATGCGCGCGGGTCGGATCATGCTCGAACAAATTGCTGCGCATGTACGGCGCGGCGAGAGCTTTGCGTTCGAAACCACCCTCGCAGGACGTGCTTATGCGCGCCGCATCCCGGAATGGCGTGCCCTGGGCTATCGCGTCGAATTGTTTTTTCTCGCCTTGCCTTCGCCCGACACCGCCGTCGAACGCGTCGCGCTGCGCGTCCGCCAAGGCGGCCACCACATCCCGGAGAGCACAATCCGCCGTCGCTTCGACCTTGGCCTCAAAAACTTCAACAAATTTACCGCCCGCTGATTTATCGCCCGCTGGTCGATGCCTAGGGCTTGTACGACAATACGGGATCTGAGCCACGGCTTCTGGACTGGGGAGAACGCGATGAACACCAAGCCGATTGAACAGGCAAAAAACCAGGATTTAGCGAATTCGTTACCCGCGCTGCGGCGCGCCGCACAGCGCGCACGCGAACTCGCAAGCAAAACCGAACTCCCCGCACCCACGAATAAAAAAGCGCCATCGCGTCGCGTCGAAAAACCGCGCTGAAATACGCCGCAGGCGCGCTGGAAGCTGTGGCAGCGAATCCGGAAAGCCCTACGGAGAAATGCTTGCTACGGATGCTAGGGGGATTGTCGTGCCGACCCCATGCACCCTTTGTGAAATTTCAGCGCGTGGGCGTGTATTTCGTGATTTCGTTCAAGGAGCAATAAACATGGCGATGAGTAAATGGCATAAGCAACCCTGCCCGATCTGCGGCGCAGGCACACTACACGACCAGACCAGAAAACAGCAGATTGAGTATCGCGGCAAACCCTATGAATACACCGAGCAAGGCGCATTTTGCGATCACTGCGCGGATGGTTTTGTGATACCTCACGCACGTGAGGAGGCGGCCTGGCTTGCCTTCCGTGACCAGACGGATGCAGAAGAAGCCGCCGCGCTGGCGCACATCCGCAAGAAGCTCAAACTCACCCAGCAAGAGGCCGCTGTGCTGACAGGCGGTGGCAAAAACGCGTTCTCACGCTACGAGCGCGGCGAAGCGCGGCCTTTGGCTGCGGTCGTGAATCTATTCAGATTGCTGGACAAACACCCCGAGCTTCTGAATGAGATCAGGTCACGTTAATCCGTTTGTCTGAACGGGCTTGTGGCCAAATGCGTCCACAAGCCCGACGGAGACCGTTATGAGCTGCGCAAAGAAAGTTCGAGCCTGGAACCTTTGATTTATCGTGATGCTGGGCGGCGGGGACAAATCCACGCAGTCCGCCGATATTGCCAAGGCCATCAAGCTGGCCGCAACCGTTGAGGATTGAATCATGGCCAAGAAAATCAAGCTCGCCGATCTGCCTGAATTCGACGTGACCGAATACCTGGAAGATGAACAGGCGATTGCCGAGTATCTAACCGTCGTGCTGGAAGAAAACGATTCAGCCTTGCTGGCAGCGGCGCTGGGCGACATTGCCCGCGCGCGCGGCATGACCGACATTGCCAAGGCTTCCGGCCTCACCCGCGAGGCGCTTTACCGCGCCTTGCGCGCCGATGCGCAACCGCGTTTCGATACCGTGAGTCGAGTGTGCGCAGCGCTGGGGGTGAAGCTGGTGGCGCAACCCATTCAGCATTGATAGCAGGGGTAAACAGGGTAAAAGTGATGGCCAATAATCGTGTCTGACCCTGAGGTTTCCCCGTGACCCTGAGGTTTCCCCGAGATGAAACCTTCGATTCGCTCGTAAGCATTACTTGTTAGTGACACTGCTTGTAGTATCATTAGTTCAATTAGCAAAGCACAAAAATTGCTGGCGACGATGGAAAACAACCCGCTTGATTGGCAAATAGATCAGGTGCTCACAGTAGTCAATGCCTACGGCCTGACCATGTACAGCCCAGGTGGTAGCCACCATATCGTGCGCAACGCTCAAGGCAAGAAAATCAGCATTCCAGCGCATCGCCCGATCAAGCCGACTTACATCCGCCAGTTGGTGCGCCTGGTGAAATTGGGTAAAGGAGACGACGAATGATTGACCAGAAACGCTACCCCGTTGAGATTCGCCCGCTGTCGCCCGACGATGGCGGTGGCTGGCTGGCAACTTTTCCCGACCTGCCCGGCTGCATGGGCGACGGCGAAACGCCCGAAGCAGCAATTGAGGACGGCTATGCGGCAGCAGAAGCATGGCTAACCGTAGCCGAACAATGTGGCGATCCAATACCGCAACCCGGCACGGGCGGCGAATCCGGGCGTTTTGTCGCACGTATGCCAAAAAGCCTGCACACGCGACTGGTCGCCCGCGCCGAGCAAGAGGGCGTAAGCATGAATACGTTGGTGGTGTCGATCATCGCCGAAGGGATCGGGGCAAGAACTCACGCCTGAACCACCGTCTCGCCCGCGCCGACTTTTGGAAACCAGCGCTGGATTCTTTTGGCACCATGCAATACGACGCGTATGCAAATGGTGAATGCGTTAATGCAAGACCTGGTACCGCCATGGTGGCGATTTAGAGCATCCAGAGCGGGATGATTATCGTGTCCGACCCCATATCTCCCGTATCTCCCGCGCGCATTCATTTACGCATTCCATTTACGTGACCCCATTTACGACAGAGTGCGCCCTGCCATCCAGTTGAAATCCGATTCGCCAGGCTTACAATCCCCATAGCCGCCGACATCACGGCGGTTCAGTCCAACGAGGTTTATCCGCCGCAATGACCGCCTGTACTCTCCTCGTGCGACCTCAGCGGCAGATAAACGCTATTCGTTAGGGCACACAGAATGCAGGTCGCTCGCTCACCGCTTGAGAGAAAACGCCATGACCTTTGACAACGGGCTCAAGATCCTGACCGTGCTTGGTGCGATCGCCAGCTTTCTCTGGGGCGTGTATCAATGGCGGGAAAAGTCGTCGCAAGAACTCGAAGCGCAGAAGCAGGAGTCCGCGCGCCTAGTCGAGACTCGAAGAATCGAAGCTACAAAGCCATTTCTCGAGCGCCAACTAGCTCTATACGCAGAGGCGACGAAGATTGCGGCACAGGTAGCAACTCAAGGCAACTCTGACTCCGGGAAGAAGGCGTTGGTTCGTTTCTGGGAGCTTTATTGGGGAGAGCTTGCGCTCGTGGAAAACCGCTCGGTCGAAGCCGCCATGAAACGAATGGGGGACGCGCTTCGTGCCAATGCTTCGACTCAGGAGCTTGAGCAAGCCTCTCTCGCAGTGGCTCATGCGTGTAGAGAGTCACTGGACCGGTCTTGGGGCATCAGAGCCTGGTCCTCCCCGGACGAGGCGGCATCCGCGGCTCGTCGTGTGCCCTAACCCTTCCATCGAGGGGACGTCCAACATCCGGCTTCGCCGGCTGTCAGCCGCCCCTCATGTCAAACGTTAGACCAACAAGCTAGGGAGAAAATAAGGATGTTGCGTTCAGTGGAAAGCATGTCAACCCGCGAGCTTATTTTTCGTACAATAGGTATGGCAACAGGTATGGGGTCGGACACGATGATCATCCCGCTCTGGATGCTCTAAATCAACGCTTATCAAACCGGCTCAGATCGCGACTGCCATGCACAACCATCACGATTTCGATGGTGTCGGGGCAGAGTCGGTAGATGATGCGTAGCCTTGGTAAATGACTTCGCGAATGCTGGAATTGTCGGCTTCCGGCATCGGTCGGCCACTGCGTGGAAAGCGCGGCAAGTGGCGGGTGGTGTGCAATGAAGGCGTTGGCGTAAGCAGGCGAATCTTGTGCGATGTAATCGCGGGTGTGTTCAACGTCCAGCAGTGCGCGGCGTGACCAGATTACTTTCACGAAATGCGCGTACCCAATAGCTGTTGTTCAACTTCGTCCTGTGTGTGAGTGCGGCCTTCGTCAAGATCGCGCAAGCCTTCTTCGAGTTTTTGTCTGACATACAGCGCGTAGATGGCATCGTCGAACGTGGCCTGTTCCGGAAGGTGGTCGGCGATATCGTGGACAATTGTTTTCAGTGTTTGCATGGCTCGGCTCCTTGCAGGTTGACTGAATAATCATATCAGTCCGGTAGGGCAATACGTGAAACGACATCGAAGCCGTCTGCCGTCATCACGCCACCTTCATCGCCTTGAGTGGCGACACCCTGCCGCACTTCACCCCCATCGCCGGATTGTCTCCAGTCGCGTCGCTCATTTTCATGTCGCGTCCGCTTTTGGCTGGTTGCCATGTCGCGGGTTTTGACACGAGCATCTCAACTGAGATACGGTAAACCCGGGTCAGCAATCAGGAACAGAACATGGCGACAACGACGATGGTGCATGTGCGCGTAGACGATGAAATCAAGGCGCAGGCGACTGAGGCGCCGGCCGCCATGGGGTTGTCGGTGTCTGACGGCGTGCGGCGGTTTCTCAAGCGTGTGGTGGCCGAGCAGGCGATGCCGCTGGAACTCAAGGTGCCCAACGCTGAAACGCGGGCGGCGATGGAGGAATCCCGCGCGCTGATTCGCGCCCATCGCGCCCGCTACGCCACCGCCCAGGCTTTGTTCGATGACCTCGAAAAAACCGGCAAGCAGTAAACGGGCGGATCCGCCCCGCGCATCGGATTGCACCAAAAAATTCACCCTGGACTGGACGTGCTGGTCGCCATCCGGGCGCTACGATATGCGCCGTCTGAAAGCCTTGATGCTGCAACTCATCGCCCACGACGAAGCACTGGATCCGGAATGGCTGGATCACGCGCTGAAAGGCAACTGGGCCGACCACCGCGAATGCCACATCGGCGGTGACTTTCTGCTGATTTACCGACTGCAAGGCAGCGCCGCAAACGAGATCGTGATTTTTGTGCGCGCGGGAACGCACGCCGAACTTTTTGAGTAATGCTGCACGTTTGCCTGCGTAACAAAACGACGAACCTTGACGAAATACTCGACTGGCGCAACACGATCTGGATACGCTCATGAACGACATCCCTGAATTCGATGCGGATAATGTGTTGCAGACCTCGCCCGCAGACTTGATTGCGTTGCTGGTTCAACATGAAGACCGTGTGCCACGCACACTATTTCGATGCCTGCGTGAAGCGCGCGAGGCGTTTTTGCGCTCCATGCACTGAGCCTGTCTGACATGACCGACCCCATCCGCCTCTCCAAACTCATGTCCGAACGCGGGCTGTGCTCGCGCCGCGAAGCGGACAGTTATATCGAACGTGGCCTGGTGTTTGTCGATGGTCGCCGGGTAAACGAACTCGGCACCAAGGTTGATCCCGATTGCGCGATCCGGCTGGATGCGGAAGCGAACGCTCGACAAGCGGAGCGGGTAACGATTCTGCTGCACAAGCCCATCGGCTATGTGTCGGGGCAACCCGAGCCGGGATATCAACCCGCGGTGGTGTTGATCCGCCCGGAAACGCTGTGGCAGGATGGCCGCGCCGGGCTGGCACTTTCGCGCGAACACCTCAAGGGCCTGGCGCCCGCCGGGCGGCTCGACATCGATTCGACCGGGCTATTGGTGCTGACGCAGGATGGACGTATCGCCAGGCAATTGATCGGTGACGATTCCGACGTTGAAAAGGAATATCTGGTGCGGGTGGAGGGGCGGCTGGATGAGCGCGGCCTCGCGTTACTCAATCATGGCTTGTCGCTGGATGGCATAAAACTCCGCCCGGCCAGGGTGGGCTGGCAAAACACCGATCAGTTGCGCTTCATTTTGAAAGAAGGCCGCAAACGGCAAATCCGTCGCATGTGCGAGCTGGTGGGGCTGAAGGTGACGGGGCTGAAGCGGGTGCGCATCGGACGGGTGCGGCTGGGCGAATTGCCGCTCGGGCAGTGGCGCTATCTGCGCGAGGACGAGCGGTTTTGAACCGCGTTGTGTCATA
>Ga0315271_10000069_pt1 | contig 44343 bp, 52 predicted proteins | sample C3_top_MG_FD_204664 | JGI IMG/M metagenome (GOLD analysis project Ga0315271, IMG submission 204664) | Sediment microbial communities from Yellowstone Lake, YNP, Wyoming, USA - C3_top | ecosystem: Environmental > Aquatic > Freshwater > Lake > Sediment | place: USA: Wyoming | collected 2017-08-01
GCCTTTGGCGGCTGGCTGCAAAAAGAGCGCGCACACGAACTGGACACCGCCGTGGCGGGCGACATCGAAGCCTACCTGGCGTGGCGTTTTGCTCGCCATGCGCAGCCGCGCAGCGCGGCGCGCTACACCTCGGCATTGAAGCGCTTTTATCGCTACCTGCTGCGCGAAAGCCTGATCGTCGCCGATCCCACGCTCAATCTCGACAGCCCCAAGCTGCCGCGCTCGCTGCCGAAGACGCTGACCGAGGCCGACGTGGAACGCCTGCTCGATAGCGCCAACGCTGACACGCCACTAAGCCTGCGCGACCGTGCAATGCTGGAAACGCTGTACGCCACCGGCCTGCGGGTGTCCGAACTGGTGGGACTGAAGTTGACTGCGCTCAATATCAACGACGGCGTGCTGCGCGTCACCGGCAAGGGCAACAAGGATCGGCTGGTGCCGCTGGGCGAAGAAGCGGTGGCGTGGCTGCGGCGCTATCTGGCGGACGCGCGGCCGGCTTTGATGGAAAAAAATCTGAGCGACGCGGTGTTCGTCACCGCACGCGGCGCTGGCATGACGCGGCAGGCGTTCTGGTATCTGATCAAGCGTCGCGCGCGCGCCGCCGGGATCGAGCGCCCGCTGTCGCCGCACACGCTGCGTCACGCTTTTGCTACCCATCTGTTGAATCATGGCGCGGATTTGCGGGTGGTGCAGATGCTGCTCGGCCACAGCGATATTTCCACCACGCAGATTTACACTCATGTGGCGCGCGAACGGATGAAGCAATTGCACGCGCAGCATCATCCGCGCGGTTAAGTCACTCCGGCGTCTTGATCCGTTCCATCAGGTAGCACAGGCAGTCCTGCCGGATCACCCGCTCGTCGCGCGTCAGCATGGCCGGCATCAGCGGCCGCCTGAGCGTGATCTCATCCTGGCGGTAATCGAACAGGCGGTCGCCGATGTCCTTGCCGTTTTCATCCAGCGCCTGCAGCCGCGCCGGGCTGCCCGCTCGCACCCGGCCCAGCCGATCGCCGTGCATCAGTTCGCGGAAATTGAAGTGATCGAGTTCTGGCACAAAATCGATATCCGCATCCGGCGCAGCGAAGCCGAAGCTGACCTGCTCCGGCACCTTGACCGTGGCCACGGTGTGAAACAGATCGACGTCATGCGGCGCCACCGGGTGCGGCGGGAATTCGGACAGATGCAGGCAGGCTTCCATGAATGCGGCGGCATGCTCGACGCTGCCGGGCGTGCCCGGCTTGCCGCATTCCACCGTGACCGCTGGACACAATTCGGCAAAGGCGGCTGACTGCACCCCGCGCGGCCGGATGAAATAGACGACGATGCGCGAAAACAGCGTGGCGAGATGCAGGAAAGTTGAGTCCAGCCGGTTGACGCAGGCGTAGTGCGGATTGAGGCCGGTGTTGTTGTGGATGTCGATGCTGGCAAACACCCCGCGCGCGCGCATCGCGTCGACTACCTGCTGCATCATCGCCAGTTCGGCCGGGTGGGCTTCCTCGCTGCCCGGCCACACCCGGTTGTAATCCGGCTGGCCATCGAGCCGGCGCAGTCCCGAGCGCGCCGCCGCGACGTTGCCGATGAACAGCGACAGCGCGCGCGGCAGTTCGGCCGCTGCATACTTTTTCAGCACCGATTGCGCCGCCAGCCAGCCGGTGTCTTCATTGCCGTGCAGCAGCACCGAAACGAACAGCGGCGGCGTGTGTCGGCCGGGCAGATGGATCAAGCTCGGGCCGGGCAGCACCTCACTCAGACGGGCAGCGGGCAGGTCGAGCAATCCGGGCGGCAAGGCGTCGTATTGCGTCAGCATCACAGCCCCCACTCATGCACCGGTGAACCGGAACGCTGGTTATCCAGATAATCGTCCATCATGCGATGAACGTCGCCGCCCACCTGGGCGAGCCGTTGCAACTGCCATTCCGATCCGGTCTGGCCGCTGCGCACGCGGGCTTCGACCACGCCCAGATAATGCTCGATCTCGGCGTCCGGCAGGCCGAAATCGAGCAGCCCCTGGCGCGCCAACGGCAACCCGATATCGAGGATCAGTTCGCGCGCGGAATAACGCCGGCCATCCAGCCAGGTCAACTCGGCCTGCAGTCCGTGGCGGGCAGCGGCGTAGAAGTTGGCGCGCGCGTCGGCAAACGGCAGATCAGCTTCTGCGGCACGCGGCTGCCGCGCCAGCGCATACACCAGCCCAAAATACAGCGCCGCATTGGCCACCATGTCCAGCACCGTCGGGCCGCTCGGCAGCACCCGCTGCTCCAGCCGCATGTGCGCCTGCCCGGCGCCATCGAAACCGATCAGCGGCCGCACCCAACGCCAGATCGCGCCGTTGTGCAGACGCAGATGCGGAAAGCGCGCCGGCGATTCGGTCTGCGGCATCGGCAGCAGCACCGGATAGTGTTCGAGATTGTCATCGAACAGTTCCAGCAGGTTGCTCGCCACATAGCCGCGCCCGAACGTCACCCGCCGCACGCTGGCTTCAGCCAGCCCGTTGTAGCCGCCCAGTTCCACCGCCTGCTCGAACAGCGGCACCCGGGTTTCCTGCCACAGGCGCTGGCCGAACAGCAGCGGCGAATTGACCGCTGCCGCCAGCAGGGGCGCGCAGCTAATCAGCGAGGCGTTGTAATAGCGCCCCGCCCGCTCGAACGGCACCTGCAGGTGCAACTGGAATGAGGTGGTGGCGGCTTCCAGCATCACGTCGGGCCGGCGCAAATGCAGTTGATCCACGCCCTCGATGTCGATGCGGATGGGTGCGCCATCACGCTGTTGCAACACCTGCGCGTTGAGCACGTCGAAGCGATTCAGCGCCGACATATTGGCGAGGCACAAATCCTCGTCGCGGATGGTCGGCAGGATGCCGATCATCGCCAGCACCGTGTCCATGCCGTGCGCCACCTGCTGGCAATTGTCCCAAGTGGTCAGCAAGGATTCCTCCATCGCGGCCAGCACGCCCGCGCCCATGTCCACCGGCGGTGCGTTCAGCTCGACGTTGAAGCGCGACAATTCGGGCACCACCAGCGGATCGTTCAGCGCACGCAGATAGGCTTCATTGACCGGGTTGGGCCGCCCGGCGTGATCGAGCAGCCAGGCCTCGAGTTCGAACCCCGCAACGTAGCGCGCATCCGAAAAGCCACCCGATCTGGCAAACGAGCGCAGCGCAGCCGTTTCCTCCGTCAACCTGTCGGAAAACTGCTCAAAGTCCGCCGCAGAAAAGTGGGTGCGCTTGATTTCCTGACCCATGCCCGGCAGCCTCAGGCCGCTTCGCTGGCCTGCTCGCCCTGACGATAGGTCACATACAAATAAACCGGAATCGCCAGATCGCCCAGGTGCTTGTCGATCAACGGACGCACCTCGTCCCAGTTCATGCCGCCCACGCCGGTGGCCAGACGCGGCAGCGCCAGACTGCTCACGCCTTCCGTTTCAACCCATTTGCGCAGGGTTTTCAAGGCGTGATTCAGGTTTTCAGCCGACGCTCGACCCGGCTTGGCGCCGTGGTCATACGCGGCATCCTGAGTGAACAGCGACGCCACCCGCTTGCCTTCCGCGCCGCACCACGCCCACATTTCACCGGCCTTGGGATGCGTGGTCTGGCAAAAATGCCGGAAATCCTTGTACATCGCCGGCCAGTTCTCGCGCAGCGCATGCGCCAGACCCTGATTGTGGCCATCGTTCGGCGCCACGCCGTGGGCAATGGCTTGCGCCTGGGACAACAGAATATCGCCGCTGACTTCATGCAACATGGTCTTCCTTTCCAAGAGTGAATGCGGAATAACAATACCCGCTTATCTTTTTATAGACCAATTCAGGGGATGGTGGAACTGCTTGCCGGCGTCACACCCGCGCGCTGGATTTGGCGAGGTAAAACCACTCCTGACCCGGCAGTGCGTTGGGATTGGGGAAAACGATATAGCCATCGTTGTCCGCCCGCACCGGCGTGCCATCGTGGCGCGTCCCGATCACGTCGCCTGCGTGCAGCCGATCGAAGCTCGACCAGTGACGGCTGAACGCATCCTCCGCGTGAACACGATCAATGACCTGATACAGGCTCAGCGCTTCGGTGGCGGTCACCGCTTCTGGCGCAGGTGCAGCCGTCAACCGCAGATGTGCCAGGGTGTTACAAATAGCGCGGTAGGCCACCGCGGGCGCGGCGGGGTCGTCGTGCTGGCCGCATTCCAGCGTCAGTGCGATGCCGCCCGCAGCCCGCATGTATTCGGTGGTGCCGACGCCGTAGCGCGCATCGGCTTCGCGCGCGTTCACCCCGGCCGCCAGGCGGCGCGCAACCCCGGCGGCGTAGGTGTCGAGCCAGCCATCGACGAAGCGATGCACCCCCAATCGCTGCGCCAGCGCGGTTTCCTCGTTTGAGCGTGCGAACGGTTCCAGCGTGCCGCAGTTGTCCTGTGGTCCCAACATGACAAACGGCTGGCCGGCGGTATGAAACGAATGCAGGTCGAGCAGCGCATCGTGCTGCGCCAGCAGCGGACACAGCCAGTTGGCGATACGGTCTTCAAATTCAAGCGGCGAATCGGTGGGCGCCAGATTGCGATTCAGATTGCGGTCGCCCATGCGCCGATGATGCGCATAGGCCAGCGGATTGGTGACCGGAACGAAGGTCACGCTGCCTGCGACGATGTTCAACTGGCCGGATTCGATCTCGCCGATCACCCGACGGATCGCCTGGGTACCGCAGGTTTCATTGCCATGCACCGCGCCCAGCACGATCAGCCGCGCGCCGGGTGCGGTGCTGGTAAACGAGACGGATTGAAAATGCAGCGATTCGGGGTTCATGTATTCAAGGCCTTGACTAACAACGACACGCTCGACACCAGCAGCAGCACGCCCACCAGTCGCGTCATCTGTTCCTGAGAGAGGCCGACATGCACGCGCCCGCCCAGATACAGCGCACCTAGCACGATGGGCAAGGCGGCAACATAGGCGATCCACACCTGGCTCGACAGCAGCAAACCGACAATCAGAAAGCTGACGATGCGGGTCAGGCCTTCGGTGAAAAACAGCGCCGAAAACGTGGCGCGCAAATCGCTTTTATCGTGGATGCGGTGGGTGAGATAAATCACATACGGCGGCCCGCCGGTGCCGAACAGTGCGCCCACCGTGCCGCCGGTCAACGCAGCGGGCGCCGCCCAGCCGCGCGAGATCGGTTTGTCGCCCCGAATGTTCAACACACTGCGCAGCGCGAAGATGAAAACAAACGCGGCCAGCGCCAGCAGCATCGGCCCGGGCGGCAGCTTGACCAGCAGCGTGGTGCCCACGATCACGCCAACCACGCCGAATGGAATCAGGATGCCAATTTCATTCCACAGCACGCGCTTGAAATGCAGGCCGCCGATGACGATGGATGCGGTGAAATCCAGCAGCAAAATCAGCGGCACCACAAATTGCAACGGCAGGAACAGCGCCAGCAAGGGCACCGAAATCAGCCCCGAGCCGAAGCCGGTGATGCCGCGGATGAAATACGCCGCCAGCAGGATGGCTACCGCGCTGGCGATCAGGCTGGCGCTGACCGGCTCCAGGATCATGCGCGCGCGCCGCGCTCGATGGTGATGCCCAACTCCTTGATGCCCGGCACGATGGCGAACTTGGTCACCGACACCTTCACCCACGGCGAGCCGAATTCATCGCGCACAATGGCGGCGACGTGCTCGGCCACCGATTCGACCAGCGTGATCGGCTGCGGCGCGTTATGCAGATAATCCTTCACCCGCACCGCCACCGCGCCGTAGTCGATGGTGTCGGCGACGTTGTCGGTGCCGCCCGCCTTGCTGTTTGGCAGGCCAATTTCCAGATCGATCCGCACCGGCTGCGGCACTTTGCGTTCCCATTCGTATACGCCGATAATCAGATCGAGACGAAAGTCCCGCAGAAACAAGATATCCATCACGCCACGCCCGCTAACGGGTCCATCCAAAACCCGCCATTTTACTGACTTCATTATGACCACGCTGCTATTTGTCATTGGCGCTTACCTGATGGGCTCCCTGTCATTTGCTGTCATCGTCAGCAAGCTGATGGGCTTGCCCGATCCGCGCAGCTTCGGCTCGGGCAACCCCGGCGCCACCAACGTGCTGCGCACCGGGCGCAAAGCTGCCGCCGCACTGACCCTGCTGGGCGATGCGCTGAAGGGCTGGGTGGCGGTGGTGCTGGCGCGCATGCTGGCGCCGCAATTCGGCCTCACCGAAGACATCGCCCTGCTATGCGCGCTGGCGGTATTCATCGGCCATCTGTTTCCGGTGTTTTTCCGCTTCCAGGGCGGCAAGGGCGTGGCCACTGCGCTTGGCGTGCTGGTCGGTCTCAACCCCTGGCTCGGGCTGGCGTGCCTCGCCACCTGGGTGTTCATGGCCAAGGTGTTCCGCATTTCTTCGCTGGCCGCGCTCACCACCGCCGTGCTCGCTCCGGTCTACGCCGGGCTGTTGATGGGCTGGGGCAGTACGACCCTCACCGTGCTGGTGATTGCGCTGCTGCTGGTCTATCGTCACAAGAGCAACCTGATCAAACTGGTCAACGGCGAAGAAGGCCGTATCGGCAGCCGTTCCTGACATACTTGAAAATGCTGATTCATTCACCACAGAGACACAGAGACACAGAGACACAGAGACACAGAGGAAAAAACAACAAATGAAGACGGTGCATATCCAAATCCGCTGGATGAATGGAAACGAGTCGCCCGTACATTGTTTTCTCCGTGTCTCTGTGTCTCTGTGGTTCAACTGCTTTTTTAAGACTCAATCCATCTGACATGGCCTTTTTCGGAAAATCCATCGACCACGCCAAAGACAGCCTCGCCGAAGTCTCGCGCGATGCCATCGACCGCGCCGGCGATCGCCTGTCGGGCGTGGTGAAGGAAGGCGTCACGCAGGCCGGCAGCGAACTGAAGGACGTGATCTGGCGGGCCAGCCAGGAAATCGACGCCAAACTCGATAAGATTTCCGATGAACTGCACGAACAGCGCCAGTTCACCAAGGACGACATCCGCGAACTGGTCGACTACGCCGGTGACAAACTCGGCGCCATGCTCGATCAGCGCATGGCCGTAGCCAAGTCCGAAATTTCCTCGCTGGTGCAGGACAAGGTCGAATACTTCAAGCGTGAAATCGACGGCTTTTTCATCGAGCGCCAGCGCGACCTCGCGCGCGAGCGGCGACGGCTGTTCATCAACGTCGCCATCGCGATTCTGGCGTCGCTGTCGCTCGGCTTCGTATCCTGGCTGTATCACCAGTACATGGGCGGCGGGCTCGATCTGTTCGCCATGTTCCGCATCGTGTTCGCCTCGCTGGTCGGCGGCTGGGGCGCGTATCTCGCGGTGCGGGTGGTGCGCCGCTGGATGTCGATGTCGGAACACAAGAAAGACACGCTGTTTCTGGTCAGCCGCTATTGGGGTGTGCTGCGCCCGGAAAGCATATTCGGCACCCTGGTGCTGGTGTGCCTGATTACGGTACTGGTGGGCTTTCTGCTGTTCCCCGATCAAATCGCACAAGTCACCGGCAGCGAAAAATGGCTGAAGGCGCTGCGCGATGCGTATCCGATGTTGCGGCAGTGAAGCTGCATTGGCGGTCGCCACCGGCCAACTCGGTAGGGTGCAAAAGCATGCCCACCGGGCTGAGTTGAGCGTTCCGTAAATCTTGATGGGTATCCCGGTGTCGGAGCTTGTCACCCGCGACCAGAATGCTGATCCACATACGCCAGCAGCACGCCATCCATCCGCGACTGCCAGCCTTCTCCGGTTGATTTGAAATACGCCACCACCTCCGGGCTGTAGCGCACAGAGATCAACAGCTTTTTATGCTGCGATTTTGGCCGACCGCGCAGAGAACGCAGGGGAACCATGGCCGCGAGTTGCGCATCCGTCAGCGGCTGGGCATCGGGATCGGCCAGTGCTGCGGCGGTGATGGCTGCATCTTCTTCGATAGTGGGCATCACAACGGCTGGCCGCCCGGATTTTTTTGCGCTAACTGTTTTCGACATAGTGCAGCACCTCACGACGTTCAGCGCGACGCAGGCTGATGATTCGCCGCGCTTCGCCATGCTCAACAAAGGCCACGTAATACAGCCGATTGGTTTCGGGGGCGAGTGCGATCATGCGCAATTCTTCATACCCGAAACGCTCATCCAGCCACACTAACGCAGCATCCCAATCAAGCTGATCCGCCAGCGCCAGCGAAACACCGTGTTTTACGATGTTGGCCTCGTCTTTGCCGGGATCAAACTCGATTTTCATTGTTTAATGTAGCTACTGTAATTGGCCTTGTCAAACAGCACGCAAGGGCGCAATTGTAGGTCGGCCTTCAGGCCGACATGTCGGGCTGAAGCCCGACAAATTATCGGATTGAAATGGAAATGGAATTACGCGCGTTGGAATACGGGATCGGGAAGTGGGTGGCGTGGTATCGGGGGTACAGGCAGCCGGGGTAAACCGGGAGATAGCCGAAGCTGACCACTTTGGCATGGATTCACTTGGCCATGCCCGGCGGTGATGCGCTAACATTCACTCATGCCAAACATTTTTCAGCTTGAGGGATAACGCTTCTTCTTTTTTTCCAACGAAGGCAACCCTCGCGAGCCTGTCCATGTGCCTATACGAAAAGACGGGAATCGCGCCAAATTCTGGCTGCACCCTGTCCGTTTGGCGAATAATCAGGGCTACACCGGCAAGGAATTGAACAAGCTGGCGCTGGTAATCGAAGCCCATCAAAACGAGATAGAAAGGGCATGGCATGAGCATTTCGGCAACTGAACTGAACTTTGACGAATCCATGATGTGGCTGAGTTTGTCGGATGGCCGCAAACTCGGCGTGCCGCTGGCCTATTTCCCCCGCCTGTTGCGCGCCACCCCTGAGCAGCGCCTGCAATACGAAATGTCGGGCAACGGCACAGAGCTGCACTGGGACGCGCTGGACGAAGACATCAGCGTGGAAGGTCTGCTGATGGGAGTGGGCGACCAGACGCAGGATCACTCGCTGGCGGCTTGAAAGAAAACGGTGTCTGACCCTCATGGCACGTCCGCTAAGACAATGTGATGCCGAGGTAAACCATGCCTACAATCAGTCAGTTCTTCGGCATCGTGATTCAAATGTTCTGGCGTGAACACGCACCGCCGCATTTTCATGCGATGTATGCGGAACATGAAGCCTTGATTGACATCCGCACTCTTGAAATTATTGGCGGCAGCCTACCCAGGCGAGCACTCAACCTGACGATAGAATGGGCGATCGAACACCGTGAAGAATTGATGGAGGACTGGAATCTATGTCAATCCAAACAACACCCGAAGCGGATCAAACCGCTGGAGTAATCCCCGCCGCACCCTGGCGGGTCAAAGCCCTGTCCGTGCTGCCGGATTATCGTTTGGCGGTCACGTTCATGGACGGCACAAACGGCATCGTGGATTTTTCAGCGGTGCTGACTGCCAAGGAATGCGGAATCTTTGGGGCGCTCAAGGACAAGGCCTGTTTCGATCAGGCGCGTCTCGATTTGGGTGTGGTGATTTGGCCCAATGGGGCGGACATTGATCCGGGATGGATGTATGAGCAGGTCAGGACGAACAAATCGTGGTCTGTCCCCTTTTGATTCTTGGAGCGAATCATGGAACTGCCCAAGCCGAAGCAGCGCTTCGTGCTGGAAACGGTGCTGGCGCAGGCCAGCCGCTAAAGGAGAACGACGATGACGACCGTACAGATCAACTTGCCCGACGCGTTGGCAGAAGACGCGCAGAACGCCGGTTTGCTCACGCCCGAGATGATCGAGAAGCTGCTGCGCGAGCAGTTGAAGAAACAGGCGGGCGAAGCCTTGCGCGAGATGTGGGAGCACTTGCCGCAGGAGGAACTGACGCCGGAGATCGAGCAGATGATCGACGATGAAGTCAAAGCCGTGCGCGCGGCACGGCGCAAACAGACGGCCAGTTGATGCGGCTGGTGCTCGATACCAATGTGGCGGTCGCAGGGCTGCTCTGGAACGGACATCCGCACCGCTTGCTGGATTGGGCGATCAACGGGCGGGTAGCGCTCTACAGCAGTCCGGTGCTGATCGACGAATTGACGCAGACGCTGGGTTATCCGAAGCTCGCCAAACGGATGCTGGAGATTGGCGCAACCCCGGCAGGGCTGGCGGCGCGCTACGCCGCGCTGGTCTCGTTGACGCACCCAACCCAAGTGCCGCGCGTGATCGAGAACGACCCGGACGACGACCATGTGCTGGCCGCAGCGCTCGCCTGTCAGACAAACCTGATCGTCTCCGGCGATAAACACCTGCTCGACCTCGGCGGGCAGTATCAGAGCATCAGAATCGTGACGCCCGCTCAGGCAACGCTGTTGATCGGCGATCTTTCTCTTTAACAACAGACTCAGCGCAATGCTACATACTACATAGCTAGACCCGACCCCAGTGGTTCGACCCCAGTGGTTCGCTAGAGTTTGCAAAGCTATCGACCGACCTCACCCGGCGAGCCAGCGGAACACGCCAAAAGCGCTCTGCTCCTTAATGCAGCGAGAGTGGGCAGACGGCTTTTTGTCTGCCCACCCTGTGCCGAAATCCGCGTGGGCACAAAAACGTGCCCACCCTACCGGGCTGCCACCGCGCTGATGCAGTCTTATCGGTCGAAAACCCTATTGCAACGCACCGTTGTGTCTCGCCATCGCCTGCAACATCCAAGGTTGAGTCCGCGAGGCAAGCCAGAAAATGCCTGTGTAAGATTTTTCGACACGCGGAAATAGACAAGGGGGCTTGCGCCCCCTTGTTCACCTGCCAATCAAGCTGACCGCGAAGTACCTTGAAAGGGCACAAGCGTCACCTCACCCACGCCGCCGTCTCGCCGCCGCCCCAACAAGCCCCAAGCCTGCCAACAGCATCGTCCAGGTATCCGCTTCCGGAACAGCGAGGGCGATATCGTCAACCAAGAAATGGTCGCCAAGACCCAAGTGAAGTTCGTCGATTTGTTGCGCTTGCCCACCAATAAACTGGTACGAGCCGTTTAACGCAGTATCAATCGACCAAACTTCAAGTCCGTTATTAAATCCCTTGATCGTGCCAAACAGGCTTGCAGCGCCACCGGATTCAGGGCTTGTAGCCCATTGCTTGGCCCACAAACCGTCAAACGTAAAATCGGACAAATCGCTTCGGGTGATTGTCCCCACGCCGGAGTTGTTATTCAAAAGCGCGAAGTCACCACTGTGCGCACCAAATGGCCATGATGTGGATTCAACCAGATCGATCCAATCTAGCGTGAATGAAAAATCAAACCCTTGATAAGTCGGCATATTTCCGTTTGAATCCTGGATACTGCCACCGGGAACATCATCGAATGTAAGGGTCGCCGCATGTGCCGACCCCATGCAGATGGAACTCAACAAAAACAGTTGGCAAAACTTTTTCACGCACATTTCAAGACTCCTTTTTATTTTGACCTGCAACCGAGACCATCCCGGTCACAGCGTGTTTATATAAGCACTGCCCGTGCCACATCGCGGCACTAATCATATAAGTATTTGATTCAACATAGGTAAACCAGCCAGCCAGCCAGCCAGCCAGCCAGCCAGCCAGCCAGCCAGCCAGCCAGCCAGCCAGCCAGCCAAAGTGTAAATTTTTTCGACATAATTTCCTGTTCACCCATCCGCTATGCGTGAACACAAACACTTTTTAATGACACTGCTTTTTGCTACCATCCAGCCATGAAACGCAAAAACCAGCGCACCTTGGAGCTGATCTTCGCCCGACCGGTTTCAGCGAATGTCCGCTGGAGCGACATTGAAGCGCTATTACGGGAGCTGGGCGCGGAGGTTGCAGAACGCGAGGGTTCTCGTGTCGAAGTATTCCTGTTCGGTTTGGTGCGGGTGTTCCACCGTCCCCACCCGTCGCCGGACACCGACAAGGGTGCGGTTGCGGCGATTCGCAAATGGCTGGAAGAAAACGGAGTGAAACCATGAATACCATGACGATCAATGGCTATCAGGCTGTCATCAGTTTCGACCCGGATATTCAGTTGTTCCGGGGGGAGTTCGCCGGGCTGAATGGCGGCGCTGATTTCTACGCCGCCGACGTGGCCGGTTTAAAACGCGAAGGCGAAGTTTCGCTGCGGGTGTTTCTGGAAGCGTGCGCACAACGCGGCATTGAGCCGCGCAGGCATTTCTCGGGGAAATTCTCGCTGCGACTGGACGCCAGCACGCACGAGGCCGCCGTGATCGCCGCCGCCGCCCACGGCCAAAGCCTCAATCAATGGGCGACCACAGCGCTCAGGCAAGCGGCATTGGCTGCTGACTATTGAGTGTTCCGTAGATTTGACGGGTGTCCCGGGCGTTGTGACTTGTCACCCGCGACCGGAATGCTGATCCACACACGCCCGCAGCACGCCATCCATCCGCGACTGCCAGTTTTAGTAGGGTGGGCAGACGGCTTTTTGTCTGCCCACGCAGTGTCGAAATCCGCGTGGGCACTTGTGCCCTTTGGGTACAAAAACGTGCCCACCCTACCGGGGGCTACCGGGCTCGCAGCGAACGCAGGGGAACCATGGCCGCGAGTTGCGCATCCGTCAACGGCTGGGCATCCGGGTCGGCCAGTGCTGCGGCAATGATGGCCGCATCTTCTTCGGCAGTGGGCATCACAACGGTTGGCCGCCCGGCTGTTTTTTCGCTGGATGTTTTCGACATAGCTTTACCTCGTGGCCTCTCTGGCGCGCTCACACCGCCTCCAGCGTCGCCAGTTCCCAACGCGGTTTGACTGCAAACCACAAATCGGTGATGCCGCCCTGCGCCATCCGCTGCGCGCCTGCAAATGCGATCATCGCGCCGTTGTCGGTGCAAAATTCCAGCTTCGGGTAAAACACTTCGATGCCGCGCTGCGCGGCGCGCGCGGTGAGTTCCGCACGCAAGCGCCGGTTGGCGCCGACGCCGCCTGCCACCACCAGCCGCAGGGCGGCGCTGTGCTTGCAGGCGGCGAGGCTTTTGCCCACCAGCACATCGACCGCTGCGGCCTGAAACGCGGCGGCGATATCGGGCGCGGCCTCCAGCCCGGCTTTTTTCACCAGGGTCAGCACAGCGGTTTTGAGGCCACTGAAGCTGAAATCAAAGTCGCCGGAATGCAGCATCGGGCGCGGCAGGGTAAAGCGCGTGGCGTCGCCGCTGTCGGCCAGTTGCGACAGCACCGGGCCGCCCGGATAACCCAGGCCGAGCAGTTGCGCGGTCTTGTCGAAGGCTTCGCCTGCTGCGTCGTCGAGCGTTTCGCCCAATAAGGCGTAGCGGCCAACGCCTTCGACCAGCATCAATTGCGTGTGGCCGCCCGACACCAGCAGCGCGACAAACGGAAACGCGGGCGGGGTGTCGGAAATCAGCGGCGACAGCAGGTGGCCTTCGAGGTGATGCACGCCGACCGCCGGAATGTTCAGCGCATACGCCAGCGCGCGCGCCATCCCCGCGCCCACCAGCAAGGCGCCAGCCAAGCCCGGGCCCTGGGTGTAGGCGATGCCGTCGATGTCCGCCAATGCGCAGCCGCTTTCGGTCAGCACCTGGCGCGTCAACGGCAACACGCGGCGGATATGGTCGCGCGAGGCCAGTTCCGGCACCACGCCGCCGTAGTCGTTGTGCATGGCGATTTGTGAATACAGCGCATGCGCCAGCAGACCGCGCGTACTGTCGTAGAGCGCGACACCGGTTTCATCGCAGGAGGATTCAACGCCTAGCACCAGCATGTTCAGGAAAACCCAGACCCAAGGACAGCCCATGATAACGCGGACGTCCCGGCGCGGAATTGGCGTGGCGCGCAATTGCCATATCGGCAACGTGGCTTGTTTGGGTAAAATTCGCCTGTTTTTCCTGTTTTTCAATGTACGCGGATCACGCCTTTCGATGGGCTGTTTCAACCAAGGAAAGTCTCATGCCGCACGAAGCTGCCTTCCCCCTGTCCGCCAACCATCACTGCGATGTGCTGGTCATCGGCGGCGGCCCCGCCGGTTCGACCGCCGCCACCCTGCTGGCGGAAAAAGGTCACCGGGTTACGCTGCTGGAAAAAGCGCATCACCCGCGCTTTCACATCGGTGAATCACTGCTGCCGGCCAATCTGCCGCTGCTGGATCGGTTGGGGGTGCGCGCCGAGGTGGAAGCCATCGGCATGCAGAAATGGGGCGCGGAATTCGTCTCGCCCTGGCACGCACACCAGCAGTCTTTCGAATTCGCCGACGCCTGGGACAAGTCGATGCCGAGCGCCTATCAGGTGCGCCGTTCCGAGTTCGACGAAATTTTGATTCGCAATGCGGGTCGCAAAGGCGCCACAGTTATCGAAGGCTGCCGCGTACGCGCGGTGGAATTCCTGCCGGACCACGCGGGCGCCATCGTGCGCGCTGAACACGACGACGGCCGCAGCGAGACCTGGCACTGCCGCTTTCTGGTTGACGCCTCGGGGCGCGACACCTTTCTCGGCAACCGTTTCAAGGCCAAGCAGCGCAACCCCAAACACAACAGTTCCGCGCTGTACGGTCACTTCAAGGGCGCGCAGCGCCACGCGGGCAAGAAGGCGGGGCACATCAGCATTTTCTGGTTCGAGCATGGCTGGTTCTGGTTTATTCCGCTGGCCGACGGCGCCACCAGCATCGGGGTGGTGACCTGGCCGCATTATCTGAAAACGCGGCAAAAACCGGTGCGGGAATTCTTCCTCGACCAGATTGCACTCTGCCCGGCACTGGCGATGCGGCTCGCGGATGCCGAACTGGTCTCGGACGTGGACGCCACCGGCAATTTTTCCTACACCTGCGACCATAGCCACGGCGACAACTATCTGCTGCTGGGCGATGCCTACGCTTTCGTTGATCCGGTGTTTTCGTCCGGCGTGATGCTGGCGATGAAAAGCGCGTTCGAAGGCGCGGCGGCGGTCGACACCTGTTTGCGCCAGCCGCAACAAGCGGCGGCAGCGCTCAAACAGTTCGACAAGTTGATGAAACACGGGCCGAAGGAATTTTCCTGGTTCATCTACCGCGTCACCAACCCCACCATGCGCGACCTGTTCATGGGGCCGAGCAATGTCTTCCGGGTCAAGGAGGCGTTGCTGTCGGTGCTGGCGGGCGACATCTACGGCAAGACGCCAATCTGGCATTCGCTGCGCGCATTGAAAGCGATTTATTACTTCAGCTCCCTGACCAAGCTGAAGCGCACGCTCATGGCCAGCAAACAGCGCAAGCTGAATATCCGCTATGTAGAAGAGCCGGAGGGTGGGGCTTGACCACACCGGAAGCGATGCTGCGGCTGGAAATATTGCCTGCGTCCCGCGTGTCCCGGCACGACAGCGTGCTGGGCGGCGCGTGTTTTTCTCACCCCGCGCGCGTACTGGATTCGATGGATTTTCCATTGGCGGCCGTGGACATGGTCTTGCTGGAGGGCGCAGCGGCAAGCTGCGAAATCTGGCATTGCACGGAACCGCTGCAATCCGGCCAGCATGGCGCGATCCGCTACCGTCACAGTGGCGCCCTGCTGTTCGGCAGCGTCAGTCTGGCCGAGTCCGCCGGGGATGCGCGCCCGCCCCTGCAAGCCACGACCGAAGCCGCCTACCAGTCCATCTTTGAATTGCTCGAAACGCTTGGCTACACCGCCGTGCTGCGCGTCTGGAATTATTTTCCCGCGATCAATCAGGAAAGCCACGGCAGCGAGCGCTACCGCCAGTTCAATATCGGCCGCCAGGATGCTTTCCTCGCCCATGGCCGCACCGTGATCGGCAATGTGCCGGCCGCCTGCGCGCTGGGCACCGCCAGCGGCAGCCTGCACATCGCGTTTCTGGCGACGCGCGCGAACGTGATCGGCATCGAAAACCCGCGCCAGGTCAGCGCCTACCATTACCCCAGCCAATACGGCCCGCGCAGCCCGACTTTCGCGCGCGCGGGGCTGGTCAAACTGGGTGGACGCGACCTGCTGTTCATCTCCGGCACCGCCAGCATCGTCGGCCACCAAACCCTGCATGACGGCGACGTGGTGGCGCAGACGTGCGAATGTCTGCGCAACATCGCCGCCGTCGTCGCCGAAGCCAACCGCCAGGCGCCGGACGCCGGCTTTCGCCTCGACCGGCTGGCCTACACCGTTTATGTGCGCCAACCCGGCGACCTCGACGCGGTGCGCAACGAAATGGCACGTTTCATCGGCGACCCGGTAGCGGCGGTGTTTCTGCAAGCCGATGTCTGCCGCGCCGACCTGCTGGTCGAAATCGAAGCCTCGGGCGGCCACGCCATCAGCGTAGAAGCCCACCCGTGAACGCGCGCCGGGATTCGCAGCCGGAACGCTGGCTGCATGGGCTCTACGAAACCTTTGCGCTGTGGTTTGGCCTGCTGCTGCTCGGCAGCATCACGCTAACCTGGTCGGCGCTGTCGGTGCCGCTCTATTACCTTCTGCCCAGGCGCTGGGCCGAGCCGCTCGGGCGCTGGGCCATCACCCTGGGGTTTCGCCTCTATCTCGGCGCGCTCTCGCTCATCGGCGCCTGCCGCTTTGATCTGCGCGCACTCGACACCCTGCGCGCCGAAGACGCGATGATCGTCGCCCCCAACCATCCCTGCCTGCTCGATGCGGTGATGGTGATTTCGCGCCTGCCCAGCATGAGCTGCATCATGAAGGCCGACCTCGTCGATAACGTTTTCCTCGGCGCGGGCGCACGGATGGCGGGCTACATCCGCAACGACGCGCAATTGAGCATGATCAAACAATCGGTGGCGGTGCTGAAAAACGGCAACCACCTGCTGATCTTTCCCGAAGCCACCCGCACCACCCGCTGGCCGGTCAACGCCTGCAAGGGTACGACTGCGCTGATCGCCGGGCGCGCCCGGGTGCCGATCCAGACCGTGTTCATCGAAACCGATTCGCCCTATCTGATCAAAGGCTGGCCCTTGTTCAAACGACCGGCCATGCCGATCACTTATCGCGTCCGTCTCGGCCGCCGCTTCGATCCACCAGAAAAAGCGGGCGCGTTTACCGCTGAACTGGAACGCTACTTCATCGACGAGTTGCGCGATGCGCCGCGCTTTCTGCCGCCCGACGCGCCGTCGGTAAATGACCCGAAGCCTGATTGATGCCAACGCCCTCCAGCAGCCATCTGGTACTGATCCCCAGCTATAACCCGGGGCCACAGGTATATGCCACCGTGCGCGCGGCGCGCGAGCAGTGGCAACCGGTGTGGGTAGTGGTGGACGGCAGCACCGACGGCAGCGCCGGCGGACTGACAGACATGGCAGCGAACGATCCTGGCCTGCGGATACTGGTGCTGCCCAAAAATGGGGGAAAAGGCGCAGCGGTGTTGCACGGCCTCGACCTTGCCGCCGCCGCAGGCTACACCCACGCGCTGACCATGGACTCCGACGGCCAGCATCCGGCCGATCTGATCCCCGCTTTCATGGCCGCGTCGCTTCAGCGCCCCGCCGCGATGATTCTCGGCAAGCCGGTGTTCGATGCTAGAGCCCCCGCGCTGCGGGTGCAGGGCCGCAAAATATCCAACGGCTGGGCCAATCTGGAAACCCTGTGGGCGGGTATCGGCGATTCGCTGTACGGCTTTCGCGTCTACCCGATCGAACCGCTGCGCCAGGTGATGTGCGGCCAGCGCTGGATGCGCCGCTTCGACTTCGACCCCGAAGCCGTGGTGCGCCTGTGCTGGCGTGGCGTGCGCCCGATCAACCTGAATGCGCCGGTGAAATACCTGGCTGCCTGCGAAGGCGGCGTGTCCCACTTCAACTACCTGCGCGACAACACCCTGCTCACCTGGATGCACATCCGGCTGGTGCTGGGGTTTATGCTGCGCTTGCCTGTGCTGGTATTCAGGCGTCTTCGCCAGGCCTGACACGATGACCCGTTTCTGGTTACCCGCGTTGATGTTGAGTCTGCTGGCCGCCCCGGCCAGCGTGGGTGCTGACGACCATCCCGCCGACCATTGGGAAGTGGCGGTCGAGGCGGGTTATCTGGACAAGGTCAGAAACAATTCCCCGCTCGACTATGTCATCGTGCCGGTCCAGGTAGCGTGGCGCTCGCCTGCGGCGTTCGACCTGTGGAATGGCGAGAGCGGCGCGCGCCTGACCGTGCGCAATCGTATTGCGGTCATTCTGGAAACTTACCTGGAAGGCGCCGAAGATTACTACTTTGCGTTTGCCGGTGCGCCCAGCTTCGAGTTATGGAATGCCGAGCAGAAATCCGCGCTGTTTTTTGAAATCGGCGGCGGCGCCGGTCTCACCAATTCTAAAAACATCCCCGGCGGGCAAGGGCAGGACTTCGCCTTCAACTGGTTCAGCCAACTGGGCGCACGCCACCAGATCAGCCAGAACCAGGCGATCACCGCAGCGGGCTATTTCACCCATCATTCCAATCTGGGCATGACCGACCCCAACCCGGGGATCGATGTTTTGGGCATCAACCTGGGCTGGGTCTGGCAGCTTGAGTGAGCCTGATCCGCACTTTTTTTCCTGAAGGAGTCCGTCATCCGCGCCCCCCATCCCCCTCTCACCGACTACTACTCCGACGAGCAGGCGCGGCGTAGTTTCGTGCGCAATATTTTCGACCGCACTGCATCCGACTACGACCGTATCGACCGCCTGCTGGCACTCGGCAGCGGCCCTTGGTACCGCAATCAGGCGTTGCAGCGCGCGGGACTGCAAACCGGGATGCGCGTCGTCGATATCGGCATCGGCACCGGACTGGTGGCGCGCGAGGCGGTGAAACTGACGGGCGATCCTGCGTTGGTGGCGGGTGTCGATCCCAGCCCCGGCATGATGGCGCAAGCCCACCTGCCCGGCGTCCAGCTCGTCGAAGGCCGCGCCGAAGCCATCCCCTTCCCCGACGCCAGCTTCGACTTTCTCAGCATGGGCTATGCGCTGCGCCACATCGGCGATCTGTCGGCCGCCTTCAGCGAATTCCACCGCGTCCTCAAACCCGGCGGCCGCCTGTGCCTGCTCGAAATCACCAAACCCGAGCGCGCCTGGAGCCAGATGCTGCTCAAGGCGTATATGCGCGGCGTGGTGCCGGTGCTGGCGCGGTTGATCGGCAGTAGCGCCGAATCGACCAAACTGTGGCGTTACTACTGGGACACCATCGAAGCCTGCGTGCCGCCGAGCGGGGTGATTGATGCCCTGGTTGAGGCCGGGTTTACGGGTGCCAAGCGGCATATCGAAACCGGTGCGCTGTCGATTCTGGCGGAGTATCAGGCGGTCAAGCCGGGTTGAGCAGCCTGGTTGAGCCACGGATATCGGTGAGCATTGGGGGCGCAGACTGACAAAAAAAGCCCGCCATTGCGGCGGGCCAGGATGCGCGTGAACGCAACGGGTCTGTGTCTCCCGGCACGCGTGCCGCCGGGAATCCACACGATAGGTTGGGCTAATCAGCCATTATTGATTTGAGTTTCATGGTGTTGATGCGCTGGTTCACACTACCGACGCGCGCGCACGCCGCCGTGCAGCAAACCCCACCAGCCCCAACCCGGCCAGCAGCATGGCGTAGGTTTCGGGTTCGGGGACGGGCGTCACGCTCAACTGCGCACCCGCGATGCCAAACTCCACCCAGTGGGTGGCCGTATCGGCAAAGCGGCCTTCGGGGCACATACCGGCGGGGCACGTCGCAGCTTGATACAGCCGCACATAAGCATCGATGGTGCGACCGGTGGCGGGGCTGGCCGTGAAAGCGATATCCGGGTTGAATGCTTGACCACCAAACAGGTCGTTGCCGTAACCCTGCGACGCGCTCAGTTGCACGGTTTCTATGCATTGCCTGTCGTTGGGACACCAGGTGAAGCGGCGGTCTCCGCCACTAAGACCCCAGTTGTCGTTGTTACTCACCGGGTTCTCGACCGCCAGCTTGCCGTTCTCGTAAGTGCCGCTGGTGTCGGCGACCAATGTGACGCCGTTGACGGTAAAGGACGCTGAAATGATCGGCCCCTGTCCCACGATGCCGATTAAGTCCGGATAGCCCGGTGAATGGGTGAAATTCCAATAGGTTCCGCCATAAGCATTTGGATAGAAGCGCGCCGAGTCGTAGATGATGGTCGCACTAGCCGCCAGGCCAACCAGGCTGCTGCCGTCGTTGGGAGCGAGCAGCACCGAGTTGCTGTAGACATCAGAGCCATAACTCACCGTGCCGGTCACGGTGGCCTGCATCAACTGCGCTTGGGCAGGCAGCGCCGAAAAGGCATACAAGGAAGACAGTGCTGCAATTTGTAGTGTTTTGGATAAAAGCATTTTAATTTTCCTCACGCGTATTGTTCTTGGAAGTAGGTGCAGCCATTATTGATTTCGAGTTCCATCGATTGATTGCGATGCTGCGCATCGCCGCCGTGCTGCAAACCCCACCAGCCCCAATCCCGCCAGCAGCATGGCGTAGGTTTCGGGTTCGGGAACCGCTGTGATCGAGCCGCCGCCCGCTTCGCGCGCAAACAGGATCATGTGCGAGAGCGCGGGATGGTTGCCACCGTTGTTGGTGAAGGCGATGGAGAAGGTGCCGCTGGCTGCACCGTTGAATATGACGTTATCGAATCCCCACAGGGCGTATTCGTTGCCGGCTTTGAGTCCCACGACCAGGTCAATGGCGATGGGCAGATTGGGCAGCGTACCCGCATTGATGTTTTCACCGGTCAGCGTCCAGGTGCCGCTGGCGCCCGCTGTGACTTCGGTCACAAACGAAACATCCATGAAACTGACTGTGGATTCGCCGGGCGAATCGAGATAGGTCCAGCCGCTGCCCCAGTCCATGGCGTTGAGCACGGGCGCGCCCGCGTGCTTGCCGCCGCCGGTGATGTTGCCGCCCACCACGCCAAAGCAGTCGTCGGCGCTGATGCCGCCCAATGTCACATCAGACTGGCTGATGCCTTCGCTAGCCGTGCCGTCCGCGCAATAGCCTGCGGCGTAAGCCTGCGGGATCAAAGCCATCGCTCCCGAACCCAGCAGGAAAATACCTGCCAGCATTTTGTTGTTCACGCGTTTCATGAATTGCTCCTTTAATCGTTATTCACAAAGACGGTGCTCAAACGCCCGGCGTGTTTACCGGGACAGTTCTCGCTCGCCAGTCAAACCACTCAAAAACCCATCCAGCCTCACGGCTGTTCTTGCCTTTTTTTGTTCGACGCACGCAAGAAAATGCGCCGCACGACGTCGGACAAAAACGACTCAGCGCACACCGGAAAAATACGCAAAAAAAAGCGCAGGCCAACCGGCGTGCGCATGAGATATCGCCAGGCTTTTGCCCAGCGAAACAGAAACGGGCGGAGCTTGTTAAGCACCCCGACCCTGGCGTTCAACTTCAACGCCCACTGCTTTTCACGCGCACTATTTGTTGCTTTATTTTTCAGTCAGTCTGGGTGTGGCGTCTCTGTGTCCACCTGCACCCGCTGCTTTTTTAACCACAAACTGCCAACCGCTTGTTATACGCCTTGCGGCATCTCTGCCCGCTCCCGGGCAACACAAGGGGAGACGGCTCAAGGCACACCGAATCGGAGCTGCTAACGGAAGAGTACGCGAGCACCGTGTTCGGTGTGCGCATGAGATTTTGCTTTGAATCAGCAAAACACAGGATGGGACAGACTCAGACTGCAAGCCATGCCTGACACCTCAACCACGATGCCCATTACTGCTTTTCACGCGCACTATTTGCTGCTTTTTTAAGTCGGTCACAACGCAGGGCTTTTGAGTTCGCCGCATTCTGCCGCTATTTTTATTTGCTACCGATATCGATTGGCTCATTTGAAACGATGCCAATCTCCGCCCGAATCATTAAGCAAAGATCAGTCCCGCCACGCGACTAAAACTCTAGTTTGTTGTTTCGCAAAACAAAAATGATTATTCAGCCCAATCAAGCCGCCTGCCACACCCACAAAAACGTAAATTATTTCGACAAAAAAACCTGAAAAATCGGAATTTTTTACACTCCTCTGTAACCGGTCGCAAACCGATGCGTCTCAGCGCGCCGCCACCCGTTTAGCCGGCACATTCCTTTTCTCGGCTTCGTCCAGCTTCTCGGCCAGCCACAACTTCATCAGCGATTGGTAGGGAACATCCATCTTGTTCGCCATGGCCTTGATGTGCGCCAGCAAGGCATCGGGCAGCCGCAACGAAATCGCAGTTGTCGTCGCCTTGAGATTGGGGAATACGGCTCGCACCGACTTCGACGAATCGAAATATTCGGTACTGTCGTTGTCCGGTGACTCCCAGAACACCCGCTCTTCCGCCTCGCTGGCGAACTTGGGTACAGGTTTAAGTCGCTTGCTCATATTCCTTTCGCTCCATTCTGTGCATGTCGCGCGCCGAAATCACGCGGATCAATTCGCCATTGGCGCGCATCGCAAAAGTGATCGTCAGCAGCCGGCCAGTGTTCGTGATGCCCAATGCGCGGACGCGCTGCTCGCCTTCGCTACGATGCGCCTCAATGCCGCCCCACCGCCACCCCCATCTTCGGCAACCACCGCCTTAACCCCGGCGTCGTAATCACGGTGCTGGAAATCGCCATCAGCACCAGCATGGTGAACACCTGCTGCGAAATCACGCCAAGATCAAACCCAACGTTGATGACGATGAGTTCCATCAGCGCGCGGGTGTTCATCATGATGCCGATCAGTTTGCCTTCAACATGCGACATGCCGGCCCAACGCGCGGCGACGTAGCTGGCGCCGAATTTACCGAGGGTGGCCAGCGCAATCAGCAGCAGACACCAGCCCCACGCCTCAACCGAATCGAGGCTGCCGACGTTGGTGCGCAGGCCGGTGTAGGTGAAGAAAATGGGCAGGAAGAAGACCATGACGAAATGGCCGATGCGTTCTTTCCACGCTTCAATCAGCTCGTGCTCGTCGTGCAGGATGACGCCCATCATGAAGCCGCCGAAGATGGCAAAGATGCCAAGCTGATAGGTAGCCATTGCCGAAATGAAAATGCCGGCGAGCAGGATGCCTAGCATGTTGTGGGTGAGTTTGCCGCGCCCGGCCTTTTCGCCGGGCGGTACCGGGCTGGCCTGGCTGAGATGGATCACGCGTTTCATCAGCGGCCGCACGATGAACCACCAGGTGAGAAAAAATGCGCCGACCAGACCCACCTTGAGCGCGAAGGCGCTGGCGCTGAACTCGGCCAGCGTGAGCGCGGTAATGAGCGCCAGCAGCAGCCAGCCGACGACGTCGTTGATGGCGGCGGCGCTGATGGCGATAACGCCGATGGGCAGGCGGGTGATCTTGAATTCCATCATGATCCGGCCAAGAATCGGCAAGGCGGTGATGGAGAAGGCGGTGGCGATGAACAGCGCCGAGGCGAGGCGGTCGACGCCGGGCGACAACAGCGGCGCGCTATACCAGCCGAAACCGAAGCCGAGTGCGAACGGCGCGATCATGCTGGCGCTGGCAATGTAAGTGACAGCGCGGCGATTGTGGCGCTCGGTCAGATGCGTAAAGTCAAACTCCAGGCCAATCTGGAACATCAGCAAAATCAAACCGATCTGCGACAGCATCTGCATCGGTGCCGCAGGCGTCGAGTGAAAAACATACTGGAACAGGTCGGGCGCGAGCAGGCCGAACAGCGATGGGCCGAGCAGGATGCCAACGATGATTTCGCCCACCGCGGGCGACTGCCCGACGCGCTGCGCCAGCGCGCCGCCGAGGCGACCGGCCAGCACGATCAGCGTCAATTGCAGCAGGGTGAAAAAAAGCAGCGCTTCGGTTTGGTGAACGGCGAGGGTATGGACAGGCGCGCTCAAATCATGCCGCCATTCACCGAAATGATCTGGCCGCTGAGATAGCTCGCCTGCTCCGAGGCGAGAAAGCTCACCACGCTGGCCACTTCTTCCGGCCGCCCGGCGCGTTTCATCGGCACCATGCTCTCGATCGTCTTGGCGTCGAACACGCCGTCGATCATGTCAGTTTGAATGATGCCCGGCGCCACCGCGTTGACCGTGACGCCGCGGCTGGCGAGTTCCAGCGACAGCGATTTGGTGGCGGCATGCAGCGCGCCCTTGGCGGCCGAATAATTGACCTGGCCGCGATTGCCGGTGATGCCGGCAATCGAAGTGATATTGATCACCCGCCCCCAGCGGCTGCGGATCATGGCCATCGTCAGTGGCTGGGTGACGTTGAAGAAGCCGTTGAGCGACACGTCCAGCACGCTATGCCACTGCGCCGCGCTCATGCCGGGAAAGACGGCATCGTCGTGGATGCCGGCGTTGTTCACCAGCACCTGGATCGGCGTGTCGGCGACCAATGCTTCCAGCGCGGCGCGGCTGGCGGCGGCGTCGGTGACGTCGAAGGCGATGGCCTCGGCTTGTCCGCCTTCGGTTTTGATTGCTTCAACCAGCGCCTGCGCCCTGGCCAGATTCTGGTTGGCGTGAACGTAAACAAAATAGCCGTCGGCTGCCAACCGCGTACAAATTGCCGCGCCGATGCCGCCGCTGCCGCCGGTGACCAGGGCGCGCTTCATCTTGGCTTGGGTCATGCAGGCTTCTCCAATTTAGCGGCATCCAATACAACAATGGCGCGACCGCTCAGCAGCAGACGTTCGCCGGCAGCCACGTTGAAGCCATACAGTATCGTGTTGTCATCACCAGACAGGCGCTCCGCCCCGACGCTCAAATCGGCGGCGATGTCATCCAGCCGCGCGACATGCAGATCGACGCCGCGCACGCTGGCGAGATAACCGGCGCGCGGCGCTTGGTCAGTGACGGCCAGCAGCGCGCCGTGGGCAGCCATCGCCTGTGCGGCGTATTCGATGCCGCAGGCCGCGCCCAGACGGTCGTGCGCGCGCAGCGGATTGTCGGCGCGGCGATGGCTGCTCGCCGTGCAGCGGATGCGCTGGGCATCCCATTCGGTGACGGTATCGAGCAAACACATGCTGCCCTGATGCGGGAGGTGGGCGAGCAGCCAGGCGTGGTCTAAGGACATAACTCGACTGCCACGGCCAGACGCAGCGGCTCCAGATAATCCAGCACCACACGGCACGCTTCCTCGCGCGCCACAGCCTGCAACAAGGGCAAGCCACGTGCAGCGGGAATGGCCAGTCGCAGGGCTTCGAGTGCGGGATCGGCCAGCGCATCGGGCGCAGTATCGACCAGGCTGAGTTCAATCCGCGCCAGCGAGTGCGCGCTGCGTTCGGGCATCAACGCCAGTGCAATGCCAAAAGCTGCGGGCAGCGGACGCTTGGCGTGCAGCGGCTCGGGATAGGGCATGTCGTAAGCGATCAGCAGCGTGCCCCAGCCCTCGACCGTGACCTGGGTCAGCGCCTCCAGCAGACCGGCGCCAAAGCTGCCGTCGTGCGCGCACAGCACGGTGGCCGGGGTCATCGCGCCGGACGCAATTCCCCAGTAACCGGCCGGGGCGTTATGTACCGAGTTGTGAAAGCGCGTCGGCGAGATGTGCCGATCCTCGGTGGCCAGCACCTTGCACAGCGCATCGCAATTGTCGTTATCAGCGCCGGAGGAGGAGAACACCGTGGCCAATTGTTTCGCATCGAGTTGTCCGGCAGCGATGGCCTGCTGCGCCACCGCCAGCGCAATCCTGACAACCAGCCCGGTGCGGCGGCGTTCGGCGGGCGGCAGCGACTGCGGCGCAGCCACCACCAGCGGGCGCGATTCGTAAGCCGCAGCGCCCGCCAGAATCGGACGTGCCGCCAGCCAGTTGTCGAGTCCAGGACCGAGCAGGCCGATGCCGTCGAGATACGCAGTGATTGATCCGGTATATTTTATTCCGGACTGTAGGTCGGCCTTTAGGCCGATTTGTCGGGCTGAAGCCCGACCTACATTCACGGCTAATTCGTTCCGAATCAATAGCTTCATTGCGCCCGCCCCAGAATCAGGCTGCAATTGGTGCCGCCAAAGCCGAAGGCATTGGAAAGCACCCGGCGCGGCGCATACGATTCCACAGGGGTTTTAGCGCCTAGTGGATCGGAGTCCTTTAGGGCAATGTCCTGGTTTGCAGTCAGGTAGTGGATCGGAATGCCAGGATCGAGCTGCCGCGTATTCACCCCGCCCGGCATAAAACCCTGCTGCAAGGCCAGCGCGCTGATGATGGCTTCCAGTCCGCCCGCCGCGCCCAGAGTGTGGCCGGTGGCGCCCTTGGTCGAACTGCACGGCACCGCATCGCCGAACAGCGTCGCCACCGCACGACCCTCGGCCGCATCGTTACTCGGCGTCGCAGTGCCATGCAGGTTGATGTAGTCGATGTCGGCGGCGCACAAGCCTGCCGCTTTCAACGCAGCGGCCATCGCCATCCGCGCCCCCAGGCCTTCGGGATGCGGCGACGACATGTGGTGGGCATCGCTCGATTCCCCCGTGCCCAGCAACAGCACCGCATCGGCATCGAGGTTGCCGGCCGGTCGCTCCAGCAAAATGAACGCCGCCGCCTCGCCGATGGAAATGCCCTTGCGCGCCGCGTCAAAGGGTCGGCAGGGTTCGGGCGACAGCAGCTCCAGCGAGTTGAAACCGTACAGCGTAGTCAGACACAGCGAATCGACGCCACCAACGATCGCCGCGTCGATCAACCCCGCCGCGATCATCCGTGCCGCCGAAGCGAACACCTTGGCGGAGGACGAACAGGCGGTGGACACCACCACCGCCGGGCCTTCCAGTTTGAAATGGCTGCGCACGAAATCCGCCACCGAATAGGTGTTGTGGGTGGTGCGATAGTGGAAGTCGCCGGGCAACGCGCCGCCGCTTGAATCAAGGCAGCCCGGATCGCGGCGGCGATAGGCCTGCTCGGTTTGCAAAATGCCCGAGGTGCTGGTGCCGAGCAGCACGCCGACGCGGCGGCAGCCATGGCGGGCGATGGCCGCTTCAACCGCGTCGCTGAATCCGTCTTGCTGTAAACCGAGCCAGGCCAGACGGTTGTTGCGGCAGTCAAAGCTGGCGAGCGCGGCGGGCAACGACATTTGATCCACCGCAGCCACTTCGCCGATATGCGTTACCAGATCGGTCACTGTCTCGAACGTGCAGGGGGCCAGGCCAGTCTTGTGCGCGCGCAAGGCCGCAAGGGTCGCGTCCAGGCCGTGGCCGAGGCAACTGCTAGCGGTGAAATGGGTAAGCTGGAGCGGAGTCACGGGGAAGCTAGCATGGCGGATTTCGGGAGGGATTTTAGCCCAGCCGCGCGATCAGCATGACATTGGCGAACGGCAGCTCGCCGTTCATGCTGGCCGTCTCGACGCGGAAACCGAGCGCCTCCAGTGCGCGTATCCATTCGTGCAGCGATCGGCCGTGTGTCGGCGGCAGGCGGCCGCCGCGAAAAAAAGCCACCGTGCGATCGACCCAGTTGCTGAGCTGAAAACGCAGGCCGCCATCGGCATCCCCGACCCGGGTAATCAACAGTCCGCCCGCCGGCAACGCAGCGCGCACCCGGCGCAGTACGTCGTCCTGCGCGGAAAGTTCGACGTAGTGCAGCACGTCCATGATGACCACCACATCGGCTTCGCCGAAATCGACAGTACGCATGTCGCCCTGCTCGAAACGTGCTGCGCTGCCCAGCGCGGTTTGCGCGCGTTTGATATCGCTATCGAGCAGATCGACACCGCGAATGTCCGTTGGCATACCGGGCGCAGGCCAGCCTGTCACCCATTCGCCTGCTTCAGAACTTTGCCACGCGGCCAGCAGCCAGGCGGCAAGCAGACCCTGACCACAGCCGAGGTCGAGAATGCGCGCCTGATCCGGAATCAGGCCGCGCTGCAGCATGGCGAGAAACATCGGATCGCCGCCCAGCTTGCCGCGCGCAAAGTGGTAAGCGAAGCGACCGGCGGCGCGAAAACGCTGGCTGGCGAGATCGACCAGGCGTTGGCGGAGGGTGTGCGGGGTAAGACTCATGCTGTGCCGGGCTGGATGACCGCGCGCAGGGTGACGGCGCGCAAACCGCGCGCCCGCGCGGCTTCGAGCAGGCGCGGCAACACGTCCAGAATGACCGGCGTGCCAGCGGCGGTGCGCGCGGCATGACCGTCGTGCAGCAACAGGATGTCGCCCGCCGCGAGGTGATCGGTGAGGCGTCTGAGCACGGTCTCGGCATTGCGGTCACGCGTGTCGAAACCACGCCGGGTCCAGCTCGCCAGAGTGAGGCCGTGGCGCGCGAGGATGGGTTCGAGGAAGGGGCTGCGCAGGCCGGCGGTGGGGCGGAAGAACTGCGGCCGCTGGCCAGTGATACGGCTGAGCGTGGCCTGCCCGGCTGCGATTTCCTGCGCCATGCGCCACGGGCCGAGCGCAGAGAAGTGGTAATGGTGATGCTGGCTGTGGTTTTCCACAGCGTGTCCGCGACGGACGATTGCGCGGCACAGTTCGGGGTGCAGTTCGGCCTGGCTGCCGATGCAGAAAAAAGTCGCTTGAGCCTGGTAGCGGTCGAGGATGTCCAGCACCTGCGGGGTGACTTCGGGATCGGGACCGTCGTCGACGGTCAGCGCGATGTGTCCAGATTGAATCGCGGCCTCGGGCAGACGGCGCAAGTTGGGGCCGAGCGCCTGACTGCGCGGCCACAGGCCGACGGCGGTGAGCAGCAGATGATTGGCGATCAGCGCGCCCAGACATTCCCGCCACCACGCCGGACGCCAGACCAGCACGAGCAACACGCCGAGATGCAGGGCGAAGCTCAGCCCCAGCAAAATTGTCGGGCGCCAGCGGCGGCGGGGGTGCAGCGGCGGCGTCATGCGCGACGCGCGAGAATCGCGGCAAACAGCAGCGCGAGGATGGCGCCGGGGCCGACCGTCATGCCGATGGCGCCCAGCACCGGCACGCTGGAAAAACCGAGGATGCCGAAACCGGCGACGGCGGTGGTGGTGGCCAGCAGCAGCGAAGCCAGGGTGCGCGGTGCGATGCTGCCCTCGGCAGTTCCCCGATCAAAAAACAGCGCGTAGTTGGAACCGACCGCGACGATCAGCAACATGCCGACCAGATGCAGGATAGTGAGAGTGTGCCCGCTCAGCACCAGACCGGCGATCACCACCACCACCGCCATCGCCAGCGGCAGACAGATGCGCAACACGCGCACCGGCGAGCGGGTGACGGCAAACAACAAGCCGACGATGGCGAGCAGCCCGGCCAGCGACAGCAGGATGGCTTCGTGCAGATAGCCGGCATAAAGACGATCGGATTCGTGCTTGATATCGACGAAATAGACGCCAGCCAGCCCCGTCGCGGCAAGCGCGGCGCGCACCTGGGCAGCGTCGATGCGATAGCCGTTTTCAGACAACGCACGCAGTGGCAGCAGCGCAGTCCAGCGGCCTGCCGCATTCACCAGCATGGCATCGACGCCTTGCGCCAGCGACGTGCCCGCGATATCGGCGCGAGTCAGCGGCGCCTGGCTGCGTGCGGCGGCGACGTCGGCGAAGAAGGGTTCGAAGCGCTCGACGCGCACCGGCAAATCGGTGATGGCAGTCTGGAAGCGTTGGCGCAATTCGGCAGCGTCCGGCAGACTGGCGAGCCGCTGTTTTTGGGTGGCGATGCTCGGCAAATAATGGGACGGCGTGTCGAAGCTGGCGATGACGCCGGATTCGACCAGCCCCTGCAATTGCCGGCTCACCCGCTCGCTGGCAAGCAACGCCGCCTCGGCGTCGGGAGCGGTGACCACCACCAGGGTGCTGACATCGGGCGCACCCAGATCGGCGCGCATCGCCATGTCGAGCGCCTGCGCGGCGGCAGGCACCGGGCTTAACGCGGCCAGTTCCCGGTTCCACATGCTGTCGCGCTGCGCAATCAACACGACCAACGCCGCCACAAACAGGCCGAACAGCGGCCAGCGCAGTCGACTCAAGGGCAGCAGCCAGCCTTGCAGGCGCGCGCCAAAGGCTGACACATCGCGGATGCGCAGGCTTGCGGGCAGCAGATGCGGCAACACGAAACGGGTGACGGCGGCGGCGGTGATGAGTCCGGCGATGGCATACAGCCCCAACTGGGCGAGGCCGGGAAAGCCGGAGAACAGCAGCGAGGCGAAACCGAATACCGAGGTGAGCACGCCGATGCGGATGGTCGGCCAGTAAGTTTTAATCCAGCGGGCGTCGGCCTGCCCGGCGGAGCGTGTCGCCCGCTCGGATTGCATCAAGAGGTAGATGGAATAGTCCACCGCTTCGCCGATCAGCGCAGTGCCAAAGCCGAGGGTGACGCCGTGGACGGCGCCAAAACCAAGGCTGACCGCAGCCACCCCGGCCAGCGCACCGGACAGCACCGGCAGCAGGCTGAGCAGCAGCGCAGTCGGCGAACGGTAGACCGCCAGCAATAGCGTGATGATGATGAGCGCGCCCAAGCCGGACAGCCGGGCGACTTCGTCTTTGATGGTCGCCCGCGCTTCGACCGAAAACGGGCCGGGGCCGGTCAGCGCGAGCGTCAAGCCGGAATCCGCGCTGGCCTGAAACGCCGCGCGAATCGCTTGCACCGCGCGTTGCTGGCCATCGGTGTCGGAGCCCCCGGCACGGGTGCGCAGCAGCAGCAGGGCGCGCCGGCTGTCGCGCGACGCCCATACCCCATCGAGCATACGCGGCCGATTTTCGCCGTCGAGACCGTCGAGAATGTGCATGAACTCGCCGGTCGGATCGCGTGGCAGCAGGTTCTTGCCGAGCAGCCCTGCGGAGGACGATAAAAAATCGATGCTGTCGCTTACCGCAAGTTCAAGTCCTTCGACGCTGAAGCGCTCGGGGCTGACCGCCGGACTGAGCAGGTAACGATGGTCGAACAGCACCTGCCGGTCGCGCTCCATGCCGGTGGTTTCGCCGTTGGCGATGTGCAGAAACTGCGGGTCGGCACGCAAGCGAGCGGCCAGCGCTTGCGAGGCCTGGGCGCGCTGGGTGGAAGTGCCGCCTTCGATGCCGGCCAGAATCAGGCGCGAGGCGATGCCGGACTTGAGTTGATCGACCAGCAGTTGCTGTTCCGCAGTCGGCGCACGCGGCAAAAAAGCGGAGAGATCGGCGGTGAAGCTGGCGCGCCCGACCAGCGCGATACAGACGGCGACGAAGGCCAGCCACAGGCCGACGGCAATGCGGCCGCGCGGACTCACGGCGTGTCGGCTTTCTGCGCGTCTGCCTGCTGGATCTGCATCACCGAGCGGTCGCCGTCGGCCTGGAAGATTTCGACGCGCTTCACCTCGTCCTTCACCCCGGCCATTTCGATCCGCGCGACCACCGCACCGACTTTGGGATCAAGCGGCGTCAGCACCAGCGTCCAGCGCGCGGCGCTGCCGTCCAGCGCCAGGTGATACACCCGTTCCAGCGCCTGGCGATCGCCCGCCAGGGTGGCGCGGATGCTCTCGATCATGCCGGCCACTTCCGGGTAATCCTTGAGTTGCAGGGTGCGCGTGCGCTGCCCGCGTTGCAGGGTGAGGGTGTCGCCGTCGAGCACCATGGACTCGGGTTTGGGTTTCAGGGTGCGTTTTTCCAGCCGCGCCGGGGCGATGAACAAGAGTTCGCCGGAAGACTCGACGGGCGCATCCAGCATGGCAATGAATTTCTGCTCGGTGAAAGTGGCCGCGCCTTGCGGATGCTGCGCCAGGCTGGTCATCAGTTGGCCAATGGAAAGCGGCGCGGCATTCACCGTTTGGCCGAAAAATAGCGCCAGCCCGACAAGCAGCCCATAGTGGCCACGCACGAATCGGCTCATGGCTTATTCCCTCGGCATCCATCACCCGCAACGGCAGGTCGGCCTTCAGACCGACTTGTCGGCCTGAAGGCCGACCTACCTCCATCGCTACTCTGTGCCGGTTCAATGGATGCCTTCGCGCGCCAGAAGTCAAAGAAGTTGAACCAGTTGTACGGCGCCGCGCGGCAATGGCGTTGCAGGCAGGCCGCGTAGGCCGTCACCGCAGCCTCGATGGCGGCATTGCGCCCCGGGCGGTCAATCTCGCTGAAATCGGCCAGCGGCTCGAAGTGGATGGCGTAGCGATTGCCGCCCAGATACAGCCCGCTCATGAACAGCACCGGCCGCTTGAGCATGGCGGCCAGGCGCATCGGGCCGAGCGGAAACTCGGCGTCCGCCCCCAGAAAAGGCGCCCGTACCGTCGGCTCGCCGCCGAGGCTGCGGTCGCCCAGCACGCCCAACACCGTGCCGTCGTCCAGCGCGGCCTGCACCCGCAACATCGAATCAATCTGCCCCAGCGGAATGATCTCCTGCACCGCCGCCGGGTTGATCGCGGCCAGCGCGGCATTGAGCTTGCGCGCGTTGTCCGGGTACATGACCATGGCCATCTTGAGGCCGGGCTGCCGGCGGCCAAGGGCGCGCGCCACCTCGAAACTGCCCATGTGCGCGCCCATCAAAAAAGCCCCGCGCCCGGCGGCCAGCATGTCCTGGATGATGGCCTCGCCATGCACCTCCAGTTGAAACAGGTCGAAGCGCGCATTGAGCAGAAACACCCGGTCGTGGATGGTGGAAGCAAAGCTGTGGAAGTGGCGGAACTGATCGGCGAAGCGGGGTTCCCGTCCCAGCGCCCGGCGCAGATAGGCGCGCGAAGCGGCTCGGGCGGCGGGCGCAAACAGCAGGAAATACAGGCTGATGCCCGCCAGCACCACGCGCGCAGGCGCACGTCCCAGCCGCAGCGAGATCCAGCGCATCAGCCGCAGCATGGTTTGATTGCTGCGCTCCGGGCGCTGCACCCATTCCGCTTGCGGCGCAGCCACGCCTGGATTCTGCGATGTGGCTGCACGTGATATTTCCGGCGAATTCACGCGTGCGCCCCCGGCGACAAAACCAGCGCGCCGCTCGCCACGCTGCGCTCGCCGCCATGGCTATCCATGCAGCGAATCTCGAAACGAAAACCGCCGTTCGGCGCTGCCGCGTAATGCAGGGTCAAGGCTTCGCCGGGTTGAACCGGGCTATGGAATTTTGCTGATTTGATTTGGCCGGTCGCGGCTGGCACGCCCTGTCGTACTGCCAGCGCGTGCAGCACGGCATCGAGCAGTACCACGCCGGGCAGGATCGGCCGGCCGGGGAAGTGCCCGGCATAGGCCGGATGGCCGGCGGCGATGGACAAGGGCATGACCGGGTCGCTCATGTCGGCATATCGCTCACCGCCCGCACCAGCAAATCCTGGGCGCTCTGGTCGGGCAGCTTGCCGGTGGCGTTGCGCGGCAAGGCATCGACAAGCAGCAAGGGGCGCGGCAAAAAAATGGGGTCGATGCGCTCGCGCAGCGCCTGGGTCAGCGCAGCCGGGGTCAGGCCGGGGGCGACCACCAGCGCGCTGAGGCGTCCAATGCCGTGCGCATCGTCCGCCCTGGGCAGCAGAAACACGCCATCCCGCACCCCATGGATCGCATTCAACTGATGGTTGAGATAGGCCAGCGAGGTGCGTTTGCCGGCGATGTTGACCTGGTCGGCATCGCGGCCATGCAGCAGGAAGGTGGTCGATTCTGCGTTGTTTTCGATCAAATCGCCGCCGCTGAGTTCGATGACATCGTTGAGGCGGGTCGGCTGGTCGATATGCCCGCCTTCTGCCCGCAACGTGTGCCCGTCGCGGCGCAGCCGAACTTCGCCCAGCGTCCGCCATGTGTTGCCCGCCGTGGTACGACGCGAGGCCAGTTGCCCGGTCTCGGTGCAGCCGTAGATTTCGTGCAACGGCGCGCCGAAGCGGGTTTCGGCTTCTTGCGCCAGCGCGTGTGACAGCGGCGCGGTGGCCGACAGCAAGTGATCGACTGCGGGCAATGTCGCCTGCTCCGCGAGCAGGGCGCGCAGGTGATAGGGCGTGGTGACCAGCATACGGGGGCGCGGCAGACTTTCCAGCGCAGCGCAGATGTCCGCCGGATAGAAAGGGTGGCCGGCATGGAACGCGGCGCCGCTTTGCAACGGCATCAGCACCGTGGATTCCAGGCCATACATATGCTGCGCCGGAACCGTGCCGAGAATGGCATGGGCAGCGTTGACTCCCAGACGGCGCGCCTCCGCCTGCACGCTCTGCACCAGACTGCCCCAGAGTTTGCCGTGCGGCGCCGGTTCGCCGCTGGAGCCGGAGGTGAAGACCTGGGCGACAAGCTGTTCGCAATCGATGGCGGGAATAGCCGGATGAATTGTCAGCGCCGGCAGGGATTCGGGATAACGGAAAAGCGGCAGATCAATGCCCGCTGCATCCCGGTCGACGATGCAAAAAACATCCGCAGCGATGCGCCGCATCTGCCGCACCATTTCCGGGGTGTGGGTGGAAGGCAGCAGGCTGATGCGGCCGCTGACGATGCAGGCCGCCAGCGCAACGGCAAAGTGGTAGCGATCGCCGCACAGGTTGAGCACATGCCGTCCCGGCGGCAACAGGCGGGCGATGGACTCAACGTCATTCAGATATTGCCGGGCGCTGACCGGCGTGCTACCGCGCCACGCCACCGTGGCATCGAGGCTGCGATGGGCGATCAGCGGCAGAGTCGGCATGGACAACAAGAAACGGCCTAATGGGCGCGCGGGGACGCGCCCGTTTTCCAGAAGGCGCGAACGCCAGCCATGATGCTGTGCTGTTCCAGATTCGGCAGTTTGTGCAGCCGCACCCGGTATTCAACGGCAAACATCAGCAGAATCAGCGGAAAGGAGAGGAAGTTGGCGAAAACCGACCAGGCTCCGATGCCGACGAAGAAAAACAGCACGCTGGAGACCAGACTGACCGCCAGAAAAAACACCATCCACGCCAGCGTGATCTGGCGGGTGTAGCGCACCACTTCCGGCGCCAGGCTGCTGCGGTGCACCGCCTCGGCAAAACGCGTACACAGGGCTTGTCGCCCGCGCCCCAGAGTGACGCCAAACACCGCAGCCAGCATGAGATTGACGCCGATGTGCTGGAGGAAATACACCCAGTTGAAATTGCGTTGCAGCGCGCCCCAGAACCCCCACAACAGCCCGCCCACCACCGCGCACAGCAGCAACATGCCGAGCCGCCGGGGCGAACGCCAGGTCAGCCAGAGCAGGATGGCCAGCGAAGGCGCCAGCGAAACCGCCACGCCCAAAGACGGCGAGGTGGCGGCCGCCGAGGTGGCCGCGCTGTAATACGCCAGCACGGCATAGCCGACGCCGCCGGCGGCGAGGGCGAGCCAGCGAACCGCGCGGGCCAGCGTCAAACGCATGGGGGAAAACTCATTTCGTCCGGTGGGCTGCGATGTGCCGGGTCAGGCTGGCAAGCGAGCTGAAAATGCTGACGTTGTCTGCGTTGTCGGCGCGCAACTGAAAGCCAAACTGCTTGGACACCACCAGCGCCACCTCCAGAATGTCGATCGAATCCAGCCCGAGTCCTTCGCCGTAGAGCGGGGCGTCGGGCTGAATGTCGTCCGCGCTGATCTCAAGATTGAGGGCGCTGACGATGAGTCCGGCGACCTCGTTTTGCAATGCTTGGCTGGCTGCGGGCGGGCGGGTTTCGGGCATGACAGGTTCACAACGATAAAAAAGGATGAGCCGACCCGATGGCGTCGAGTCGGCGCCCATTATATTCGGTAAGTCGCCTGATAGCCTCCGACGTGTTCCGGCTTGCACGATGCCCTGAGCGCATGGGTGGACGCCTGGATACTCGCTTAATCCGGGTGGGGCTGGAAAAAAGCGTGCAGGCTTGTTATCATGCTCGTTTTTCCCCGTTTCCCGGAAGCCCTTTTCAAATGCCCTACGTCAAAATCAAGGAAAACGAACCGTTTGATGTCGCCCTGCGCCGCTTCAAGCGTTCCATCGAAAAAGTCGGCCTGCTGACCGAACTGCGCGCCCGCGAGTTTTACGAAAAGCCCACCGCCGAACGCAAGCGCAAACTCGCTGCTGCGGTCAAGCGCCAGAGCAAGCGTCTGCGCGGCCAGCAACTGCCCCCCAAGATGTATTGATTCTGCCGCCCGGCAGAATCTTCCCTACACAATGTCGCTCAAGGTTCGTGTCACGGATGACATGAAGGCTGCCATGCGCGCCAGAGATACGGCGCGTCTCGGTACGATTCGCCTGCTGCTGGCTGCGATCAAGCAGAAAGAAGTCGACGAACGCATCGAACTCGATGATGCCGCAGTCAGCAGCATCGTCGAAAAACTCATCAAGCAACGCAAGGACTCGATCAGCCAGTTTCAGGCGGCCGCTCGCGACGACCTGGTGGCGTTGGAGCAGGCCGAACTGGTTGTGCTGCAAGCCTACCTGCCCGAGCAACTTTCCGCCGCCGAAGTCGAAGCAGCAGTGGCTGCCGCGATCGCTGAATCCGGCGCGGCCAGCGCAAAGGACATGGGCAAGGTGATGGGTTTGTTGAAACCCCGTCTGGCCGGTCGCGCCGACATGGGACAGGTTTCAGCCTTGATCAAAGCCCGGCTGAACTGACGCTGCGCCCTGCCGGGGTTAACATTCGGCAACCATGATCCCGCGCGATTTCATCGACACCCTGCTCGCCCGCGTCGACATTGTCGATGTCATCGACCGCCGCGTCTCGCTGAAAAAAGCCGGGCGAAATTACCAGGCCTGCTGCCCGTTCCACAGCGAAAAAACGCCCTCTTTCACCGTCAGCCCGACCAAGCAGTTCTACCATTGCTTCGGCTGCGGCGCACACGGCACCGCGCTCGGCTTTCTGATGGAATACGAGCACATGGGCTTTCCCGATGCAGTGGCGGCGCTGGCGCAGGATGTCGGCCTGGCGGTGCCGGAATCGGCGCAGCAGCCCGACCGCCCGAAGCCGCCACCGGCGCTGTGGGATGCGCTGGAACAGGCGGCGCAGTTCTACAAGCAGCAACTCAAACAGACGCCGCGCGCAATTGACTACCTGAAACAGCGCGGGCTGACCGGCGCCATCGCCGCCCGTTACGGCATCGGCTACGCGCCGGACGGTTCGCCGTTAAAGCAGGTGTTTGCCGATTACACCGCCGACGCCCTCGCCGCATCGGGTCTGGTCATCGACGGTGAGCGCGGGCGTTACGACCGCTTTCGCGACCGCATCATGTTTCCGATCAAGAACATCAAGGGCCAGATCGTCGGCTTTGGCGGCCGCGTGCTCGATCAGGGCGAACCGAAATATCTCAATTCGCCGGAAACCCCGCTGTTTCACAAAGGCTCCGAGCTATACGGCCTGTTCGAAGCGCGCGCGGCAATCAAAACCGCCGGACGCGCCATCGTGGTCGAGGGCTACATGGACGTGGTGGCGCTGGCGCAGCACGGCGTGGAATTCGCCGTCGCCGCGCTGGGCACCGCCACCACGCCAATTCACGCCCGCACCCTGCTACGCCACACTGACCGGCTGATTTACGCCTTCGATGGCGACAACGCCGGCCGCAAAGCCGCCTGGCGCGCGCTGGAAAATTCGCTGGAAGCCTTGCAAGACGGCAAGGAAGTCAGTTTCCTATTTTTGCCCGAAGGAGAAGACCCTGACAGTTACATCCGTACCCACGGCCAGGCGGCTTTCCTGCATCTGCTGGATACCGACACGCTGCCGCTGTCGGCGTTTCTGCTGCGCGAGCTGGCGCGCAACCGCAAGCTCGACAGTCAGGAAGGCCAGGCGACGCTGATCAAGGAAGCCCGCCCGCTGCTGGAAAAAATTGCCGCGCCGCTGCTGGCCAGCCTGATTCAGCGGCAAATCGCCGAGCTGGCGCAGGTGCAGCCCAACGAACTCAGCGCCATGGGGGTAAAACCCAATTTCGCCCGCCGCGCGCCGCCGCGCCCGCAACGCCGCCCGGCGCCGTCGCGCCTGCGCAGCCTGGCGCGCACGCTGTTGCTGAACCCGCAGCGCGCCGCCGAAGTGGAAACCGGCTGGCTGGATGCGAACGACCCGCTGTTTGAGCGCATGAGCGAACTGATGGCCTGGCTGCGCGACATCGAACAGCTCAGTCTGCCTGCGCTGGCCGAGGCCGCGCGCGGCAGTACGCTGGAAACGCTCGTCAATGAACTTATGACGGATTTGCTCGACAAAGACGACACCTGGGACTGGAACGCGGAATTCGACGGCGCCATCAGACAGTTACGTGACGACTGGCGACGCAGACGGCAACAGGAATTGTCGATGCGTCCGCTGGCCAGCCTGAGCGCCAGCGAACGTCTGGAACTGACCGAACTGGCACGCTCCTAGCTTGCCATAAACGGCAAGACAAAGCCGGGGTTTACGGTATAATTGCCGGTTTTTGAACGATTTTCTAGCCACGCGCGCTGTGCGGGGCGGAACCTAAAGCGGAGAAAATCCTGTGGCTGTACGTGGAAGAAAACCAGGTGGTAGCGCCAAAAAAGCCGAGGCGCTGCACCCCTTGAAAGAGCTGACCCCGCTGGAAGCCGAAGCGCGCCGCACCCAGCTTAAGAACCTGATTATTCTGGGCAAGGAACGCGGCTTTCTGACCTACGCCGAGATCAACGACCACCTGCCCGACGAGGTGCTGGACGCCGACCAGATCGAAGGCGTGATCAGCATGATCAACGACATGGGCATTCAGGTCTATGACGAAGCGCCGGACGCCGAAACCCTGCTGATGCAGGAGGCCGCACCGGCGGTCGCCGACGAAGACGCCGTGGCCGCCGCCGAACAGGCGCTGACCACCGCCGACTCCGACTTCGGTCGCACCACCGACCCGGTGCGCATGTACATGCGCGAAATGGGCACCGTCGATCTGCTCACCCGCGAAGGCGAAATCGAGATCGCCAAGCGCATCGAGGAAGGCCTGCGCCACATGGTGATGGCGATTTCCTCGTGCCCGCTCACCATCCAGCAGATTCTGGATATGGCGGCGCTGGTCGAAAAGGATGAGTTGCGCATCGACGAACTGATCGACGGCTTTGTCGAAGCGGAAACCGAAGCCGCAGCCGCCGTGGAAGACGCCTCTACAGAAGAAGAGGGTGACGAAGAGGACGACGAAGAAGCCAGCGCCAAACTGGCTGCCGCCAATCTGGCGCAGTTGAAAGCCGAAGCCCTGGCGCAGTTCGACTTCATCCGCAAAGCCTACAAAAAAGCGCAAACCGCCCAGGCCAAATATGGTCTCGGCACCCCGCAGCACATGAAGGCGCAATCCGAAGTCACCGAACTCCTGATGGCGATCCGCTTCTCGGTGCGCCAGGTCGATGGCCTGTGCGAACAAATCCGCAATGCGGTGGAAGAAGTGCGTTCGCACGAACGCAAGATCATGCATTTCTGCGTCAACAAATCCGGCATGCCGCGCCCGCATTTCATCAAAACCTTCCCCGGCAACGAAACCGCGCTGGCCTGGGTCGACAAGGAAATCGCCGCCAAGAAAGGCTATTGCTCGACGCTGGCCAAAGTGCAGTACGAAGTGAAAGCGCATCAGGAAGCGCTGATCGCAATGCAGGAGCGCGTCGGCCTGCCGATCCGCAACCTGAAGGACATCAACAAGCAGATGTCCACCGGTGAAGCCAAGGCGCGCCGCGCCAAGCGCGAAATGATCGAGGCCAACCTGCGCCTGGTGATTTCCATCGCCAAGAAATACACCAACCGCGGTTTGCAATTCCTCGACCTGATCCAGGAAGGCAACATCGGCCTGATGAAGGCGGTCGATAAATTCGAATACCGTCGCGGCTATAAGTTTTCGACCTACGCCACCTGGTGGATTCGTCAGGCGATCACGCGCTCGATCGCCGACCAGGCGCGCACCATCCGCATCCCGGTGCACATGATCGAAACCATCAACAAGATGAACCGCATCAGCCGCCAGATTTTGCAGGAAACCGGCATCGAGCCGGATCCGGCGACGCTCGCGATCAAGATGGAAATGCCGGAAGACAAGATCCGCAAGATCATGAAAATCGCCAAGGAGCCGATCTCGATGGAAACGCCGATCGGCGACGACGAAGATTCGCATCTGGGCGACTTCATCGAGGACTCCAGCACGCTGTCGCCCGACGATTCGGCGGTCTACGCCAACCTGCGCGACGCCACCCGCGAAGTGCTGGACAGCCTGACCTCGCGCGAGGCCAAGGTACTGCGCATGCGTTTCGGCATCGAAATGAACACCGACCACACGCTGGAAGAAGTCGGCAAGCAGTTCGACGTCACCCGTGAGCGGATTCGCCAGATCGAAGCCAAAGCCCTGCGCAAGCTGCGCCACCCGACCCGTTCCGAAAAGCTGAAAAGCTTTACCGGCAGCGGCGAAGTGTAAGCGGGCAAGCCCGCCACGTTCGACGCCACGGTTAGACGATCACGGGTCTGTAGCTCAGATGGTTAGAGCAGGGGACTCATAATCCCTTGGTCCACGGTTCAAGTCCGTGCAGACCCACCAAAAACAAACGGCTTGGAGCATTCCGCTCCAAGCCGTTTTGCTTTGTGGAGCACGGGTGGGCCATTTCCACGAGGCAATACACCCTTCGTCTGAAACCATTTGCAACCAACAAAACCCAGCGCGGAATTAAGTCATGTCCAAGGAAAAGGGCTGGCCGAAACTGTTAAAATTTCGTGGATCGAATGCCGCCGACCGAATACCGCAGCGCATCGCCGATAATCGTCACCCATAAAAACAAGGGAGTGCCTGATGGAAGGGGAAGCCAGAAAACCCGGTGAGCGCCGCTTGCAGATTCTGCAGACGCTGGCCGCGATGTTGCAGGATCCGCAGCCGGAGAAAATCACCACCGCAGCACTGGCCGCGCGCGTCGGCGTGTCGGAAGCGGCGTTGTATCGCCACTTTTCCAGCAAGGCGCAGATGTATGAAGGCTTGATCGAGTTCATCGAACAAACGCTGTTCGGGCTGATCGCGCGCATCACTGCCGACACGCCCTCGCCGGTCGCACAGGTCGAGGCCATTCTCGCCATGCTGCTGAATTTTGCGGCGAAAAATCCGGGGATGACGCGGGTGCTGATCGGCGAGGCGCTGGTGCACGAAAACGAGCGCCTGCAAAAACGCATCAATCAGTTGCACGACCGCATCGAAGCTCAGTTGCGGCAATGTCTGCGGCTGGGCGGCGGCAAACAGGCCGAACTCAGCGCGCCGCTGGCCAATCTGCTGCAATGCGTGGTGGTGGGGCGCTGGCACCAATTTGCCAAGAGCGGATTTAGCCGCCCGCCCGGCGGCGATATCGACCTGCTGCTGGCACGTCTGCTCGACGTTCAGCCCGCTTGAAGCATCGCCTGTCCGCACACCGGGCAGGCCGGGTCGCGCGGCACCTTCATCCTGCGTGCCTCGCTGCGCAAGCCATCCCACAACAGCAATTTCCCGATCAGCGGCTCGCCCACCTGCGCCAGATATTTCAGCGCCTCCATCGCCTGCATCGCGCCGATGACGCCGACCAGCGGCGCAAACACGCCCGCCTCGGCGCAGCGCATTTCGGGCTCGTCCGCCTGATCCGGGAACAGACAGTGATAACACGGGCTGTCGACGCGGGCTGAGTCAAACACCGCCAACTGCCCGGAAAACCCGATTGCGGCGCCGGAAACCAGCGGCTTGCCCAAAGCCACGCAGGCACGATTGACCGCGTGCCGGGTGGCGAAATTGTCCGAGGCATCGACCACCAGATCGACTGCCGCGACCGCCTGATGCAGTGCCGCGACCGCCAGCATTTCGGCAATGGGCGTTACCTCAATTTCGGGATTGATCGCCCGCACGCTGCGCGCCAGCGAAGCGGCTTTGTTCTCCCCGATGGCCGCAGTGCTGTGGCCGATTTGGCGTTGCAGGTTGGTGAGATCAACCGTGTCACCATCTGCCAGCAGCAGCCGGCCCACCCCGGCCGCGCCCAGATACAGCGCCGCCGGACACCCCAGCCCGCCCGCGCCGACAATCAGCACCGCAGCATCGGCGATGCGCGACTGCCCGGCCACGCCGACCTCAGGCAGCAGGATGTGGCGGCTGTAGCGCAGCAGTTGATCGTCGTTCAGGTTCATGGAGGCGTGGGTGCAGCGCTGGCTATTTGTAGTCGCGCCACTCTTCCGGCGTCTCGTCGCGATCGCCATGCAGATGGCGGTCGTAGACTTTCATGAAGGCTTGCTGCGATTTGATATCCGGCTCGTTGGCCGCGAGATTGCGGCGCTGCACGCTCTCGCAAAAATACGCCAGCGCACGTTTGAGCTTGCTGAGCAGACTGTTGTCGAGGTGGAAACCCTGATTGCCGAGTGCGGTTTCCAGCCCTTCCAGCGTGTATTCGCAGACGTTGTAACGCACCTGCAGATGATTCGACTCGGCAGCGGCTGTCACCGTCAAGCCGTCCAGCCCCTGCAACAAATCCAGCGCGCGCGCCGCCTGCCCGGGCGGCACTTCATGGAAAACTAATTCGCGGTTTTTTTCGAGGTCACACGGTTGCATGGCATCCCCGGCAGGGCAGGCTAAATTGGCTCAAGTATAGCGCCGCCGTTTGTGTGTGGCTCAAATCAAGCCCGGCGCAAAGCAGGGACTACGGGCGTTCGGCGCGTTTCAAAGCGCGCACCAGATCGCGGATGACAGCTTGGTGCGGCTCGGAAAGCGCAGCAATGGCGCGCATCAATTCGTAATCCAGTGTCATTGCCGCTGTTTCGCGCGTCACCCCGGATGAAGTTGCGCCGCCATAACGCAACCATTCCGTTGAATATCCGAGCCATTCAGCCAATATCCGCAGCTTGTCCTGACCCGGGATCGCTTCACCATATAGCCATTTGCGCGCCGCATGCACCGAAACCGGCTGGCCGGGATAGCGCCGATTAAAAGCATGCGCGAGCGCTGTCGGACTATCCGCCCGACCCCCTGCCGCTTTTAGCGCCTCCTTCAGGCGACGGCTAAAAGCTTCGCGTTCATCGCTGTTCATCATGTTCCAAAAGTAACAATCTGGAACGCGCTTTACTGTTATTTCTTAAATAGTTACTTATGGTTACATTACGTCGTGGCCGTAGCTCATTTCATCAATCAATAAGGGGGTAAGAGCATGAAAAAAAGTAGCTCAATCAACGCCAGTACGCGCCAGCAACAAGTTCTGGCAATGTCAATCATTTCAATGCTTTTGTCCGCCTGTGGCGGCGGGGGTGGAGGAGGCGGCACGGTGCCCACCACGCCTACAACCCCTCCGCCCCCATCCTTCACCAGTTGGTCTGCGGTAAAAGCGAATTCCACCGTTGTGGTACCTGGCATGAGCCAGGAAGTGACCTGGACGGGCGTTCCAACTACCGGTCCCGTCACCGGCATCGGCACACCGACTGCGGTTGACACGGCAGCGTCCTCATTCACCGAGACCTTGAACAGCAGCGGCGCGATCACCAAAGTTGTTATTACCTCACCCACTGGCAGCGTAACCTTCGATACAGCCGCAGGCGCTACGATTGGTTCCCTCGCCATCGACCCCACGATTAATGCTGCGGTAAATAGCGCAGGAACCTCCATCGCACTTGCCGCAGACCCGCTCGATCAAGGATGGGACTATCAGTCCTTTGGCGTGTGGGAAACAGGTCGCGGCACAGGCAGCGGCAGTGCCGGTGTAATGAGCGTAGGCGCGCCGACAACAGGCGCAGCTATTCCGACATTTGGCACAGCAACTTTCACCGGGAAAATGGGCGGTATTTACGTCGACGCAGCAGGTAACGACTTCGTGGCAGCCTCAGCATTGACAGTAAATGCGGATTTTGCCGCACGCACGCTTGGTGTCAGCAGCACCGGAACGGTCAAGTCACCTGACTTGAGCACAACCAGCCCTGCATCCAATCTGAATCTCACCGGCACCCTGACCTACGCGGCTGGCACAAATTCGTTCGCTGGCACGGTGAGCAACGGCGGCACGCTGACAGGTACGTCCAGCGGTCGTTTCTATGGCCCGAGCGCGCAGGAGCTGGGCGGTATATTCTTCCTCAAAGCAGGCAGCGGGGTCGAAACCTATGCCGGGGCTTACGGCGCCAAGCGCTAATTCAGCCGCCGTAATCCTTGTACCGTTCAACCCCGCAACCCTGTCGCATCGTGGCAGGCGCGGGGTTTTTTATGGATGTACCCATGCGACGGTTCTTTGTATTGATAGCCAGCGCGCTATTCCCGCTAACCGCGCTGGCGACTGATGCGAATACCGTGCTGAAAGAAGCGCACCAGCTATGGGCGGCCAAAGACTACCCGGCTCTCTCGGCGCTGCTGTCGCCGCTGCTGACCGACCCCGCCCCGCCGCTTGAAGCGCTATTCCTGTCCGGCATGGCGGCCAGCGAAACGGGCGATTACGCCACCGCTGCCACGCAGTTTCGCGCGATGCTGACGCACGACCCCAGCCTGATTCGCCCGCGGCTGGAGCTGGCGCGGGCGCTGCAACTGGCGGGCGACCGGCAGGCGGCAATTTACAACTACGAGCAGGTGTTGTCGGCGCCGCTGCCCGATGCGGTGCGGCAGAATATCTACGCGCAACTGAACGACATCCGGTTGCGCGAGCCAAGCGTGCGGCTGACGATGGAGCTGGTGAGCGATACCAATCCGACCCAGACTACCAACAGTCAGGTGGTGTTCATCGGCGGGCGGCCTTATACGCTGAACAACACCAATTCGGGCGAGCTGCAATGGGGGATGGCGGCGACGCTGGGGGTGACGTATCCGCTGCCCAGCGACCCGAGCTGGTTTGCTTCGTTTTATGGTCAGGCTTACGAATACCCGGGGCGGGAACTGGA
>Ga0315271_10000070_pt1 | contig 44293 bp, 43 predicted proteins | sample C3_top_MG_FD_204664 | JGI IMG/M metagenome (GOLD analysis project Ga0315271, IMG submission 204664) | Sediment microbial communities from Yellowstone Lake, YNP, Wyoming, USA - C3_top | ecosystem: Environmental > Aquatic > Freshwater > Lake > Sediment | place: USA: Wyoming | collected 2017-08-01
GCAGCAATGGGCAAAAAGCCAAGTGTGGCGACTAAAAAGGCGACAGGATTTTTCATGGTTACTCTCCTAAGGTTAAAAATAATTCAGAATTGTTTTTCACTGAAGCCTTATTTACGCAGGATTCAATATCAACCAAAGCAAAACCTGTTCCAAAATCAAAATCAAGTTATTTTTTTGATAAAAATCAATGTGTTGAGATTATTTTTGCCTTGCCTTGCCTTGCCTTGCCTTGCCTTGCCAGAATGTAAAGATTTTCGACATTTCCGAGTGGAACCTCAGGGTCAAAACATCGAGTCTCGACTTTTGCCCATGCAAGACCACATAGCAGCTATCAGGTCTGATAAGCCAGATTCGGCGCAAGCCAGCGTTCTGCCGTTGCCAACTCCCAGTCCTTGCGCCGCGCGTAGTCGGCGACCTGATCCTTTTCCAGTTTCGCCACGGCGAAATACTGGCTGTCCGGGTGCGATAGATAGAAGCCCGACACCGCTGCGCCCGGCCACATGGCGAAGTTTTCTGTCAGCACCACGCCGATGTTTTCGGTGGCGTCGAGCACGTCGAACAGCGCGGCTTTTTCGCTGTGTTCGGGGCAGGCGGGGTAGCCGGGGGCGGGGCGGATGCCCTGGTATTTTTCGCCGATTAGTTCGTCATTGGCGAGTGCTTCCTCGCTGGCGTAGCCCCAGAATTTGCGGCGGACTCTTAAATGCAGGTGCTCGGCGAAGGCTTCGGCGAGGCGGTCGCATAGCGACTTGAACAGGATCGCGGAGTAGTCGTCGTGGGCGGCTTCAAAAGCCTTGGCGCGCTCGTCTTCGCCGATACCTGCGGTCACTACAAATGCGCCGAGGTAATCTTTCAGCCCGCTGGTTTTGGGCGCAACGAAGTCGGCGAGGCAGAGGTTGGCGCGGCCTTCGGGTTTTTTCATTTGCTGGCGCAGGTTGTGCCAGGTCATCAGGGTTTCGCTGCGCGTCTCATCGGTGTAGACGGCGATGTCGTCGTCGTTGACGGTGTTGGCGGGGAAGAGGCCGAACACGGCGCGGGCTTCGATCCAGTTATCCAGGATCATTTTTTTCAGCATCGCTTGCGCATCGTTGAATAGCTTGGTCGCTTCGACACCGACGACTTCATCACTGAGAATTTTCGGGAATTTGCCGTGCAGTTCCCACGAGGCGAAGAACGGCGTCCAGTCGATGACATCGACCAGCTTTTGCAGATCGTAGGCTTTCAAAACATGCACGCCGGGATGCCTGGGAACCGGCGGGGTATACGCCGACCAGTCGATGGCGAATTTGTGCGCGCGGGCTTCGTTGAGGCTCAGGCGCACGGTGTCGGATTTGTGCTTCAAGTGGCGCTCGCGGGTTTGCGCGTAATCGGCTTTGGTCTCCGCCACAAACGCATCGCGCAGGTCGTTCGACAGCAGTTGCGTACACACGCCGACCGCGCGCGAGGCATCTTTCACGTACACCACCGGGTGTTCGTAGTTGGGTTCGATCTTGACGGCGGTGTGCGCCAGTGAAGTCGTCGCGCCGCCGATCAACAGCGGCAGTTTGAAACCCTGCCGCTGCATTTCTTTCGCCACATGCGCCATTTCTTCCAGCGACGGCGTAATCAAACCCGACAAACCGATGATGTCGGCGTTATGTTCTTTTGCCGCATCGAGAATTTTCTGTGCCGGAACCATCACGCCCAGGTCAACAATCTCGTAGCCGTTGCAGCCGAGCACCACGCCGACGATGTTCTTGCCGATGTCATGCACGTCGCCCTTTACCGTGGCCATGATGATCTTGCCCGCGCTTTTTGAGTCACCGGCCTGCTTGTCGGCTTCGATGAACGGCAGCAGATGCGCCACCGCCTGCTTCATCACGCGCGCGGATTTCACTACCTGCGGCAGGAACATCTTGCCCGCGCCGAACAGGTCGCCGACGACGTTCATGCCGGCCATCAGCGGGCCTTCGATGACGTGCAGCGGGCGGGCGGATTGCAAGCGCGCTTCTTCGGTGTCTTCAACAATAAATTGCGTATTGCCCTGCACCAGCGCATACGACAGCCGCTCGTTCACCGGCAAGCTGCGCCAGGCCAGATCGACGACGTTTTCCTTCGCGCCGCTTTTCACCCCTTCGGCAAAACTCACCAGCCGCTCGGTGGAGTCCTCTCTGCGATTGAGCAACACGTCTTCAACCCGCTCTTTCAATTCCGGGTCGAGGTTGGCGTACACGCCCAGTTGCCCGGCGTTGACGATACCCATATCCATGCCCGCGCCAATCGCGTGATACAGAAACGCGGTGTGGATCGCCTCGCGCACGCCGTCGTTGCCGCGAAACGAAAAGCTCACGTTCGACACGCCGCCGGAGATGTGCGCGTGCGGCAGGTTCTGGCGGATCCAGCGCGTGGCTTCGATAAAGTCCACCGCGTAATTCGCGTGCTCTTCGATGCCGGTGGCGACGGCGAAAATGTTCGGGTCGAAGATGATGTCTTCTGCCGGGAAGCCGACGGTATCCACCAGTAATTTGTACGCGCGCGCGCAGATTTCAGTCTTGCGCGCGTAGGTGTCGGCCTGGCCGGTTTCGTCGAACGCCATCACGATCACCGCCGCGCCGTAGCGGCGGCAGAGTTTGGCGCGTTCGATGAACTCGGCTTCGCCTTCCTTCATTGAAATCGAGTTGACGATGCCTTTGCCCTGGATGCATTTCAGACCCGCTTCGATCACGCTCCACTTCGACGAGTCGAGCATGATCGGCACTTTGCAAATATCCGGTTCCGACGCGATCAGCAGCAGGAAACGCACCATCGCCGCTTCCGCATCAAGCATCCCTTCGTCCATGTTGATGTCGATCACCTGCGCGCCGTTTTCCACTTGCTGCCGCGCCACTGAAAGCGCGTCGTCGTAACGGCCTTCGAGAATCATCTTGGCAAACGCGCGCGAGCCGGTGACGTTGGTGCGCTCGCCGACGTTGACGAACAGCGAATCCTTGCCAACGTTGAACGGTTCCAGACCCGACAGGCGCATCGCCGGTTCCAGCTTGGGCGGCACGCGCGGCGCAACGCCTTCGACCGATTTGGCAATCGCCGCAATGTGCGCAGGCGACGTGCCGCAGCAGCCGCCGACGATGTTGAGTAAGCCCGAGCGCGCCCACTCGCCAATGTGGACGGCCATTTCTGCGCCGTCCATGTCGTATTCGCCAAAGGCGTTCGGCAAGCCCGCGTTGGGGTGGGCGGATATAAAGCAGTCGGCCTTGGCCGAGAGTTCGGCGACGTACTGGCGCAGCAGGTCAGGGCCGAGCGCGCAGTTCAGACCGATGGAAATCGGTTGCGCGTGACGCACCGAATTCCAGAATGCCTCGCCGGTTTGACCCGACAGCGTGCGCCCCGAAGCGTCGGTGATGGTGCCGGAAATCATCACCGGCAGGCGCATGGCTTCGCGCTCGAAATATTCCTCAATCGCAAACAACGCGGCCTTGGCGTTCAAAGTGTCGAAAATCGTCTCGACCATCAGAATGTCCGCGCCGCCTTTGACCAGGCCGTCGATGGCTTCCAGATACGCGATACGCAACTGGTCGAACGTCACATTGCGAAAACCGGGGTCGTTCACATCCGGCGAAATCGTCGCGGTGCGCGAAGTCGGTCCCAACACGCCCGTAACAAAGCGCGGCTTGTCCGGATTCAATGCAGTCGCCTCGTCCGCCGCCTCGCGCGCCAACTTCGCGGCGGCGACGTTCAGCTCATGCACCAAGGACTCCATGTGGTAATCCGCCATCGAAATCGAGGTGGCGTTAAAGCTGTTGGTTTCCAGAATATCCGCGCCCGCAGCCAGATACTTGGCGTGAATTTCCTTGATGATGTGCGGCGCAGTCAGGCACAGCAGATCGTTGTTGCCCTTCACGTCGTGCGCAAAATCGGCAAAACGCGCGCCGCGATAATCGGATTCGGTGAGCTTGTAACCCTGGATCATCGTCCCCATCGCGCCGTCGAGGATCAGGATGCGTTGAGCAAGCAGGGTTTGCAGCAGGGCAGAGCGGGACATGGGCGTCACTTGGCTGGGCAATCGCGCATTATATTCGGTTGGTGTCAGGCTTCCCCGGCAGTGCTATGGTGAAGGTTTTCAGCCCCCACGGTGCCCGCCATGAAACACCTCGAACCCAGTGACGCCCACGCTTTTTTGCAATCGCACCCCGAAGCGGTGTTCGTCGATTGCCGCTCCGAAATCGAATACCTGTTTGTCGGCCACCCCACCGGCGCGATTCACATCGCCTGGCAGGACGGCCCCGACTGGGACGTCAATCCGGATTTTCTGGGCCATTCGCGCAAGGCAGCGTCGGCTAACCGTCCGGTGGTATTGATCTGCCGCTCAGGGCGGCGTTCGGCAGAGGCCGGGCGCTATCTTGAAAAGTACGGTTTCCCCGAGGTGTACAACATCATCCACGGGTTCGAAGGCGATATGGACGAGCAACGCCACCGCTGCACCCAAAATGGCTGGCGCTTTGACGGCTTGCCGTGGGAACAGACTTAAGCCAGTTTCACTCCCAGCCAGGCGCCGATGAAATACGTCGCCAGCCCCGCCGCGCCGCCGATAGCCAACATACGCAAGCCGGAGAGCAGGGCGTGACGGCCAGTGAACAGGCTCATGCTGGCGCCGACGGCGAACAGGCCAAGCGCGGTGAGCGCGATGGAAGCTGTCAACGCATGGCCATGCTTGAACAGGAAGGGCAGCAGCGGCAGCGCCGCGCCGGCGGTGAAGGCGCAGAATGACGAGACGGCCGCCACCCACGGCGAGCCGAGTTCATCGGGATTGAGGCCGAGCTCCTCGCGCGCCAGGGTGTCGAGCGCGCGCTCGGGATCCTGCATCAAGGTGTCGGCCAGTCGCCGCGCTTCGGCGGCATCCATGCCTTTGGCGGCGTAGATCAGCGCCAGTTCGGCGGCTTCTTCGGCCGGATATTCTTCCAGTTCGTCGCGTTCCAGACCAATTTGATACTCGAACATTTCGCGTTGCGAGCGCACCGACACGTATTCACCCGCTGCCATCGAGAATGCGCCCGCCAGCAGTCCGGCCACGCCGGTCAGCACAATCATCGACGGCTCCGACGACGCGCCCGCCACGCCGTAAATCAGCGCGGCGTTCGACACCAGGCCGTCGTTGATGCCGAACACGCCGGCGCGCAGGGCGTTGCCGGCAGCGCCGCTCTGGTGTCGTTTGCCGATGTCGTCGCGATTGAGTGGTGTGGGATGCGGCGGGTGGTGTGAATACAGCACCATGCCGCGCACCTTCATCGCCGCCAATACGCCGCGCATCGCACGCGGCCTGAATATGCGCGTGAGTCTGGCGACGACGCGGGTGCGCAGCTCGGGGTGGAACGGCACGGGCGCCGGGTCGCCGCGCTGCGCGATGGCGGCCAGCCAGATTTCGGCCTGGTCATCGGCAGCTTGCGCCAGCTCAAGAAACAACGCCGCACGCGGGGTGCCGCGTTCGCATTCGGCCACCACGCGATAGAGCCAGGCCGAGCGTTTTTCTTCTTGCCATGATTCGTATGGATTGCTCATGCGGCTCCCCTGCGGTATTGAATGGCTTCGGCCAGATGCGCCGGGGTGATGGCGTCGTGCCCCGCCAGGTCGGCCACGCTGCGCGCCAGTTTGAGCACGCGGTGATAGGCGCGCGCCGATAGATTCAATCGTGCGATGGCTTGTTTGAGCAGGGTTTCACCGGCTGTATCCAGCACACAATGAAGATCGATTTCCTGCGTGCCCAACGCAGTGTTGGGTTTGCCCTGGCGCGCCAATTGCCGAGCGCGCGCCGCTTCGACGCGGGCACGAATGGCGGCGCTGGATTCGCCCGCGCTGGCGGTCATCAATTCGTCCTGCGTCAACGCGGGCACGCTGACCTGGATGTCGATGCGATCGAGCAGCGGGCCGGAAATGCGGGCGCGGTAGCGCGCAATCTGATCCGGTGTGTCGCGGCAGGCTTGCGTCGGGTGGCCGAGATAGCCGCAGGGGCAGGGGTTCATCGCGGCGATCAACTGAAACCGCGCCGGAAAGTCGGCCTGCCGTGCCGCGCGTGAAATGGTGATGCGACCGGTTTCCAGCGGTTCGCGCAGCACTTCCAGCACCTGCCGCGAAAACTCCGGCAGCTCGTCGAGAAACAGCACGCCGTGGTGCGCCAGCGAAATTTCGCCCGGACGCGGATTGCCGCCGCCGCCGACCAGCGCCACCGCCGAGGCGGTGTGATGCGGCGCGCGAAACGGACGGCGGCGCCAGTGGTCGAGTTTGAAACCGCCGTTGAGCGACGCTACCGCAGCCGCTTCCAGCGCCTCGGTCTCGTTCATCGCCGGCAGGATGCCGGGGAAGCGCGCCGCGAGCATCGATTTACCGGTGCCCGGCGGCCCACTCAGCAGCGCCGAGTGCCCGCCTGCGGCGGCGACTTCCAGCGCGCGCTTGGTGGCGGTTTGACCTTTGACCTCGGCAAAGTCGGCGTAATCCGGGGCGGCAGGGGCAGCGTCGGGTGCGGGCGCGGCGAGTTCGCCTTGTCCGGCGAGCCAGCCGCACACCTCCAGCAAGCTCGTTGCCGCGCGCACGTCGATGCCACTGGCGAGTGCGGCTTCGCTGGCCGATTGCTGCGGCAACACCAGCGTGCGACCGTGCGCACGGGTGGCGAGCGCCATCGCCAGCGCGCCGCGCACCGGGCGCAATTCGCCGGTTAACGCCAGCTCGCCCGCGAACTCGGCTTGATCAAACAACTTGCCCGGAATCTGCCCCGACGCCGCCAAAATCGCCAGCGCGATCGGCAAATCGAAGCGTCCGGATTCCTTGGGTAAATCGGCCGGGGCGAGGTTGACCGTGATGCGCCGCGCCGGAAACTCAAAGCGCGCATTCTGGATCGCCGCACGCACCCGGTCGCGCGCTTCCTTCACCTCGGTTTCCGGCAGGCCAACCAGGGTGAACGCGGGCAGGCCGTTGGCCAGATGCGCCTCGACGACGACCTCGGGCGCGTCCATGCCGGCCAGCGCGCGGCTTTTAACGACAGCAATGGCCATTTATGCGGTGCGCTGTTTTTCCAGTTCGGCCAAACGCGCCTCCAGCGCTTCGAGCTTCGCGCGGGTGCGCGCCAGCACTTCGCTTTGCACGTCGAATTCCTCGCGGCTCACCATGTCGAGCTTGCCGAGCATGGTGGTGACGCCCGCCTTGAGATTGTGTTCGATGTCCTTGGCGGGCGATTGCTTGAGAAGGTCGCCCAGTTTGTCGGCCAGGTCGTTGAGGAAAGCAGGGTTGGCGGGTTTCATATCGGGCTCCGGTAATCAGCCAGAGTGTAGCAACAGGCGGCGGGCGTTGTATCGCACAAAAATCGTGCGCGTTGATATTGAGAGGCACCACGGTGGTGCGCTGATGCGGCTGCGAAGTGGGGGATAAACAACAAGACATTGAAAACATTGGATTAATAATGTGGCACGTCTTATGCTCATAACGGGTTGCAATATCGCAATCTTCGCTTTTGACATTGGAGAATTTCAGCATGAAAAAAATCGTAACTGCATTGATGTTGTCTGGCATGGTGGGCGCGCCTGGCGTCGTGATGGCGGCCGAGGCCGAGGCTGCGGCAGCAGAAGCCAGCCCGGTGACTGCGAACATCACGGTTGCCAGCGATTACCGCTTCCGTGGCGTTTCCCAGACGCTTAACGAGCCGGCCATCCAGGGTGGTTTTGACTACGCGCACGACAGCGGTGTTTATCTGGGTTTCTGGGCATCCAACGTGTCCGAGGCCGAACTGGCTGGCGCCAATATCGAGATGGATTTCTACGGCGGCTACAACTGGAAGCTGAACGACGACACCAGCATCAACGCCGGCGGCGTTTATTACTGGTATCCGGGCAGCGACGAGGGTTCTTTCGGTTTTGATCCCAACACGTTTGATCTGTATGTGGGCGTCACCTGGCAGTGGTTGAACGTCAAATACTTCTACACCACCACCGATTATTTTGGTCTCCCCGATTCCAAAGGCAACAGCTACCTGGAAGGCAACATCAACTACACCCTGCCCTATGACGTCACCTTGTCGGCTCACTTGGGTGGAACCTACACAACCGGCGGCTACGATAATTACACCGACTGGAAAATCGGCGTCAGCAAGGAGTTCTATGGCTTTAACGTCGGCTTGGCCTATGTCGATTCTGATATCGATGACAGCAATGCAACCTGGGGCGGCCTCAAGAACTTCTCCCAGTGCCCCACTTGCGGAACCAAGGATCTGGCTGGCGCCACCGCCGTGCTGACGGTAGGCAAAACCTTCTGAATCTGACTGACCGGGGCGGGTGACTGCCCCATTTTCAACAGCGGAGAGATAACATGAAATTCGTAACGGCCATCATCAAGCCGTTCAAACTGGACGAAGTGCGCGAGGCCTTATCCGCCATCGGCGTCACCGGTTTGACGGTCACGGAAGTCAAGGGGTTTGGGCGTCAGAAAGGCCATACCGAGCTGTATCGCGGCGCGGAATACGTGGTCGATTTTTTGCCCAAAGTAAAAGTTGAAGTGGCCATCAAGGCCGAGTTGCTGGAGCGCGTGATCGAGGCGATCGAAAAAGCGGCCAACACCGGCAAGATCGGCGACGGCAAGATTTTTGTCACCAGCCTGGAACAGGTCGTGCGCATCCGCACGGGCGAATCCGGCCCCGAAGCCCTGTAAGGAGCCTGAACATGAAAAAGCTATTTGCTTCGTTGGGCTTGATGCTGGCCCTGTTGTCTCCCGGCATGACGCTGGCACAGGACGCTGCCGCGCCCGCGCCGGTCGAAGAAGCCGTTGTCGTCGAAACCCCCGCGGTTGAAGCGGTTGCGGTGGAAGCAGTGGCGGCGCCGGTCGCTGAGGCGGCGCCCGCTGCCGAAGCTGCGCCGGTTGCTGCGCCGACCCCCAACAAGGGCGACACCACCTGGATGCTGACGGCGACCGTACTGGTCATCCTGATGTCGATCCCGGGGCTGGCGCTGTTCTACGGCGGTCTGCTTCGCAGCAAGAACATGCTGTCGATGCTGATGCAGGTGTTCAGCATCTTCGCGCTGATTTCGGTGTTGTGGGCGGTGTATGGCTACTCGCTGACCTTCACCCAGGGCAATGCCTTCTTTGGCGGATTTGACCGGATCTTCCTCAAGGGCATCTTCGATCCGGCCACCAACGGCGTGGCTAACGCTGCCACCTTCAGCAAGGGGGTCTACATCCCCGAGTTCGCATTTGTCGCCTTCCAGGCCACCTTTGCCGCGATCACCGTCGCGCTGACTGTCGGCGCTTTCGCCGAACGCATGAAGTTCTCGGCCGTGTTGCTGTTCTCCACCCTGTGGTTCACCTTCGCTTACATTCCGATGGCGCACATGGTGTGGTTCTGGCCGGGACCGGACGCGATCACCAGTCAGGAAACCTACGATTCTGCGATGGCGGCATCCGGCTACTTGTTCGCCAAGGGTGCGCTGGACTTCGCCGGCGGTACCGTGGTGCACATCAACGCGGCGGTTGCCGGGCTGGTGGGCGCATTCGTGATCGGCAAGCGCGTGGGCTACGGCAAAGAGCCGATGACTCCGCACAGCCTGACCATGACCATGGTCGGCGCCTCGCTCTTGTGGGTGGGCTGGTTTGGCTTCAACGCCGGTTCGGCGCTGGAAGCGGGCGGCACCGCCACCCTGGCGTTCGTCAACACCCTGTTCGCGACAGCGGCGGCAACGCTGACCTGGATGCTGGCCGAGTGGATGATCAAGGGCAAGCCTTCGATGCTGGGTGCAGTGTCCGGCGCGGTGGCCGGTCTGGTCGCCATCACCCCGGCCTGCGGCTGGGTTGGCGTCGGCGGCGCGCTCATCATCGGTGCGCTGGCGGGCGTGGTCTGCCTGTGGGGCGTCAATGGCCTGAAGAAACTGCTGGGCGCGGACGATGCGCTCGACGTGTTTGGCATTCACGGCGTCGGCGGCATTCTCGGCGCATTGCTCACCGGCGTGTTCAACAGTTGGAGCCTGGGCGGCGCGGGCATCCCCGACTACGTCAACAACACCTTTGTGACGACTGAAATCGGCGCTCAACTGTGGATACAGGCGCAGGCGGTCGGTGTCGCGATTGTCTGGTCTGGCGTGGTCGCCTTCATCTGCTACAAAGTGGTGGATCTGATCGTCGGTCTGCGCGTACCGGAAGAAAGCGAGCGCGAAGGTCTGGATGTCACCCAGCATGGCGAGCGTGCTTACAGCATGTAAGCCGTCATCCTGACGCTGAAGGAAATTGGGCGCCCTGCGGGGCGCCTTTTTTTGTCTGGACTCCACGCGCCGGGCTTTGTAATCACGCGGCTTTTCGGTAGTCTTGCCGACTACGCCAAAACAAGATCACTTCATGCATTTCACCCCCGAATCCTTTCGCGACTGGAAAACCAAGCGCGTCACCCTGCTCGGCATGTCCGGCGTCGGCAAGACGCATATCTCGTCGATGCTGCGCGGTCACGACTGGTTTCACTTCTCCGGCGACTACCGCATCGGCACGCGCTATCTGGATGAACCGATCCTCGATCTGATCAAGCAGCAGGCGATGCAGGTGCCGTTTTTGCGCGAGCTGTTGCGCCGCGACTGGATCGACATCAAGAACAACATCAAGATTCACGACCTGGGGCCGGTGCTCACTTTCGTCGGCAAGCTGGGCGGGCCGGAGTGGGGCGGGCTTGCGCTGGACGAATTTTCGCGCCGTCAGGCCGCCTACCGCGACGCCGAAATCGCCGCCATGAAGGACGTGCCGGCGTTCATCCGCAAGGGCCAGGAAATCTACGGCTACCCGCATTTTGTGAATGATGTGGGCGGCAGCCTGTGCGAGCTGGACGAGCCCGGCCTGGTCGAACTGCTGGCCGAGCACACGCTGATTCTCTACATCCAGACCACCACCCGCGAAGAGGAGGACACGCTGATTAAACGCGCGCAGTCCGACCCCAAGCCGCTGTATTTTCGTCCGGATTTTCTCGCCGAAGCCTTGCCGGTTTACCTCAAGGAAAAAGGCCTCGGCTACGTTGCGCAGGTCGAACCGGATGATTTCGCCCGCTGGGTGTTTCCGCGTTTGTTTCATTCACGGCTGCCGCGTTACGAAGCGATTGCCCAGCCGCATGGCTACACTGTGACCTCGCAGGAAGTGGCGCAGGTGCGCGACGAGCGCGATTTCATGGCCTTGCTGGAAACCGCGATCGCGCGCAAGGGAAGCTGAACCATGCCGCTGGTCGCACACAACGCTCTGCCCACCTTCGACCGCCTGCGCCGCGACGGCATGGTGGTGCACACCCCCGAGCGCGCGGCCCATCAGGAAATCCGCGAGCTGCACGTCGGCCTGTTGAACATGATGCCGGACGCCGCGCTGGAGGCGACCGAGCGCCAGTTCTACCGGCTGGTCGGCGAATCGAATCCGATTGCGCAGTTCTACATGCACCCGTTTACCTTGCCGACGCTGCCGCGCAATGCTGCGGCGCAGGCGCATATCGCGCAGTTTTACGAGCCCTTCGACGCGATCCGCGCTGCGGGTCTCGACGCGCTCATCATCACCGGCGCCAACGTCACCCATGCCAATCTGGCCGACGAGGCTTTCTGGCAGCCGCTGATCGAAGTGATCGACTGGGCGTGGGACAACGTCACCTCGACCCTGTGCTCGTGTCTGGCCACCCATGCGGTGATGCAGTTCCGCCACGGCCAGACGCGGGCGAAACAGGCGCACAAAATCTGGGGCGTGTTCGAGCATCGCGTCACCGACGCGCGCCACCCGCTGGTGGCCGACATCAATACCCGCTTCGACGTGCCTCATTCGCGCTGGAACGATGTGTCGCGCGCGCAGTTCGCGGCGGCCGGGGTCAAGGTGCTGGCCGAATCCGAAGCCGCCGGGGTGCATCTGGCGGTGAGCGGCGACGGTCTGCGCACCGTGTTTTTCCAGGGCCATCCCGAGTACGACACGGTGTCGCTGCTGAAGGAATACAAGCGCGATCTGCTGCTTGCCGCGGCCGGCAAGTTGCCCGCCTTGCCGCCGTTTCCGGTGCGCTATTTCAACCCGCAGGCGCAGGCGCTGCTGGCGGAATACGCGAGCCGCCTGCAAACAGGCGCGGCGCCCGACTTCCCCGAAACGCTGTTGACGCCGCAGCTCGACAACACCTGGCACGACACCGCCGAAGGCGTGGTCGGCAACTGGATCGGCTGCGTCTACCAGGTCACCCACCGCGAGCGCGGCCTGCCGTTCATGCCGGGCATCGACCCCAATAACCCGCTGGGCTATACGACTCCACACGGGCTTCAGCCCGTAGTGGATCGGAATCCTTTAGGGCTGGCGTGACGGCAGCCAGCGCACATTACGACGAGACGCAAGGCGCGCTGATCGCCAGCGGCGCCTGGCATGCCGATGCGGCGGCTGCGTTGCCCGCACTCGAAGGAAAAACGGTACGCATTCTTGACGGCGTTGCCGTCACCCAACTCGATACCAATGGCGCGTGGTTGCTGCTCAGCACCGCGCGGCTGCAGGCAAGCGACCCGATGCCCGAGCTGCGCGGCTTCCAGCCGCGCCATCTGGCGCTGCTGGAACTGGTGGCGCAGCATTACCCGACCGCCGGGGCGCCCGCCGAATTGCCACGCACAGGCCTGCTGGCGCCGATCGGACGCGGCACCCTGGCGATGTGGGGACACGTCGCCGGGCTGATTAATTTCATCGGCCGTCTGGCCATCGAACTGGCGGCGCTGATGGGCAAGCCGGGGAACTGGCGCTGGCGCGAACTGGGCGCCCAGGTCAGCGCGGTGTTCGTCGGCGCGATCCCCATCGTGGTGGGCATGCTATTCCTGCTCGGCGTGGTGTTCGCCTATCTGCTGGGCGATCAGGCGCAGCAATACGGCGCCAGCATCTTCGTCGTCGATGGCATGCTGCTGGCCATCCTGCGCGAAATTTCGCCGGTCATCGTCGCCGTCCTGGTCGCCGGGCGCACCGGTGCGGCTATCACCGCGCAGCTCGGCACCATGAAAGTCACCGAGGAAATCGACGCCATCACCACGCTCGGCCTGTCGCCGCTGGCGGTGCTGGTGATCCCGCGCATGATCGCCCTGCTGATTGCCTTGCCGCTGCTGGTGTTCATCGGCGACATTGCCGGGATCGTCGGCGGCATGCTGGTGGCGCAGGTGCAACTGGATATTTCGCCGCACATGTTCATCGAGCGGATGACCGCCGTGCTGACGCTGAAAACCCTGCTGGTGGGTATTTTCAAGGCGCCGGCGTTTGCGGTTTTCATCGCGTTGATTGCGTGCAGGATGGGCTTGTCGGTCACCCGCGACGCACGCAGCGTCGGCGCCAATACCACCTCCACCGTGGTGCAGAGCCTGGTCGCCATCATCATCCTCAACGCGATTTTTGCCGTGATGTTTGTGCGGCTGCACATCTGATGAATGAAACCGTGATCGACGTCCGCGACGTCCACACCACGCTGGGCGGCAACGGCATTCATGGCGGGTTGAGCCTGTCGGTCGCGCGCGGCGAAGTCATCGCGCTGATCGGCGGCAGCGGCAGCGGCAAATCGGTGCTGCTGCGCGAAATCATCGGCCTGCTGAAACCGCAGGCGGGCCACATCGAGCTGTTCGGGCAGGCGGTGTGGGACAGCACGCCGGAGCAAATGAACGCGCTGCGGCGGCGCTTTGGCGTGCTGTTTCAGGATGGCGCGCTGTTTTCCTCGCTGTCGGTGGAAGACAACGTCGCCACCCCGTTGTTCGAGCACACCGGGCTGCCGCACCCGCTCTGCCGTCAGTTGGCACGCCTGAAACTGTCCCTGGCCGGATTGCCTGCGGACGTGGCCGCCAAGCGCCCGAGCGAACTCTCCGGCGGCATGCGCAAGCGCGTGGCGTTGGCGCGCGCACTGGCGCTCGATCCCGAGCTGCTGTTTCTGGACGAGCCGACGTCCGGTCTCGACCCGATTTCGGCGCGCGCTTTCGACAAGCTGATCCGCCTGCTGGCCGACAGCCTGGGTCTCACCGTATTCCTCGTCACCCATGACTTGGATACACTGTTTTCAATTATCGACCGCGTCATCGTACTGTCGGACGGTTGCGTACTGGGCAGCGGCACGGTGGCCGAACTGAAACAGTTCGACGATCCGTGGCTGAACGATTACTTTGCCGCGCGAACGCCGGAGGGAGAAACCGTAGATGGAAACTGAAGGTCGCTACACGCTGGTGGGCACGCTGGTGCTGGCGGTGATTGCGCTGATGACGCTGGCCATCGTGTGGCTGGCGGGCGCGGCCGACACCATCGCCTATCAGAACTACACCATTTATTTCAAGCAGCAGTCGCTCGACGGGCTGGCGGTCGGCAGCCCGGTGAAAATGCGTGGCATCAAGGTCGGCGTTGTCGATGGCTACCGCTTCGCCCGCAATCAGGACGAAGCCGTCGCGGTGACCGCGCGCGTCGATGCGGATTTGCAGGTGCATCGTGGCGCGGTGGCCTACATCAAGCGCAATCTGGTCACCGGCATCGCCGCGCTTGAAATCGTCAATGGCCCGAGCGGTGACCCGTTGCTGGCCAGCGCCGCCGAGGGCGAACGCTACCCGGTCATCGCCGAAGGCCGTTCCGATATCGACAAGGTGGCCACCACAGTTACCAGGCTGGCGGCCAGCGGGGCGGAGATCATGGACAAAATGAACAAGGTGTTGTCGGACAAAAACCAGCGCGAGCTGAGCCAGACGCTGGCCAATCTGAATGAACTGTCCGGCCATCTCGCCGCCAACAAAAAAAGTATCGACGGCGTAATGCAGGGCGTGCATGACGCCGCCGAAGAATTCCGCCTGGCCGGCGCCAGCATCAATCAGGCCGCCACCCGCGCCGAAGGCAGTATCGTCAGCGTCGGCCAGAATGCCGACGCCGCGCTGAAGGAAGCCGCCGTCGCGATGGAACAATGGCAGCGCGACGCCAGCCTGATTACCGAGCGCGTCCAGCAGCTCGGCGACGCCGGCACGCTGGAACTGACCAACATCAGCCGCGACGTGCGCACCACCGCCGACGTGCTCACCACCGCCGGACAGCACCTGTCCGACCCGCGCGCCGTCCTGTTCGGCCCGGGGAAACAGCAGCTCGGGCCCGGAGAAAAACTGCCATGAAAAAAGGCTTGTCCCTTGCCGTGTTGAGTCTGACGCTGACCGGCTGCGTCAATTTCGGCGAACAGGCCAACGCCCCGGCCGTGGTGTATTACGTGCTGAATGACGCCACGCCCGCCGCCCCGGCGCCTGCCGCCATCGCTGTCGCCGCCCCCACCCTGCTGGTGCTCGACACCACCACCGGCAGCTTCTACGACAGCGACCAGCTCATTTTCAGCCGCAGCGCCGACACCCGTGGCCAGTATCAATTCGCGCGCTGGACCGAGCGCCCCGGCAAGCGTTTTGCCGACCTCATGCGCACCCGCCTCGACCGCCAGGGCGTCTGGCAGGTGATCGCCAATGGCGGCTACGTGCGCGGCGACCTGCTGCTGGATACCGAACTGGTCGAGTTCTATCACGATGCCGCCAGCAATCCGGGGCAGGTGCGGCTGGTGCTGCGCGCCGAGCTGGTGGACATGAAACAGCGCAAACTGCTGGGACGCCGCGTATTCGAACAGCAGGCGCCGCTGGCGAGCTACGATGCGGCCGCTGCCGCGCTGGCGTCCAGCCAGGCGGTCAGCCGCGCGCTCGATGATTTATCCGTCTGGCTCGCCAGCCTTAAATAAGCGTCTACTATTCAAACAGCATCATTCAACCCGCACCGCCCACACCAAAAGGAGAGAGACCATGAAACGCCTGCTTGCCGCCCTGTGCCTGTGTTCCGTCGCTGCCATCGCCCACGCCGAAATCTCGCAGAAATTCGGCGACCTCGAAATCCACTACAACGCGCTGACCACCGACGAGCTGTCGCCCGATGTCGCGCGCGCCTACAAGATCGAACGCAGCAAGACGCGCGGCATGGTCACTCTGTCGGTGCTGAAGAAAAACAAGGTCGGCGTGCTGACCCCGGTGGCGGCCAAGCTCGGCATTTATGCCACCAACCTCACCCAGCAACTGTCCAATATCGACATGCGTGAAATCAAGGAAGGCACCGCGATCTACTATCTCGGTGAATTCCGTGTTGCGCCGCCAGACACGCTGAAATTCACCGCCACCGTCGAAGTGGCCGGCGAGCCCAAATACGAAATGACCTTCGATCAGAAGTTCTTCAAGTAAGCCGGACACAAAACAGCCCCGGATCCGGGGCTGTTTTTTTGCCTGCTGCGTGGGAATCAAGCGGATTTTCAGGTTGTCGAGAATGTCGAGTAGACCAAACTTGCCAGCCCCCACACCCCGAACCCTGCCACCGTCAGACCCGCCGCGCGGCGTACCCACACCTGCTGCATGAACGGCTGAATCTGCCGCGCAAACAGCCCCATTCCCAGCAGATTCGGCAGCGTGCCGAGACCAAACGCCAGCATCAATGCCGCGCCCGAGGTGGCGCTGCCCGCCGCCAGCGCCGACACCAGAATCGAATACACCAGCCCGCACGGCAGCCAGCCCCAGGCCATGCCGGCCAGCACAGCTTGCGGCAATGATTTCACCGGCAGCAACTTCTGGAACAGCGGCTTCACTCTGCGCCACAGCGCGCCGCCGGCGCGCTCGAACACCAGCACCCATTGATTGAATCCGGCCAGATACAGGCCGAGCAGGATCATCACGACTTGCGCCAATACATACAACAGCGTCTGGATCGGCAGAAACCCGGCCAGTTTGAGCGACGCGCCGAGCGCGCCCGCCAGCGCGCCGAACAGCACATACGACGTTACCCGCCCCAGGTTGTAGGCCAGATGCAGACGGAACGGCGGCGTGCTGCCGTCGGCGCGGAAAGAGAAAGCCGCGACGATACCGCCGCACATGCCGACGCAATGCACGCCGCCTAACAAACCGGCGAGCAGGGCGGCGAGGAGGGAAAATTCGATCATGCTTGTTTATGGTTTCTGGAGACCAGCCATACCAGCACCAGCACCGGCAACCCGATCAGCGCCGTCCCGGTGAAGAAATCCGCCCAGCCATAGGCATCGACGAACTCGCCGGAAAAGCCCGCGATAAATTTGGGCAACAGCAGCATCACCGAGGTGAACAGCGCGTATTGCGTGGCCGAATAGGCCTGATTGACCAGGCTCGACAGGTAGGCGACGAAAGCCGACGACGCGATGCCAGCGGAGAGGTTATCCGCCGACACCGTGAACATCAGTGCGCCCACGTCGTGCCCGCGTCCCGCCAGCCATACGAACAGCAGGTTGGTGGCGGCGGACAGCACTGCGCCCAGAAACAGCGTGCGCATTACGCCGATGCGCATTGTCAGCAAGCCGCCGAGCGCCGCGCCGACGATGGTCATGATGACGCCGTAGACCTTGGACACCGTCGCCACCTCGTCCTTGGTGAAGCCCATTTCCTGATAGAAGGGATTGCTCATCACCCCCATCACCACGTCCGAGATGCGGTAGGTTGCGATCAGCGCCAGCATCAACGCGGCCTGCCATTTGTAGCGGGCGATGAAGTCGATGAAGGGCGACAGCACTGCGCTGTAAAACCATGCCGTTGCGGTCAGCAGCCAGCCGGACAGACCTGCCGCCGCAAATCGTTCGCGCGTGTGCGCCTCGCGCTCGGTGGTGACGGCGGAGATTTTCTTGTCCGGCTCGCGGATGATGAGCGTGGTCAACATGCCGACCACCATCAATGCCGCCATCACCGTGTACGCCACTTGCCAGGGGCGGAAGTCGTAGGTCGCCTCGGACGGGTCGACGCTCGCCGCGATCCACAGCGCCCCCGCACCCGCCGTGATCATCGCCAGGCGGTAGCCGGCCTGATAGGTCGCCGCCATCGCGCCCTGTTTTTCGGCTTCCACCGCCTCGATGCGGTAAGCGTCGAGCGCGATGTCCTGCGTGGCCGAGGCAAACGCCACCGCCAGCGCGAAATACACCGTATGCGTGAGATTGGTCACCGGGTCGGTGTTCGCCATCCCCAGCAGCGCGGCGGCAATGCAGAGCTGCGACAGCAGCAGCCACGCCCGGCGCTTGCCCAGCACGCGGGTCAGCAGCGGCAGCGGCAGCCGATCCACCAGCGGCGACCACAAAAACTTGAAGCCATACGCCAGCCCCACCCAGGAGAGATGCCCGATCGTCGCGCGGTCGATGCCCGCCTCCGACAGCCAGAACGACAGCGTGCCCAGCACCAAGAGCAAGGGCAGCCCGGCCGAAAAGCCGAGAAACAGCATGCCGACGACGCGCGGGTGGGTGTAGACCTTGAGGGCGTTGAGCCAGGGATGAGACATGTTGTGGGTGAGCAGTAAGGGGTGTGGTCAGGTGCGTGGCGCGATGTGTTCGCGCAGCCAGTTTGCAAGTGTGGCTTCGTCCCACTCGCTTCCAGCAACCGCCAATACGGCTAACGTTGCTTCGGCCTGGGTGGCGGTCAGCCGTTGCCCATTCGAGTAGAGGAACAAGCCAAGGGCGAGGAAGGCGGCGCGTTTATTGCCATCCACGAAGGGATGATTCTTGGCGAGGCCGACGCAATACGACGCCGCCAGTTCGCATACATCCGGGTCGCCATATGCCGCCAGATTGAGCGGGCGCGCCAGCGCGGAATCGAGCAGACCTTCGTCGCGCAAGCCCGGCAAGCCGCCGTGCTCGGCCAGGCTCTCGTCGTGCAGCAGCAACAGGGCGCGCTTATCGAACCAGTGCCAGTCGCGCGCCACTTATTTCGCCAGTTCGTGAAAGGTGTCGCGGAAATCGCGCATGAAGGCGCGCCCCGCTTCGATTTGTTCTTCCAGGCCGGGGTCGTACGGCGTCATCGCCACGCCGTCCGGCGTCTCGGTCACAAACACCGTGTCGCCCTTTTCCAGCTTCAGGCGCACCAGCACTTCCTTGGGCAGGATCAGGCCGACCGAATTGCCGATTTGGGTGAGTTTCAGGGCGTGCATCGCAGACTCCCGTTGGTTATAACGGTTGTTATATTATGCCGCAATGCGGCATAAGCCAAGGGGGTGGTCGGAACAGGACGCCCTACGGTTTGTTTGCAGTGCGCGCCAGATTCAGCGCCAGCAGGCGCTTGAGGATGTCCGCGTCGGGCATCTCCGGCGTGTAGTCGGTCCAGCCGTAAGCGGCGGCCACCGCGGCGTCGAGTTCGCGGTGGGCGTGGGCGAGCCAGGCCGGGCGGGCGTTGTAGAGATTGGTCAGGGTGCGTTTTTTCAGCTCGGCCTCATGGCCGGGCTTGGCGACGGGGCGCAGCGGGAAACCGGCCTGCGCCTCCTCCGGTGTCCGCACCCAGTCCACCCACTCCGGCGGGTTGAGCCAGGTTTCGCGCAGAGTGTTGAGGTGTGCAGCGGCGGCGGCGATGGCTCCCGCAGTACCCCCGCCCCCAGCCCCTCCCCCGGAGGGAGAGGGGGGTGTGTCCTTTGGCGCGAGGCTCGCCGGGAAGGGGAAGGTTTCGAAGCAGGATTTGGCGTTGTAGGTGGGGTCGTTGCCCACGCCGTGCATGCTCGCCTGCGCAAGCGACCACACTTCGTGAATACGGCTGGAGAGGATGCCGAAAATGGTGTCGGAGTCGGAGGCGATGACGTTGAGACGTGTGTCGGGCAGCACGGCAATGGGCAGCCAAACAAAGAAGCGGTGTTTGGCTACGCGCGGGGTGGCGATGAAACGCGGCAGGCTGTTGAGGGCTTTGCGTAACTCAGGACGTGGCCGCTCGTGCAGCCACCATTTTGCGTCCTTTCGCTGCTGTTTTACGTGCGTGAGAACATGTGCAAACGGCGTTTCATACAGCGCGGCATCGGCTTCGGTCATGTCTGTGCCGTAATCGATGATCCAGGTATCCGATGGTCGGGCAGTGATGTCCTTGCCGTTGACCCACGGCTTCACCGCATTGGCGTTGGGTCGTCCGTTCGGGTTGGGTTGTGTAAGCCATTGCCGTGCTAATTCACCTGGAATGTCGAAATCGCCATATTTCTTGGTGCCCTCGAAGCTGATCCCGGTGTTTTCACCAAGTGGTTTCGCCTGCGTCAAATCCAGACCGCCGCCCGCTGTCAGGTCAGCGTGGATTGCGGTTACCGGCTGGCCGTCGAGTATCGCTTTTAGCCCCTCTCCCTCCGGGGGAGGGGTTGGGGAGGGGGTGCTTGGAGCGGTGCGCATGGACGCACCCCCTCCCCCGAAGAGGGAGGGGAGCACGTTTTCTTGTAGCCAGTCAAAAATGGTTTGCGCCACGCCCTCGGTATTGCCCAATACCTCGTTATTCCAGAAACGCAGCACGGTAAGGCCTTGCGTGGCCAGATAGTCTGTGCGTTTTTCATCATGCGCACGCTGTTTCGGATCGTCGTGCTGTCCGCCGTCCAGCTCGACGACGAGCTTGGCTTGATGGCAGTAGAAATCCAGTATGTAGTTGCCAAGCGGGTGCTGGCGACGGAAGCCGTAGCCCAGCATCTGGTTTTTGCGCAGTAATTGCCAGATCAGGTTTTCAGAATTGGTGGCGGTTTTGCGCAAGCGACGGGCAAAGTCTTTGATGTTTTCAGGGAGAGGGCGTTTGTGCTGGGTGTGCTCCCCCTCCCCAACCCCTCCCCCGGAGGTGGAGGGGCTTGAGCGACCGAAGCACACTAGTGATACCCGCACCGCTGCGCCGCTGTTGATCCAGCCTTCGTCGCTCCAGGCTTCGAAGATGGGCGCGGTTTTCAGTATTCGTTCGAGTACGCGGCGATTGCTGCCGCTGCGGATGGATTGGGTGGCGACCAGCCCGACGTGTCGTGCCTTGCCCATTTCAATTTGCGCGCGGGCTTTTTCGAACCAGTAGGTCACCAGATCGGCACCGCCGGGAATGCGATCTTTGTACACGCGGTTGAGGGCATTGAAATAGTCGTCGCCGAGTTCGCCGCGCTTCTTGCTGCCGCCGAGGAAGGGCGGGTTGCCGACGATGGCATCGGCAGCGGGCCAGTCGGGTTCCGAACTTCCCTCTCCCCCGGCCCCTCTCCCGCTTGCGGGAGAGGGGAGCAAGACGGCATCGCGATTTTCGATGTGATCGAGCGGTTGCAAAATGGGGTCGCGCCGCAGGGCGTAGCCGTGCGCCAGCATCCACTGGATTTCACCGATCCACACCGTGACTCTTGCAAGTTCGGCGGCGTAGGGATTGAGTTCGATGCCGAGCACGTTGGCGGGGCTGGTTTCGATCACCAGTTCGCGGTGCAGGCCGAGCGCTTCGGCTTCGAGGTTGGCGCGGTGTTCCAGGTCTTTCAGGGTTTTCAGCGCCAGGTACAAAAAGTTGCCGCTGCCGCAGGCGGGGTCGAGCACGCGATAGGCCTTGAGCCGCTGGATGAAGGCGGCGAAGTCTGCCTGGGCGTCGCGCAGGGCGATCTGCGAGCCTTTGCCGCCTGCGATGTACACCGGCATGTGCGCGGCAATGCGGGCTTTGACCTGTTCCCATTCGGCCAGCAGCGGCTGCTCGATCACCGGACGGATCAGCTTGAGGATGGTGGCGGGGTCGGTGTAGTGCGCGCCGAGCTGGCTACGCATGTCGGGGTTGAGGCCGCGCTCGAACAGGGTGCCCAGTATCGCCGGTTCGATTTCGCCCCAGCCCATGCGCGCGCAGTCGAGCAGGTGTACGACGTCGGCGGTGGTGAGCGGCGGCACGTTGATGGTTTCGAACAAACCGCCGTTGAAATACGGGATGGCTTCCAGCGCGAAGTCGCCGCCACGGCGCATGGCGGTGAACAATTCGGTGAGGCGGGACTGGGCTTTGGCGCCGTCGGGGTTGGATTTATCGAGTACGGTTTCAAACAGCTTTTGCGGCAGCAGTTTTGCATCTTCGGCAAACATGCAGAAGACGCACTGGATGAGAAAGTGCGCGGTTTCGAGCGGAGCGTGGTTGCGCGCATTCAACCGCTCGGCCAGCCCGCCCATCTTGCGCGCGGCTTCTTCGGTGACGGCGTAGGTGCTGCGTTTGGGTTTGAAGTTGTCGGGCGATTCGAACAGCCAACGCAGCTTTTGCAGATTTTCCGGCCGGCCGATGGCTTCCAGCAGGATCTCATGCACTTCGCTCGGTGTGCCGGTGAAGTGGGTGTGGATTTCGATGCGTTTACGGTCGCTCACCACCAAGAGCGGCGGGTTGTCGAGCGCCAGCGCGTACACCATCAACTGCTTCAAGGCCGCGCCGAGGTCCTTGTCGGGCGCTTTGTATTCCCAGGCGAAGCAGCCGCGTTTCCACACGTCCGCCCAGCCCTGGCTGGCGCTGCTCTTTTTGATCAGCCCGCGCTCGTACTGATATTCGCCCTCGATGCGCGGCGGCGCCACTTCGAGCAGGGCGCACAGGTCTTCGAAATGCGCCTGCGCGCCCGCGCGTTCGGTCAGCGGGTTGTCGCGCCACTTGGCGATGAAGGCTTGCGGGGTCATGCGGCCGGGTCAATGATTTGACCCGCATCCGCCGCTGCCTTGAGGTCATGCAGGTTGTGCAGCAGGGCGGGGATGTCGGTTTGAATGATGCTCCAGAGCGTGTCGTTATCGACGCCGAGATAGCCATGAATCAGCCGGTTGCGTGTGGCCACGATACGACGCCAGTCGATGTGACCGGCGAATTGCCGAACGTGATCGGGGATGTGGGTGGCGGCTTCGCCGATCAGTTCGAGGTTGCGCAGGGTGGCGTCGTAGTTGAGGCCGCTTTGCTCGAAACGGCTTTGTTCCATTTCATGGGTATAGGTCAGCACCTTTTCCGCGAAGTCGATCATGTCGCTGATGTAAAAGCGCCATTCACGCGACACGGATGGCCTCTTTCTCGATATAGGGGCGGAGTTCCGGGCGCAGGGCCTTGTCGGTGACCAGGTCGACCGGACAGCCGAACAGGTCCTCCAGATAAAACTGCAAACCGAAGTAGCGGTCGGAGGTGGCCGGGCCGTCGAACTCAACCAGTACGTCAACGTCGCTATTTTCGCGCGCCTCATCGCGCACGGTGGAACCAAAGAGCGACAGATGCCTGACGCCGAAGCGCTGGCAAATGGTCTCCTTGTGTTCCTGCAGCAGATGCAGCGCGTTCTGTTTTTTCATCGTGGCCTCGATGGATGGCTCAAGCTGGGTAATCGTAATCGACAATCAGCGGCAGTTTACTGGCGTGAGTCATGGTCACGCGCCTTTTTTCTTTTGGGCGGCATCGCCCAGTAAGCCGCCCGCATAGCGCTCGTCCAGTTCCAGTTTGGGTGTGGCGGTCTTGATGCGTTTTTCCACTTCCTTGATATGTTCGGCGGCCGAAATGTTCTCGGGACGTTCGCCGCCAATGCGTTCGATGGCGGCGCGGACTTCCTGGCCAACCTGCTCGTGGGTGCGGATGGCCTGCTGCTGATCGCGGATGCCTTCGCGTGCGAGTTTGTCGCGGGTTTGGGTCATGCGGAACTGGTTGGCGGCAAGTTCGGTGGCGTTCATGCGATCCATTAGTTGTTCTTTGGCTGGAATGCTCTTTCTGGCCTTGATCTGATCGTTGCCCAGACCGCCGTACAGGCCTTTGTAACCGGCATCGTGAAAAATACCGAACATGCGGTTCTGCACACCGGCCTGCTGGGCGGCGCCGGAGAGTGCCTTGAATTCTTCGGAGGTCTGTTTGCGTAGTTCCAGGCGCTCTACATCTGCGGCAAGTTGCTCGGATAGCTCTTGGCGGCGGGTCTGGATGGCGAAATATTTCTGGGCCTGGGCGATTTCCGGCTTGCGTGGGTCGCCGTTTAGGGCGATGAGGTAGCAGGCGAAACGGGAAAGATGAAAGTCCTCCACTTCCCGCTGGCCGCCTTTACCCAGCTCGATCATTTTGCCGGCGCCGGCAAAATGATAAGCAGGATCGTTGCCTGATTGCTCACACGATGTCTGGGCGCGCTTGATGGCATCTTCAAAGCGTCGCCACTGGCTGTAACCCAACTGGGGCTGCAAGTCGCGTGCGCTCCAGTATTCGGCGTCGTGATCGTTGACCTGCTTGAGATCCTCGAAGGATAGGCTGCCTATGCTCGGCAGTTCCTTTTTTGTCATGTTTTGTCTCCCTGTCCCCTGATAGGGCGTTATGGAGCGTAATCGTAATCGACGATCAGCGGCGCGTGGTCGGAAAAGCGCTGGTCTTTGTAGACGCTGGCAGCTTTGGCCTTGGCGGCGATTCCGGGCGTCGCGATCTGGTAGTCGATGCGCCAGCCGACGTTCTTGGCATACGCCTGGCCGCGGTTGCTCCACCAGGTGTAGGCCTCGCCGGTGTGCTCGGGGTAGAGGCTGCGGTAGACGTCGACCCAGCCGAGTTGGTCGAACAGGCGCGTCATCCAAGCGCGTTCTGCGGGCAGGAAGCCGGAGTTTTTCTGGTTGGATTTCCAGTTCTTCAGGTCAACCTCTTTATGCGCGATGTTCCAGTCGCCGCAGATGACGATTTCGCGGCCGCTTTTGATCAGCGCTTCGAGGTGCGGGAAGAACACGTCCATGAAACGGAATTTGGCCTGCTGGCGTTCTTCGCCGCTGGAGCCGGACGGCTGGTAGAGCGAGATGACGGCGAGATTCCCGTAATCCGCCTCGATGTAGCGGCCCTCGGCGTCGAACTCGGGCACGTTCAGGCCTTCGATGATCTGTTGCGGCTGTTTGCGGGTATAGACGCCGACGCCGCTGTAGCCTTTTTTCTCGGCGTAGTGGAAGGCGCCGGTCAAACCATCGCATTGAATGAATTCGGGCTTGAGGTCGGCGGCCTGCGCCTTGAGTTCCTGCACGCAGACGACGTCGGCATGTTGCGTGGGCAGCCAGTCGAAGAAGCCCTTGGTGGCGGCGGAACGGATGCCGTTGAGGTTGGCCGATATAATGCGCATCGCGGTGTCTGGTTAAGAACAACTATTAAAGAAGTGTGAAGAAATGTCCGATTACAAAGCCGATTTTGTGGAATTCGCCATTGCGTCGCAGGTGTTGTGTTTTGGCGAGTTCAAGACCAAGGCGGGGCGCATGAGCCCCTATTTTTTTAATGCGGGTCTGTTCAACGACGGCGACAAGCTGAAACGGCTGGGCGAATTTTACGCGAAAGCCATCGTCGACTCGGGGATCGCGTTCGACGTGCTGTTCGGGCCGGCCTACAAGGGCATTCCGCTGGCGGCGAGCATTGCGATTGCGCTGGCGGGGATGGGTAAAAACGTGCCGTTTGCGTTCAACCGCAAGGAAGCCAAGGATCACGGCGAAGGCGGCACGGTGGTCGGCGCCGCGCTCGCCGGTCGGGTGCTGATCGTGGACGATGTGATCTCGGCGGGCACTTCGGTGCGCGAATCGGTGGAATTGATTCGCGGCGCGGGCGCCCAGCCGGCAGGGGTAGTGATTGCGCTGGACCGGATGGAGCGCGGCGCCGGCGCGCAATCGGCGGTGCAGGAAGTGCGTGAGCAATATGGCATTCCGGTGGCGGCGGTGGTCACGCTGGATAATCTGGTGGAGTTTCTGGAACGTGATGCAAACAGGCAAACCGAATTGCAGGCTGTGGCAAGTTACCGTGCGACATACGGCGTGTAGCGCGCTGGTCGTTGCCCTGTCGCTGGCGGCGGGCGCGGCGCAGGCGACGATGTACCGCTGGGTGGACGGCAATGGCCGCGTGCAGTACAGCGACACCCCGCCGATGACGTATCAGCAAAGCGGCGGCACCGAACTGAGCAAGCAGGGCAACGTGATCAAACGCACGCAGTCCACGGCGGAACGCAAGGCGGAGGCTGAGCGCCAGGCTGAGCAGAAGCGGATTCAGCAGGAACGGCAAAAACAGGCGCAACTGGATCATGCGCTGATGTCGACTTACACCACCGAAGCAGAGATCGATTTGTCGCGCGACCGTGCGCTGGAGCACCACAAGCTGGCGATCAAGGGCGCAGAAATTCGCGCCAAGGCGGTGCAGACCAACCTGGCCGAACTGAATGCGCGCATCGCCGCGACCGAAAAAGCCGGCAAAAAAATTACCCCCAACCTGAAAGAACAACTGGATCAGGCCACCAATGAAAGCCTGGAACTGAAACGCACCATTCTGAACAATGAAGAATCGATGGTGCAGGTGCGCGAGAAATACGCGGCGGACAAGGCGCGCTTCAAAGAATTGTCGGCGGTTCAGCCTTAACCCTCCTGGTTGCTGGAACCTGCTCCATCCGTTTCTGTCCGCTGTGTAGGCGGAGCAGGGGCGAGCCGGGGCGGGTTTGATCTGATGATAAAATCCGTCGCTCCATGCGCGTTGCCCTGAAGCCGGGGCGTGCGTCATTTATGCCGACCCTGGTTTTTCATGCCGACCCATCCTGTCCCTACGCGCGATCTGCTGACGACGACCCCCCCCCATTATCTGGCGCGCGGCCGCATCGCCAATGCCGATGTCCGGCTGGTTGAATTCGCGGGCAAGCGCTGGGTGGTCAAGGATTTCAGGGTGTGTCCCGGCTGGATTCGTCACACCGTCGGCCGCTGGTTTATCCGGCGCGAGCTGAATGCGCTAGAGCGTCTGCAGGGCATACCCGGAATCGCTGAACACCCGGTGCGTGTGGATGCTTTTGCGCTGGCCTATCTGTTTGTCGAGGGGCGTGCGCTGAATGAATTCCCCGCCGGGCAGCCGCCAGCGGATTTTTTTCTGGCGCTGGAAGCTGCGGTGAAAACCATGCATACGCGCGGGATTGCCCATCTCGATCTGCGCAATCGCGGCAATGTGCTGGTCGATTCGGCGCAACAGCCGGTGCTGATCGACTTCCAGTCGTATATTCCACTGCCGCGCTGGCTCCCCCCGCTGGCGCGATATCTGGAAAAAATAGACCTGTCCGGCGTGTACAAGGCGTGGGTAAAAAGCCAGCCTGGCGCCCTGGATGAAGCGCGCCAGCATCTGCTGGACAGCGTGAATGGCTGGCGCAAATGGTGGGTATTCAAGGGCTATCCCGGGATGGGTCGCCTGGCAGGCCGCCGTCGCCACCGTTAATTCACTCGAAACATTTTTCTGGAGCCCCGCCCATGTTTGAACCCATCCACGCTTTGTTCAATAACGCCGCGCTGCGAAAAACCCTGGTGCGCTTCCGCATCGTGCTGGGCATTGCGGTGCTGGTGCTGCTGTTTTGGCAGTTGGGCTGGCGCGCCGAGCATTTCTGGCTGGCGTTCGCGGTGTCGATGGTGGGCGAGTTGATCCAGCTCTGGTGTTTTGCCGCGCTCGACAAGAATTCGACGCTGGCGTTTCGCGGCCCGTATTCGCTGGTACGCAACCCGATGTATCTGGGGCGCTACTTCATCGTCTTGGGGATGCTGCTGCTGGTCGATCACGGGCGGCTTGCAGTCATCATCGGCTACACCGTGATCTACTGGTTCTATATGGCGAATCGGGTCAAGCGCGAAGAGGCGTTGCTGAAAGAAGTGTTCGGCCAGACCTATGCGGACTACTGCGCGGAAGTGCGGCCTTTCCTGCCGCGCCTGACCCCTTGCAGCAACGGCACCCTGGCCTTCTGGGAAAACCGCCTGTTCCACAATAGCCACGGCGGGCGCAACCTGATCGCCACCCTGGCGGTGTGGGCCTTGATCGCGTGGTTGCTGTTCCGCTGACGCGACGGGCAGACTGCTTCAGCCCAGCTTCTGCTTGAGCAGCGCGTTGACCTGCTCCGGGTTGGCGCGGCCTTTGCTGGCTTTCATCACCTGGCCGATCAGCGCGTTAAAGGCTTTTTCCTTGCCGGCACGGAATTCCTCGACCGACTTGGCGTTGGCGGCCAGAACCTCGTCGATGATTTTTTCCAGTTCGCCGGAATCGGACATCTGTTTCAGCCCGCGCGCCTCGATGATGGCATCGACTTCGCCCGCGCCTTCCCACAAGCCCTCGAACACCTGTTTGGCCAGCTTGCCAGACAGCGTGCCGTCCTGGATGCGGGCGATCAGCGCGCCGAGCTGGGTGGCGGAAACCGGGCTGTGCGCAATACTCAAATCGGCCTTGTTCAAGGCGGCGGACAGTTCGCCCATCACCCAGTTGGCGGCGAGTTTGCCCTGGCCGCAGGCGCGCGCGGCGGCTTCGAAATAGTCTGCGAGCGCGCGCGATCCGGTTAAAACCGTCGCGTCGTAGGGTGACACGCCGTAGTCGCTTTGAAAGCGTGCCTGCATCGCGGCGGGCAGTTCGGGCAGGGTGGCGCGCACGGCTTCGATCCAGTCTTCGTCGAGCTTGACTGGCAACAAATCAGGGTCGGGAAAATAGCGGTAATCGTGCGCGTCTTCCTTGCTGCGCATCATCCGCGTCTCACCGCTGTCGGGGTCGAACAGCACGGTGGCCTGCTCGATGCGGCCGCCGTCTTCCAGCGTTTCGATTTGCCAGCGCACCTCAAAATCGATTGCCTGCTGCAAAAATTTGAAGGAGTTGAGATTCTTGATTTCGCGGCGGGTGCCGAATTCGGCCTGCCCCACCGGACGCACCGAGACGTTGGCATCGACGCGGAAGCTGCCTTCCTGCATGTTGCCGTCGCAGATGCCGATCCAGGTCACCAGCGTGTGCAGTGCACGCGCATAGGCGACCGCCTCGGCGGAAGAACGCATCTCCGGCTCGGAGACGATTTCCAGCAGCGGCGTGCCGGCGCGGTTGAGGTCGATGCCGGTCATGCCGTGGAAATCTTCGTGCAGCGACTTGCCGGCGTCCTCTTCCAGGTGGGCGCGGGTGAGGTTGATGACCCGCTCCTCAGCCTGTCCTGAGCCTGTCGAAGGAACCTGGATGGTGAGCGCGCCGCCTTCAACAATCGGCTTCGCCAGTTGGCTGATCTGGTAGCCCTTGGGCAGGTCGGGATAGAAGTAGTTCTTGCGGTCGAACACGTTGACGCGGTTGAGCGTCGCGCCAATCGCCAGCGCAAACTTGATCGCGCATTCCACTGCGCCTTTATTCAGCACCGGCAACACGCCGGGCAGCGCGATATCGACCGCGCTCGCCTGGGTGTTGGGCGCGGAGCCGAAAGCGGTGCTGCTACCCGAGAAAATCTTCGATTTCGTGGCGAGCTGGGTGTGGACTTCCAGCCCGATGACGGTTTCCCATTTCATAAAAAAAACCTCGTGAGGCGTGAGGGGGGAGGCGTGAGGAGTAAGGCGCAGGACGTGGAGATCACCCCTTACCCCTCGCCCCTGACGCCTCACCCGGCGGCGGCAGCCGCGCGTGCCAGTCGGTAGCGCGCTGGTATTGGTGCGCGACGTTGAGCATTTTCGCCTCGGAAAAATAATTGCCGACGAGTTGCAGGCCGATCGGCAAGCCCTTGCCGTCGAAGCCGCACGGCAGCGACATGCCGGGCAGTCCCGCGAGGTTGGCGGGAATGGTGTAGAGGTCGTTGAGATACATTTCCACCGGATCATCGGATTTTTCGCCCAGTTTGAACGCGGTGCCGGGCGCGGTAGGGCCGAGGATGACGTCGCAGGTCTTGAAGGCCTCGCTGAAGTCGTCGGCGATCAGGCGGCGGATTTTCTGCGCCTGCAGGTAATAGGCGTCGTAATAGCCATGCGAGAGCACGTAGGCGCCGATCAGGATGCGGCGTTTGACCTCGGCGCCGAAACCCTGCGCGCGGGTCTTGCAATACATGTCATCGAGGTTGCCGTATTCCGGCGCACGGTAGCCGTAGCGCACGCCGTCGAAGCGCGACAGGTTGGACGAGGCCTCGGCGGGCGCCAGCACGTAATACACCGGGATCGCCAACTGCGAATTGGCGAGCGAGATGTCGACGGTGGTGGCACCGAGCTTTTTCAGTTCGGCGACGGCAGCTTCCACCGCGGCGGCGACTTCATTATTGAGGCCTGCGGCAAAGAATTCCCTGGGTAAACCGACACGCAGGCCGCTCAATGGCTGCTCCAGATCGCGCGTGTAATCCTCTTTTTCACGCTCCAGGCTGGTCGAGTCCTTGGGGTCGAAGCCGGTCATCACGTTGAGTAACAGCGCGCAGTCTTCGGCCGAGGGCGCCATCGGCCCGGCTTGGTCGAGGCTGGAGGCGAACGCAATCATGCCGTAGCGCGACACCAGACCGTAGGTCGGCTTCAGACCGGTAATGCCGCACAGCGCGGCGGGCTGGCGGATCGAGCCGCCGGTGTCGGTGCCGGTGGCGGCGGGCGCCATCTGTGCGGCGACACACGCCGCCGCGCCGCCGGACGAGCCGCCGGGCACGTAGGCCGGGTTCCAGGGATTTTTCACCGCGCCGAAGTAACTGGTTTCGTTGCTGGAGCCCATGGCGAATTCGTCCATGTTGGTCTTGCCCAGACTCGGCATGCCGGCGGCCTTGAAGCGCTGGATTACGTGGGCATCGTAGGGCGCGACGAAGTTGTGCAGCATTTTCGAGCCGCAGGTAGTGAGCCAGCCGTCGGTGCAAAAAATGTCCTTGTGCGCGATCGGCACGCCGGTGAGCGGCCCGGCCTTGCCTGCCGCAATCAGTGCATCGGCGGCGGCGGCTTCAGCCAGCGTTTTCTCGGCATCCAGCGTGATAAAGGCGTTGAGGGATGGATTCAACGCGGCAATGCGGTCGAGATACTGCTGGGCGAGTTCGCGGCTGGAAACCTGTTTGGCTTTGAGTCGCGCGGCAAGCGCGGAAAGAGAGGTGGCGGACATGACTATTCGATGACTTTGGGGACGAGGTACAGATCGTTTTCGACGGCGGGCGCGATGGCCTGAAAGGCGGCGTGGCGGTCGGTTTCAGTGACAAAGTCGTCGCGCAGGCGCTGGTAGACCTCCTGAGCGTGTGCCATCGGCGCGATGTTGCGGGTATCCACCGCCTGCATGGTGGCGATCAGATCGAAAATGCTGTTGAGTTGAACCTGCGTGGCCTGCGCTTCGGCGTCGCTGGTTTCGATGCGCGCAAGGCGGGCGATGCGCTTGACGTCGTCCGGAGTGAGGGACATGAAACACCTTGATAACTGACGGGAATGAAGCCCGGTAGGGTATCATAGCCCCCTTGTTTTTTCTGCCCTTTCGCCCGCCTGCGCGGGCGTTGCCGCCACCATGTTCAAGTTTCTGACCCGCTATTTTTCCACCGATCTTGCCATCGATCTGGGCACCGCCAATACGCTGATTTACGTGCGCGACCGCGGCATCGTGCTGGACGAACCCTCCGTGGTGTCGATCCGCACCGATACGGTGGGCGGCAAGCGCACGGTGCAGGCGGTGGGCGCGGAAGCCAAACAGATGCTGGGTCGCACCCCGGGCAACCTGCAGGCGATCCGGCCGATGAAGGATGGCGTGATCGCCGACTTCACCGTCACCGAGCAGATGCTCAAGTATTTCATCAAGAAAGTGCACGACACCCGGATGTTCCGTCCCAGCCCGCGCATCATCATTTGCGTGCCGTGCGGCTCGACCCAGGTTGAGCGGCGCGCGATCCGCGAGTCGGCGATCGGCGCCGGCGCGCGTCAGGTGTATCTGATCGAGGAGCCGATGGCGGCGGCGATCGGCGCCGGCCTGCCGGTGGCGGAAGCGACCGGTTCGATGGTGGTGGATATCGGCGGCGGCACCACCGAAGTCGGCGTGATTTCGCTCGGCGGCGTGGTCTATGCCAATTCGGTGCGCGTCGGCGGCGACCGCATGGACGAGGCGATCATCAATTACATCCGCCGCAACTACGGCATGTTGATCGGCGAAGCGACCGCCGAAAACATCAAGAAAAAAATGGGATCGGCCTTCCCGGGCGCCGAAGTACTGGAAATGGAAGTCAAAGGCCGCAGTCTGGCCGAAGGCGTGCCGCGCAGCTTCAACGTGTCGTCGAACGAAGTGCTGGAAGCGCTGACCGAGCCGCTGAATGCGATTGTCAGCGCAGTCAAGCAGGCGCTGGAGCAAACCCCGCCCGAACTCGGCGCCGACATCGCCGAAAAAGGCATGGTGCTGACCGGCGGTGGCGCGCTGCTGCGCGATCTCGACCGCCTGCTGATGGAAGAAACCGGGCTGCCGGTGATTGTCGCCGACGACCCGCTCTCCTGCGTGGTGCGCGGCTGCGGACGCGCGCTGGAAGAAATGGACAAACTGGCGTCGGTGTTCACCAACGAGTGAAGGCGATCGAGCGCGGGTCCGCTGACGGGAGCAGTTGATGGCGACGTCGGGCCAGCTCATGTTCGCCCGTCGGCTGGGGCCGCCCGCCCGTCTGCTGATCTGGCTGGCCATTGGCGTGTCCTGCCTGGTGGTCGATGTGCGTTATCACGCGTTAGATGGCGTGCGCAACGGCTTCTCGGCGCTGCTGCTGCCGGTGCGTGAAATGATGCGTACACCCCTTGACGTCGCCGCCGAACTCGGCGGGTTCTTTACCCGCCACCGCCTGCTGCAAAATGAACGCGATACCCTGCTGGCCGAACGTGCGCGGCTGGCGGTCGGCGTGAATGCCGCGCATGAACTGGGGCGTGAAAATGCCGAATTGCGCGCCCTGTTAAAACTGCAAACCCGGCCCGGCCAGCAATTGGTGCATGCAGCGCTGCTGTATCAGGGACATGACTGGTTTGCCCAGCGCATCACGCTGGATCAGGGCAGCGGCGCCGGCTTGCGCAGCGGCTTGCCGGTGGTCGATGCGAGCGGGCTGGTGGGACAGGTGAGCCGGGTGGATGCGGGATCGAGTGAAGTCACGCTGGTGAGCAGCCCTGAACAATTGACGCCGGTGTTCGTCGAGCGCACCGGTCAGCGCGGGCTGGCCGCAGGCAGCGGGCGCGACCAACTGGAATTGCGTTACATGCCGATCCATGCCGATATCCGGCCCGGCGATCGTCTGCTGACATCGGGCATCGACCGGGTGTATCCGGCCGGGGTGCCGGTGGCGCGGGTGAGCCGGGTGTCGCGCTCGCAATCCAGCCCGTATCTGCGGGTGGAAGGCGTACCGCTGGCGGGGCTAGACCGCTCGCATGCCGTGTTGGTGCTGGTGGCCGTGCCGCCGCCCGTGCAACCGACCCCGCCGCAAGCGACCCCAACCAAGGCGACCCCGCCATGAGCACCGCACCGCAAGCCGGCGGCGGCTGGCCGCGCATCCTGACCAGCCTGACGCTGGCGCTGCTGCTGGAGCAATTGCCGTGGTCGGGCTGGGCGCTGGTTGTGCGGCCGGATTTCGTGCTGGTTGGCGTGTTGTTCTGGGTGCTGCATCAACCCGCGCGCATTGGCTTCGGCACGGCATTTTTTGTCGGGCTGCTGGCGGATTTCCAGTATGGCGCGGTGTTCGGTCAGCACGCTATCGCCTATGTGATCGGCGTGTATATGGTGCTGTTTGTGCGCTTGCGGCTGTTGCAGTTCGACCCGCTGCGGCAGGCGGCGCAGTTGTTTCCCATCCTGTTCGCGGTGCAGTTGATCGTGCTGCTGGTCGGCTGGCTGGCGGTCAAGCCGCCGACCGGCCTCACTATCCTGTTGCCGGTGCTCTCCAACACCGTGTTGTGGCTGTTGATCGCGGGCTGGCTGCGGCTGTGGCATGGCAAGGGTTCGCAGGATCGAGCGTGAGACTGTCCACCCCGCTGAAGAATCTGGATCGCGAACTGGCGCGTTTTCACGGGCGGCTGAAAGCGGGCGCGGGTTTCGTTGCGCTGCTGGCGGCCGCGTTGCTGGCGCGCGGGTTTTATCTGCAAATCGTGCAACATGAGCACTACATCCAGTTGGCCGAAAACAACCGGATTTCGCTGGTGCCGACGTCGCCCAACCGCGGGCTGATCCTCGACCGCAAGGATCGCATTCTGGCGGAAAATTATTCGGCCTACACCCTGGAGGTGACGCCATCGCAGGCCAGCAATCTGGATGCCACGCTGGCCGAGGTCGGCAAGCTGATCGAGATCACGCCGGGGCAACTGCGGCGTTTTCGCCGCCTGCTGGCTGATTCGCACGAGTTCGAAACGGTTCCGCTCAAAAGCAAATTGACCGACGAGGAGGTGGCCATCCTGGCCGCCAACCGTTTTCGCTTGCCGGGGATCGAGGTCAAGGCGCGGCTGTTCCGCAACTACCAGGCCGGGCCGGGGATGGCGCATGTGGTGGGATTCATCGGCCGCATTAACGACCGCGATCTGAAGCGCCTGCGCGAATCCAAACGCGAGCAGGACTACCAGGGCAGTGCGCATATCGGCAAGACCGGGCTGGAGCAGAGTTACGAAGCCCTGCTGCACGGCCGCACCGGCTTCGATCAGATGGAGACCGACGCCAGCGGCCGCGCGGTGCGCATGTTGTCGCGGATTCCGCCGGTACCGGGCAAGGATTTACGGCTGTATCTCGACCGCGAACTGCAAGCCGTAGCCGAACACGCGTTTGGCGATTATCTGGGCGGACTGGTGGCGCTCGACCCCAATACCGGCGGCGTGCTGGCGCTGGTGAGCAAGCCCGGATTCGACCCCAACCTGTTCATCGACGGCATCGATCCGGAAACCTGGAAAGAACTCAATGAGTCGCCCGAGCGGCCGATGGTCAACCGGGTGCTGCGCGGCATTTATCCGCCGGGCTCGACGATCAAGCCGTTCATGGCGATGGCGGGGCTGGAACTGGGGCTGCGCACACCTTCCGACACGATTAGCGACCCCGGCTATTTCAGCCTGCCGGGTAGCAGTCATCAGTATCGCGACTGGAAAAAAGGCGGCCATGGCACGGTTGATCTGCGCCGCTCGATCGCGCAGTCGTGCGATGTCTATTATTACCGACTAGCGAACGAGATGGGGATCGACCGCATGCACGACTACCTGGCGCAGTTCGGCCTCGGTGAAAAAACCGGCATCGATCTGGACGGCGAATCGCCCGGCCTGTTGCCCTCGCGCGACTGGAAGCAGCGCCGCTTCAAACAAGTCTGGTATCCCGGCGAAACGGTGATTGCGGGGATCGGTCAGGGCTATCACCTGACCACCCCGCTGCAACTGGCTGCGGCTACCGCCATGCTCGCCAACGGCGGCAAGCGCATCGAGCCACGTCTGGTGCAGGCGGTGCGCGATCCGATTACGCGCGTGTGGCAACCGCTACCGGCTGCACCCCATGCGCAACTGGCGTTCGACCCGAAAAATCTTGAAGCGGTGCGCGCAGGCATGATGGCGGTGACGCAGCCCGGCGGCACCGCATCGGCCGCCGCCGCCGGCGCGCCCTACAGCATTGCCGGCAAGACCGGCACCGCGCAGGTGGTCGGCATCAAGCAGGGCGCGCGTTACGACGCCAGCCGTACGGCGCGGCAATTTCGCGACCATGCGCTGTTCATCGCCTATGCGCCCGCCGACAATCCCACCATCGTGGTCGCGGTGATGGTCGAAAACGGCGAACATGGCGGTTCCACCGCAGCGCCGATCGCGCGCGCGGTATTCGATTTTTATCTGACCGGGAAGCGCCCCGCCGCCATGAATCAGGAGACCGTCGATGCCACAGAATAGCCACTGGATCGTGCGCCGTCTGACCCACCTCGACGGCATCCTGCTGACCCTGGTGCTGCTGCTGCTGGGGGTCAGCCTGGCGGTGGTGGCGAGCGCTTCCGGCCAAAGCCCGGTACGCATCAGCGGCCACCTCATCAACATCGGGTTGGCGCTGGCGGTGATGGGGGTGATGGCCAATGTGCCGCCGCATATCTTGTCCAAAGTGGGGCCTCCCTTGTATGTGGCGGGGGTGGCGCTGCTGATCGGGGTGGCGCTGTTCGGCGAAATCCGCAACGGCGCGCGGCGCTGGCTCAATCTGGGCTTTGCCTTCCAGCCGTCCGAGCTGTTGAAACTGGCGCTGCCGCTGATGCTGGCCTGGTATTTCCAGCGCAACGAGGGTGGCTTGCGCGCCAAACATTTTCTGGTTGGCGGTGCGCTGCTGGTGGTGCCCTTTCTGCTGATCCTGCGCCAGCCCGATCTGGGCACCGCGATGATGATCGGCGCCTCGGGGTTTTATTTGCTGTTTTTTGCCGGGCTGCCGTGGAAGGTGATCTTCGGCGGGGGCGCACTCATAGGCGCGAGTCTGCCGCTGGTGTGGGGCATGATGCACGACTATCAGCAGCGCCGCGTGCTGACCCTGCTCGACCCGTCGTCCGACCCGCTGGGCGCCGGTTACCACATCATTCAATCGACCATCGCCATCGGCTCGGGCGGGCTGTTCGGCAAAGGCTGGATGCACGGCACGCAAAACCAGCTCGACTTCATTCCCGAGCGCACCACAGACTTTATCTATGCCGTGTTCGGCGAGGAATTCGGTTATTTCGGCGCGATCCTGCTGGTCGGGCTGTATCTGGCCATCGTCGCGCGCGGGCTGGTGATTGCGGCACGTGCGCCGACGCTGTTCGGGCGGCTGATGGCGGCGACGCTGAGTCTCAATCTGTTCACCTACGCGTTCGTCAACATGGGCATGGTGTCGGGCATTCTGCCGGTGGTCGGGGTGCCGCTGCCGCTGATGAGTTACGGCGGCACCGCGCTGATTACCCTGCTGCTTGGGGCGGGGATTGTGATGAGCGTGGCGACGCACCGGCAGCTCAACAAAACCTGAAATATTCCCGCTCCAGCGGCGCGGTCAGGTTGTCGCAAGCGGCAGATGAAACGTGAACACCGCGCCTTGCCCCTGCCGGCTTTCCACCTGCATGTCGCTGTCGTGCAGGCGCAAGATGCGGCGCGCGATGGCCAGTCCCAGGCCGCCCCATGGCCGCGCCGGATCGCGGTTCGCAGCCAGGTAATCCCGGTCGAATACATGCGGCAGTACGTCGGCGGCGATGCCGGCGCCGCTGTCGGCGACGCGCACGCTCACCCGCCCGCCGTCGCGCCCGGCCTGGATATGCACGCTGCCGCCCTGCGGCGTGTGACGCAGGGCGTTGTCGAGCAGATTGACCAGCACGCGTTCGATCAGGCCGATGTCGGCGCGCACTTGCCCGGCTTCGGGTTGCACCTCGGCGGTCAGGCGCACGCCGCGATGGTTGGCGATAAGCTCGAATTTCTGCACCACGTCCTGAATCAGATCGAGCAGCGGAAAGGCTTCGACATTCGCCTGCACTTCGTCGCATTCCAGTTTGGCCAACTGAAACAGCTCGTCCGACAGGCGGCACAGTTTGCGGCACTGCCGCGTAGCGACGCCGACGTAGCGCAGGCGATCCGTCTCGGACAGCGTATCGAGCTTGCGCTCCAGCAAGTCCAGATAGCCGCGCAGCGAAGTCAGCGGCGTGCGCAGGTCGTGCGAGACCGCCGCCACCATGTCGCGGCGCTGCTTGTCCTTGTGCTGGATGGTTCGAATCTGCTCGCCGATGCGCGTCGCCATGGCGTGGAAGGCTTGCGCCAGGCGACCGATTTCGTCGCGCGCGGGCGGCGCAGCGCTCGCTGTATCGGCGCCTGCCAGCGCGTCCACCTCGGCGGTCAGCGCGCGCAACGGGCGGGTCAGGATAAAGAACAGGCCGAAGCCCGCCAGCATCGCCAGCAGCAGCGCCGCGCCCAACATGCCGCCGAGCGCGGCGAGGCTGTAGCCGCTGGCCAGTTGCTCGGCCAGGTTGCGCCGGTCTTCGCCGGTCAGCACCACGTAGACGTAACCGGCGGTCGCGCCGTTGCGCATCAACGGCGCGACCGAAAAAATGCGCGCGGCGTCCGCCGATTTGGGATCGTCGGCGCGCAAGGGAAGGCGCGCGCCGGCCATGAACGCGCGGAGCGGCGCCAGATTGACCGTGGTGCGTGCAAGCCGGGTATCGGGCTGGGCGTAACCGATCACGCGCCCGCGCGCGTCCAGCAGATACGCTTCGACGTTGGGGTTGACCACCATCAGCATGTTGAACAGCGCGCGCATCCCGGCGGGGTCGGGCGCGCCCGCCGCGTCGGTTAGCGGCAGATGGTCGCGGATATACATGGCGACGCTGGCCGACAGGCGCTGGGTGATTTCCTCGTGATACAGCTCGCTGGCGTGGCGGGTGATGAAATACAGCGCGCTGCCGAATACCAGCAGCAGCACGGCCAGCGCCAGTGCGAGGCGGCTGTGCAGGGTGTTGGTCATGCTGCCGTCCCATCGAATTTATAGCCGACGCCCCACACCGTGAGAATGCGCGCCGGCTGCGCCGGGTCGGACTCGATCTTGCAGCGCAGGCGGTTGATGTGGGTGTTGACGGTGTGTTCGTAACCGGCGTGGCTGTAGCCCCATACCTTGGCGAGCAGGTCGATGCGCGAAAACACCTGCCCCGGATGCTGCGCAAAATACAGCAGCAGATCGAACTCGCGCGCGGTCAGCGTCACCGGCTGGCCGTCCACCCGCGCCTCGCGTGAAACCGGGTCGAGGCTGAGGCCGTTGTGCTCGACCGCACCAGCAGCGCGGCGCGCGTCCCGACCAAGCGCTGCTTCACGCCGGAACAGCGCGCGGATGCGCGCCACCAGTTCCAGCGTCGAAAATGGCTTGGCGATGTAATCGTCGGCGCCCAGTTCCAGCCCGAGAATGCGCTGCGATTCCGCGCCGCGCGCGGAAAGAATAATGATGGGTGTGTAGGCCGTGTGCTGGCGCGCCTGACGGCACAGGTCGAGGCCGCTGACGCCGGGCAGCATGATGTCGAGCAGCAGCATGTCGTAACCGCCGTGGCGCAAGCGTTCGCTGGCGGCGTCGCCATCGGCGAAGTGCTCGACGCGATAGCCTTCGTCGAGCAGATGAATGGCGAGCAGGTCGGCAATGTCGGGGTCGTCTTCAACCACCAGTATGCATTTGGTTTCGCTGGCGCTCATGCCGGAATGTGCAAACGGGAAACGCGGGCGTTCGATTATGCGCCGCGCGACCGCAACGAAAAAATCACAAATAGTTGAACATTTGTTTATGCGCGCGTGACCTGCGCGCCACGCCGACAAGTCAGCATCTCCTTACCCGAATCCACCATCGGGACTTTGCTATTTTTCAACCTCAAGGAGACGCACCATGCCGATTTTTCGCCCATCCAGATTTTCCCTGCTTACCGCTTCGCTCACCCTGCTTGGCGCGACCGCGACCCTCTCTGCGCCAGTGCTGGCCGATGAGGGCTATCAGGCATACGAAGTCACCATCACCAATCTCACGCGCGGTCAGCGTTTAACACCGATCCTGGTGGCGAGCCACCGCGCCGGGGTGAAATTGTTTGAACTGGGTCAGCCCGCCTCAGCCGAACTGGAAGCGCTCGCCGAAAATGGCGCTACTGCGCCGTTCAAAGCCGTACTCGATGGCAATCCAAGCGTGCTCGAAACGACGGATAGCGGCGGCCTGCTCGATCCTGGCGCATCGGTCACGGTGCGGGTCAAGACGCGCGGTCGCTTCGACCACCTCAGCGTCGCCTCCATGTTGATCCCGACCAACGACGCGTTTATCGCGCTGAATGACGTGGCGGGACCCAATGGCAATGACACGCAAACCCTGTATTCGGGTGCTTACGATGCTGGAACCGAACGCAACGACGAGAGCTGCGCCAGCATTCCGGGGCCGCATTTTGACGAATGCGGCGGCCCTGGCGGCGGCGCAGCGCCGGATGGCGGCGAGGAAGGCTATGTTCATGTTCATGCCGGCATCCACGGCATAGGCGACCTGAACGCCGCCGAGCGCGACTGGCGTAATCCGGTTGCGCGCATCGTCATCCGCCGGGTGCGCTGAGTCCTGCCCGCAGCGTAGATTCGGTTCAGTCCTCGCTCACAGGCGAGGACTGTTGCTGCACGCGACCAGGCAAACCCGATGCGATAAAATGGCGGGATGAGACTTCCTGTTTTGTTGTGTGCGCTTGCACTCGCCGGGTGTAGCGTCAGCCCGCCTCAACCTGCCAAGCCAGGCACGTCCGCCAAGCCCGTGCCGTCCGCCAGCACGGCGAAAAGCGGCGGCTATTATCTCGACGACGGCCCTGACGTCACGCCGCCGCCGAACCTCGATGCCATCCCCGACGCGGTGCCGCGCGATGAGCCGCTGAACCCGTTTGCCAACCGCAGCTATAGCGCGCTCGGCAGCACCTATACGCCGCAGACCGAGCGCCGCGCCTCCAGCGAAGAAGGCCTGGCGTCGTGGTATGGCCGTCGCTTTCACGGTAAAAAAACCGCGTCGGGCGAGCTGTACGATATGTATGCCATGACCGCGGCGCATCCCACCCTGCCGATTCCCAGCTATGCGCGGGTGACCTCGCTGGTCAACGGCAAATCGGTGGTGGTGCGCATCAATGACCGCGGGCCGTTTCACAGCAAGCGCATCATCGACTTGTCGTATACCGCCGCCTACAAGCTGGGATATATCGGCCAGGGCAGCAGCCGGGTACGGGTGGAAAGCCTCGATCCCGCCGCCTACGACACGCAGGGTGCGGCGATCAAACAAGGCGTCTATTTGCAGGTGGGCGCATTTTCGAATCAGGATAATGCGCAACAACTGCTCGTACGCCTGTCGCGCGAACTGGAACTCGACCCCGGCCAGACGCGCGTGGTACTGGGCGGCAAACTGCATCGGGTGCAGTTGGGCCCTTATCCCGATGACGACGCGGCAACGCTGGATCGCGCGCGGGTGCGGGAACGACTCGACCTTAATGCAGTCCTGGTCAAGCGCGATTAAATATGAGACCCGTGATGAAATTATTCTGTTTGGGGCTGGCCTGGCTTTGCACTGCGATGGCGTGGGCTGCGCCCAATGGCATGACGGCACGTGCCTGGGTGGTGATCGATCAGGCCAGCGGGCGCGAACTGGCTGCGCTGCAGGCCGACCTGCCGCTGGCGCCCGCTTCGCTGACCCAGTTGATGACGGCCTATGTGCTGCTGGGCGACATCCGCAACAACAAACTGAGCCTGGGCGAGATGGTCAGTGTGCCGCCCGCCGCCGCCGAGGCCGACGGTGCGCGCGTCTTCCTCAAGGCGGGCGAGTCGGTCAGCGTTGACACCCTGTTGCAGGCGATGCTGGTGGAATCGGCCAGCGACGCCGTGCTGACGCTGGCGGCGGCGGTTGACGGCAGCGAAGCGGCGTTCGTCGAACGGATGAACCGCGAAGCCAGACGGCTGGGCATGACGAAAACCCGCTTCATGAATGCCACCGGACTGAGTGCGCCCGGACATGCATCGAGCGCGCGCGATCTCGCCCTGCTGGGGCGCGCGTTGACGCGCGATTTCCCGGATCGCCTGGCGTTTTTCAACCAGAAGGAACTGGCTTTCAAGGGCACGCCCTACTACAACGGCAATCGCCTGTTATGGCGCGACAGCACGGTGACCGGGCTGAAAGCCGGACGCTCGACCGAGGCCGAATACTGCCTGGCGGCGTCGGCGCAGCGCGGCGACCAAGGCCGCATCGCGGTGGTGCTGGGTGCCCGCTCGGACGAGCTGCGCACCCAGGACGCCCTCAAATTGTTGAATTTTGGTTTCGAGAATTTCGACAGCGTGCTGCTGTATCGCGCGCAGCAGCCAGTCAAGGTGGCCAGGCTGTACCGCGGGACGCGCGCGTCGGTGAGTCTCGGTTTCGCGCAGGATTTTCACCTGCTGATTCCGCATGGCAGCGCCGCACGCGTCCAGGCGCAGATCATCACCCGGCAGCCGATGGTGGCGCCGGTGCGCAAAGGTCAGCGCCTGGGCACCTTGCGGCTGACGCTCGATGGCCAGCCGCTGGGCGATTATCCGCTGGTCGCTCTGAACGACGTCAGCGTGGCGGGCATACTGAGCCGTAGCTGGGATTCGCTGCGGCTGATGTTAGGCAAATGAGCGTTTACCTGAACGGCCAATTCATGCCGCTGGCCGAGGCGCGTGTGCCGGTGCTCGACCGTGGGTTTGTGTTCGGCGATGGCGTCTACGAACTGGTGCCGGTGTATTCGCGCAAGCCGTTCCGGCTCGACGAACACCTGCGCCGCTTGCAAGCCAGCCTCGACGGCATCCGGCTGGCCAACCCGCATGGCATGGCGGTGTGGCGCGAATTAATCGGGCAGTTGATCGCGTTGCAGGGGTTTGATGACCAGTCGGTCTACATCCAGATCACCCGTGGTGTCGCTCCGCGCGACCATGCCTTTCCCAGGGGCGTGGCGCCGACCGTGTTCATGTTTGCGCAGCCGCTCTTGACGGCCTCGACCGGGCAAAAAGCGGCGGGGGTGTGTGCCGTCAGCGCCGTCGACAACCGCTGGCAGCGTTGCAACATCAAGGCGATTTCGCTGCTGGCCAACATCCTGCTGCGGCAGCAAGCGGTTGACGCGGGCTGCGCCGAAACTGTGCTGTTGCGCGACGGTTTTTTGACCGAAGGCGCGGCGAGCAATATTTTCGTGGTGAAGCAGGGCGTGCTGCGGGCGCCGCCGCCGTCGCACCTGATGCTCACCGGCATCACCTACGACGTGGTGATCGAACTGGCTGCCGCGCATGGCATTCCGGCTGAATTGCGTGCCATCAGCGAGGCCGAACTGCGTGCGGCCGACGAACTGTGGATGACCTCATCCACCAAGGAAATCATGCCCATCGTGAAACTGGATGGCGCGCCGGTCGGCGCGGGGGAGCCGGGGCCGCTGGCGCGGCAGATGGATGCGCTATACCAAACCTTCAAGCAGCAGGTGATGCGCGGATGAGCGACGAAGACACTTTATTGGTATTTCCCACCGATTTTCCGGTCAAGATCATGGGCGAGCGCCGCGACGACTTCGCGCAAGCCATGGTCGAACTGGTGCGGCGCCACGCGCCCGATTTCAAACCCGAAACAGTGGAAATGCGGACGTCGAGCCAGGGCAATTATTTGAGCGTCACCTGTGTGGTGCGCGCCACCTCCAAGGCGCAGCTCGACGCGCTGTACCGCGACATCACCGCGCATCCGTGGGTGAAGATGGCGCTGTGATTGCCAGGGATCAGGATTCAGGAGTCAGGGGTCAGGGAGCGATCGTCGTGCGGCATCTTGGGCGGGTCGACTACGAACCCACCTGGCGCGCGATGCAGGCGTTCACTGCGGCGCGTCAGGCCGACACGCCGGACGAACTCTGGCTGCTGGAGCATCCGCCGGTTTACACCCAAGGGCAGGCGGGCAAGCCCGAGCACCTGATCGCCGCCACCCCCATTCCGGTTGTTCCGATCGACCGCGGCGGGCAGATCACTTACCACGGGCCGGGGCAAATAGTGGCCTATGTGCTGGTCGACTTGCGGCGGCGCGGCTATGGCATTCGCGAACTGGTGACGCGGATGGAACAGGCGGTGATCGATCTGCTGGCAGCGCAGGGCGTGACGGCGGAACGGCTGGCCGGCGCGCCCGGCGTCTATGTGACCGGCGCGAAAATTGCCGCGCTCGGGCTGCGGGTCAAGCATGGCTGCACCTATCACGGCCTGGCCTTGAATGTGGACATGGATTTACGCCCGTTCGCCGCGATCAACCCGTGCGGCTATCCGGGCTTGGCGGTGACGGACTGCCGGTCGCTGGGAATGCCCGGGTCGGCGGCGGCCATAGAACAGGCGCTCGCCGTGGCGTTGCAGCATTCGATTGACCGCTAAGCGCCGCCTCAACCCGGCTCCCGCACCGCAGGTATCCCCGCAATCAGCCGCACCAGCGCCGCCTGCCGGTCGGCGCCGGTTTTCTCGAACACGGCGTGCAACTGGCTTTTGACGGTGGGCAGCTTGAGGTCGCTTTCCGCCGCATAGGCGTCCAGCGTATCGCCCGCCGCCAGCGCCCGCGCCAGCCGCGCTTCCGCCGCCGTCAGGCCGAATAACTGCATCAACTGCTGCGCCGTCGCCATCCGCCGATGGTCGAGCGGGACCACCAGACACAGCACGCCCTCGGGGTCGCCTGCCAGCGAAAAACCGCCGCGTTTGGGCAAGGGCGTCAGCGTCACGCTGTAGCGCTCGTCAGGCCGGACGCTGTTGTTGAGCAGCAGATTGGCCGGACGGCCGGTTTTGACAATGACGCCCAGAATGTCTGCGCAGTCTTTTTCCTGCGCGCCGTGGCCGCACGTCAACACGCCATGACTGATCCACAACACCTCCGCCGCCTTCAGCAGCGCTTCGCCATTGCGGTTGCAATGCAGCAGTTGCCCCGCCGGGTTGACCGCGATCACTGCCAGCGAAGCGGCGTCCTGTCCGGCAGCGACCAGCTCGCCCGACTGGGTGGCGGTCCGAGCCTGATCCATCAGGCGTAGCGAACGATTGAAGTGGGGCATCAAACGGGTAAGCAGCGATTCATGTTCGGCTTCAAACGGGCCATGCTTGGGGTCGCGCAGCAAAGCCAGATTGACATCCGCGCGTTCATGATGCGACAGACATCCGCCCAGCACATACCGCAAGCCAAAGCTCAGCAGAAAGTCCTGATAGAACTCGTCTTTTGACACAAACTGGTCATCAAAATAACGGTGACAGGCAATCACCGTGCCGGGTTCGGTTTTCGAGAGCAGTTCCAGTCTGGGATCGACCTTGCCGTAGTGGCTGTTATAGAGCGCGATCGCGTCGTTCCATGAGTCGTGCGACATGACGCCAAAGGTGGCGGCCTGTTCTTTGCTGTCCCAGCCAAGAAAATGAAAGGTATCCGCGCCCACCTGTTTGGCCAGTACAGCC
>Ga0315271_10000071_pt1 | contig 44268 bp, 39 predicted proteins | sample C3_top_MG_FD_204664 | JGI IMG/M metagenome (GOLD analysis project Ga0315271, IMG submission 204664) | Sediment microbial communities from Yellowstone Lake, YNP, Wyoming, USA - C3_top | ecosystem: Environmental > Aquatic > Freshwater > Lake > Sediment | place: USA: Wyoming | collected 2017-08-01
TAAAGCAGCCCACGAGCGGGCTGAAGATTTGGTGAGCTTTTATCAATTTCGTTTGACTCAGCTTGAACAGGATTGGGAAAGGCAGACGCGTGACTTCAAGATACGCATTGAATTTACCCGTTACCTTGAAAATCCGCTGACCAGTGCCGATCAACTTCGGGCATTTTTTACGATTCAGGGCGGGGAGCCGCGTTTCCAGCAATTGCTGCTGCTCGACAAAAATGACCGGCTGCGTTTTACACTCATGCATGAAGGGCAATTTACCAATCCGCTCAAGAACAATGAAAGCAGCGGCTGGTTTAAAAATCCGGGTAATGGCACTTTGTATCGCGTGTTTCTGGAACCCATCTGGCTGGGAAAAGGGGGCACGGGCAAGATGCTGACATTTTTTCCCATCGATAACGCTTTGCTGTATTTGCTGGCATCGCCCGGTGTGATGTTGAGTGCCCACTACCAGAAGGAAGCGGTTGCAAACTCGGGCGGGTCTGCCGGACTTAAAGCTCCGCAAGTGCATGCGGGTGCTGTCGAGCGCAGGGAGCTGCACTGGATGGGCGATATCAATGACCCTTTAACCCTGGAGATTGAGGCGCCTGTCAAAGGGATATTTTCCACCCTGGAACTGGCGCTTGCTGTGGGTTTGATTCCGTTTGTCGATGCGCTGATCGTGTGGTTTGCCCTCGGTACCTGGCTGATGTTGCAAGCACGCCGCATCAAGGCGCTGGGTGTTGCGGTGGGCGAATTTTCCCAACACCAGCAAGTGACGCAGAAATTGCATGAAAATATCCGCAAGGCACAGGAAGGCAAGGTCGACGAGATACACGATGTAGCCCTTGCGATTGAGTCGCTGGCGCGCCAGACTGTTGAGCAAAGGCTGCAGCATATACGTGAGGCCGCGCAAATACGCCTCTGGTCCAGTGTCTTCAAGAGTAGTGCCGAAGCCATTATTATTACCGACAGGGACCACAATATTGTTGAAGTGAACCCCGCTTTTCAGCACAGAACAGGCTATCTGCTGCAGGATGTGCTGGGAAAAAATCCCCGCATCCTGACGTCAAAACATCAAAATCCGCAGTTTTATCAGGCTATGTGGCAAGAAATTTCCGCCAAAGGTTATTGGCAGGGAGAGGTGTGGGATAACGATAAGGATGGTACTTCGCATCCTTACCTGATGACGATTTCAAGTGTGCGGGATGCTGCGGGAGAGGTGGTTAATTATGTGGGTTACTACTGGGATATAAGCGCGCGTATACGCTCCGATGAGGAGTTAAAACGCCACCGCGAGCACCTGGAGGAGCTGGTGGCCGAGCGTACTCTGGCGCTGGAAAGTGCCAATCAGAAGTTGACGCTGCAGACGGGCAAGTTAATTGCGCGGGAGGATGACTTGCACCGTGCCCAGGCCGTGGCCAAGCTGGGGAGCTGGCGGCTGGATGTCGGCGTAAACAGATTGTACTGGTCTGATGAAACCTATCGTATTTTTGGCCTGCCACATACAGAACAAATTACCTATCCGATATTTTTGCGTGCGGTGCATGTGGATGACCGGGCTTTTGTCGACAGTAAATGGCAGGCTGCCATGCACGGTGAACCCTATGATATCGAGCACCGCATTGTGGTGGCGGGTGAAATCAAATGGGTGCGTGAACAGGCGGCCATGGTGTTTGATGAGAAGGGTGAGCTGCAAGGCGGCATCGGCACGGTGCAGGACATCACCGAGCACAGGCAACTGGAAGCGATGAAAAGCGGCTTTGTATCTACCGTCAGCCATGAGCTGCGCACCCCGCTGACTGCGATCAGCGGCTCGCTGGGCCTGATTATGGGCGGTGTGCTGGGTGAGCCGCCTGCCGCGATGCAGCAGATGCTGGCCATCGCCCACAAGAACAGCCAGCGTCTGGCCTACCTTGTGAACGATTTGCTGGACATGGAGAAGCTGATCGCGGGAAAGATGTATTTTGATCTGCAGGTTCAGCCATTGATGCCGTTGCTTGAATTGTCACTGGAGTCCAATCATTCCTATGGCAAACAGTATCAGGTGAGCTTTGTGGTGACTGAGCGAGCCGACGGTGTGCAGGTGCTGGTGGATAGTGTCAGGTTACAACAGGTGGCGGCAAACTTTTTGTCGAATGCGGCCAAGTTTTCACCAGTAGGCGGACAGGTTGAAATCGCTGTGCGGATCGAGAATGCTAATGTAAGGGTAAAGGTGAGCGACCATGGCCCCGGCATTCCGGCTGAATTTCATCGGCGTATTTTTCAGAAGTTTTCGCAGGCTGACTCTACCGACACCCGGCAGAAGGGCGGCACCGGACTGGGTCTGGCGATCAGCAAGGAACTGATTGAGCGCATGGGCGGACATATCGGCTTTGTGTCCAATCCAGGGCAGGGTACGACTTTTTTCTTTGAACTGCCAGTAGTCTAATTCCGGGTGCCTGATAACATCCGTTGATTACTCACGTGTAGCCTCACCGCGCAGAGTCCGGATGCGCTCTGCAGTAACCGGGTGAGTGGAAAAAAACTCGGCAATACGGGAAGTTTGCTGCTTGTCTGCTTTTGCAGCGGGATGGGATGACTCAAGCTTGCCCAGTATGTCTGCCAGGCGAGAAGGTGCAATGCCGTTCTGGCGCAACATGTCGGCTGCGTAGCGGTCGGCTCGGCGCTCGAAATTGCGGGAGTAATTGCTTTGCAATAGCAAAGTGGGTGCTGCCGCAAGCAGGCTGCTGATGTCGCCCAGATACCAGGTCATGGCGAGTCCCACGACCGAGCTTTGCAGTAACTGTCGCAATGGATGCTGTTCGCTGACATGGCCCAGTTCATGTGTCAGAACAGCGAGTATTTCTTCATCATTGCCGGCCAGGGAAACCAGTTGATCGGTAACGACAATGGTTCCACCCGGCAAGGCGAAGGCATTTGCGCCTATATCTTTGCTGTTGCGGAATTCCAGCGTGTGTGCAGGCAGGCCATGCTCATTGCGCAAGCCATTAAAACGTCTGGTCAGAATTTGTTGTCTCGCCCTGCCGAGTTTGGAGGGCTGCATCAGTCCATCATCCACAGCGCTCAGTACATGGGCGTCGATGCTGAGTGCCAGGCTGGCAGGAACTTTTGCTGCCGCAATCCCGGCTATCCAGGGCAAGCCCCAGTAGAACGATGCGATCACGAACCCAGTCGCAAGCAGGGTGGCGAGCAGTGCGTGATGCCAGCTGCTTTCGAAACGTGAGATGAGCGACTGCGGCTTTAAACCAGCTCCCTCAAGCATGGACTCAAAATCCGCATGGTTGCTAACCTCGCAATGGCCACCCTTGGCAAAATGCAGCAATCTCGGCGTGTTGCCCATTTTTTCCGAGATGCGCATGGCGGATAGGGGAATCTCGAGTACGCCATCGCCACCGCGCATTTCAAGCCGTCCGTCCACAATGCCCAGGGTGACCGCCTGTTGCCTTGCGCTATGTCCATCATAGAATATCGCCTTGACCATTTTCTTCAGTAATCAGAAGCCGATATCGAGGTCAAAAATTTCCGCAGTTTCTGTTCCGGTCGCAGCAATTTGTTGCTGTTCGCTGGCAATGAAATTTTCAATGCTGTCTGCGGGTAACAGGGCCATGTGTTCTATTTTGTAGCGCGCCAGCCTGATGTCGGCAAACGGTTTGAACAGCCCCAGTGTGAGCACGATCAAAATCAAGTTGCTGAATATAATCCACGCCAGGCCGCGAGCGGACAGAGAGCTGCTAAAACGGTGATCGCCCAATTCTGTATGGTTCCAGATCAAGTTCTGAATTCGGGATATAAAATACGGCACAATAAGCAGTGAGGCTATGATCAGAAGCAGGTAGGCAATCAAGACAAAGCCAACGATTGCTTCCCTGGGCATGTGTGCCATTTTTCCCTTGAACATGCTATATGCAGCATAGGCAAACAGGCTGACAACCAGAACCAGTTGTATCAAAGTGAAGAAATAAATCTTGTAAAAACTGCCTGCTCCCGCATTGAAAGAAAAGTTGCTTAGTCCAAAGCGGCTATTGTTGTGCTGATAGGCCTTGATCCGCTGGTGTGTGAAAGGTGCCAGCAGATACAGGGTGAATAAAGTGAAGACAGGCAGGGCCAAAAACGTAAAATAGGCCGATTTTACCGAACCGACAAAGCTAAAGCGCAGACCACGATAACTGCTGTTGTAAAGTCGGAAGCGGAAAGAAAGAACCAGCAGGTAGGGCATGATTAGTGCGATGAACAGGGCGATTGTCAATCCCAGCGGTGGCAACAATCTCAATGTAATCGAGTAGGCCGCAAACAGGCCAACAGCAATCAGACGTCCCTTGAGGATAGCGACGGCAGTACCGTGGTAATCAAAGCTGGCTTCATGGAGATGAGTATTTCGATAAAAATACTGCATGCGCCTGACCTTAGCCCAAGCTGAGTAAATTCCCAGCGTCAGTATGGTCAGAATTAGATTAACGATCCAGATGCGGAAATATTCGCTGCCCGTGCCGGTAAAACTGAATCGCTGTTCCTGATTTTGCATATTAAACTTTCACGTAGTTGAACGGAGTGTTGTTGACAATGTGTGTCGTGTTACATTCAGAATTTATTTGATAACTTCTTTGATAACTTCTTTCAGTTGTTCGAGTATAGCCGGGTTTTGGCTACGGCCGCGCTTTGCGCTTAACGATCGCTAGTTCACGTTAGCCTGCACCTAAATCAAGCCATCCTTTCATTATTTAATGACTTCCTTTAGTTGTTCGAGGATGGCAGGATTTTCCAAAGTCGAAGTGTCCTGGGTAATTTCCTCACCCTTGGCAATCGCGCGCAGCAAGCGGCGCATGATTTTTCCGGAACGGGTCTTCGGCAGGTTTTCACCAAAGCGGATTTCGTCCGGCTTGGCGATCGGGCCAATTTCCTTGCTCACCCAGTTGCGTAACATCTCTGCAATTTTTTTGATCTCTTCGCTGTCTTTCGGGCGCTCGCCTTTTAATACGACAAAGGCAACGACGGCCTCGCCTTTGATTTCGTGCGGCTTGCCGACGACCGCTGCTTCCGCCACCAGCGGATTGGAAGCCAGCGCAGATTCAATTTCCATGGTACCCAGACGGTGGCCGGACACGTTTAACACGTCGTCGATGCGCCCCATGATCCAGAAGTAGCCATCCCCGTCGCGGTGTGCGGAGTCGCCCGCCAGATAGGCACCGTGCATCTCTGCGGGGAAGTAAGCTTTCTTGTAACGCTCCGGGTCGCCCCAGATGTTGCGGATTTGCGAGGGGAACGACCGTTTGATGACGAGAAAACCGCCGTGCTGGTCAAATACCTCTTCCCCGGCTTCGTTCACGATTGTGGCCATGATGCCGGGCAGGGGCAGGGTACAGGAGCCGGGTTTGGTCGGGACCGCGCCCGGCAAAGGGGAAATCATGTGACAGCCGGTCTCGGTCTGCCACCAGGTGTCGACGATGGGGCAGCGCGACTGGCCTACAACGGTGTAATACCACATCCACGCTTCAGGGTTGATCGGTTCGCCCACGCTGCCCAACAGGCGCAAGCTGCTCAGGTCATATTTTTTGGGTAGCTCATTGCCCAGCTTGATCAGCGAACGGATAGCGGTAGGCGCGGTGTAAAAAGTGGTGACTTTGTGATCCTGGATCATCTTCCAGAAGCGGCCCGCATCCGGATAGGTGGGGATGCCTTCGAAAATAACCTGTGTTCCGCCCACTGCCAGCGGGCCATAGGCTACATAACTGTGGCCGGTAATCCAGCCCACGTCCGCAGTGCACCAGAATATATCGCTGGGTTTGTAGTCAAATACCCACTGCATGGAAGTGATGGTGCCCAGCAAATAACCGCCGCTGGAGTGCTGCACACCTTTGGGTTTGCCGGTGGAGCCGGAAGTGTAAAGAATAAATAATGGATGCTCAGCCCCCACCCATTCCGGTTCGCAATGGGTGCTTGAGGCGTTGAACAGATCGTGCCACCACAGGTCGACTTTGCTGTTCCAGGTGACGTCGCCAGCGGTACGGCGATAAACAATCACGCTGTGTATGCTGTCGCAACCGCCCAGCGCAAGCGCGTCGTCCACTGCATTTTTCAGGGGGATGGTTTTGCCGCCGCGCATCTGCCCGTCTGCGGTGATCACGGCGCTGGCTTTGGCATCGATGATGCGTTCCTGCAGGCTCTTGGAAGAGAAGCCGCCAAACACGACGGAGTGAATTGCACCTATGCGCGCGCAAGCCTGCATTGCCACCACGGCTTCGACACTCATAGGCATGTAGATCACTACACGGTCGCCCTTCTTGATGCCGCGCGACTTGAGGCCGTTGGCAAATTGACTTACGCGACCATGCAATTCGCGGTAAGTCACTTTGCTGATCTTGCCGTCATCCGCCTCGAATATCAGCGCAATTTTTTCAGCCTGGGTTGCCAGGTGCCGGTCAAGACAGTTGTAGGAGATATTCAGCTCGCCGTCTTCAAACCACTTGAAAAAGGGTGCCTTGCTTTCGTCCAGCACCCTGGTAAAAGGTTTTTTCCATACAATATTTTCCCGCGCCAGCTTGGCCCAGTAGCCTTCGTAGTCGTTCTGCGCGGCCTGTGCCATGGTCTGGTAGGCGTTCATGCCGGACACGTTGGCCTGTGCTATAAAAGCATCGGATGGCTTGAAAACGCGGGATTCATTCAGTACGGAATCGATAGCGTTAGACATGATGTCTCCTGTGGTTTAGTTAATATGTTTTAGCTTATATTCCGGTCAGCGGCTTTAAATCAAAGCCCCATTTTGCCGGGTCTTCTGCATTTAAAATGCCATCAATCGAATCGGACAGGTCAACGATTTCAGGCATTAATTGTTTGTCCTTGCTGGTTGAGAAAAATACTTTGACGATAGGGGTAAGTAAATTTTTTTCTGATTGCTGAATGACCACAGCCAGGCGTGTGGACTTTAATTTTACCAGTGTACCGGAAGGATAAATACCGATGGTTTTGACGAAAGCCTGGAAAATCACTTTATCGAAGTGCCCCTCCTGCCATTCGGCCATTTTTCGTATCGCTTCGGCGGGTTCCCAGCCGGATTTATAGCAGCGCACAGAGGTTATCGCGTCATACACATCACACACCGCGCCCATGCGTGCAAAAAGAGATATTGCATCGCCGGACAGTTTGTCCGGGTAACCCTTGCCATCCATGCGTTCGTGGTGATGCAGGCACACATCAATGGCTATATCGCATACACCCGGTGCGTCTTTAAGTATTTCCCATCCCCGCAGCGGGTGATTTTTAACCGTGTTGAATTCTTCATCGGTCAGTTTCCCCGGCTTGTTGAGCACTTCGTCCGGGATCATCATTTTGCCGATGTCATGCAACAAACCTGCCATACCCAGATCCTTTAGCAGCGCCTGATTCAGGCCCATCTGTTTGCCGAGTGCGATCATCAGCGCGCACACGGCAACGGAATGCAGATAGGTGTAATTATCTTTGGTTTTAAGTCTGGAAAGACTTAAAAATGCTTCCGGATTACGGCTGATGGATGAGCTGATATCGTCTACCAGCGTGCTCACCTCCTCGAGTTGCAGCGCCTTGCCCATGCGCGTCTCGTTAAACATCGAGGTGACAGCTTCTTCAGCTTTGCTGTGTATCTGTCGCGCTTTTGTAATTTCTTCCTGCATGGAAATGCGCGACGATGATTTTGTCGGTGATGCTGCCGCCTGTTGCAATTTGTGTTCGATATTCTGCTTTGCTTCTGCTTCGCTTAGTCCGCCGTCCCGGGAGTCAATGTCCAGCCCCTTGTCAGTATCAATCCAGATTTCCTGTATGCCGCACTCCATCAGCGTGGCTAAATCTTTTGGATTGGTGATTTCAAAAGACTTTTTCCAGAAGGGGTGATCCATCCAGCTGCCGCAGACTTCCTGGAGATACATGCCCAGCTTGACGTCGCGAACGTTGATTTTCTTAAGCATGTGAATATTCCAAAATGATGAAGCTGGTATAAAGCGTCACAAAAATAATTACTACTTGCCAGAAATGCTCCTAATTCTATTTCGAGGTAATTGTTGTCGTAATTCTTTTTGTGGTTCTCATGCTATATCGGAAAGCTATGCTGATATCTTACAATATAAATGCCTGCACACAGGCATTTTCAGGCCCGTGCAACACTGGCCTGAATAGAATTAATCCTGCCCTCAGCATGGCATGGCGCAGGTCTGTGGAACGAACTGTTGGGCCGAGCGACGCGTATTCAAGTAAAATCACGACCTTGGGGCAGCCAAGGTGAAGGGGATAGAAATGAAGTGGCTCTTGTTATTGGGGTTGGCAGGTTCGCTGATGCTGTTGCTGGCGCGTCTGGCGCAGGCGGGTGAGATACCCGGGATGGGACAGCCCGCACCGGATTTCAGCCTGCCCGATCAGGATGGCAAGCCACATCAGCTCAAAGATTACAAGGGTGAATGGCTGGTCTTGTATTTTTATCCCAAGGACGACACCCCCGGCTGTACCCAGGAAGCTTGCGCTTTTCGCGATGATTTGCAGCAGTTGACTGCGCTGGGTGCCGCGGTGGTGGGTGTGAGTCTGGATGACAGCAGCAGCCACGCTGAATTTTCGAAAAAATATCACCTGCCCTTCCCGCTGCTGGCAGACAAAAACGCCGAAGTGGCGGCGCGTTATGGTGTGCTGTTAAACCTCGGGCTGTTCAAGGTTGCTAAACGCTATACTTTTTTGATTAACCCGCAAGGCCAAATCGGCAAGGTATATGACAAGGTGGAAACATCGCGTCACTCCAGGGAAATTATCGACGATTTAAAGCATTTAATGGCTGGGCCTGCACACTGAAATTTTTTCAGCCTTCTTCAAGACAGAGTCTACGCACGCAGGCTTTGTTTTTCACCTTTCAATCCTCAATATTTTTAAAGTAAAACATCATGCCTTATATTTCACTGAATAAAGCCTCGCTGGCTTATGGTCACGTCGCCTTGCTGGATCACATCGATTTTCAACTTGACGAGGGTGAGCGCGTCGGCCTAATCGGGCGCAATGGTGGCGGTAAGTCCAGCATGCTGAAAGTGCTGGCTGGCGTGGCTGTGCTGGATGATGGTATCGTGTGGCGCGCACCGGGCGCGCGTGTCTGTTATGTCAGCCAGGAGCCCGTGTTGAATGTTGATGCCACGGTGTTTGATGAGGTTGCGCGCGGCTTGGGAGCGCTCTACCAGATCATTAGCGAATACCATCATCTGTCACATCAATTGGCCGAGCCGGATGCCGACTACGACACCTTGCTGGCGGCGATGGAGCCCCTGCAAACCAGGCTTGAGGCACAAAATGGCTGGGCAGTACAGGCGCGTATCGAGACGGCAATTCAGCGTCTGGAGCTTGACCCTGAAGCACTGGTCGGCTCACTTTCCGGCGGTGTGCGCAAGCGTGTGGCGCTGGCGCAGGCGCTGGTGGCCGAGCCGGAAGTTTTGATTCTGGACGAGCCCACCAACCATCTGGATTTCTCCTCGATAGAATGGCTCGAAGGTCTGCTCAACAACTTCCGCGGCAGTGTGTTGCTGGTCACCCACGACAGGCGTTTTCTCGACCGTGTTGCCACGCGTATTGTTGAACTGGATCGCGGCCAGCTGGCCAGCTTTCCCGGAAATTTTGCCGCCTATCAGGCACTCAAGGAGAAAATGCTGGCGGATGAGTCTGTGCTCAACGCCAAATTTGACAAGGTGCTGGCGCAGGAAGAAGTCTGGATACGCCAGGGCATCAAGGCCCGCGGCGTGCGCAACGAAGGACGTGTGCGGCGACTGGAGCAATTGCGCCGCGAGCGTACAGCCAGACGCGAATCGGTCGGCAAGGTGGGGCTTAATGTGGATACCGGTGAGCGCTCAGGCAAGCTGGTGGCGGAGCTGACCAATGTGTGCAAGTCATTCGGCGATCGTAAAATTGTCGATCATTTTTCCTGCCGTATCCAGCGCGGTGACAAGATTGGCCTGCTCGGGCCTAATGGCGCGGGCAAGAGCACCCTGCTCAAAATGATACTGGGTGAAATGCAGCCGGATAGCGGCGAAGTTAAACTCGGCACCAAAATGTCGGTGGCCTACTTCGACCAGTTGCGCGCGCAGCTCAACGAGGAAGCAACGCTGGTTGATACCATCAGCCAGGGCGCAGACTTTATCGAAATCGCCGGCGTGCGCAAACACGTGATCAGCTATCTGGGCGATTTCCTGTTCGCGCCTGAACGTGCGCGTTCACCGGTAAAAAGTTTGTCCGGTGGCGAGCGCAACCGCTTATTGCTGGCACGCCTGTTCACCCGCCCAACCAACGTACTGGTGCTGGACGAACCCACCAATGATCTGGATATTGAAACACTGGAACTGCTGGAAGAACTGCTCGCCAACTATGAAGGCACCCTCTTCCTGGTCAGCCATGACCGCGCCTTCCTCGATAACGTGGTGACCCAGGTGATTGCCTTTGAGGGCGATGGCAAGCTGAAGGAATACGTTGGCGGTTATGAAGATTGGGTGCGGATGAAGGATTTTAAAAGCGCAGACAGCAAACCTGCGAGTGCGCCCGCGGTTAAGGCCGCAGTAAAGTCCGAAACAGCAAAAGCAAAGGCTGCGAACAAATTAAGCTTCAAGGAGACACGCGAGCTGGAAGAAATTCAAGCGGCTATCCAGGTGCTGGAGAAGGAGCAGGCCGAGGTGGGAGCGATTTTATCCGCCGGAAAAATGTACCGCGACGATCCCAAACAGGCGCAGAAACTGCAGACCCGCGCCAGCGCAATCGAAGCGGAGTTAATGACACTGATGACGCGTTGGGAAGAACTGGAAGGTCGCTAGTTTTTATCAAAAATTGTCGATCAGGCTGCAATTGATCCGGCACAAATTAAATGGTTCGCAAGGACTGGAGCGCCGACGTCCTCGTCGGCAATAATGTTTGAAAGGGCCGACGAGGACGTCGGCGCTCCCACAAGACAGATGATTAACACTGCTGGCACTGTGCTTGAATCTCCCCCACTAGTTTGTTAACGTAGTACCACGATGGGCGACTCTAAAAAATCAAATTTCTAAGCGAGACAAGGCGCGATACAAATTTTAGAGCGCCGCATATGAGTGATATGTAAGCGATTAAATTTGTTGAGCAACGCCGTATCGTGACAAGTGGTGTAAGCAGGCAAGCCGCGAAGCGGCTGCTCGCAAAATTTGTGTTTTTATAGGTGCCCAATGGCAAATCCTCCTTATATACAAGAAGCAAACCCCGACAACTTCCAGACACTGGTGCTGGAAAATTCAGACCGGGGGCCGGTAGTGGTTTTTTACTGGTCACCCCGCGCCGGCCCCTGCATGAAGCTGATGCCCAGACTGATCCGGCTGGCGGATGAATACTGCGGAAAGTTTCTGCTGGTCATGCTGGATACGGATGAGTACGGCAGGCTGGCGAAAGAAGAGTATGGCGTGACCAGCGTGCCCACGGTCAAGTTTTTCCGTCATGGGAAAGTGGCAAACACCATACATGGCGCAGAATCCGACAGCGAGTTTCGGCGCATGCTAGACAAATTCGTGCCGCGTGTAGCGAGCATGGCGCAGGTGAATGCATCGCGTGCCTACCATCAGGAGGGCGATCTGGATCAGGCTTGTGCGCTGCTGGCCAAGGCTGTGCTTGATGATCCGGATAATGCCCGTATCGTGCTGGATCTGGCGAAGTTGCTTGTACTCAAGGGTGAGTACGCCAGAGCTGAGGGCGTGTTGCAGGCATTGCCGGATGAGGCACGCGCAGAGCCTGAAATAAATACCTTGCTGATACATGCGGGTTTTTTACGCGTGGCACAGAGTGCACCCGGGATCGAAGTTCTTGAACGTGACATCCTGGCCGAGCCCGATAAATCGGTGGCGCGTTATCAATTGAGTGCAGTCAAATTGCTACAGAATGATTATGCGGGTGCGATGGAGCAGTTGCTGGAAATAGTGCGGCGAGACCGTGCCTTCCGCGAGGATGCGGGGCGCAAGGGACTGCTGGCCATTTTCAGCATGCTGGGCAATGAACATGCAATGGTGGCAAATTATCGTTCATTGCTCACGCAAGCGCTGAACTGAAACGGTTGCTATTGCATGAGAGATGCATGAAGAAAATATACTCCGCAGCAAATTTGATGGAAGCGCAGATCATGCTTGATCTGCTCGGGCATGTGGGAATTAAAGCGCGCTTGTTGAATGAACATGCTCAAGGCGGCTTGGGGGAAATTTCTTTTACCCAGGCTTACCCCGAGGTCTGGCTGATCAATGAAGGCGATCTTGAGCGGGGACGGGCAGTGGTCAGCAAATACGAAAGTTCGCCCATCGAAACAGGTGTCGTGCTATGCCCCGCATGCGGGGAGGAAAATCCGCGCAATTTCCAGTTGTGCTGGCATTGTGGTGCAGGGCTGGAACGTGCTCTGCACCCTGATGCACATCCATAAACAGCACACGGGCACGGTCCGGAGTTCAAGCGGTAATCAGAGTGCTATAACTGCCAAAGTCAGCAGCACAGCGACCATCAGCGCAATGACAATGACCGTAGGACGCAGATTGATGCTTTCGTCATCTATATCATATTTTTTTTCGGTTTGCTCGGGAACATGCGGTGGCCGGAACGAACGTCGTCCTTCAATTTTTCCCGCCTGATACAACTCAAACCGGGTAGGTTCATTTTTAGAGTTTGGCATAAGCGCTACTTTCAAATTTACTTGGTCGGCAGATTAATAATACGCGGTCAGCTATCCAGCTGTAGACAGTCAAGCGTCCGTTCGAACCAAGCAGCGCCTGACCCATATTTCAAACAGCCGTCGGCTAAAGTATAACCCAAGTTAATTTGTATTTGAATCCGCCTTGGCCGTTTCCGTCATCCAGGCGTCCTTGAGCATGGCGTCAGTATCCGGATAGCGCGCATAAGCCTGCTGTACCTGTGTTTCGTACTGGATACGCGAGCAAGGTGTGTTCGTCTGCTCTTGAAGGGTGTGGCGCAGGGCCTGGGTCATTGCCGGGCCTATGCCCAGCATGCGTTTGGCCAGTATGATGCCACTGTCGGCATTGACCAGTGTGATTTGTAACCGTGCACTGCTGCCCGGGAGGTCGGCGGGCACAGTCTGTTCCTCGGTCCGCAACTGCCGGATGTTGTATGCCACGTCCGACCACTCGCAGATATCCACGATGCGATACAGCAAGAACAGTACCGACTGTTCAACATACAGGGAGAGATCAACCGGCTGACTCATAAAACCGTTGATTTCCTTCAGCGTGGGCCTGGCCCAGAATAGCGCCAGGTCGTGCACGCCGTTGTAGTAACAATATTGCGTGGCCTCGGAGTATTCGCTGTGTTTGGACGAGTATATTTCGCCCACGTTTCGTGTAGTCATATTATATCCATCATTCTAAAAATCTCCCGCACGGGTTATCTGAAATAAAAAACGGGAAGGCGAACCTTCCCGTTTTTAAGGTGATGCCGCTTTAGAAGCTGTAAGCGTATTGCATGCTCAGGACGTCCACCGAGTTCTGGTAGCTGCCAACAACTTTGGCAGGCCCTGCTAGAGTCTGATCCAATGCAGCGTCTTTCATGTAAAGGTGTGCATAGCCAAAGTCCAGCGCACTTGCTGCCGATATTTTGTACTGCCCACCCAAGGCCAACCATGTGCGGTCGCTGTCCGGTATGGCAGCGGTGCGGTATTGATCAGACGTCGGCGTTTGATCGTAAGCCACACCTATGCGCACTTTCCATACATCATTGTAACGGTGTGTCGCACCCAGCGAGTAGCGATAGGTATTAGACCAATTTTCCGCTGTACTGCTGAGCGGTGTTTTCTCACCTGTGTATGAAGTCCCACTGGTTCTGACCACGTCAAGACTTTGAAATGTGCTCCACTTGGTCCAGGTGATATCCCCCATTACTTCCCATTGCGGATCGATCACATCCACAAAACTGAGCGAAAAGGTGTCAGGTACTTCAATATCCGCCGAAGCTGTTCCATTGTAGATAGAGGCAGAGGAGAAGGTTACATCTCCTTTCAGGGAGTGCTTAATCGAAGAGCGGTATGCCGCGCCTATACGCAGCTCTTTATTAACCTGAAACAGCGCACCAATATTTGCGCCGTAAGCCCAATCGTTACCCGTCACCTTGACTTCGCCCAAAGCATTGCCAGATTTAGTCAACTCCGCCTGTGCATACTGTGCATCAAGGCCAAAGCCCAGAGACACCATATCGCTCATCTTGTAGGAGACGCTGGGATTTACATTCAGCGTCTGCAGCTCCGATTTGATCGCCAAGTTTCTTCCTGTCCAAGTTGGGGTGTACTCGGTTTTCAAGCCAAAGGGTGAACTCACGCCTATGCCATATTTCCACTGCTCGTTAATGTCTCCCAGCAGATAAAGGCTGGGGACATAGGCGAGACTGCCGGCATTCCCGCCATTATCAGTTACAGGGAGAGTCGAGCCGGTATCGGTAAATTGTGCCGATGGCTTGATGGCATGCACAGCCACCAGCACCTGGCTGCCCTTGATATTCGCCATTCCCGCAGGATTGTAATACACCGTGCTGGCATCTTCCGCGCTCGCCGAACCTCCGGCGTAGGCATTCCCCAAGCCGCTGCTGCTCTGCTCTATCAGCGCGAAGCCTGAAGCGCTCGCCGCTCCGGATATCGCCAGCATTCCGCCTGCCACAAAACCAGTAACCATCATCTTTTTAATTATCATGAACTATGCTCCCTTAGTGGTGATAAAAAACAGCTAACCCGAAATTGCTGCGCCATGATGCGCTTATTTTTTCGCCGAAACAAGCCTTTGCTTGTCGTCCCTGGTTTTGTCACAGGGTGTGATGTCGCCCGCAGAATATGCAGCTGTGCGCGGTTTATGCAGGGCGCATCGGGGTTAACAAGTCGGCAGTATGGAAGGGGTAAGCTCCCGCCTTGCGGTCGGCAAAATACTGACGCAGGGTCAGGCTTACCGCGCGGAAAGCCATGGCGTCCCACGGGATATCGTGCTCCGCAAAGAGTGCCACCTCAAGACTTTCCACGCCGGGTGAGAAATTCAGATTGAGCAGGCGGGCGCGGAACAGCAGGTAGACCTGGTTAATGTAGGGGATGTTGTACATCGAATAGAGATCACCGACTTGCACCTGGGCATTGGCTTCTTCCAGTGTTTCGCGGGCGGCTGCCTCGGGGGTGGTTTCGCCGTTTTCCATAAAACCGGCAGGAAGCGTCCACAGCCCGTGGCGCGGCTCGATCGCGCGGCGGCACAGTAAAATTCTGCCGTCCTCCCATTCGGGTATGGCGCCCACGATCATCTTGGGATTTTGGTAATGTATGGTCGCGCAAACCGTGCAGATATGGCGCTCGCGGTTATCATCAGGGGGGAGCCGGAGTTCCACTGGTGCGCCGCACTCAGGACAGAATTTCATGCTGATGTTTTCCTCGGAATCGTCGTTATCTGCCTGATGGGTCGAAGCTGTTGTCGATGTCGGGCCTGATACCGTCTTTGGCGACATTCAGATCGAGAACGCGTTGCGCGTCGTCACCTAACACCTTGAGCCCCATTGCATTGTAGGCATACACCATTATTTGCAAGGCGTCGCGCGTTTGCCGGGTTTGCGGAAACTCTTTGAGCACATTATTGGCGCGGTTGACTGCAGCGATATAGGCACCGCGACGCAGATAATAGCTGGCTATGTGTATATCAGAGCGCGACAGGGTGTTGATCAGGAACTGCATGCGCAACTTGGCGTCTTCTGCGTAGCGGCTGTCCGGATAGCGCGCAACCAGTTCCCTGAATGAGTCAAAAGAATCGCGTAATGTCTGCGGGTCGCGTTCGGCGGGGTCTTGATTGGCGAGATTGCTGAAAAATCCTGCATTGTCATTGAAGTTGATCAGGCCCTTCAGATAATAGACATAATCCAAATTTTGGCTGTTGGGGAATTGCTTGATAAATCTGTCCGCGGCCGAAAGGGCGGCGTCGGGTTCGTTCTGCTTGAAATTGGCATAGGCAATTTCCATCAGTGCCTGCTGTGCATAGCGGCCATAGGGGTAGCGCGACTGCAGGGTCTCCAGAAGCTTGACTGATTTATCGTAATTTTCACTCCCCATTTCCTCTTGCGCTTCTGCATAGAGTTCATTGGCGGGTCTCAGGTCTTGTTTGGGAGTTGAACTGCAGGCGGTTAAAGAGATTAACGTGAACAGCAGGAAAGCGGATAAAATAGAGCGCATGACTGATACCGAAAATATATTGAGCAATTATACCGCAAACCCTGATCCCCGAAATTCAGGTCTGCCAAACACAACCCCCTCTAATACGCCCCCGCTTGCCCCGTTAGAATTTAAAGTACCCCTTGAGTATGGCGGCATGCGTCTGGACCAGGCCCTGGCCAGATTATTGCCGGAGTATTCGCGCAGCCGCCTGCAAGAGTGGGTGACACAGGGCAAGGTAACGCTCAATGGCACGCCTGCCACAATCAAGCAAAAAGTGTGGGGAAGCGAGGCTATCGTGCTGCTGCCGCAAAGCGACCCCGCCGATCAGCCTTATTTGCCGGAGGACATTCCACTCGACATTGTGTATGAGGACGACAGCATACTCATAATCAATAAACCGGTAGGTCTCGTTGTGCACCCCGGCAGCGGCAACTGGGAAGGTACCCTGCTCAATGCACTGTTGCACCATGCGCCGCATCTGGCCGAGGTGCCGCGCGCCGGTATCGTGCACAGACTGGACAAGGATACCAGTGGCTTGCTGGTAGTGGCCAAAACGCTGATTGCGCAAACCGATCTGGTGCGCCAGTTGCAGGAACGTACCGTCAGCCGTGAATATCTCGCGCTTGCCTTTGGTGAAATAACACGACCCGGCAAGGTGGATGCGCCTATAGACCGCCATCCTTCACAGCGCACCAAAATGGCGGTGGTGGAAGGCGGCAAGCCGGCGGTAACCCATTACACCGTTGTCGAGTCCTTCCCCGGTTGCACGCTGTTGCGCTGCAAGCTGGAAACAGGCCGTACTCACCAGATACGCGTGCATATGTCCTCTATTCGCCACCCGCTGGCGGGCGATCACATCTATATCAAGGGCGCGCAAAAATGCCCGCCGCTGATGCGTGACACGCTCTCTGCTTTCCCGCGGCAGGCGCTGCATGCGGAGCGTCTGGGACTGGAGCATCCTGAAACTGGCGAGTGGATGGAATGGCAAGTGGATATGCCGGAAGATATGCAACGGCTATTGCAATCAATACGAGTAGTTGCGGAAAAGATTTAAGGCAGGGCAGCATGAATTTGCTTGAGCATTGCATTATTCCCGACTGGCCCGCACCCGCGCATGTACGTTCGCTGCAAACCACGCGGAACAGTGGTTCAAGTCAGCCTCCTTACACCAGCTTCAATCTTGGCAGTCATGTTGGCGACAACCCGCTGGCCGTATCGCGCAACCGCATGCTGCTGGCGCCATTAGTGCCGAGCGAGCCGGTATGGCTCAATCAGGTGCATGGCATCACGGTATCAGATGCCGGCCGCGCTGGCTGCTTGCCGCAAGCGGATGCCAGTGTTTCATCGCACCGCGGTGCGGTGTGCGTGGTGATGACAGCGGATTGCCTGCCTGTTTTATTGTGTGATGAAAGCGGCAGTGTGGTGGCTGCGGCGCACGCGGGCTGGCGTGGCTTGTGTGACGGCGTGATCGAATCTACAGTGCAGGCCATGAAGGTGCCGGCACCTACGCAGATGGCCTGGCTGGGACCTGCCATCGGGCCGGGCAAATTTGAGGTGGGTGAGGAGGTACGTTCTGCTTTTGTGGCTCAACAGCCGCAAGCTGCCGCGGCCTTTGTAGCGGGTGCCGACGGGAAGTGGCTGGCGGACCTCTATCAACTGGCACGCTTGCGCCTGAATGCACTGGGCATCACCCGCGTCTATGGTGGTGGACTGTGTACTTACAGCGATCCCGCACGTTTCTATTCCTATCGGCGAGACGGGGTAACGGGGCGTATGGGAACGTTTATCTGGTTAAGCTGATAATCACACCTTGAGTTATATATTCGTTAAATAATATCGGATCATTATGAATTTATATTTGTATGAAGCACTTTCCGGCTATTGGGCGGCACCCGAAATCGCAACCAATCTGATTGTTTTCTTCAATATGCTCGGTGCGCTGGTATTGGGTTTGCTGGTCGGCTATGAACGCTCTTACCATGGCAGGGCTGCGGGCATGCGTACCTACGGTCTGGTCAGTATGGCATCTGCCGCGCTTACCGTTCTTGCAGGCTATCCGACCTTTTGGTACGGTGGGCACATAAGCTCCTACGTGGGTGCCGACCCTACGCGAATTATTCAGGGAATTGTAACGGGCGTCGGTTTTCTCGGCGCAGGTGTCATTATGCGTGAGGGCATGAACATCAGCGGCTTGACTACGGCCGCTTCTCTGTGGGCTTCGTCGGCCATCGGCATCATGGTGGGTGTGGGATTTTATCCGGCAGCGATATTGCTCGCCTTGCTCTCTGCCATATGCATGATGTGGGTATCCAGGCTGGAAAACTGGCTACCTTCGAGGCAGGCGATTGCGGTTGTACTGCAGTTTAAAAAAGGCGTTGCGCCCAGTGAAACAAGATTGCGCGCACGCGCCTTGACCCAGGGTTATGAAATTGCCAGCGGCACAATATCCATCAACTTTAAGGATGGCATGCCCGAATGGAAATTTGTGGCTATCGCACTGGGTAAAGGCAAGGGTGCTTCCATGGCGGATTTGGCGCGGGAGCTGACGAACTATGAAGGCGTGGAAAATTTTTTCCTGTCACACGCGCGCAACTGACTTCAACCAGATTCAACTCTGTAAAATAAGTTTGCAGTTCAAAACAAATACCTCTTTATATCTACCTCCAGGGGGCGCTAATTCCTCATCTGTTTGAATTGCCAGCGTAAAAAAACTGTCAAGCATCAGCCCAAAATATTGGGCTTTTTTTATATCCGCAGATGGGAGGATAATCAGCCGTACCAACTCCCATGAAACATCCCCCGCTCAATATCATGAAATCCAAAAAAATCTATACCCCGTTGATTGAACAGGAAATTACGCCAGAGGTTTTGCTTGAGAAATATTGCAAGGCCGGTGAGTTAAGCGCGCACGACGTGCGCAAGCGTGTCGCACGCGGACTCGCGGCGGTGGAGAAAGATCCTGCCAGGTGGGAGACGGAATTTCTGTGGGCACTGGAGCACGGATTTATTCCCGGCGGCCGTATCAACTCCGCCGCCGGTACCACACTGCAAGCCACCCTGATCAATTGTTTCGTGCAACCGGTAGGCGATGCCATCAGCGGCATGAGCGACGGCAAACCGGGCATTTACGACGCGCTGCAACAGGCAGCTGAAACGATGCGCCGCGGCGGCGGGGTGGGTTATGATTTTTCAGATATTCGTCCTAAAGATGCGCTGGTAAAGGGTACAAATAGTCGTGCCAGTGGACCTGTGTCATACATGCGCGTGTTTGACCGCTCCTGTGAAACGGTAGAGTCTGCCGGTGCGCGCCGCGGCGCACAAATGGGCGTGTTGCGCTGCGACCATCCCGATATTGAGACTTTCATACACGCCAAAGACACCGGCGACCTGCGTAACTTCAACCTCTCTGTTGGCATCAGCGACGAATTCATGCGGGCCGTTGAAACGGATGCAGATTGGGAGCTGGTGCATAAAGCGATGCCGTCGCAAACCGTGCTGGATGCCGGTGCCTACCTGCGTGCAGATGGAAAATGGGCTTACCGCAAGATCAAGGCAAACGAGCTGTGGAAGCAGATTATGCAGGCCACCTACGATCACGCCGAGCCGGGTGTGCTGTTTATTGACAAGATCAATCGCGATAACAACCTTGCCTATATCGAGAAAATCGAGGCCACCAATCCCTGCGTAACCGCTGACACCTGGGTGATGACCACGGATGGTGCACGTCAGGTTGTGGACTTAATGGGTAAACAGTTTTCGGTGGTGGTAGATGGGCAAGTGCATCGTGCTTCACCCGCAGGCTTCTTCAAGACCGGTGACAAGTCTGTCATTAAAATACGCAGCAAAGAAGGCTATGCAATTCGCCTGACGCAAGATCATCTGGTGCTCAAGGCCAATGTGAGCAGATATGCGCGCGAGACTGCATGGATCAAAGCGGGAGAGCTTCAGCCTGGAGATACGCTGGTCTTGAACAATCACCGCGAGTTTTCCGGCTGGACTGGTAGCGGTACAACGAAGCAGGGTTACCTGCTTGGCTTGTTGCTTGGTGACGGCCTGTTCAAGCAGGGGACAGCGGAATTGGCGGAAACAAACCCCTCCCAGCCTCCCCTTGCCAGGGGAGGAGCGGATTCTGCTCTCCCCCTGTCAAGGGGGAGTTGGAGGGGGTTTGAGCCTCCGGAGCAACCTGTGTTTAAATCGGCCAGCCTGCGTACTCTGGCACAACAATTTGGTATGGTAGAAGCAAAAGAAGTGACTGCTGAAATCGAGCAGGCATCTTTCGAGTTTTATCGCGGCTTCCTGCGCGGATTTTTCGATACAGACGGCTCAGTGCAGGGCTCGCAGGAGAAAGGTGTGAGTGCACGCCTGGCACAATCCAATATCGCCACACTCGAAGCGGTGCAGCGCATGCTGGCGCGGATGGGCATTATTTCCACGCTCTATCTGTACCGTCGCGACGAGCAAATGAAAGCCATGCCGGACGGCAAAGGCGGAATGAAAGAGTATCCGGTAAGGGCGCAGCATGAGCTGGTCATCGCAAATGACAATTTGGTGCGTTATGCCGATCTGATCGGTTTTGCCGACAGCGAAAAACAGGCAAAGCTTGCCGCGTTGATTGCGAATTACCGGCGCATGCCAAACCGTGAACGTTTTGTAGCGGAGGTTGCAAGTATTGAGCTGGAAGGCATAGAGGCGGTGTTTGATTTGCAGGTTCCCGGCATCAATGCCTTCGACGCCAACGGCCTGTACGTGCACAATTGCGGCGAACAGCCGCTGCCCAGCTACGGCTGCTGCGACCTCGGCAGCATCAACCTCAACAGTTTTGTGCTCAACCCATTCAGCAAAGAAGCCGAGTTCGACTTTATCACCTTCGACAAGGTGACCGCGCTCGCCACACGCATGCTCGACAACGTGCTGGATGTCACCGTGTGGCCGTTGCGGGAGCAGCAGGCAGAAGCACAGGCCAAGCGCCGCATCGGTATCGGTTTCACCGGTCTGGGCGACGCGCTGATTATGCTGTGCCTGAAGTACAACAGCGACGAAGGCAGAAAAATGGCGGCAAAAATTGCCGAGACGATGCGCGATGCGGCCTATAACGCATCGATCGATCTGGGTATTGAAAAAGGCGCGTTCCCGCTGCTCGATGCAGAAAAGTATCTCACTGCACCGAGTTTTGCTTCGCGCCTGCCGGAAAAAATCAAACAACGCATCAGGCAGTATGGCTTGCGCAACAGCCATCTGTTGTCGATAGCCCCCACCGGAACCATCAGCCTGGCCTTTGCCGACAATGCCAGCAATGGCATCGAGCCGCCTTTCTCGTGGTTCTACAACCGCAACAAGCGCATGCCCGACGGCAGCAAAAAAGCCATCCAGGTGGAAGATCACGCCTGGCGCCAGTATCGCCATCTGGGTGGCGACGTGAGCAAACTGCCGGACTATTTTGTCACCGCACTGGAAATGTCAGCTACCGACCACATGGCGATGTCGGCCGCGGTGCAGCCGTTTGTCGATACGGCGATCAGCAAGACCGTCAACGTGCCTGCCGATTATCCCTTTGAGGCCTTTGAAAACCTCTATATGGAGGCGTGGAAACACGGACTGAAAGGCATTACCACCTACCGCCCCAACAGTGTGCTGGGGGCGGTGCTGGAAGTGGCACCTTTGGTGACAAGCAAAGAGGCCCCGCAGGATCTTGACCAGAATGACCTTGACCGGCGTGTCGTGCTCGATCAGGTTCCGACCCCGGCGCTTGCCAGCCTGCGCTGGCCGGGGCGCCCAGAGCAGCCTCTGGGTAGCGATGGCTGGGTATATATGATCGAACACCAGCACGGGGGTTTTGCGGTGTTTATCAGCCATATTCAAAACGGCGTCGCCCGCCCCTTTGAAGTATGGGTAAACGGTGCGGAACAGCCGCGCGGCCTGGGTGCGGTGGCGAAAACCCTGTCCATGGACATGCGCGCGGAAGACCGCGGCTGGCTCAATATGAAACTCGCCGTGCTGGAAAAAACGGCGGGTGACGACGCCTTTATGCTGGCCTTTCCGCCCAGCGGCGACAAGATACGCATGGCCAGCCTGGTGTCAGGTTTCGCCAAAATCGTGCGCTACCGATGCGAGCAAATGGATGCGCTGAGCATGCAGGAGGGCGAAGCCACACCCGTGCTGGATGCAATGTTCTCACGCAAGGAACCGAAAGCCAGCCCGGATGGCACGATGAGCTGGACGGTGGATGTGTTGAATGTCGCGGCGGGTGATGACTTCGTCCTGGGTCTGAAAGAGCTGGTTCTACCCGATGGCCAACGCCGCCCCTATTCGCTCTGGCTTTCGGGAGAATATCCGCGCGCACTTGACGGACTGTGCAAGCTGCTCAGTCTGGATATGCGCGTGATTGACCCGGCCTGGATCGGGATGAAACTGCGCAAGCTGCTGAACTTCGCCGAGCCGCTCGGAGACTTTATGGCGCGCGTGCCCGGCAGCGAAAAATCTCAGACCTGGCCCTCTACGGTAGCCTACGTAGCGAGACTGGTCATCCACCGCTATGCGATGCTTGGCCTGCTCACCGAAGAGGGATACCCCCTGACCGAAAGCGGCATCATGTCGACCCCGCAGGGCAAGCGTCAGCGCGCCGAACGGCGCAGGCAGCCCGATGTGCAGTTAATGGCGGGGAAGAAGTGTGAAGAGTGCGGCAACCGCACCGTGATAAAAAAAGACGGCTGTGATTTCTGTACCTCCTGCGGCGCGATAGGAGCATGCGGGTAAGCGACTGGTGTTGTGAGTGGGAATCATTTGTAGTCAATGTACTATGACTGTAGTATTGCCGGTAACTTGTTAAAAAAAGGGGCGGATGTTGACTACACCTTCCAGCGTGAATGATGCGTTGCGCGAACTGCGCGAGCGCTATCATAAAAGCCTACCCGCGAAACTGGATGAAATTGGCGCGCTGTGGGAGGCGGTGCAGCTTGCGGAAATCCCGGATGCCGAGATGGTGCAAACGCTGTACCGGCACGTGCATGGCCTGACAGGCTCCGGTGCAACGTTTGGACTGACTGCGCTGAGTAACACATCAAGAATACTCGAAGCAACAATCAAGCGTGATTTGGCAAACGCGGTGCGATTAACCGGTGACGTGCGTGACCGTATTCATGCGCAGTGGAGTGATGTGAAACTGGCTGCATACCAGCCTGATGTTGAGGTTCCGCCAACTGTTGAAAAATCATTTAAGCCGGAAAATGTCACATTCTCCTCAGTAGCCGCCATGCCGCCAAGGATTGAGAAAACCAATATTCTGCTGGTGGAGGATGATACTGAGCAGGCACGCAATCTTGAGTTGCAACTCGGTCACTTTGGTTATGTGGTCAAGGTGTTGCATGATCCGTCATTATTGAACGCCACGATTGCAGAGTTGTCACCATCTGTGATCATTATGGATATCGTTTTTCCCGAGGGAGGTGTGCCCGGGCACCAGCCGATAGCAGGTTTGACGGAGGAAGTTAAGGCCGCTGTGCCGGTGATTATTCTCTCCGCCAACAGGGATTTGAATTCGCGTTTGTCAGCGGTGCGCGCGGGTGCGGTAGCCTACCTTACCAAGCCGGTAGAAATTGGCTTGTTGATAGATCAGCTGGATATATTGACAAGCTTGGTCTCACTGGAACCGTTTAAAGTTCTGGTAATAGACGATTCGTCATCGCTGGCATCCTATTATTCGCTCACACTGCAATCTGCGGGCATGGATGTACGTGTGGTAACTGACCCCTTGAAAATGCTTGATTCGCTCAAAGATTTTGTGCCGGAGCTGATTCTGCTGGATATGTATATGCCTGGATGCAGTGGTCTTGAACTGGCGCGAATAATACGTCACCAGGAAGAATACGTCAGCACCCCGATAGTTTTTCTTTCTGCGGAAAAAAATATCGAAAAACACCTGGAAGCTTTGCAAATTGGCGCGGATGACTTCTTAACCAAACCGATACAGGCAGCCCATCTGGTTTCCTCTGTCACTTCCAGAGTGCGGCGTTATCGTACCTTGCGCACTTTCATGGTAAGGGACAGTTTGACCGGCTTGTTAAACCATACCAAATTAAAAGAAGAGCTGGATATTGAAGTCATGCGGGCCCAAAGGCAAAATGCGTCGCTTGTTTTTGCCATGATAGACATCGATCTGTTTAAAAATGTGAATGACAAATACGGTCATCCCATCGGGGACCGGGTTATCAAAAGCCTGTCACGCCTCTTGCAGCAACGCTTGCGTAAGACGGATGTTGTCGGAAGGTACGGTGGCGAGGAGTTTGCGGTTATTTTGAGGGATAGCGATGGCGCAGATGCTTTTGCAGCCCTTGATAATATTCGTATTGCATTTGAGCAAATCAAGCAGCACTCGGATGTGGGCGAATTTTCTGTCACCTTCAGTTGCGGTATTGCAGAGTTTCCCGTCATTTCAAGCAGCGCAAAAGAATTGAGTAGCGCCGCAGATAAGGCACTGTATGAGGCCAAGCGTGAAGGCCGGAATCGTGTTGTGATGGCGAAATGTTCGACTGTAAAGTAAGAACTTAAAATTTCCGCTCAGTTGACGAGCGGCATCAGTTTGATTGGTGACCCTCCCGTTTTTTTGTTCGCACTTGCTCTATTCTTCCTCGGCCTGCTGTTGCATCGCCCACATCACCGCATACACCCCGTTTTTCGCCAGCAATTCGGTATGGCGTCCGCGCTCGACGATGCGCCCGGCCTCAATCACCAGTATTTCATCGGCTTCCACCACGGTGGAAAGGCGGTGCGCGATGATGAGGCTGGTGCGGCTTTTTGCGATTTCCAGCAGTTCGGCCTGTATGGCTTTTTCAGTTTTGGTGTCGAGCGCGGAGGTGGCTTCGTCCAGTATCAGGATCACCGGATTCTTTAATAAAGTGCGGGCGATGGCGACGCGCTGCTTTTCTCCGCCCGATAATTTAAGGCCGCGCTCGCCGACGACGGTGTCCCAGCCCTGCGGCAGGATTTCGATAAAATTGAGTATATGCGCTGCGCGCGCGGCGGCGATAACTTCCTCGCGCGAGGCATCGGGGCGGCCATAGGCGATGTTGTAATAAATGCTGTCGTTGAATAACACGGTGTCCTGCGGCACCACGCCGATAGCCGCGCGCAGGCTTTGCTGGCTGACGTGGCGGATGTCCTGTCCATCGATCCTGATGCTGCCGGCATTGACGTCATAGAAGCGGAACAGCAGGCGCGCCAAGGTTGATTTCCCCGCCCCACTCGCACCCACTGCAGCGACGGTTTTGCCCGGCGGGATGCTAAAGCTCACATCGTGCAGAATGGGTCGGTCGGCATTGTAGGCGAAGCTGACATGCTCAAATTTCACTTCGCCGCCATGCAATGCCAGCGTGCGCGGTTCCGCCGCATCCTGTACCTCCGTCGGGCGCAGCAACAGGGTAAACATGCGCTCCACATCGGTGATGGATTGTTTGATTTCGCGATACATGATGCCCAAAAAGCTTAAGGGTTGGAACATTTGCAGCAGAAAAGCATTGACCATCACCAGGTCGCCCAAGGTGAGGGTGCCTTCTACCACACCATTTGCCGCGCGTATCACCATCAGCGTGACACCGATGGCGATGGTGCCGGCCTGTGCCGCATTCAGCAGCCCCAGCGAGCGTTGCGATTGCAGTGCGACCCGTTCCCACTCGGCCAGGCTGGTGTCGTAGCGCGCCGCCTCATAGCGTTCGTTGCCAAAATATTTGACTGTTTCATAGTTCAGCAGGCTGTCGATGGCGCGGCCATAGGCTTCGGAATCAAGTGCGTTGGCGCGGCGCACAAACTGCGTGCGCCAGTCGGTAATGGTGACGGTAAAGCCGATATAGGCGACCAGCGTCACCAGTGTAATCAGACCGAACACCCAGTCGAGTTTGACGAACAGAATGATCGCCACCATCAGAATTTCCAGCACGGTGGGGGTGATGCGGAACAGCAAATATCCGACCAGACTGGAGATGGCTTTGGAGCCGCGCTCGATATCGCGGGTAATGCCGCCGGTATGGCGCTCCAGATGAAAGCGTAGCGACAGGGCATGCAAATGCTCGAACACCGCCATGCTCACACGGCGCATCGCCCGTTGCGTGACCTTGCCAAACACTACATCGCGCAGGTCGGAAAAGGTGGTGCTGGCAAAACGCAACATGCCATAGCTGATGATCAGGGCCAGGGGTAAAACCAGGCTGGTGTGAGATTTGTCCAGTGCATCGATGATCTCCTTGAGCACCAGCGGCACCATCACTGCAGCCATCTTGGCACCGATCAACAATGCCAGTGCCAGCAGCACCCGCCCGCGAAATTCCCACAGATAGGGGAACAGGCGTCCGATTGAACGCAGGTCAGTTTGATTCGGCTGGGCTGGTGCGGAAGCCGGAGAATGAGAAGAAGGAGAATGTGGTGATTGGGACATTGGGTATTTCAATGGCAACAAATATTCATTGCTTGCTTTAATTTTTAAGGGTAGGGATTCTAACATTCCGGAGTGGGCAATACACCCGGACATTAAAATGGTCGGATGATTGAAAATCATCCGCTTTTGTTTAAACTACTTTACCAATCCGCAGCAAGGGATAATACTTGCCACCGAAGCTATCTTTAAAGGAGAAATGCCATGAGCCACAAGCACGACAGCCTGCTGCTTGCTGTCTTTCATGATCCGGTTAGCGGTAATATACATTGGCGTGAAATCGAATCTTTGCTACACCACCTTGGCGCGAGTGTTACCCCCGCACACGGGGCTCGTTTCCACGTTATCCTCAACGATTTTGAGTGTTTCCTGCATCATCCCCACCAAAGCAATGTCTGCGATAAAAATTTGATCAAGTATCTGCGCGAATTTTTGGCACGCGCCGGGGTCGCACCATCAGGAGATTCGGGTAAAGAGTAAGTCGCAAGGATAATAAATGAAAAAAGATTTTTGGCTGCAACGCTGGGAGCGGGAAGAAATTGGTTTTCACGAGAGCGAGGTCAATGTTTATTTGATGCAATTCTGGAGTGAATTGCATCTTGAGCATGGCAGCAGGGTGTTCGTGCCTTTATGCGGCAAAAGCGTAGATCTGAAGTGGTTGCAAGAGCAGGGGCATACGGTGCTGGGAATAGAGCTGAGTGAAGTTGCAGCACGGGCATTTTTTAAGGAAAATGGCTATGCAGCGAAAATTTCCGGCGGTGCAATTTTCAAACACTACGAAGCGAGTGGCATACGCATCCTGTGCGGGGACTTCTTCGACTTAAGCCGTGAAGATGTGACAAACATTATGGCGGTGTACGACCGTGCAGCGATGGTCGCGCTGCCGCCCGAGATGCGTGTACCTTATGTGAGTCAGCTGTTAAACATCCTGCCGCCAGCAACCCAAATCCTGCTTGTCACATTTGATTACCCCCAGGCTGAAATGGCGGGTCCGCCATTTGCGCTTACCGCGGGAGAAGTTGAAGCACTTTACGGCAAGCATGCCGATATACGTTTGCTTGCGCAGGTAGATGTGCTGGCGCAAAATCCCCGCTTTCAAAAGCGTGGATTGACCCGGCTGCAGGAAAGTATCTATCTGCTGACTTTAAAGTAGGAAGTAGGGAGTGGGGAGTGGGAAGTAGGGAGTGGGGAGTGGGAAGTAGGGAGTGGGGAGTGGGAAGTAGGGAGTGGGGAGTGGGAAGTAGGGAGTGGGGAGTGGGAAGTTGTAAGTGGAAAATCCTCGCCTTCCTACTTACCACTCCCCACTTTCTAACTATATCCGTCTGAGTTTATTCGCGCGCCGCAGGAAGCGCAGCAAGCGGCCCTTGCCTTTGAGTATGAAGAGAGTTCTAGCCAGTGTGCGTTTCGCACGCTGGTAGGCTGACCAGTTATCCAGGTAGCTATGGATGCGGTTACGGTAATACATGACCCATGTATATAGCCTGGCAAACCAGTTGATTTTCAACAGGGCGGGGCGGGTGAGATTGAATATGCGCGAGAACAATGCCATGCCGGCGATTTTTGCCAGCACAAATGTAAGGCTGCCTATGGCCCAGTGGCCATTAGCTATTGCATGCAGGCCGATGAGCTTGGCTGGAATGAGTATGCTGCTGGGTAACAGAAAAGCGAAGGCTGCCCAACGCGGGGGAAGCGCAGCTATATGTTTCTCTATCGCATGAACGGCGCGTAAATCGCCCAGTTTTGCCATGTATCTTGCGGTCAGATCCCAGATATATTCTTCGAGCAGGAATACCAGGGCGGCCAGCCAGATCAGCGGGACAAGCAGTAGTCGTTTGAGTTGTTTCATCATTGTTGTTTTGGTGAGGCACACCGTGCCGTGAAATTAATAACGGATCAGCAGTAAATAAGCCGCCAAAGTCACCAGTACAACGGCACTAATGACTTTAAGCATACGCGCTTCTTTTTCCTGAGGGCGATTCAGGCTGAGAGTCATAACTCCGATGGCCAGTATGATGAGGTCATCCAGCATGTAGGCAAAATCGTACAACAGCAGGTAGCCATAGTTGCCCAGGGTGTCCAGGTGATGCAGGCTCAGCACCCTGGTGTACAACGCCGGGAAAACGGAGGTGTAAGTGAATTCTCCCGCCTGTACCATGAGGGCCAGCAAGGTTGTACTGAGCAGTACAACGGCAAGGCTTTCAGTTTGAACAATTTTGCGAATTCGCGAATAAATTCCCGGTTTTGTGATTTCATGCGTAGAGCTTGAGATATGCTGTCCGAATTGTATGTATTTAATAAAATACAGGGTACCCGCCAGCAAGGCGATTGAAGCGGTGACGATATCCGAGATGCGTGAGTATTCGACCAGCATGACGATATTGAGCCACACTGCCAATATCACGAAATAGGCGAGCCCCTGAACCGCGATGAAAGTACCGGCGACAGCAATCATCAGTGGCCGGTTTTTTAGAGGGGAAAAGAGCGATAGCAAGAGTATCAGTACCCAGGTTGAACCATGATTTAAACCGTCCAGCATGCCCATAGCCAGGGTAAACAGGGGAAGGGCTATATGCACAAGGGGCACACTGATTCCGAAAATATTGAGAATGATATTCTGTTGCTTTGCCACTGGAGCGGGCGGTATCAGACTGCAGCTCAGCTCTTTGCCTGTTTCGCAACTCTCGCTGTCATTTCTGGAACCCAGGCCTCTGGGGTGGCTTACCATCAGCTTATCCAGTATCAGCTGTGCCGAATTCGCCTCTTCAGTAAAACCTATGATGAGTTGACCTCCGATTACAAAGGCAGGATAGTCAATTGCATCGCCGCCCTGATTTTGCACCATACGTTTTAATAGTTCGAGTGCTGCAGGTTCTTTGCGCACATCGCGGAAGATTATCTTTAACTGGGGTTGCAGACTGTGAAGTTTGGCAATAAATTCCTTAGCCTTTTCGCAAGGCGGGCAGTCGTCACGGACAAATATTTCAATATCGACTGTTTCAGTGGGGGTATCCGCGATGGGTTCATTCGCGTGTGGCGTGGGTGTGGAATGAACTGGTGCGGAATGAACTGGCACCGATTGTACGGGGGCCGGTTGAATCGGTGCAGGAGTTATGGAGAGCGGTTTTTTGAGAGGGGTTTTGGCGGGGGCCGGATTTGCAGGAGTAGCAGGTGCCGTAGCAGGTTTTGCAGGTGAGGCTGATGCGGGTGCAAGTTTTGCAGGAGCTGCGGGCACGGGGGCGGGTTTGACTGGGGCAACGGCTGCAGTGGCGGGATTTTCGGGTGCAATCAGTGCAGGTGCTGGTAGCGGTTTTTTGAGCGGCAGTTGGGTAGGGGCCGGTTGCACCGTTGGATTTGGAGCGGGTACGGCTACTGCAGGGGAATCTATTGCAGGCGCGGCCTGGGGTTGGGTCGGCGCAGTTATTTCCGCAGCGGATTGCACTGGAGGTGCATCACCAGCTTCATTCAAAGCACAGGCCAAGGTCGGCAGCAGTAAAAATACAAAGCCGTAAGCTGTCAAACGCGGTCTTGATATCATCTTTAAAAACTCTCCGTGCAGCATGTTAGCATAACTGAATTTCGATTCAGTCGGATGCAAGCGCATTGGCTGATTATGGTTGAGCATACCTTAAAATTTTGTAAGCCATGCCTAATAATATATAGCTACAATGCAAATATTGATGGAAACAAGGTATTCTGAGGCAAATTATATTGTTGTAGCGTATAGCCCGGCAATGACCTGGATGATAGTGATTTAAGGGGGGGAAATGCGTATTTTCGTAACGATGGTATTCTTGCTGGTAACGCAAATAACTTTTGCCGCTGCGGATTATGCGCGCGAAAAAAAATGGGCAGAAGAAATTGTGCCCGGTATTGTGATTGGCGATCCTGTCTACCTTGAACTCAAGCAGGGTCACAAATTTCTGGCCATCCTGACTCAAGCTCCGAATGCAAAGAAGGGTGTTGCGAAAATGGGGCTGGTTGTTATCCACGGTATAGGAGTACATCCCGACTGGAATATGATAGGCACACTGCGCACCCGGCTTGCCGAGAAGGGTTACAATACCTTGTCCATTCAAATGCCGGTGCTGGCAAATGATGCGTTACCTGAAGCTTATCAGCCACTGTTCCCCGAGGCAGAGGAACGAATTGCCGTTGCGGTCGATTTCTTGCATGCACGAGGCTATAAAAAAGTGGCCATAGTGTCGCACAGCATGGGCTCGGCAATGAGCAGGATGTATGTTGTTAATAACCCGTTTAAGGTGGTTGCATGGGCTGCACTGGGTATGGGGCACGGCTATTCTTATTCAGGTGTTCGCGTACCTGTGCTCGATTTGTACGGCGAGCATGATTTGCCGCCAGTGTTAAAAATGGCAAAATACCGGGCAGTTTCCCTTAGGGGGAGGCCGAAATCCAGACAGGTAAGCGTGCGCGGGAGTGACCATTTTTTTAATAATCATGAAACAGAAATGGTGCGGGAAGTGAAGATTTTTCTGGACTCAATTCAATAGTGTTGATTATCAATTGACTTACACAGTTTGTTGGGACGCAACATTTATATATCGTCCTATCCGACTCCGTTTCAAAAATTAAAATGATCAACAATAAAATATCAGATTCGAAGTGTAATCAATTTCGGCCCGTAATATTTGCCAGCTTTGGTTTCCTGATGGCATTTTATCTATGAGTCTGCTCAAAACCTTGGCCAGTATCAGCAGTATGACTTTGTTGTCACGCATACTCGGCTTTGTGCGTGACATGCTGATGGCACGTATTTTCGGCGCGGGCATGGCAAATGAGGCTTTTGTAATCGCCTACAGGTTGCCCAACCTGCTGCGCCGCATGTTCGCCGAAGGTGCATTTTCACAGGCTTTTGTGCCGATTTTCAGCGAATACAAAAGCCGTCGCGGGCATGATGAAACCAAGTTGTTGGTCGATCATGTTACCACCCTGCTGGCAATTATTCTTTTTTCAGTCACTCTAATCGGCATCATCGCGGCGCCGATACTGGTGTATGTTACCGCGCCGGGTTTTGCCGCCAATGCGGAGAAATTCAATCTTACTGTGCAGCTGCTGCGCATTACCTCGCCCTACATATTTTTTATTTCTCTGGTCGCTGTAGCGGCGGGCATACTCAATACCTACAATAAATACTGGGTGTCAGCCTTCGCCCCGGTACTGCTTAACCTGTGTTTTATAGGCGCCATGTTGTGGCTGGTGCCTTTTTTTGCCCAGCCCATTATGGCCCTGGCATGGGCGGTATTTCTGGGTGGGGCGGTCCAGCTGGCATTTCAGATACCGTTTCTGCTTAAAATTGGCATGTTGCCGCGCTGGCGCTTCAGTCTTGATGATGCAGGCGTGTGGCGCGTATTAAAACAAATGGGGCCGGCGATATTCGGCGTTTCTATCAGCCAGATTAGCCTGATTATCAACACCATCTTTGCCTCGTTTATGATCACCGGCAGTGTCTCCTGGCTGTTTTATGCCGACCGCCTGATGGAAATTCCTGCCGGCTTGCTCGGTGTTGCGATCAGCACCATCCTGCTCACCTCTTTGTCCAAATACCATGCGGAACGCAATACGGTGGAATATTCCAGAATTCTGGACTGGGGGCTGCGCCTCACCATCATGCTGACCCTGCCTGCAGCGCTCAGCCTCGGCCTGATTGCAGTTCCGCTATTGGCCACATTCTTTCAGGGCGGGGCGTTTGTGGCAAATGACGTGCTGATGACACGCAATGCCCTGGTGGGCTACAGCGTGGGGCTAATCGGCATGCTGCTGGTCAAGGTGCTGGCGCCCGCTTTTTATGCGCGGCAGGATATTAGAACTCCGGTGAAGATCGGCATCATCACCCTCATCGCCACGCAAATCATGAACCTGATTTTTATCGGCATGCTGAAATATGCCGGCATGCCCCAGCATGCGGGGTTGGCACTGGCGATAGGTCTGGGTGCCTGCATCAATTCTGCGGTTCTGTTTTATCTGCTGCGCAGGCGCGGTCTCTTTCAGCCGGAACCGGGCTGGCTCAAATTTATTGCCAAGATAGCGATGGCGCTGCTGGCATTGGGGCTGGTGTTGTGGTTTGGCATGGGCACTGAGCAACACTGGATGACCACCCATGGCTGGGCGCGGGTTGTGCATCTGGGCTGGCTGGTGGCGCTGGGGGTGGTGGTGTATTTCGCGGTGTTGGGAATCCTGGGTTTTCGCCTCAGGGATTTTTCAAAGCGCGGCGCGAGTTAAGCGCAATAGCCATCTCAAGCAGCAGTAGCAGGAAGTGTCTGCTACGTTTAAACTGATACGCTTATTTTTGAACCTGACACGATTTTTATCACCTGACCCATATGAAAACAGAATCTATATACAACGTTGAAGAAGCCACTTTTGACAAGCTGGTTATAGACAAATCCAACGAGGCTCCCGTACTAGTCGATATAAGTGCCGAATGGTGCGCGCCGTGCAAGGTGCTGGGGCCTTTGTTGCACAAGCTGGCTGATGCCTACAGTGGCAAATTTTTGTTGGCCCTGGTGGATGCGGACGAAAATATGCGGATAGCCGGTCGCCACAAAGTACGCGGATTCCCAACCGTGATAGCCTATAGCCGCGGGGTAGAAATCGACCGTTTCCATAGTGCGCAAACGGAAGGTTACCTGCGCAACTTCCTCGATAATGTGATTAAACGTCATGCGAAAGTTTGATATTTTTAAAGTTCGATCCTATTGAGATGCCATGAGCCTGCTTTCCCTGATCTTTGCGCTTTTGCTTGAGCAGTTACGCCCGCTGTCCTCGCGTAAATATTTGAACGCGTGGCTGACTGCCTACATCGATTTTTTTCAGCGCAATTTCAATACGGGTGAGCAAAAGCACGGCCAGATCGCGTGGATGCTTGCGGTCGCTGTGCCGCTGCTTGGCTCGCTGTCACTTTACTGGCTGCTGGCGGAGCAGCACCCCGTTTTTGCCTGGGCATTTTGCGTGCTGGTACTTTATCTGACCATGGGATTTCGCCAGTTCAGCCATTACTTCACCGATATTCATAAAGCCATGCGCAATAACGATCTGACGCAGGCACGCAGCCTGTTGTCTGCATGGCGCGGTGAACCGTGCGATGAATTGAATTCTGAAGAGGTGATACGCCTGACGATAGAAGAGGCGCTTTTGGCCTCCCATCGCAACGTGTTTGCGGTGGTGGTCTGGTTTGTGATTTTTATGCTGCTGGGCCTGGGGCCCAGCGGGGCAATCTTGTATCGTATCGCACGCTTTTTGAATTGGCACTGGGGCAGGAATGAGGGTGCGGAATTTGCCAATTTCGGAAAATTTGCGGCTCAACTTTACCACTGGCTGGAGTGGTTGCCGATGCGCCTGACGGCATGCACTTTTGCAATCGTTGGCAACTTTGAGGATGCAATCTATTGCTGGCGCACCCAGGCATCAAGCTGGCCAGACCCAGAGAGTGGCATCGTGCTGGCAAGTGGCGCGGGTGCGCTGGGTGTGCGCCTCGGCATGCCTGTTTCGCAGATGGAGATGTCTGTCGAGCGCCCCGAGTTGGGTATAGGTGATGCTGCCGATGTGGATTTTATGCGCAGTGCTGTGGGTCTGGTCTGGCGCGCGCTGGTATTCTGGTTAATTATGTTGTTGTTGCTGAGCCTTGCCAGTATGGCCAGTTGGGTGGGTGTTTAGCAGGAGCACGTCAGCGGAGTGTTTGGCAATGTCAGATAAAAAACACTGGGATGCTATTTACGCATCCAAGCAAGCGCAGCAAGTGAGCTGGTTTCAGGAGCACGCGGCACTGTCGCTGCAATTAATCCGCGACAGCGGCGTTGGGGCTGACGCGCATATTCTGGATGTCGGTGGCGGAGCATCGGTACTGGTTGATGATTTGCTAAATGCAGGCTATCGCAAGCTGAGCGTGCTGGATATATCTGCCAGCGCTTTACATGCGGCACAGTCTCGCCTTGGTGCTGCAGCGTCAAGGGTCAACTGGATAGTGGCAGATATTACCCGGCTGGAACTGCCAAACGGGCGTGCCCGTTTCCCGGACCCTCGCTGCGCTCTCCCTAACCCTCCCCCAGCGTCCGAAAAACTTTTGGCCGGGCACCCGGGAGAGGGGACAAACGACTCGCTGCGCAAATTTCTCGTTAATGCCAGCGTTGATGTGTGGCATGACCGCGCAGTCTTCCATTTCCTCACCGACCCGCTTGACCGTCAGCGTTATGTGCAAGCAGTGCTGCACGCGGTTAAGCCGGGTGGGCATGTGATTATTGCCACTTTTGCAGAAGACGGACCTTTAAAATGCAGCGGGCTGGATATCGTACGCTATCGCCCGGAAACTTTGCACCAGGAGTTTGGTAGCGGATTTGAGCTGGTAAAGAGTGAGAAAGAGCTGCACCACACACCAACAGGAGCAGAGCAGAATTTTGTTTATTGTTACTGCCGCCGCTAGCCTTCATGAGCAATCTGATTGAAGCCCATTCAGCATACAACACTCGCAGGAATCAACTCTCTTACCCGCATTATCAGTATTTTTAGGCAAATCATTCCAGACTCCGAATCAAAACGGAGTAGTTAAATAGTTTGAATGGCTTTAAAAAAGCACCATGTGATGTTCATATTGCCTTTTGTTTATTCAAAATTTTCTTGTTAAAAGCCGGAAAATGCATATCTGCGGGTATGTGCAACCAAGCAAGGTTTGCTAGCAGTGCAAGCATCCAATATGATGCATACTCGCAAATCGCAATTGCCCCGCTTAATTTATTGATGAAGGAGTAAAAAAATGTATAACACTTTCAAACCCGAACAGCCTGTTGGCTTGATGGACTTTGTTAAAGCAGCCAAGTCTTGTATTACTGAGATCTCACCTGCTGAGCTCAAGGCCAAACTGGATGCCAAAGAAGATTTTTTACTGGTCGACGTTCGTGAGTCTGCCGAATTTGAACATGGACACATTAGCACTGCACATCTCGTACCGCGCGGCATCATCGAAGCCGCCGCCGACACAAGCTATCCCAAGCACTACCCACTGCTATCAGGCGCACGTGACAAACAAGTCGTCCTTTACTGCGCCACTAGCGGCCGTTCTGCCATGGCTGCAGCCGTGTTGCAGATGATGGGCTTCAAAAAAGTACTCAACCTTGCAGGCGGATTTACACGTTGGGAATCTGAAGGAATGCCGAAAGTCAGTGAAGCCGAATACTAATCCTCCAGTGCCGGGTCAGCGGAATATCACCTGTCATTTGCAGGACTTCAACCCCCAAATCCGCCCCACGACTTCATCGAAAAAGTGGCTGTAAAAGCTCCGGCGAAAATCGGGCATCAACAGGCCCGCCAGCCAATATCTGGCCAAGAGTTGCTCTTGGTGAGCATCCCCCGTTGGGCGAGTTGTCACGGAATATACCGCCCTGCGCCATGCCAAAATCAGTTGAATGATGATTCATTAACCGACTCATACTGTTCCAGCAGGTTGGCCACAAAAAAGTAAAACGCGCCAACTACAAACAAAGTAACTAACAGAAGCAGTATGGTTGGAATGATCAGACATGCAAAAAAGCCTTTCATTTTCCCATCCCCTTGTCACAACCGGTAATTTCAAGAACTAACACACTGTAATATTTTTGAGCTGAGGTTGTGATTCGATGCTCAAATATATTCCCCAGTAAAAGCCAAGCCTGTGATGCCCGTCATCTGGTCGCACCTCCTATGGCTTCATTTGATCAGATTAAAATAATAAATACTATTGAACTAAGGTGCATATGGGGGGGGTTAATACAAATCTATAGGCAGAACAGTGTCTGTTAATTGCACAGCAATCTATGGAATCAGCGTTTTGGATGTTAAGATTTTGCAGGTGTTAACAAGTGATTTTCAACCTTACCGCTCAATCAGAAATAATCCGGATTTCTGGTTTTGACGTGTAACACACAAGGCTGCAGATGCTACTTTTTAGGGCCGGCCGGATTCGAGTGCGGATACATTTCACTTCACTTCACTTTGCGATATTGGAGGCCCCCATCTTGCCACTCTTTGCCGGACAGTGTTGCTGCGTGGTGAAGTTGGGCCTGTTTGGTCGGCCCTTGCAGCAACACTTGACATTAGTTCTAGTTAGTACATAATATGTTCTAACTAGAACTAAATAACGCGACATGACAAAAAAAATATTTATGCCCGCCTTGTATGAGCTTATCCGGACTTATCAGGCGTTCGAGTCATATTCTGCGACTCACGTTCGCGCGCTGGGGTTGACTTCATCGCAGTTTGATATTGTCGCCACACTGGGCAACACCGACGGCATGAGCTTCAAAGATTTGGGCGAGAAAACTTTGATCACCAAGGGTACCTTGACAGGTGTGGTGGACCGATTGGCGGCTAAAGGCTTTGTTCGGCGCGTTGCATCGCCCAGCGATGGGCGATGCCAGAAGGTGCAGTTGACCAGGTCTGGCAAGGATTTGTTTGCAAAAGTCTTCCCGGCTCATTTGTGCCATCTTGAGCAGGTGTTTTCGGGTTTTTTGCAGCAAGAACTGGATAGTACTGAGGCGGCATTACACCGATTGCGAGAGGCATTTTCTGCCGCGAGCAAGAGTCTTGAGGAGGCGGCATGACACGGATATTGGCTTACACGCGCACGGCAATTACCTTGCATTGGTTGATGGCTTTGCTGGTTTTTATTACCTTTCCGGTGGGACTGGCGGTGCATGAGATGATTTTGTCACCGGGCAAGCTGAGGTTGATGAGCTACCACAAGTGGCTGGGTGTAACCGTGTTTGTTCTGGTGATGCTGAGGCTGATATGGCGCGCAAGCCATAAACCTGCCCCTCTGTCCGGTACGATGCCGCAATGGCAGCGAATGGCCGCGCATGCAGTGCATCTTTTGCTATATGTTCTGCTGTTTGCAATTCCATTGAGCGGTTGGCTGATGAGCTCTGCCAAGGGCTTTCAGACAGTCTATCTTGGCGTGTTGCCGCTGCCGGACTTGCTGGCAAAAGACAAGGTGTTGGGTGACGCGCTCGGTGCGCTGCACCAGGTGCTTAATGTCACATTGCTGTTGCTGGTAGTCAGTCACTTTGTTGCAGCCATCAAACATCAGTTTGTCGATCGTGATGGTACGCTTGCGCGCATGTTGCCTTTTCTAGACAGGAGTTCATCTTAATGAAACATCTATTGCTTGCTACAACTTTACTTTTTCCGGTACTGTCTGCTGCAGCTGATTACAGCAACGTTCAGCTCGACATGAGCAGCATCACCTTTGTTTCAAAACAAATGAGCGTACCGGTGGAAGGTGTATTTAAAAAATTTGCTGCACGGATGCGAATTAATCCGGCCAAGCCCGAAGCCGGCATGGCACATATTGACATCGACCTTGCCAGCATAGACGCGGGCAGTGCAGAGGCGAACGATGAAGTCAAAGGCAAGAGCTGGTTTAGCGTGGCCGAATTTCCAAAAGCCGAATTTGTTTCCAGCGCGGTCAAGGCGCTCGGTGGAGGCAAGTTTGAAGCTACAGGAAAAATGACGATCAAAGGAAAAATTCAGGAAATCCGCGCCCCTTTTACGCTAAAAGAAGATAAAGGGGCGTTGAATATTGACGGTGCGTTCCCCCTGAAACGACTCGATTTCGGGGTGGGCTCGGGTTTGTGGAGCGATACCTCGGTCGTTGCAGATGAGGTGCTAATCAAATTTCATTTGATATTGAAATAGTGTTTTCCCGCAGTAAGTTCAACTTCCGTAGTCCAACCAACAAAGGAGAATCACCATGAAAAAAGTCATCTTCGCTATTGCCCTCGCCAGCACCGTATCCGTATCCGCCTATGCCGCGGATAGTTACACCATCGACCCTAACCACACATTCCCGGTATTTGAAGTGAATCACCTGGGATATACCGTTCAGCACGGCCGCTTCAATAAAACCAGCGGAGTTATTACGCTGGATATGGCTGGGAAGAGTGGCAGCGTTGACCTGACTATAGAAACAACATCGCTGGATATGGGATTCCCATTGTGGGATGAACATTTGTCAGCGGATGGTTTTTTCAATACTGCAAAATTCCCTACCATGACATTCAAATCTAACAAGTTGATTTTCAAGGATGACAAAGTTGTTGCCGCCGAAGGTCAATTCACCCTGCTGGGCGTGACCAAACCGCTGACTGTTACTGTGAGTGGCTTTAAATGCGGAGAAAATCCGATGAATAAAAAGGCGATGTGTGGTGCAAACATTGGCGGCACAATCAAGCGTTCTGATTTTGGTATGACCAAGTACGTGCCTGCAGTCAGTGATGAAGTAGGCATTCATGTGCCTGTTGAAGCTTACAAAAATTAAGCCTGACTTAAACATAAACAAAGGAATTATCATGACTAAAGCCGTATGTGTACAAAAAAGCCCCTATGCCGTTGAACTCGAAGCAGGTGACCATTACTGGTGCGCGTGCGGGCTTTCAAAGAAGCAGCCGTTCTGTGACGGTTCGCACAAGGGATCAAGTTTTTCACCGGTTAAATTTACACTGAATAAAAAAGAAACCAAATACCTGTGCGGATGTAAGGCGACTAAAACAGCTCCTTTTTGTGACGGCACGCACAATAAGCTGTAAAACTGTATTGCCCCGGGCATTGCCCGGGATTCCATATTGATACAGTGGCGCCATTAATTTGCGATACTGTGTATGAATTTTTCTATGCGCCAGCCATCCCTTTTTTTATCGCACGGTGCGCCAACTTTCATGATGAAAGCCAACGCAACCACGCGCTTCTGGCAGAGCTTGCCATCAATGTTGCCGGAAAATCCCCGCGCAATTTTGTGTGTATCCGCGCATTGGGAATCATCACAATTGCGTATCAGCGGCACCGGGGGCAAGACCGGAATTCAGCATGATTTTTACGGCTTCCCCGAGCAGCTCTATGCGATTACCTGGGACGAGTACCATGATAAACAGACTGCGACATGGATGCTTAAGCGTCTTCGTGAACTGCAAGTGAATGTGGTTGAAGATAATCGCCCCAAAGATCACGGCGTATGGGTTCCGCTAAAAACTGCCTGGCCAACCCCAGTCTTTCCTGTGTACCAGCTTTCGCTAAATTTAGCGCAGGGGCTGGATAATCTTTGGCTTCTGGGTCAACGCTTGCAGGCTTTGCGTGATGAGGGAGTGCTTATCGTCGGCAGTGGCGGAATAACGCACAACCTGCGCGCGATAGATTGGCATGCGCCTGAAAAGCTTGCAGCCCCCTGGGCGGCAGCTTTCGTTGATGCACTTGAACATGCGATTGCGAGCAACGACCGCGAGGCATTGTGCAAGCCCTGGCAATTTGCAAATGGCAAAGAGTGCCATCCTACACTGGAGCATTACGCGCCGTTGCTGCTGGTTCTGGCCGCGGCTGATGGTGAGCCTGTGAAAACACTGCACCGTTCATGGATGTACGGTTCGTTTGCGCTGAATGCGTATGGAGCCGGGTTGTGATATCTCGCATCACAATATCAAGAAGGTAGCTTTGAAATTACCGCGTTTGCGGATGGCTTTCGCATCACACGGTTCGTACCAGAGTAAGAGTGAGTCATTGCCCCAGTGATTGAAGCCAGCTTAAGCAGAGGCTGATGGGTTAAATGCGCCAGCACATACTCTTCACTCCCACGAAGCATGAGATATAGAACTCGGCTGGTAAACCGCCTGGATTTCCTGCGGCCCTGTTTGCGCTTTTATGGCTTTAAACAAACTTTGAATATTTCAGATGCGCGCGCTGCTATGTAATTTGAGGTTGATTCTATAGGGAATATTGAGCAGTGCAAGCTGTTGCAAGAGACTGTTTGACAACTTTTTGATAATATTGGATGATTCCAATACTGCGAGGTTTAATTATTAAATAATGAACGCTGTAATTATAAAATTGCGTACCAATTAATGGTTGTATGAAAGTGATGTCTATGCCCTTAACCAGCAGGGGCTGATTCACCGCTGATGGCTGCTTTTGGGCCACGCTCATACGCTACGGCTAATTATTAAAGTAAATCGTCTGTAGGTATTGACGCATTGAACTTTAATTCAATCTTTACGTTGGAGAGCTAATATCATGAAGGTAAATTTTTGGTCTGTAATATTTATGCTGCTGTCCCTGGCGGGCTGTGGTGCAAACTCTACTGGAGACAATGGCGCTGCCACTCCTCCACCATATACGGTTAGCGGTACCATCAGTGCTATCACTCAGCCTTCTGACGGTTTCAAGGTGGAGTTAACGGATGGCGCTAATATAGTGAGCACGCAGGCGGATGGTAAGGGCAATTACTCATTCACCGGTCTTGTAAGCGCTAGCTACGCCGTCAAACCAACACACGCCAATTATACGTTTGACCCTGTAGAAACGGTAGTGTCCAACATTACGCGTGATCAAGTTGTAAACTTTACCGCCAACGTGGGCAATCCCCATCCTGCCACGCACACCGTGTCCGGGACGATCACACTGCCTAATCCACCGCCGTCTTCCAGTGTCACGGTGCAAATAACTACTGTCTCTACCGGTGTGAACAGCTCAGTGCCGGCTAACGCGGATGGCACATACCTGATTAGCGGCGTCGAAACCGGTGGTACTTACACTGTAAAACCCATCCATCCCAGTTACACATTTACTCCAGACGTAAGCACTATTACCAATCTTCAAAGCGATAAGGTTTTGAATTTTACTGCCTCTGCAATTCCAGCGGGCTATAGCATTTCCGGCCGCATCACCCAGAATAATACGGCCTTAGCCGGCGTCAATTTGACTTTAAAAAACACGACGACTGCAGCGGAGATCATAGGTAAACCCACCGACAACAACGGCAACTACAGTTTTGGCGGCTTGGCTAGCGGCACATATACTGTTGCCCCGTCGCTAACAGGCGTTACATTTACACCAAGTGTTAGCCCGCCGTTGACCGTCAATGGTAGTAATATTACCCAAAATTTTACTGCGCAAGCTCCGACACCCGGAGTGGTAACTCGAAATTACACGCTGTATATTCAACCCGGTACATTAACGATTAATGGCAATGCGGGTACTTCGCCTGCGAAGTTGGCAGCATGGGGCTTTACCGATGTAGATGGAGGTTTGCCTAAATTCCCCGGGCCACAACTGAGTGCAAATGAGGGTGACACGGTCAACGTGACGGTTATAAATAATCACAACATTGCCCATAACTTCGTAATTCAAGGTGCGACCAGCGGTACACCTATTTTAATTAATCCTAATCCAAACACTGTTAAATATACATTTACTGCTGTTAATGCGGGCAGCTATCTTTATTACGATAGTCTCAATGCTGATGTCAATCGCGAGATGGGGCTTTACGGTGCGTTGATTGTCGGTCCGCCCGATGGCAGCCTGAAAGCATGGAATAATGGGCCTGATTATACTTTTCAACGAATCTGGATTTTGAGCGAGATGGATAAGTTACGCTGGAATGATGTGGCTTCAGCGGGCAGTCCGGTATCCACAAGCATTTACAAGCCCAATTACTTTCTGATCAACGGCCAGGGCGGTTCAGACGGCATGACTAACACTGCAACTACCATTGAAGGTAATGTGGGCGAAACTGCGCTGGTGCGCATCATCAATGCGGGTCAATTTACCAATTCCCTGCACTTTCATGGTAATCACGTTCAGGTATTGACGGTGAATGGTGTGCGCCAAGCTTCTCCTTACAAGGAGCTTGACGTAATCAGTATTCCGCCCATGGGTACCGCCGAAGTGCTATATAAGCTCAACCAGAAAGGTGAATACCCCATGCACAACCACATCTCCCAGATGGAAACTGCCAATGGCGTTTACCTCAACGGTATCGTCACCATGATCATCATGCACCAATAACAACAGAATTCAGGAGATAACAATGATTTACGCGAAAAAATTTGCAATCATTTGTGCACTGCTCGCCTTTGGTAGCGCCAATGCGGCAGACATTACCAAGTGTGTTGGCAGTATCAACAAAACCATGAGCGATAACAAAACAGTCACCTTTTGGGGCTATGCTACGGTGGTTCCCGGGGGTGGAATGGGAGGCGGATGCGCCGCGACTGTACCCGCCGCACCTATCGATGTGGCAGTTGGCGAGACGCTAAACCTGACCCTCAATATAACGGGGATGACGCCACAGGAGGCAGCGCCTTATAACGGCCACACCATCCACCTGCACGGCGCGGATGTCGCTACTTCTGAGGATGGTGTGCCGGATACGGGCGCAGCGGTCACAGGCGATACTTACACCTTCACACCCACCAATGTTATGTCCGGCAGCTACATGTACCACTGCCACGTGCACACCGTAAAACACCTGGAAATGGGTATGTACGGACCGATGATCGTTCGACCCAAAGACCCCAACAAGGCGGGCGCATACCTGAATCAGATTACAGATTCACCCGTTACCGCGTATAGCTTCGAAAAAATCTATCTGTTCAGTACGGTCGATCCGGCTTATCACACGGCCATTCAGGATGATCCTGTATTCGCGGACTATAACCCGAAATATTTTCTGATTAACGGTGCTGAGGGTATACGTCTGATTAACGGTGCCGAGGACAATACTCCCACCCAAAATATGAATACTGCGGGCGCGTTAAGCGCGGTCACATTGGCTGCGAAGCCAAACAGCAAAGTAGCCCTGCGCCTGATCGGTTTGCATTCGGTCAATGGAACATTTGAAATTAAAAGTGCCTCGGGTGTGCCCCTGAGTTTTACCGTTTACGTGCAGGATGGGCGCGCGTATCCCACTCCAGAAACAGTGACAAGCCTTGATATTGCACCCGCCCAACGCTTCGATGTGATCTTTACGACCCCGGTTAATACAGGAGTCGTGTATCCGCAAATGACCTACAAGAAACTCAGGGACAGTTCTGCATATGCTACTGTTTATGGAAAAATGACTTTCTAAGGGGCGAGTATCAGTATTTTGGCGGTAGTTGCTGAGGCTTGAGTTTGAGATTTGCAAAAGACAACGCCCCGGTCGGTGACCGGGGCGTATGTTGTTAGCTCTCGAATAACGAAGCTGACAGAGTATTACTCAATGTACATTTTGCTCTTGTTCAAGTCATAGCTCCATGGCAGGCCAGCGTTCTTCCAGCCGTTAACCGCGCGTTGGCCTTTGTGATCGCCTTCTTTGGCGATATCGCCTTCGAAACCATCGACTACAGAGTAAACATTGGTGTAGCCAGCTTTACCTAATAAGTCAGCAGCACGGGAACTGCGGTCGCCGGAGCGGCACATCAGAATGATGGTTGATGTTTTGTCCATATTGGACTTGGCAACCACTTCAGCCATTTTGGAAACGAAACCGGAATTTGGAGACATTAGAAAGCGTGCATTTTTGTCGTCCCATGCGCTGTAGTCGTCGGTCATGTAAGGAATGTTTGCATCAACCAGAGTGGCCACGCCTACATACTTTACTTCGGCCTGGGTGCGAACATCGATCAGCAAAGCCTTATTACCCATGCTTTCTTTCATGACATCAGCTTCTTTTGAGGATAAGTATTTTTTTGCTTCAGTTTGTTTTGGGCCTGGAACATTTGCCGGATCAATATCACCCGCTTGTGCAATGCAGATTTGAGATAAGCTTAATACAAGTGTCAAACTAATTAATTGCTTCTTGTTCATATATGTTTCCTTAGATGTATATTTAACAAAAAAAGTGAAAAATCAAGATTAATACTGTATTAATGTTTAATGATAAAAATCAGACTGTACTTTTACCATATGTAAA
>Ga0315271_10000072_pt1 | contig 44187 bp, 35 predicted proteins | sample C3_top_MG_FD_204664 | JGI IMG/M metagenome (GOLD analysis project Ga0315271, IMG submission 204664) | Sediment microbial communities from Yellowstone Lake, YNP, Wyoming, USA - C3_top | ecosystem: Environmental > Aquatic > Freshwater > Lake > Sediment | place: USA: Wyoming | collected 2017-08-01
CCCCGGTTGACGTCCGTGGCGCGCACCTTGATCAGGGCCAGCTCGTGCTCCACGAGCTGGTCCTCGGTGACGTCCTGGACCTTGAGGACGTCCACCAGCCGGTAGAGCTGCTTGGCCGCCTGCTCGACCGCGACATCGTCGCCGTGGAGGGTCAGGGTCATCCGCGAGATGTTCTCCCGGTCGGTCCTCGAGACCGCGAGGGAGTCGATGTTGAAGTTGCGCGCCCGCATGAGGCTCGCGACGCGGTTGAGCACGCCGGGGCGGTCCATGACGAGGACGACGAGGATATGGCGCGCGGCCGTCCCGGTGCCGGGGAGGACGCGTGCGGGCGGCGCGGCGGTGGCCTGGTCGGGGGTCATTCCTCCGGCCCTGCCGAGTCGATCAGGTCGGACAGGCCCTTGCCTGCGGGCATGATGGGGAACACGTTCTGCTCCTCGACGGTCTCGAACCAGATCAGCGCGGGACCGTCGGTGGCCTGGGCCGCGCGGATCGCGTCATCGACACCGTCCGGCGTCGTGACCTTGAACGCGGGGATCCCGTAGGCCTCCGCGAGCTTGACGAAGTCGGGTCCGGGCAGGTGCGACGAGTGGTAGTTGCCCGCGTAGAAGAGCTCCTGCCACTGGCGGATCATGCCCAGCTTGTGGTTGTCGAGGATCGCGATCTTCACCGGGATCTTGTCGGCGACCAGGGTCATGAGCTCCTGGCTCGTCATCTGGAAGCCGCCATCGCCGCAGACGGCCCACGTCTCGTTGTGCGGGTTGCCGAGCGCCGCCCCCATGGCGGCCGGGACGGAAAAGCCCATCGTGCCCAGGCCGCCCGAGCTGATGTGGCTGTGGGGCCGCTTGAACTTGGTGTAGCGCGCGAGCCACATCTGGTTCTGGCCGACGTCGGCGACGTAGGTCGCCTCGTGGTCGGTCAGCTCGCCGATCCGCTCGCAGATGTAGTCCGCGGTCAGCATGCCGCTCTGCCAGCCGCCGGAACCGTGCCAGGACGAGCCCTCGGACTCGGCTCGCCATTGGGCCAGCTGGTCGAAGTACTCCTTGCGGACCGCCGGGTCCACCTGCGGGACGAGCTTGGTCAGGCCGACGAGCACGTTCTTCGCGTCGCCGACGATCGGGACCTCGACGCTGACGTTCTTGCCGATCTCGGCCGGGTCGATGTCCGCGTGGATGATCCGGGCGTACGGCGCGTACGTCTTGACGGATCCCGTGACGCGGTCGTCGAAGCGCATGCCGATGGCGATCAGCAGGTCTGCCGACTGGATCGCGCGGTTCACGTGCTTCCAGCCGTGCATGCCCATGTAGCCGTAGGCGAGGGGGTGGTCCTCGTCCATCAGCCCGATGCCCAGCAGGGTCCAGGCCACCGGGATCTGCGCCTTCTCGGCGAACGCCTTGAGCTCGTCCCAGGCCTCGGCGATCAGGACGCCGTGCCCTGCCAGGATCAGCGGGCGCTTGGCGTTCGCGATCTCCTTGGCGGCGGTCTTGAGCTGCTTGGGGTGGCCTTCGGTGGTGGGGCGGAAGCCCGGCAGGCCCGCGATGACCTCGTCGAGAGAGGGGTGCTCGGCGTGGGTCTCGGCCTGGAGGGCGTCCTTGGTGAAGTCCACGTGGACCGGCCCCGGGCGGCCGGTCTTGGCCAGGTAGAAGGCCTCGGCGACGACGCGCGGGATGTCGTCAGCGTTGCGGACCAGGTAGTTGTGCTTCGTCATCGGCAGGGTGATGCCGGTGATGTCGATCTCCTGGAACGCGTCCTTCCCGATGAGGGCCCCGGGAACATTGCCGGTGAGGGCGACGAGGGGCACGGAGTCGAGCTGCGCGGTGGCGATGCCGGTCACGAGGTTGGTGGCACCGGGACCGCTGGTGCCCATGCAGACCCCGACCCTGCCGCTGGCCCGCGCATAGCCGTCGGCCGCGTGGGCACCGCCCTGCTCGTGCCGGACCAGGATGTGCCGGATCTGCGGGTAGTCACCGAGGATGTCGTAGATCGGGAGGATCACGCCGCCGGGGTAGCTGAACAGCGTGTCAACGCCCTGGAGGATGAGGGCCTCCATGAGTGCGTCGGCGCCGATCCGCGTCCGCTTCTTGCCGCGGACCTCGTGGAGCATCTGGCGGCGCGCCTGCTCGATCGCCGCCGCCGCCGACGAGCCGTCGCCCGGCACGTGGCTCCGACGCGGCGCGCTGCCGTCGGCCGAGGCCGACGGTTCGCCTTTCGTGATCGTCATCTGTGGTGCCCTGGTCCCTCTCTCCGGCGTGTCCCGCGACTGCCGGACATACAAAGACCCTCGCCACCCGGCGAGGGTCCCTTTGGATCTGTGTGGTTCTGGCGCTAGTCGCGCCCGTTCCTCCGCGATCCTCCGTTCTCCCGCCGGGAGCCCGTAATGAGGAGGCCAAGAAGGCCCTCAAGGCCGAGCAGGAGCGAGCGAATAAGGTCGAGGGGTGATACGCCGAGCTGGAGGTCGCGAGTGGGCACGAGCACGCGGCGGCCATCCGTCGTCACGACGACGGCGACTGCGCGGCGGTCTCGGTTCTCGAAGAAGCCCACGTGAACTCCTGCTCGCCCACCATGCGGCGGGTCCGGGGAGTGTAACTGTGCCTCGCGCGAGGCGCAACAACCCGAACCGCAACCTTCGGCACGGTCCGCCATGCGCACGGGCGCCTGCCGGAAACGAAGAGACCGCCGGTTGCCCGGCGGTCTCGACTTGTTTGGCGGGTCGTCCCCCGCCGGGTCACCAGCGATGCCCAGCCTGGGCAACGAGTGCGAGGCTGGCGAGAGCGGAGAGGACCATCAGGAAGCGGAAGGTCTGAGCCTTCATCGTTGCCTTCATCGTCAGCCCCACCGGATTCCCGCGCCAGCGGCGAGGGCCAACGATGCCAGAAGCATCAGCGCCCAGGTGAAGCGCGCCAGGTTCGTCTTCACTGCCATATCCTCGATCGGGTGGCTTCCCCGAAGCGTCGGCAACCGGGCGGTCTTCCTTCGAAGATCCCTGGCTTTGCGTCCCCGCCTCGCGACGGGTTTGCCCTGGACAACGATCCGGAGGAGGTTGGAGACCTCAGTGGCGAGACCGTACGCGAGGACTCCAGAATTCCGTATCACCGGATAGGGCCATGTCCTTAGCCTGTTCGGGTCAGTGCACCGACGCACCACACCCGCGCCGGTGGCCCGTAGGGTCAGGCTGTGGCCGCCGGGTGCGTCTCGCCCCGCACCATCGCCAGGAAGATGACGGCAGCGATGCCGACCCCGATCAGCACGTCCCCGATGCTGAAGATGTTCGTGAAGGGCAGCCAGCGCGGCAGTGCGAACACATCCGCCAATGGTTCGAGCGAGGGCCGCGCAAGCAGCGCGGAATTCGAGTAGGCGGTCGGCAGGGCGTGTCCAATTGCCTCCAGCGCACCGCGGCCGGCGGGCATGTAGCCCCCATTGGCCAAGATCGCCGCGAAGTTGCAGACCGCCCCGGCCAGCACGATCGCCATGCCCGGGATCCGTGCGTTCCGCGCGATCGCGGCGAGGACGAGCCCCGTCGAGGCCACATAGAGGACCGGGCCGAGATCGCCGACACGGGCCTCCACGGCGTCGTTGAACAGGACGACCTGGACGAGGATCCCGATAACGATGGCCCACGGCCAGCGCAGTTCGAGGTCGGCGAGTCTGGACGCGCGGCCGCGCGCGGCGAGGCCCAGCGCGAGCCCGATGACGACGGCGTACAGGATGAACATGACTACTCTCCCTCCCGGGGGGCGGCTCAGCCGCCGGTGACGGCCGCCAAGACGGGTCTGGGCAACGGCCGGGTGCCGGCTGCGCCCACCGCCTCCGACGCGAAACGCACCGCGATCTCGTCGCCCGGCATCGGTCGCGCGAAGAGATATCCCTGGCCCAGCTCGCAGCCCATCCGCCGGAGCGTGTCGAGCTGCGCGTGGTGCTCGATGCCCTCGGCGACGATCCGCAAGTCCAGCGTCCGGCCGAGCCCCACGATCGAGTTCGCGAGGGCCCAGGCGCCGGGCTCCGCGTCCGGGTCAGCCACGAACTCCTTCGCGATCTTGAGGATGTCCACCGGGAACCGACGCAGGTACCCGAGCGAGGAGTAGCCGGTGCCGAAGTCATCAATCGCCACCCGGATGCCGAGATCGCGCAGGGCCGACAGCCGCGCGATGGTGATGCTTGTGTCGTGGAACATCGCCGTCTCGGTCATCTCCAGCACCAGGCAGGACGCGGGCAGTCCGGTGGCGCGCAGGACGTCCCCGACCTCGGCCACGAACGTGTCCTCGGCGAGCTGGGCCGCCGACAGGTTGACGGTGACGCTGAGCGGACCTGCCGGGCCCGGCTGCCAGACCGCGGCCTCCCGGCAGGCCTCGAACAGCACCGACCGGCCCAGTTCGAGGATGGCGCCGCTCTCCTCGGCGAGCGGGATGAAGCTGTCCGGCGGCAGGATGCCGCGCGTCGGATGCCGCCAGCGGGCAAGTGCCTCGGCTCCATACGACCGCCCGGTCGAGAGGTCGATGATGGGCTGGTAGAAGACGTCGATCTCACCCTCGGCGATGCCGCGGCTGAGCTCGCTCGAGAGCGTGTGGCGGGCGACGATCGCTGCGTGCATCGTGGGCTCGAACACGGAGAACCGGCCCTTGCCGCCCTGCTTGGCCGTGTACATCGCGACGTCGGCGTTGCGCAGCAGCTCGTCGGCGCGGTCCACGTCCCCGCGGCTGGCGGCGATGCCGATGCTCGCTCCCACCTTGAGGTCCTGGCCCTCGATCGGGAACGTCACCGCTAGCGATTCCAGCAGCCGGGTGGCGACCGAAAGGGCCACGTCGAGGCGCGGCTCGTCAAACAGCAGCACCGCGAACTCGTCACCGCCGAGCCGGGCCGCGAGGTCGTTGTGGCGGACGCACGAGCGCACGCGCTCGGCCACGGCAACCAGGAGGCGATCACCCGCCGCATGGCCCAGGGTGTCGTTGACGTCCTTGAAGTTGTCGAGGTCGAGGAACAGGACCACCGGGACCGAGGTGGGGGTGGCCGTCGCGAGCGCGAGATCAGTCCGTTCGGCGAACAGGGCGCGGTTGGCGAGGCCCGTCAGCGGGTCGTGGTACGCCTGATGGCGGAGCTCCTCCTTGAGCCGCGACAGCTCGCTGAGCGACTGTTCAAGCTGGCCGTTCTCGAGAGCCACGGCGGCCTGGTTGGCGACCGTCTCGAGCAGGCGGAGATCCTCCGGCCCGAACGTGGTCCCCTCGGACAGGCGGTTGACGATGATCATGGTTCCGATCAGCACCGACTCGCCGAGCAGGGGGACGGCCATCGCCTGGCGCAATGTGTCGTCGCCCTCGAGCGGCCCCCCGCTCAGGAACGCGGACCGCTCGTCGGCGAGCCGCCGGTGCAGGGGGTGGACTGCCGCCAGCTGCACCGGCGTCATGAGGCTGGCCTGGGCGTCGAACCGGGCGCGGGTCTGGAGGCCGGCGTCCGCGCCGTCCCGGGGCCAGAGGACGACCTCCGCGTACTCAGCCCGGAACATCTCCCGGGCGTGCTCAAGCAGAGCCGACAGCGCGAAGTCGATCTCCGGGGAGTGTTGGAGGATGCGGCTGGATTCGTACAGCAGCTCGAGCCGCTGGTGCTTCTCGCGCTCGGACAGGTAGGCGCGGTAGGCGAGGTACACGACGACCAGGGGCACGACGAGCAGCGCCAACTCCACCGGCTCAGTCCACAGGACGCAGATCGCGAGCAGGGCGAGGCTCGTGTTCGCCACGGCCATCATGCTGCTGAACTGGATCATCTCGGGCAGCTTCTGAAGCTGCGGCGCACCATCGGACAGCTCGATCACGAAGGCGATCGTCATGGAGCCCAGCACCGCCCAGACGAGGGTTGCAGCGAAGGCCGCCAGCCAGTCGAACGGACCGGGCAGGCCGTCTGGCGTCTGCATTGTGGTGAACACGAACATCGCCAGCGTGGCGCACAGGGCGTAGTTGGCAAGGTTGAACAGCAGCTTGATCGGCGGCTGCCGGCTGTACACGAGCGCCACGCCGGCTCCCAGGAGGAGCGCCACCAGGAATTCGGCCGGCGTGAGCAGGAACAGGCCCACGACGGCGGGAAGCTCCTGAAGGGAGAACGAGTGCTTCTCGCGGCGGAAGTGGATGTCGACGACCTTGACCTCGGTGGCAAAGAAGCCGAGCGCGACGACGGGCCACGCAAAGGGCACTGCCGGGTTTCCGTGACTTGGAGACCCAACGAGGAAGAGCGCGAAGATGGCTGCGGCGCCGAGCGCCAGCAGCAGGCTGAACCCAACGACGCGCACGTCTGCGGGCACGCGGGAGAGCACGCTCAGCCTCGCGAGCACCCTGCTTGCCATCGGCTGAGCCGCTGTCCAAGCGACGCTCGGCGCGCCACCGGCCGCGGACTCGCGATGCAACCCGTTCATCCGCCCTCCGGGCAACGGCCATCCGGCAACGCCGGCGGTGTGCCAGTTCTACCCGATCGTGCGAGCGGGAACCGTCGGCCAGAAGTACCGGTCGCTGGCGCCAAGGGCTCCACCACGATCCACGATCAGGGACGCCTCACGGGCGCGTGGGCCCTGGCCCCGCGGCCGCTGGTACCCTAGCGGCGCCGTCGTCGCAGCAGGACCAACCGCAAGATGACCGAACAGCGAACGCTCGTCGAGAAGATCTGGGACGACCACGTCGTCGCCCAAGACGAGGGCGCCCCCGCGCTGCTCGCGATCGACCTCCACCTCATCCACGAGGTGACGAGCCCCCAGGCCTTCACCGGGATCCGCCAGCGCGGAATCGCCGTCCGCCGCCCGGACAAGACCGTCGCGACCGCCGACCACTCGACGCCGACGACGCCTCGCGGCCTGCCGATCCTCGACCAGATGGGCGCCGCGCAGATCAAGCAGCTCGAGACGAACTGCGCCGACTTCGGCGTGCCGATCCACGCTTACGGCAGCGATACGCAGGGCATCGTCCACGTCATCGGCCCCGAGCTCGGGCTCACGCAGCCGGGCATGACGATCGTCTGCGGCGACTCGCACACGGCCACGCACGGGGCGTTCGGCGCGCTCGCGTTCGGCATCGGCACGAGCGAGGTCGAGATGGTCCTCGCGACCCAGACCCTGCTCCAGCACCAGCCCAAGACGTACGAGGTCCGCGTGGACGGGCGGCTCGGCCCGGGCGTGTCCGCCAAGGACATCATCCTCGCGCTGATCGCGAAGATCGGGACCGGCGGCGGGACCGGCCATGTCTTCGAGTTCACCGGCGAGGCGATCCGCGCGCTCAACATGGAGCAGCGGATGACGATCTGCAACATGGCGATCGTGGGCGGCGCGAGGGCGGGCCTGATCGCCCCCGACGAGACGACCTACGAGTACATCCGCGGCCGCAAGCACGCACCGCAAGGCGCGGCCTGGGACGAGGCGGTCGCCCGCTGGCGCCAGCTCCCGAGCGACGAGGGCGCCGTCTACGACAAGTCGATCACCCTGGACGCCTCGGCCCTCGAGCCCATGGTCACCTACGGCACGAACCCCGGCATGGGGATCCCGGTGACCGGCCACGTGCCCACGCTCGAGGAGATGCCGGACGAGTCGGCCCGGCGCGGGCTCGAGAAGAGCCTCGCCTACATGAACCTCACGCCGGGCCAGGCCATCGCGGGCCAGCCGGTGGACGTGGTGTTCATCGGCAGCTGCACGAACAGCCGCATCAGCGACCTGCGCCTCGCCGCATCGGTCCTGCGGGGCCGCACCGTCAGCCCTTCCACCCGCGTGATGATCGTCCCGGGCAGCCAGCAGGTGAAGGCCCAGGCCGAGCGCGAGGGACTCGACGAGATCTTCAAGGCCGCGGGCGCCGAGTGGCGCGAGGCCGGCTGCTCGATGTGCCTGGCGATGAACGGCGACCAGCTGTCGCCCGGCCAGTACGCGGTCAGCACGTCGAACCGCAACTTCGAGGGCCGCCAGGGCAAGGGCGGCCGCACGCTCCTCGCCAGCCCGCTCACCGCGGCCGCCTCGGCGATCAGCGGCGTCGTCACCGATCCCCGCACGCTCCCGGGCGTCGAGGACCTGGTCACCGTCGGCGGAGGGTACTAAGGATGGCTGAGCCGTTCCGCTCGTTCAGCAGCAAGGTCATCCCGATCCGGGCCGAGAACGTCGACACCGATCAGATCGTCCCGGCGCGGTACCTCAAGGTCACCAACAAGGACGGCCTCGCGGACGCCCTGTTCCACGACTGGCGCTACAACGAGGACGGGTCCCGCAAGGAGCCGGGCTTCATCGTCGACGAGCCGCGGTACGCCGGGTCCAAGATCCTGGTCGCCGGCGACAACTTCGGCAGCGGCTCGTCGCGCGAGCATGCGCCGTGGGCCCTGCGTGCCTGGGGCATCCAGGCGATCTTCTCGACGAGCTTCGCCGACATCTTCCGCAGCAACAGCCTCAAGAACGGCGTGCTGCCGATCGTCGTGGACAAGGCGACCCATGAGAAGCTGTTCGAGATGGCCGAGGCCAACCCCGACGCCGAGGTCCGCATCGACCTGGCCGAGCAGGGCGTCCTGCTGCCGGACGGCTCGACGCTCGACTTCGAGATCGACCCGTTCGCCAAGATGATGCTGCTCGCGGGCACCGACGAGATCGGCTTCGTCCTGGGCAGGGACGCTGAGATCGCCGCCTGGGAGGCGGCCCACCCTGCTCGCGTCGACACGCGACTCGGATCTCCGATCGCCGGCTGAGCCGGATTCGGGCCGCGTGACGACCCTCCCGGGCGACGCGCTCCCGGTTTCGCGCTGGCGGTTCCTCGGGGTCGTCGCGCCCGGGCTCGACGCTGGGACGGGCTTCCTCGGGTCGCGCCACCGCCGCGCCATGGCGGGCGCGGAGGTCGCGGCGTGCACCTCGATCCTCGCAACGCTGCCCACGGTGGTCGCGGACTGGAGCGACGGCAACGTGGCGCTCGAGGTCGAGGTCGTCGTGGCCGAGCGCCCGCTGACGCACCTTGCGCGAGTCGGCGGGGGCTGGTGGGCCGACCCGAGCTCGGCCGCGGACCTCGTCGGGCCGCATCTGGACGTGCCCCGCGACTCGATCCTGCTCCTCTACCCGTCCGACGGCGACCCTGCGCTGCGAGGGGCGTGGGGCTACACGTGGGGCGAGGTCGGGTTCCTCGGCGGCGCCGGGTTCTCGGCCATCGTCAGCGACCCGTGGCCCGGCTGGCGAACCATCGAGGACCCCGCCCACGGCTTCGTCCACGAGTGGCTGCACCAGGTTGAAGCGGTCTACCACCGTCTGGGCATCAGCGAGGACGACTTGCCGAGCCTCCACGACGTGGCCGACCGCCGGACAACGCGCGGCGATGCTCCCGACCGCGTCGAGACCTACGTTGAGCACGAGCGGCGAACGGGCTCCTGGCGCCCCTGGTACCGCGACTTCATGACGGGCACGGTCGGTCCGAAGACGGGCGAGGGACCGAGGCTCCGCGGGCTGACGCGCGACCGGTGGCTCCAGCGCGAAAACCCGGCATGATGGCGCGGAACTCATCCCGGACTCGGATCGTCTGGCGCCCATGACACGCCGTCTCGGCTCGCTGGCCCTCGGCCTCGCCCCAGCGCTCCTGCTCGCCGCCTGCGCGGGCGGGCCTGCCGCCCCCAGGTCGCCGGCTGCGTCGATCCTGCCTTCGGCCACGCCGGTCGCGTCGGCGTCGCCCGTGCGGTCAACGCCCGGCGCTGACACCACCGGTTCCGTGGGCGGCAACCCCGGCGTCACGCCCAATCCGATCACCGGCCCGGGCGGGTCGGGCATCGTGATCCCCGCCCCGTCGCCCACCGACGTGATGCCGGTCGCGAACCTCAAGGCGGTCCATGACGTGCGCGCCGGCGATCTCAAGGTGACGACGCAGGACGGTCACCTGATGGCCACGATCCTCTGGTGGAGCGGCCCGCCGCCGTGCAGTGCGCTCGCCGAGGTCAAGGTGGCCCAGACCGGCACGACGTTCGCGCTCTCCGTCCGCGAGGGCGCCCTGCAGCTCGGCGTGGCCTGCCCCGCGCTCGCGATGTCCAAGCGGACGACCGTCGATCTCGGGCAGGTCGCGCCCGGCACGTACACGGTCAGCGCGACTGGGGTCGACGCGACGGTGACGATCATCATCGACGCCGCCAGCTGAGGCGCGACCGCCGAACCTCGCCCATACTCGCGGCGTGAACCTGTTCGACCTGGCCGCCGCGATCGTCCTCGTCCTGGCCGTCGTGGCCGGGATGCGGACGGGCGCCCTGCCGCAGATCGGCGGCATCATCGGTGCGGTCGGCGGGCTCGTCCTGAGCCTCAACGCGGCGCCGTGGCTGGTCAACCAGACGACCGGCCTCGAGCCCATCCCGCGGGTCCTGGTCGTGCTCGGCGCGATCATCGCGGCGGTGCTCATCGGCGAGGGCGTGGGGTCAGCGCTCGGCCGCATGCTCGGCGACAAGCTCGGCAACGGCATGGTCTCGGGCGTGGACCGTGCGCTCGGGGCTGTGCTCGGCGCGGCGCAGGCCATCCTGATCGTCTGGCTCGTCGGCGGGCTGCTCGCGGTCGGCCCGTTCGCCGACCTCGGGCGCGCGGCGTCGGGCTCCTTCTCGATGCAGGTCATCTCGGCCTACCTGCCCTCGCCCACCAAGGTCGTCGGCCAGATCGCAGGCGCGCTCGACGCGTCGGGCCTGCCGGCGGTCTTCGTCGGCCTCGAGCCCGCGCCGCTGGCCCCCGTGGACCTGCCGGGCACCACCGCGGCCCGCGCCATCGCCGCGCAGGCGACCGCGGCCACCGCCCGGGTCGTGAGCATCGCGTGCTCGACCCAGGTCACCGGGACCGCGGAGGTCATCGCGCCCGGGTATCTGGTGACCAACGCGCACGTCGTGGCGGGCTCCGGCGCGGCCAACGTCCAGATCGGCTCGAAGTCGGCTGACGCGATCGTGGTCGCGTTCGACCCCGAGCTCGACATCGCGGTCCTCTACGCGCCGGACATCACAGGCCCGGTGCTCCGCTTCGCCACGGCCACCCCGGACCGCGACGTCAAGGGCGCCGCCATCGGCTACCCGGACGGCGGGCCGATGGTCGTCATCCCCGCGGGCGTCTCGGGCAGCTACCCGGCAACCGGGCGCGACATCTACAACAAGGGCGTGATCGACCGCACGATCATCGAGCTGCGGGCGGCAATCCAGCCGGGCGACTCCGGCGGGCCGCTGATCCTGCCCGACGGGACAATCGGCGGAATCGTGTTCGCGGAGTCGCGCACGGACCCGTCGGTGGGCTACGCCCTCACGCCGACCGCGGTGGCGACGGCGGTGCGCCCTGCGGTCGGGCGCACGAGCGCGGTGGACGTCGGGCCGTGCATCCACTAGGGCCGGGAGGACTGCGATGACGAGCAAGGCCGAGGGCGTGGCGGGCGACGGCGGGGCGGTCGCGCGGGCGGACCGCCTGGCAGCGCTGGCCGATGCCTACTGGGAGGCGGTGCTCGAGGCGCAGCCGATCCTGGGCACGGCGATCGGCGACCGGCGCTACGACGACCGGATGCCCGATCCCACGCCGGCAGCCGCCGCTACGCACCGGGCACGGACCGAGGCGCTGCTGGCCGAGGTCGAGGCGATCGGCCCCGCGGCTGAGCTGCCCGAGAGCGCCCGCGTGACCTGGTCCACCCTGCGCGAGAGCCTCTGCGGTGACATCGGGGCGCTCGCGTCGGGACTCGAGACCTGGAACGTCGACTCCCTCGAGGGCGTGCCCGCTGGCCTGCTCACGATCCCCGACTTCCAGCGGGTCGAGACGCCCGCGGCCGGCGACGCGCTCATCGCCCGGTGGCACGCGATGGCCGGGTACCTCGACGCGCACACCGCCACGCTGCGCGCGTCGATCGCCGACGGGCGGATCGCCGCCACGCCCACGATCGACCGGAATCTGCAGCTGCTCGACGGGCTGCTCGCCGAGCCCGTGGACCGCTGGCCGCTCGTGACGACGCCGCTGGCGGCGAGCGAGGCAGAGGACGCCGCGTACTCCCCTGCCGAGCGCGAGCGGTTCGCGGCGGCGCTGGTCGCGGTCACCGGCGGAGAGCTCCGACCGGCGCTCGTCCGCCTCCGCGCGTTCCTCGCCGACGAGCTTCGTCCCGTCGCCCGCCCCGACACCGCGCCCGGCATGGGCCACGTGCCCGGTGGCCTCGACGGGTACCGCGGGCTCATCCGCCGGCACACCTCCCTCGACGCGGCGCCCGAGACGTTCCACGCGACCGGTCTCGCCGAGATCGCCCGGATCGACGCTGAGATCGAGGCCCTCGCCGGTCGCGTGCTGGGCACAACGACCCTCGCCGAGGCGATCGAGCGGCTGCGCAACGACCCGGCGCTCGGCTTCGGCACGCGCGAGGAGGTGCTCGCGAGCGGGGTCGAGGCACTCGCACGCGCCATCGCGGCCATCCCGGCGTTCTTCGGCCGACTCCCGGTGGCGCCCTGCGTCGTGGTCCCGATGGGCCCGCACGAGGAGGAGCACGGGACCCTCGCCTATTACCGCGAGCCCGCCGCGGACGGCTCGCGGCCCGGCCAGTTCTACCTGAACCTCGCCCACCCCGAGACGCGACGGCGCTACGAGGCCGAGGCGCTCGCCTACCACGAGGCCGTCCCTGGGCACCACCTCCAGATCGCGACCATGCAGGAGCTCGACGGCCTGCCCGCCTTCCGCCGGCACCTGGGCGTCACCGCGTTCGTGGAGGGCTGGGGGCTGTACACCGAGCGCCTCGCCGACGAGATGGGCCTCTACTCGGGCGACCTGTCGCGCCTCGGCGTGCTCTCGTACGACGCTTGGCGTGCGAGCCGGCTCGTCGTGGACACGGGCATGCACGCCCTGGGTTGGACGCGCGACCAGGCGATCGCCTACATGACCGAGCACACAGCGCTCGCGACGAACAACATCGCCAACGAGATCGACCGGTACATCGGCATGCCCGGCCAGGCGCTCGCGTACAAGACCGGCCAGCTCGAGATGCTCCGGCTGCGCGAGTCGGCCCGGTCCCGCCTCGGCGCGCGGTTCGACATCCGCAGCTTCCACGACGTCCTGCTCGGCTCGGGCGCGGTCCCGATGACGACGATGGCGGAGCTGGTCGAGGGCTGGGTGGCGGGGCGGCTCGCCTGACTCGGCCGCTGGCGACTTCGCGGGGTCCGGTGCGTCGGATGCACCAAAACCGACCCGAAGCGGGCTGAACCGCGACGAACGGTGCGTCCCGCGCACCATCGACCGCCGATCGGTGCACCCGCGGCACCAGAAGCGGCCGTGCGAGCCTGCATAGGCGAGTTCTGGTGCATCTGCTGCACCAGGCGGCCGCGGCCAGGTAAGCAAATGAGGGGGAGTCGATCGGCCTTGGCGGGTCCGCCGACCTCCGCGCGGGGCATACTTGACCTCGCAGAACCTCCGCCCGAAACCCACGTCCCGAGGACACCATGGCCGCTGATCGCCCGCTCCCGTACGACCGCCCCGTCGATCCCGGCAAGCGCCACAGCCACGCGCTCACCGACGGACCCGATCGCGCGGGCGCTCGGGCCATGCTCAAGGCGGTAGGCTTCACGGACGACGACCTGGCGCGGCCGATCGTCGGCGTCGCGACGACCTGGATCGAGACGATGCCCTGCAACCTCAACCAGCGGCGGCTGGCGGAGTTCGTCAAGGAGGGCATCCGGGCGGCGGGCGGCACGCCGATGGAGTTCAACACGATCGCGATCAGCGACGGCGTGTCGATGGGCACCGAGGGCATGAAGGCGTCCCTCATCAGCCGAGAGGTCATCACCGACTCGATCGAGCTCGTGGCGCGCGGCCACCTGTTCGACGGCCTTGTCTGCCTCGTCGGCTGCGACAAGACGATCCCCGCGGGCGCGATGGCGCTCGGCCGCCTCGACATCCCGGGTCTGGTCCTCTACAACGGCACGATCATGCCGGGCACCTACAAGGGCAAGCCCGCCGACGTCGTCACGATGTTCGAGCTGATCGGTGCGTACCGGGCCGGCACGATCACGCTCGAGGAGCTCTACGAGGCCGAGAACGGCGCCTGCCCCGGCGCCGGGGCCTGCGGTGGCCAGTTCACGGCCAACACCATGTCGATGGCGCTCGAGCTGCTCGGCCTCTCCCCCGCCGGCCTCAACGGGATCCCGGCCGAGGACCCGGCCAAGGAGGATGCCGCGCGCAAGGCGGGCGAGCTCGTCATGACGCTCGTCCACCACGACGTCCGCCCCTCGCACATCGTGACCAAGAACTCGCTCGAGAATGCCGTCGCCGGGGTCGCCGCGAGCGGCGGCAGCACGAACGCCGCGCTCCACATGCCCGCGATCGCCGCGGAGTTCGGCATCTCCTTCACGCTCGACGATTTCGACGCGGTCGCGGACCGCACGCCGCTCATCGGCGACATGCGCCCGGGCGGCCGGTACCTGGCGGCCGACCTGTACGAGGCGGGCGGCGTGTCGCTCATGGTGCGGGAGCTGCTCAAGAAGGACTTCCTCCACGGCGAGGAGAAGACCGTGGACGGCCGCACGATCGCGCAGATCGGCGCGGGCGCGGTCGAGACGCAAGGCCAGCAGGTGGTGAGGCCCATCGAGACGCCCATCAAGCCGTTCGGCGGGCTCACGATCCTCAAGGGCTCGCTCGCCCCGGAGGGCTGCGTCGTCAAGCTGGCAGGTCACGAGCGCCGCCACCACACGGGACCCGCCCGCGTGTTCGACAGCGAGCACGAGTGCTTCCTCGCCGTCCGCGACAACAAGATCGTCAAGGGCGACGTCGTGGTCATCCGCTACGAGGGCCCGGTCGGCGGCCCCGGCATGCAGGAGATGCTCAGCGTCACCGGCGCCCTGCAGGGCGAGGGCCTGGGCGAGCACGTCGCGCTCCTCACCGACGGCCGGTTCTCCGGCGGCACCCACGGCCTGATGATCGGCCACGTGGCACCCGAGGCAGCGGTCGGCGGGCCGATCGCCCTCGTCGAGGAAGGCGACATGATCACCGTGGACGTGGACGCCAAGCAGCTCAACCTCGAGGTTGACGAGGCGGTCCTCGCCGGGCGCCGTGCCAACTGGACGCCGCGCCCGCCGCGCTACACGACCGGCGCCTTCGCCAAGTACGCCGCACTCGTGTCGTCCGCCTCGGAGGGGGCCATCACCAGCGGCGCCGCGCTGCGCAACGCGCTCGCGGCTCGTACCCGGGGCTGACGCCCGGGCCATCGGGAGCACCATCAGGTCGAAGCGCCCGGGGCCGGGCGGAAGGGAGGACGAGATGCCGTCGCACCCGACGCCCGGGCTCGCGCCGCGAAACATCAACCCGCCTTCCCCGCTTCCGGCAGGACCTGGGCTGGTTGGGATGCGCCTCTCGGCGACCGAGCAGTCGGGCATGGACTTCCGGCGCATCGACGACACATGGGCGGCCGCCGGCGAGGAGCACGTGGTCTCGGCCTGCTGGCTGTCCGACCACCTCTCCGACGCCTCGCGCGAGCGCAACGGCCCGGCGTTCGAGACCATGTCGCTTGCGGGCGCACTCGCGCACCGCGTCCACGGCAAGTGGATCGGGATTGCCGTCGCCTCGGCCACGTTCCGGCATCCGGCGGTGCTGGCCAAGGCCGCGACGGTGCTCGACAACGTCACGGGCGGCCGGTTCATCCTCGGCGTCGGCGCGGGCTGGCACGTGGGCGAGCACGAGGCGTACGGCATCCCGCTGCCGCCGGTCCGCGAGCGGTTCGACCGGTTCGAGAGCACCCTGCGCGTCCTCCATGCCCTGTTCAGCGACGAGGCGCGCCATCGCCCCGGCGTCACGCTCGACGACCCGTTCTACCCGCTCCTCGACGCCACGAACGAGCCGCCGCCGGTCCGGCCGGGCGGGCCCCTGGTCTGGGTCGGCGCGGGCAAGCCGCGCGGGCTCGCGCTGATGGCCAAGTACGCCTCGGGCTGGCCGATGCCGGGGAACCGGCCCGGCGACGTGGAGCTGTTCACCGAGTCGCGCTCGGCGATCCTGCGGGCGCTTGAGGCTGCTGGCCGGGACCCGTCGGGCTTCTCGTTCGCGGCCCAGCTCTCGTGCGGCACCACCCCCGCCGAACGCAAGGTGGCCCTGACCACGGCCCGCCGGTTCATCAGGGCCGGGGCGACGCACGTGGTCCTCGGCCTGCCCGCGACGATCGCACCTGACGGGATCCGCGCGCTCGCCGACGAGGTCGCGGAGCCGCTCGTCGGGGAGTAGTCACGACGTGGATGGCGGCGGGACGCCTGCCTTCGCCACTCGCCGCCTCGACCCGGCCGACGACGCTGGCCTCGATGCCTGGCGCTGGGCGCCGCGAGCACCGGTCGGATCTGGATGCACGATGGGAGTCCCGACTGCTCGCCCCGAGGCGGGACGCCTAGCGCCGGCTCGCTCCGTGCACAGACGATGGCCCCGCGATCGGTTGTGCGCCGCCACGGCCGATTCGCGGCCACTGGCGCACCGATGTTGCCCCGAGCGCTCGGGACGTGCGGGCGGCGCACGGTTGAGTCGCTGGCTGCAAGGCGCGGGCGGGAGCCGAGCAGGGGGCGACTGGCGAGCACGGATGCGCCAGGACCGATCCTAGACGGCCGAGCGACTCGGCCGGGCTAGACTTGGCGCCGTGACCATCGACCTCAACGGGATCAAGCTCCGCAACCGGCTGCTCACCTCGGCCAGCCTGCTCGGCTACGGCGCGTCGAAGAGCAAGCTGATCCTCTACGGCCTCTCGCCCATCGCCCAGTGGGTGCCGCTCGAGCGCTTCGGCGCCGTCACCACCCGCACGCTCACCCTCGAGCCGCGCGCTGGGCACTTCACGCTCAAGGAGGACTGGAGCCTCGGCGAGTTCCCAGAGATGTTGCGGCTGTACGGCAAGGCGCTCCACCGGGTCGACGCCGGCTGGCTCAACGCCTTCGGCTGGTCGAACATCGGGCTGTCGCGCTACTTCGAGGAGTACTTCCCGCGGACCGCGAACCTCAACCGGATCGTGTCGGTCGGCGGGTTCTCGGCAGACGAGATCGAGCAGCTTATCGAGACGGTCAACGAGCATGCTAAGCCCGGCGAGATCGCGGCCGTCGAGCTCAACGCGTCGTGCCACAACGTCAACTTCCCGTTCGCGACCATCCTCGAGGAGGCGCTCCGCCGCGCGGTTCCCAAGAGCCGCCACCCCGTGATCCTCAAGGTGAGCCCGGATGAGGACTACCGCTGGCAAGCGCGCCTGGCCGCGACCTACGGCTGCGCCGGGATCACCGCGATCAATACGGTGAAGGGGCTGCGGCTCCACCCCGACACGGGCGAGCCGTATCTGCGGAACCGCTACGGGGCGATCAGCGGGCGGGCGATCAAGCCGATCGGCCTGCGGGTCGTGGCCGAGCTGCGCGACGCGGGGTTCCGGCTGCCGATCATCGCCAACGGCGGGATCCGCGACTTCGACGACTGCCGCGAGTACTTCTGGGCTGGCGCCGACGCGGTGTCGCTCGGCTCGTCCGTCTGGTTGCAGCCGATGCCGCTCTACGCGCTCGGGCCGCTCGAGGGGCTTCGGATCCGGCGGCTGGTCAAACTTGTCGCACGCTTCACGCCGCCGGAGGCTGCGCCGCACTGGACACCGGAGACCGAGTCCGGCTCCTCGCCCGCATCGCCGTCCTCACCCGCCCCGTCGCTCATCCCCGCTGAGCCGATGATCGTCCCGCCGGTGCTCGCGTCCGCAGCGGACGTGCTCCCGGCGGACCTCGCGTGAGCCTGCCGCGCGTCGCCGTCGTCACGACGGGCGGCACGATCGACGCGCTCGGTGCCGACCGGCTGGACCTCGCGGCGTATCTGGAGACCGGCCGACGGCTCCAGCCCGGCGAACTGCTGGACTCCGTGGCGCCCGAGCTCGCGACGATCGCGCGCATCACCGAAGTCCCGTATGAGCGCGTGGCGGCCCACGCCATGACCGACGCCTACCTCGCGGGGCTCCGCGATCTGGTCGCCGAGATCCTCGCCCGTGGCGATGCGGACGGCGTGGTCATCACGCACGGCACCAACACGCTCGAGGAGACGGCCTGGCTGCTGCACCTGACCGTGGCGACCGAGGCGCCGATCGTCCTCACAGGCGCCATGCGGCCGGCCTCGGCGCTGTCCGCTGACGGGCCGCTGAACCTCGTCGAGGCGGTGCGCGTGGCGGCGTCGCCCGCGGCTCGCGGCCTCGGCGTGCTGGTGGTCATGGACGACACGATCCACGGCGCCCGCGACGTGACCAAGACGAACACGCTGCGCGTGGACGCGTTCTCGAGCCCGATGACCGGGCCGGTCGGGCGGGTCGATGGCGATGGCCGAGTGGTGATCACGTCGCGGCCGGCGCGAGCGACCACGCTCCGGGGCGCCTACGCGGCTGTCGACCTGCGGGCGCTTTCACGTGTTGACGTGATAGCAAGCTACCAGGGTGCGGATGGCGCGCTGATTGACGCGGCTGTGGCAGCTGGCGCCCGGGGCATCATCAGTGCCGGCACCGGCGACGGCTACCCCACCCCCTGGCAGGTCGAGGCGCTCGCGCGGGCCTCGGCCGCTGGCGTCGTCATCGTTCAGTCGACCAGGGTCGGCTCCGGCCGCGTCCCGCCGCTGCCAGCGCTGATCCTCCGCGGCTGGATCCCCGCCGACGACCTGATCCCCTGGAAGGCGCGCATCCTCCTGCGTCTCGCGCTCGCCGCCGGCGAGGACATCCCGACGATCCGCGACCGCTTCGGCGCAGACTGACCCTGAGCGCCCGTTCACGGCCCGAGTCGCAGGTCCTGATCCCTGCTGCGGGAGGAGACCCCGGACCCGCGAGGGGCCTGGCGGCACAACGCGACCGGAGGGGAACCACGGACGACCCGGCGAAACTGCGCACCGTGTTCGACCCGGGCAACGATGCGCCCGCGGACCGACCTGATCGGCTGAGTGGCGCGCCCGCGGGAGGGCCTCAGTCGGCGGGGGCCTCGGCTCGACTCGACCGGCGCACGGCGGGCGGTCGCGGCGTCGCGAGCGGGATCATCTCGAGCGGTCGGCGGACGGGCTCCGAGGTGTCGCCGTGGCAGCGCTTGACCTTCTGGCCCGAGCCGCAGGGGCACGCGTCGTTCCGCCCGGCAGCGGCCACGGCGCCAGCGAGCTCCGCGTCGTACGCCGGCAGCAGCGTCATCACCTCGGCCGGTTCACGTCCGGTCTTGAGCAGCCGGGTGATGACCTTCGCGGGGCGGTCGATGTGCCGGAAGAACGACATGTAGCCCGCGCACAGGTAGTTGAGCCCGGGCTCGCCGTCGGGCGTGGTCAGGAAGCGGTTCTTCGGGCACTCGCCGTGGCACGCGAAGCGGACGTCGCACTCGCGGCACATCTTGGGCAGGGTGTCGCGCTTGGCGGCGCCGAAGGCCCGCTGCTGCTCGGATCCCACCAGATCGAGCATCGGCAGCGATCGGATGTTGCCCAGCCGGTGCTCAGGCTCCACGAAGTGGTCGCATGAGTACAGGTCGCCGTTGTGCTCGAGCGCCAGCCCCGCGCCGCAGGTCTCGTTGAACACGCACAGCCCCGAACCGGCAGCGCCGAAGAAGTTGCGGATCGCCGCCTCGAACGTCTGCACGAAGACACCCCCGACGTCATGGCGGACCCACTCGTCGAAGACCGTGTTCAGGAACCTGCCGAACTGCTCCGGCCGCACGGAGCGCGAGGAGACCGCGGTCCCGCGCATCGGGTCCGGCAGCCCGTCCGCGCCCAGACGCTCGACCACCGGAATGAACTGCATCCAGTCGGTACCGACCTCGTCGCGCAGGAACCGGTACACCTCGAGCGGGTAGTCGCCGTTGAGCCGGTTGACGGTGGTCAGCACGTTGTACTGGACCTTGTGCGCCTGGAGCAGTCGGAGCCCGCGCATCACGTCGTCGAACGTGGCGTTGCCGCCCTTGTCCACCCGATTGCCGTCGTGGAGCTCGCGCGGGCCGTCGATCGAGATCCCGACGAGGAACTCGTGCTCGGCGAGGAACGCCCCCCACTCGTCGTTGATCCGCGTCCCGTTCGTCTGGATCGTGTTCTCGAACGTCATCCCGGGACGCCGGTACCGTTCCTGGAGTTCGGCGACCCGGCGGTAGAAGTCGAGCCCCATAAGGGTCGGCTCGCCGCCCTGCCACGCGAAGGTGACGCGGTCGGTGCGGTGCGCCTCGATCAGCCCGCGCACATATGCCTCGAGCACCTCGTCCGACATGCGGAAGGTGGACCCCGGGGTCATCGCCTCCTTGTCGAGGAAGAAGCAGTACGAGCAGGCGAGGTTGCAGATTGCCCCGGTCGGCTTCGCCATGACGTGGAAGCGCGGGGGTGTGGGCGGCGGCCCGGGGACGGCGAGCTCAGTCACCGGGGCAGTCTACTCGCCGAAGACGGTGGCCCAGTCGCGGCGCATGCTGACGACCGTCCAGCCGAGACGGCCCGCTGTCGCCAGAATCGGCTCGGCACCGGGATCCGTGAAGGATGCCCCGCCATACGCGTCCTCGCGCTCGGGGTCGTCGTGATCAATGACCAGGGCCAGCGAGGCCAGCGGCCCGGTGCTCGCGTACTCAAGCATCTCGCGGTCGCCCGCGGAATTGCCCGCGGCGAAGATCGGGCGCACGCCGATGTGCGCCTGGATGTTGACAGGCTTGGGCTCGCCCTCGTTGGGCGGCCCGCGGAACGCCGGCTGCCGGATGAGGACGAGGCGCCCGTCCCGCCGCTCGACCGCAAGCTCGACCGAGCTCCCGACGACATCATCGGGCGGGATCCCGTAGAGCTTCGCAGACACAGCGCGGACGAACTCGACGCCGCCGCCGGTGACGATGAACACGCGGAACGAGGCGGCTCGCAGCAGGTCCAGCAGCTCCACCATCGGTCGGTATACGAGGCGCCCGAAAGCGACCCCGCGAGTCGGGTGAACGGACCTCGCGAACCACGCGGCCACCTCGGCCGCGTATTCGTCCGGTGTGAGGCCCGCATGCGTCTGCAGGATGACCTCGGCAAGGGTCTCAAGCCCGTCGGCCAAAGCGGCGCGCACATCGCCTGCCGCCAGGGCGCGCACGACCGGATGCGCCGCGAACACCGGGTCGCTGGCTGCCCGCGCACGGACAGCGTCCATGACGAAGAGCGCCTGCGCGTACGTCGGGCGCTCGCACCAGAGCGTCCCGTCGTTGTCGAACACGGCGACCCTCGCGCTCGGCGGCACGAACTCCGCCGAGCCCGCAACGGTCACGCGGTCGACGAACGCGAGGATGGCGCGCTTTGCGTCACCCTCGCGCCAGCTGGCGAGTGGTCTCCCGGCCGCGGTCAGTGTCCGCCCTGCAGTGCGGCTTCCATCTTGTCCATCACCTGGTCCACGGTGAAGCTCGCGGCCTTCATGCGCGGCGGGAACTCCAGGAAGGTCCCCAAGAACTCGCCGACGACCTTCTGGGACGGGACGATGAGGAAGATGCGGTCGAGCATCCAGTCGTAGTAGGTGTTCGACGTGGTGCTCGCACGCTCGAAGGGGTCCGTCCGAAGGTTGAACAGCAACGGCACCCGGAGCATGACGAACGGCTCGGCCCAAACCTGGAGCGTGCCGGGAACCCGCTGCTCCGCGAAGACGAGCTTCCAGTTGTCGTACCGCGTTGCGACCAGGTCGCCGTCATCGCTGAAGTAGAAGAACTCGATCCGCGGGCCATTCTCCTCCTGACCGGTGAGGTACGGCAGGAAGTTGTAGCCGTCGAGGTGGACCCTGAACGTCTTGCCCGCGGCCTCGTGCCCGGCCTTGAGTTCTTCCTTGATGTTCGGGTCGCCCGCGGCGGCGAGGAAGGTGGGCATCCAGTCCATATGGCTGATGATCTCGTTGGAGACCACGCCGGCCGGAATGTGGCCCGGCCACCGGATGACCTGCGGCACCCGGAAGGCGCCCTCCCAGTTGGTGTTCTTCTCGGACCGGAACGGGGTCATCGCGCCGTCCGGCCAGCTGTTCATGTGCGGCCCGTTGTCGGTCGAGTAGACGAAGATCGTGTCGTCCGCGATCCCGAGCTCGTCGAGCTTGTCGAGCACCTGGCCTACGTGGCGGTCGTGGTCGATCATCGTGTCGTGGTACTCGGACTGCCACCGCCCGGACTGGCCGATGGACTCCGGCTTGGGATGGGTCCGGAAGTGCATATGGGTCGTGTTGACCCACAGGAAGAACGGCGCGTCGTCCGCGTGCTTGCGCTCGATGAAGTCGATGGCGCCCGCGATGATCTCGTCGTCGATCGTCTCCATCCGCTTCTTCGTGAGCGGACCGGTGTCCTCGATCGTCTGGGTGCCGTCGGGGTTGGCCTTGCAGCGCAGGACGCCGCGCGGACCGTGGTTCTTCTTGAAGTCGGGGAAGTCACCGGGCTGCGGGTACTCCGGATGCTCCGGCTCCTCTTCGGCGTTGAGGTGGTAGAGGTTGCCGAAGAACTCGTCGAACCCGTGGCGAGTCGGGAGGTGCCGGTCCTGGTCGCCCAGGTGGTTCTTGCCGTACTGGCCAGTCGCGTACCCCTGCGCCTTGAGGAGCTCCGCGATGGTCGGGTCCTCGTCCGGCATCCCGACCGCTGCACCCGGCATGCCCACCTTGGACAGGCCGGTGCGGTACACGCTCTGGCCCGTGATGAACGCGGACCGACCGGCGGTGCAACTCTGCTCGCCGTAGGAGTCCGTGAAGCGCATGCCCTCGTCGGCCACGCGGTCGATGTTCGGCGTCCGGTAGCCCATCAGGCCATCGGAGTAGCAGCTCAGGTTGGTGATCCCAATGTCGTCGCCCCAGAAGACAACGATGTTCGGCTTGCCGTTCGGCACAGGAGGGCCTCTCGAGCGTGGGTGTGACGTCTGGAACGATACGCCATGGCGTCGGGCAGAGTGCGGCATCATGGGCGTGTGATGCCCATCGCCCCCCGTGACCCGCTGCCATCCATGGCGCTGGGCGCCGACGCATGGGCCGCCGCCCACGACGAGCTGGTCGGCCTGCTCCGCGACGTCATCCGGATCCCGTCGATCAACCCGCCGAACCCGCCCGGCGCCGAGACCGAAGTGGCCGAACTCCTGGCAAGCCGCCTCCGCGCGGAAGGCCTCGAGCCCGAGATCGTCGAGCCCGTCCCGGGCCGCGGCACGGTCCATGTCCGCCTTCGCGGCGACGGCACCGGCGGCGACCCGTTCCTGCTGCTCAGCCACCTCGACGTCGTCCCCGTGGACGCGCACGGCTGGACGCATGACCCGTTCGCCGCGGACGTCGCCGACGGCTACATCTGGGGTCGTGGCGCCGTCGACATGAAGTTCATGGTCGCGATGGAGGCGATGGTCGTCATCCTCCTCGCCCGCCGTGCTCGAGCCGCGGGCCTCGACCCGGCTCGTGACCCCATCCCGGGCCTCCGCCGCGACGTCCTGTTCACGTGCTCGTCCGACGAGGAGGCCGGCGGCACCGACGGCGTGAAGTGGCTCGTCGAGCACCGGCCCGACATGCTGCGCGCGGCGGGTGCCGTCAACGAGGCGGGCGCTGTGTCGGTCGATGTCGCCGGTCACCGCTTCTACCCGATCATGACTGCCGAGAAGGGCCGCGAGACGTACCGGATCAGCGTCCACGGCACGTGGGGCCACGGCTCGATGCCGCGCGACGACAACGCGATCAACCTCGCCGCCGAGGCGATCCGCCGCCTGGCGTCACCGGGCGAGCCGCGGATCGTCGGGCCGATGCGGGCGCTGCTCGACGGCGTCGAGGCAATCCTCCCGCCCGAGGCCGCCGCCCTCACCCGCGCCATCTCCGGCGAGGACCCGCGCCGCGCCGACGCGGCCGTCAGCCGGCTGTGCGACGAGATGTACGCCCGAGCGCTCCGCGCGCTCCTGCGCGACACCATCAGCGCCGGCGTCATCCACGCGGGGATCAAGTACAACATCATCCCGGGCGAGGCCGTGATCGAGATCGACTGCCGCACGCTGCCGGGCACCACCGAGGGCGACATGCGCGAGGAGGTGCTGGCGCGTCTGGGCGACCTTGCGCCGCGCTGCGATGTCGAGCACGTCATCGGCGCGCCGCCGGTCGAGTGGCCGGCCTCGGGCGAGCTCTACGACATCCTCTCGGACACCATCCGCGCCCACGACCCCGACGGCGTGCCGGTCCCCGTGATGGCCCCGTTCGCCACCGACGCGAAGTGGACCGTCCTGCTCGGCACGCCCACGTACGGGTTCTCGCCCCTGCGCAACGAGCCGGGCGAGCGCTTCCTCGAGCGGTTCCATGGCCAGGACGAGCGCGTGTCCCTCGAGGCGCTCCGCTGGGGCTTGCCCGTCCTCTACGACGCGACCTGCCGCTTCTGCGCGTAACTCAGTCGGCTGCGCCCTCGCTGGCAAGGAGGATCCCCGTGGCCGGATCGACGCACCACGCCGGCCGGTTGCGAACGGACGGGCCGCCACGAACGCCCATCGAGCTGCGCGGGTCGAGGGCCACGGACGGGCGGGGCATTCGATCAGCCGCGCTTGGGCTCCCGCGCTTCCGCCATCGTCGGGGCGACCAGCCCGCCCGCGCCACGCACCAGCCGCCCACGTCGAGAGATCGCATGCGTCGCCAGCGCCGCCACGCCCATCGCGATCAGGGCGCGCTCGCCGCGCGGAAGCGGCCGGACCAACGCGAGGAACTGCTCAGCGCGCGCTCGGTCCACCATCCGCAGCGTCGCCTGGCCGCGCGGGGTGAGCCAGACTGTGCGAAGCCGCCCGTCGTCCGACTCGCGCCGCCGTTCAACGAGACGCCGCCGCTCGAGTCCGTCCACGAGCCGCGACGTCGCGGACGGCGACCGCCCGATCGCCTCGGCCAGATCCGCGATCGTCGTCGTCGCGCCTTCCGCCAGCACGTACAGCGCGGCGAGCTGCGTGAAGCCCAGGTTCAGCTCTCCCAGCTGGGACGAGAAGCCGACGACCAGCTCCCGCCACAGCGCCCGGCCCATCGCCACGCGCTCGGTGATCTGGCGGACGTTGGTGATCTGCGTTCCGGCAGCGACAACCGGCGCGGAGAGGTCCGCCTCGAAGGTCCGGGCGATCACCTCCCGCGTCGCCTTCGGCCGGCGGACGCGGGTGAGCTCCTCGGGCAGCGCGGGGCCGGCGGCCGGGTCCGAGCGGCGCGGCTTGCGCGAGATGGTGATGGTGGGCATCTGCGCCGAGATGTCCGCCCGGGATGGCAGATGCGGCGCCCTCGCCTGGAAATCGGCCACGCGGTTCGAGAAGTCGGCGCGCGCGGACAGGTCCGCGACGCGGGTCGACAGGTCGGCGACCGCGCCCGAGAGGTCCGGCACCCGCGCCTGAAGGTCCGCAACCCGGTTGGACAGGTCCGGCACGCGCGACGACAGACCGCTCTTGGCAGGCTTCTTCGGCGGGTCGGGCGGGGTCGTCACCGGGGCATCCTCACGCACGGAGCGTAGGCTTGACGGTCGATAATTGCAACCCTGCATGGACTCTGGCGGGATCGGGCCGTGCGCCCGGTAACCTGCGCAGCGATGAGTCATCTCGCCTTCGTCTTCCCCGGTCAGGGCAGCCAGTACGTTGGCATGGGCAAGGCCCTCGCCGAGACGTCGCCCGCCGCCGCTGCCGTCTTCCAGACCGCCGACGAGGCCCTCGGCGAACCCATCAGCCGGCTCGCGTGGGAGGGTCCCGAGGGGGACCTCAACCGGACGGAGAACAGCCAGCCCGCGCTGCTCGCCGCCTCGGTCGCCTACCTCGCCGCGGTCCGCGAGCGGTGGGCCGAGCTCGAGGTCGACATCCCAGACGCGGCCTTTGCCGCCGGCCACTCGATGGGCCAGTACACGGCCCTCGTCGCCGCGGGCGCCCTCGACCTCGCCGACGCCGTCCGCCTCGTCCGCACCCGCGGCCAGCTGATGCAGGCGTCAGGCGCGGGCCGCGAGGGCAGGATGGCCGCGATCATCGGCCTCGACGACACGAACCTCCCCGAGCTTGTCGCCCAGGCGAGCGCCCACGGCATCTTCGGCATCGCCAACCGCAACTCGCCGGGGCAGGTCGTGGTCTCGGGCGAGCGCGCCGCGGTCGAGGCCTCGCTCGGCATCGCGAAGGCGCTCGGCGCTCGGCGCGCGATCGAGCTCCCGGTCAGCGTCGCGGCCCACTCCCCGCTCATGGCGGAGGCGGCGGCCGGCATGGCCAAGGTGCTCGCCGACATCACGTTCCGCGACCCGCACCCGCCGCTCCTCGCGAATGCGGACGCCGCGCTCATCACCACCGCCGACGCCTGCCGCGCCGAGCTCGTCAACCACCTGACCACGGGTGTGGACTGGGTTGGCGCGATCCGCGCGATGCGGGCGAAGGGGGTGACCACGTTCATCGAGGTCGGGCCCGGCCAGGTCCTCACGGGCCTCGTCAAGCGGATCGTGGACGACGTGGTCGTCCTCGCGCTCGACGACAAGGCCGCCGCCGATCGCCTCGCCATCCCGTTCGCCGACGCGTCCCCAGTCGACGTCAACAACGCCTAGCCCAGCCGCTCCGCGCCCGCTGCGTCCCCAGCCCGCCGCCCACCCACCCCGAGCCCGCGACCACATTCAAGAGGATCCAGTGCGCCAACCCGATTTCTCCCGCCGCGTCGTCGTCACCGGCCTCGGCGTCATCAGCCCCGTGGGCAACGACAAGCAGACGGCCTGGAACAACCTGCTCAACGGCGTCTCGGGGCTGGGCATCATCACCCGATTCAATCCGGACCGGTACGACCACAAGGTGGCGGGCGAGGTCAAGGACTTCGACCCCAAGGCGTGGATGGATGCCAAGGCGGTCCGCCGCAGCGAGTCTGCGATGCACTACGGCGTCGCGGCCGCGAAGCAAGCCCTCACCGACAGCGGCTTCGAGATCACCGACGAGAACCGCGAGGAGATCGGTGTGGTCTACGGCACCGGCGCCGGCGGCCAGCAGCTCATGATCGACAACTGGCACGTCCTCGACAAGAAGGGGCCCGACCGCGTCGCCCCGACGTTCATCGCCAACGGCCTGGTCGACTCGACGTCCGGGATGATCTCGATCGAGACCGGCGCCATCGGCCACAACATGTGCATCGTGACCGCGTGCTCGACCGGCACCAACTGCATCGGCGAGGGCGCCGAGCTGATCCGGCGCGGGGACGTGCACACGGTGATCGCCGGCAGTTCCGAGATGCCGCTGCTCGAGGTGGCGCACGCCGGCTTCGGCAACATGCGCGGCCTCGGCAGTCCCCGCGACGGCAAGGCCATCGCCGACACGTCGCGCCCCTTCGACCGCTCCCGCGACGGATTCGTCTTGGGCGAGGGCGCTGGCGCCGTGATCCTCGAGGACCTCGAGAACGCGATGGCCCGTGGTGCGCACATCTACGCCGAGGTCGTGGGCTACGGCGCGGCGGCCGACGGCTGGGACATGATCCAGCCGATCGAGCGCGGCGCCGGCTCGGCCCGGGCGATGAAGGCGGCCCTCCAGCGGCGCGGCGTCCCTGCCGACGAGATCGACGTCCTCAACCCGCATGGCACGTCCACCCCGGTGGGCGACGCGCGCGAGGCGCAGGCGATCTGGACCGTGTTCGGCGAGCGGTCGGCCGCGTCGAAGCGCTCCTTGGCCATCACCGGCACCAAGTCGATGACCGGCCACATGATGGGCGCCGCCGGCGCGTTCGAGGCATTCGCCACGATCATGACCGTCGCCGAGCAGGTGGCCCCGCCCACGATCAACTACTCCGAGTTCGACCCGGAATGCGACCTGTGGGTGACCACCGAGGCCACGCCGATGACGGTTCGCTATGGGCTGTCGAACAACATCGGCCTGGGAGGGCACAACGGCGCGATCATCTTCAAGCGCTGGGACGGCCGCTGACGCTGGCGGGCCGCGGCCGAGCGCCGTTTGCCGCGCCGACGCCTGACGGACGGGGGCCCGAAGCGACGGGCTACAATCGGGCCACAGCCCTTCCGCCCAAGCCATCAGGGTGAGTTTGACCGTGCCCCCCTCGTCTGACCTCTCTCGCCGAGCCGTCATCACCGGCCTCGGAGCCGTCATGCCCATCGGCAACGACTTCGAGACGTACTGGCGCAACCTCCAGAACGGCGTGACCGGCACGCGCCGGATCACCTCGTTCGACGCGTCGGCGTTCGAGGTCCAGATCGCCGCCGAGGTGCTCGACTTCAACCCGTCGTCCGCCATGGACCCCAAGATGGCCCGGCGCATGACCCGGTACATCCACCTCGCCATGGCAGCTGGCAAGGAGGCCGTCGCGAACTCGGGGATCGACTTCGCCGCGATGAGCCCCGAGGAGCGCGATCGCGTCGGCGTCGTCATGAACACGGGCGGCGGCGGCATCGAGGCGATCATCGACGGGACGCACGTCCACGACACCAAGGGCCCGCGGTTCGTCTCCGCGTTCGCGGTGCCGGCGCTGTCGGGCTCGATGGGGGCCTGCATGCTGTCGATGCAGTACGGGCTCACAGGCCCGGTCATGACCCAGGTGGCCGCGTGCGCCACGTCGGTCATCGCCTTCCACGACGCGCTCCGGCTCATCGCCACCGGCGAGTGCGACGTGGTGGTCACCGGCGGCTCCGAGGCCCCCGTCTGGCCGATGGGCGTGGCCGCGCTGTCCAACATGACCGCGCTGTCCAAGCGCAACGACTCGCCCGAGACCGCGTCCCGGCCCTTCGACGGCACGCGCGACGGCTTCGTCCTGGGCGAGGGCGCGGGCGTGATGATCGTGGAGTCCGCCGAGCACGCGTTGAAGCGCGGCGCGACGCCGATCGTCGAGGTCATCGGCGGGGCGCTCACCGCGGACGCGTTCCACGTGTCGGCGCCGGACCCGTCGGGTCGTGGCCAGTCGCGGGCAATGTTGAACGCGCTGCGGAACTCGGGCGTGGCCCCGGACGAGATCGACTGGATCGTCGCCCACGGCACGTCCACCTCGCTCAACGACTCGACCGAGACCAAGGCGATCAAATCGGCGTACGGGTCGGCCGCGGCGACGCGCCAGATCTCGTCGCCCAAGTCGATGATCGGTCACCTCGTGGGCGCGGCGGGCATCGCGTCGGCGCTCGCGGCCTTTGGCGGGATCCGCGACGGGGTCATCGCCCCGACCGCGAACCTGCACACGCCCGACCCGGAGTGCGACCTGGACTACGTGCCGCTCGTGGCGCGCCACCAGAAGGTGGACACCGTGGCGGTCAACGGGTTCGGCTTCGGTGGCCAGAACGCGGTCACGATCTTCCGCCGCTTCGAGGCGTAGCGGGTTCACTCGCGCAGGCGGCGCCCCTCGTAGGCCTCGAGCCGCGCGACCGTCTCGTCGGGGATCGCCTGCGGACGCGCGTTGTCGTAGTCGTACATCACCAGCACGTCGTCCGCCGTGGCGACGAGGCGCGCAGGCCCGCGGTCGGACGCCGACGCCGTGATGCGGTGCTGCAGCGTGAACGAACTGCGTCCCACGTGCCCCGCACGTGTTTCGACCGTGAGCACTTCGCCGAACACCGCGGGCGTCCGGAACGCAACGCGCACCTCGGCGAGGATCAGCGACTCCACGGCCCCGTGGGTGGCGAGCGCGAATGGCTCGCCGGTGGCCGCCTGCCAGTACGCGATCCGCGCGGACTCAACATAGGTGAGGAACCGCGAGTTGTTCGCGTGGCCCATCGCGTCCGTGTCGCCGAACCGGACGTCCACCACGTAGCGACGCGAGAAGGTGCCGGGCAGGTCGCGCGGGTCGTGCGGGACCTCGATCCGGGCGTGGCGATCAGCGGGGGCGGCGAGGGCCGGAGCGGCGAGGGCCGGGTCGGCGCCGGGGGGGCCGTGAGCGGGGTCGGGGGCGGGCGGCTGCGGATCCATCGCCGGAGTGTACGCGGGCGATCGGACGTAGGATCGGCCGATGGCATCCGACCCCCGCTCGTTCGTCCTGCGCCACACGCGCCTTCGCCCCGTGCCGGGCTCGGAGCACCTTCGGATGCACATGGCAGACGAGGTACTGCCGCTCTGGCACGCGACGCAGATCGAGACGCACGACCCGGATGCCCCGCCGCCGTACTGGGCGTTCGCGTGGGCCGGGGGTCTGGCAGTGGCGCGGTACCTGATCGAACACCCCGAGCGCGTGGCCGGCAAGCGCGTGTTCGACGTGGCGAGCGGATCGGGGCTGTGCGGGCTGGCGGCGCTCAACGCCGGCGCCCTGCACGTGGCCGCCGCCGACATCGACCCGTTCGCCTGGGCCGCGATCACGCTCAACGCCAAGGCGCTGGGCCGCAAGATCACGGTGGTCAAGCGCGACGTGCTTGACGAGGACCCGCCCGATGCCGACGTCGTCCTCGCAGGCGACACCTGGTACGAGACCGGGTTCGCCGACCAGATCTGGCCGTGGCTCAAGCGGTGCCGCGCGGCGGGGCTCGATGTGCTCGTGGGCGACCCCGGGCGTGCCTACCTGCCGACCGAGGGGCTCGTTGAGCTGGCCACGTACGAGGTCCGCACGACCACCGAGATCGAGGACCGGGCACAGCAATCAGCCCGCGTGTACGAGCTCGTGCCGCCCGCCTGACGAGCACCCGCCGGAAATGCGCTGGCCGGATCCACCGCAGGCAGACCCGGCCAGCACGCCTCCTCCTCGTTCGGACCAGCCCCCCGCCGGCGCCGAACCCCACCGAGACGCCAATAGGGCGCTGCGGGTTCCCGACCCGGTCCGTGCATCCATCCCGAGGCATTGCCCGTTGAGCGGGCAGTCGGCGCATGTGCCCGTCGGGCGGGCAGGGCGATGCACCGGACGCCAGACGAGGCGTTACGGCGTGACGACGAGCGTGCCCATCACCGCGTCGTGGCCATCGGGCGCGCCGAGCATCGTCGGGTACGTGCCCGGCTGGGAGATCGACACCCGAAGGCGGGACGTCTGGCCGGGGCGCGCGAGCAGCTCGACGTTCGCGAGGCCCTGCGCCATCCACGACTGGACCGCGCCACCCGTGTTCGTCATCTCGAGAACGGTGAGCTGTCCTGCCTTGAGCGTGACGGCTGTGCCCATCTCCGCCCCGGGTGCTGCCACCTGGACCGTCGGCAGGGTCGAGTTGATCGCCCGGTCTGCCGCGAGCACCCCGCCCGCGAGCGCGAGCCCGAGGACACCGATCACCAGCAGGTACGCCCCGTCCCGCACCAGACCGAGCGTGCCGGTCCGCATGCGCGTCAGATGCCCCGGCCGGACGTCCACGCCCCGCAGCCGGAGCGAGTTCGTCACCACGCTCACCGAGGAGAGCGCCATCGCGCCCGCGGCGAGCGCCGGGTTGAGCGTCACGCCGAACGCGGGATAGAGCGCGCCCATCGCGATCGGGATGAGCAGCACGTTGTAGGCGAACGCCCAGAAGAGGTTCTGACGGATGATCCGCAGCGTCCACTTCGAGAGCACGATGGCCGAGCCGACCAGCCGCGGGTCGCCGCCGACGAGCGTCACGTCGGACGCCTCGATCGCCACGTCCGCGCCCGTCCCGATGGCAACGCCCAGGTCCGCCCGAGCGAGCGCCGGCGCGTCGTTGATGCCGTCGCCGACCATCGCGACCTTGTGGCCCTGCGCCTGGAGCCGCTCGATGACCGCGTCCTTCTCGCCCGGGAGCACCTCGGCGATCACGCGGTCGGCGGGGATGCCCACCGCGCGCGCCACGGCCTCTGCGGTCACGCGCGCGTCACCGGTGAGGAGCCACACGTCGAGCCCGGACGCACGCAGGTCGCGCACGGCCTCGGCCGACTCGGCCTTGACCGGATCAGCGATGGCCACGAGCCCCGCCGCCACGCCATCGACCGCGACGAACACGACCGTCGCGCCGTTCGCCTGCTGGTCGGATGCGGCCTGGGCGAGCACGCCAAGCTCCACGCCGCGCTCCGCGAGCAGTCGCGGGCTCCCGACGAGAACGTGCACACCATCGAGCATGCCGGTCACGCCACGGCCGACGATGGCCTCGAACTCAGCGGCTTTCGTGAACCCCAGCTCGGTCTCGCGCGCCTTGCGCACGATCGCCTCGCCAAGGGGGTGCTCCGAGCCCTGCTCGAGCGACGCCGCGAGGTCGAGCACGCGCGCCTCGTCGAAGCCCGCCGCAGGGACGATCGCGGTGACCGCGGGCTTGCCCAGCGTGAGCGTGCCGGTCTTGTCCATGACGACGGTGTCGATGCGGCCCGCTGCCTCGAGCGCCTCGCCGCCGCGGACGAGGATGCCCGCCTCCGCGCCCTTGCCGGTGCCGACCATGATCGCCGTCGGCGTGGCGAGGCCCATGGCGCAGGGGCACGCGATGATCACGACGCCGATGAACGCCGTGAGCGCGAGCGTGAACCGCGGCTCGGCACCGAAGACGAACCAGATGAGGAACGTCGCCGCGGCGATCCCCAGGACCGCCGGCACGAAGATCCCGCTGATCTGGTCGGCCATCCGCTGGATCGGGGCCTTGGAGCCCTGCGCCCGCTGCACGAGGTCAACGATGCGGGCGAGCGCCGTGTCGCGGCCGACCCGCGTGGCGCGCATCACGAACGAGCCGGTCGTGTTGAGCGTGGCGCCAATGACCTCGTCGCCGGGGCCCTTCGTCGCCGGAATCGGCTCGCCGGTGAGCATCGACTCGTCCACCGCGGACATTCCCTCGCTCACGATGCCGTCCACAGGCACCTTGTCGCCGGGCCGGACACGCAGCAGGTCGCCGGGGATCACGACCGCGAGGTCCACGTCCTCCTCGACGCCGTTGCGGATCCGTCTGGCGGTGGTGGCCTGCAGGCCGACGAGGCGGCGGATCGCGCCCGTCGTGCGGCCCTTCGCGCGGCCCTCGAGGTACTTCCCGAGCAGGATGAGGCCCAGGATGATCGTCGCGGAGTCGAAGTAGGTCTCCGGCATGATCCCCGCGCGCATGACCACGTCCGGCCACAGCGCGACGAACGCCGAGTACGCCCAGGCGGCCGCGGTGCCCACCGCGACGAGCGTGTCCATCGTGGCCCCGCCGTGGCGTCCGGCACGCCACGCGGCGCGGTAGAAGCGGCCGCCCGCCCACGCCACGATGAACGTGGCCGGCAGGAGGATCGCCTTGTTGATGTCCGCCATCGAGACGACGGTCTGCGGCCAGAACATCAGGACCATGAAGATGACCGAGGTCGCGATCGCGACGATCGACATGCGCAGCGTCTGGCGCAGCGCCGTCTCGCGCTCGAGGTCCTCCTCGGTCAGCTCGGCGTCAAAGGTCGCCGTCGCCGCTTGCGCCGAAGCGGGCGCCTCGGGCTTGACCTCGTACCCAGCGGCCTCGACGGCCTTGACCAGCTCGTCGCGGCCCGCGATGCCGGGATCGACGAGGACCGTGGCCTTCTCCGTGGCGAGGTTGACCGCCGCGAGCTCGACGCCCGGCGTCTTCTTGAGGAACCGCTCGATGCGGTTCACGCAGGACGCGCAGGTCATCCCCTCGATGGGCAGGATGATCTCGATGGGCGGCAGATTGGGGGCGGGCGGGGATGTCGTCATACTGGCGGGGAGTATACCTTCAGCCGTCGAACCGAACCCTCAAGCGAGGCTCAAGACCAGGCTGAGGATCGCTCAGGACGAGGGCTTGACGGACTGCTCTGCGATCGCGCAGCCGCCCGACGGGAAGCTCAACGCCACGGTGGTGGTCATGTCCGATTGGACGTTGGCGACCCCATCACACGGCACGCCATCAACGCGGACGCGCACCGAGCCCGGCAAGTCGAACGTGCTTGCGATGACCGTCTGACCGCCGACGATGGTGGTCGGGATCCCGAACACCGTGCCGTCGGTCCCCTCGAACTGGATGACGAACTGGCGCGACGCGGTGGGCGGGTCGCCGACGACCACGACCTGACCCGGGCCGGGCTGCGCCTCGGCGCCGCTCGGGAAGGTGGGCGTCGGCAGGGAGGCCGCCCCCTCGTTGGTGACCTGGATGCGCACAGTCGCCTGCAGCATGTAACCGCGGCCATTGCACATCTCGCCGTCACTGAAGTTCGCGAGCGCGGTCACGTCCCAGACGCCGGCTGGCAGAACGCGCTGGGTGAAGAGGAGCTGCTTCCACGCATCGTTGGGGTCGTCGGGCTGGTGGCCGCCCGTCATCGTGAGCACGGTAGACATCGGCGCGGCCGGCGCGGCCGCCTGGATCGGCCCGCAGTCGGCCGGCCACGCGCCCTCCACCTTGCGCGTGCCGCCGGCCTCCGCGTAATTGAACGCGAACGGACCCGCGCCCGAGCCATAGATCCAGATCGATTCCGCGCTCGTGTTCGTCAGGGTCGCCTTGCCGGTGATCGACTCGTCCGCCCGCCAGACGAGCTTGTCGAGGTCGAGGTCGAGCTGGAAGTCGCCATCGGCCTCGGTGGCGTGCGTCGAGGCGTCGGGTGCCAGCATGACCGCGGGCGACGCGGTTCGTTCGGATGTGGCGGTTGCCGACGGCGAGACGAAGGGGAAGGCGCTCGCCGAGGCCGAACCTGATGGCGACGCGGCCGCGCCATTCGCGCCGCAACCCGAGATGGCGAGCGCTGCACCGACCGTGAGCGTGAGGATGCGCGTCACCATTCGGCCCGCCACGCTCATGCCAGCACCGTGACCCGCGCGGTCGCGCTCATCAACACCCCGCGGCCGCCGCACTCGCCCTCGGTGAAGCCGGCGTGCACGATGACGTCCCAAGTCCCGGCTGGGAGTCGGGCGCCGTCGTGATCGTTCACCGACCCGATCCACGCGTCGGCGCCATCGTTCGAGGCGGCACCGTTGGCGTACACCCGGGTGGTCACCGGTGCACCCGCCGCGAGGTCGTGGCCGCTGCAACTGGCCGTCATGACGTTCCCGAGGTCGCGGGGGCCGCCCACTTCCTTGAACTCGAACCAGACGAGGCCCATGCCCGAGCTGTAGACCATGGTCTGGGTGCTGCCGGTGTTCGTCAGCACGCTCGTGCCAGTGATCAGGTCGCCCGCGCGCCACGTCGCCTTGTCGACCGTCAGGTCGAGTCGGTAGATGCCGGTCGTTGTGGAGGCAGCGACCGGCGGCGTCGATGGCACCGGCGCGCCGCATGCTCCCAGAGGCATCGTGGAAGCAACCACGGCGAATGCACAGAGCCGTCGTCGGACGCTCATGGGCCGACCACCACGCGCAACGTCGCGCGCAGATCGCGGGGCGTCGCGGAGCACGCGGTGCCCTCAGTGAACTGCGCCTCGGCAGTCACGTCCCAGTTGCCCGCCGGGAGCCGGACGCCGTCCGCGTTGAGGAACGGCACGATCCACGCATCATCGGGGTTGTTTGGGTCGTAGCCCCCGGACTTCCCGAGCGGCACATTCAGGGCCGTGGCGGGGTCGATGGTCGTGGGCGCGCACACGAGATCCGATGCTGGCCCGAATGCACGCTTTCCGCCGACCTCCGCGTAGCCGAAGACGATGATGTCAGGCGCGCCGGAGACTGTGACCGAAGTGCCGGCCTGCACCGACAGGCTCGCACTCGACCCGACGATCGGCTCGCCCGCCTTCCAGTCGAGATGCGGCATGCCCAGCTCGAGCGTGAACGCGCCGGTCTGGTCGGTGGCTCCCGCGCACTCGCCCGAGCACCACGCCCGGTCCGGCATGCGATAGCCGATGAGCTGAGTGGTGAGTCTCGGGATGGTCGGGAAGATGTTGACACCGGCGTGCTCGCTCGTGTCGGCAAAGGCGATCTCGGCAGAGGCCGAGGCGGTGAGCAGCGCGCCGTCCGTGGCTCCAGGTTTCGGGATGGTGGGCGCCGGACAGTTCGCCATCGGATCGAACAGGAGCTCGGGAACCTGGCACTGCACGCCCGACGATAGCCAGACGTGGACCGGGCGGTGGCCCGAGCTCGACACGACGGCGAGCGCGGCGTCGCGCATAGGACCGCAGTCGGCCTCGGAGAGCCCGGCCCCGCAGCTGACCTGGAGGCTCGGCGCCGGCGTGGGGACCGTGGACGCGGCGACGGGTGTGGACGGAACCGGGGACCCGGCTGGCGCGCTCGCTCCGCAGGCCGCCACCAGGACGGCGGCGAGACCGAAGGCGAGGCGGCGGAGCATGTGCGGCCCCCGAAGTGTCGGCGGCAGGTGTCGCCGGGTCCCGGACGGAGAACGGGCTGGTCCGGTTCCGCAGCCTACGCTCGCGGCAGGCCGTCGATGACGAGATCCGCGCGCGCCTCGCTCGGGGCGATCCGGGCGGTGTTCGCCTCGTCGCTGCGCAGGACCCACTCGCGGGCGGCGTCGGGCGGCTTGCCGTGCGCGACGTGGCGGGCGATGAGGCGCGGAACGCGCGACGCGTCGGCGCGCAGGTACCAGGCGTCATCGAGGAGCGCTCGGACGTCGGCCCACGGCCCCTCGTCGAGCAGCAGGTAGTTGCCCTCGGCCACGATCAGCGGGACGCCGGCTGGGACGTCGATGGCATCGGGCACAACGGCGTCGGCGTCGCGGTCGAACGCCGGGACGAGGACGGGCTCGCCAAACGACGCCCGCACGCGCGCGAGCATCGCTGCGTACCCCGCCGCGTCGAACGTCTCGGGAGCGCCTTTGCGGTCGCGCAGGCCGATGCGGACGAGCTCCGCGTTCGAGCGGTGAAACCCGTCCATCGGAACGAGCGCGGCCGTCTCGGGCCCGAGCCCCTCGCAGATCGCCTCCGCGAGCGTGGACTTGCCAGCACCCGGCGGCCCGGCAATCCCGAGCAAGCGCCGCTGGCCAGGCACGACGAGCGCCCAAGCGCGGTCGATCAACTCGGCCAGCGCGGGCTCGTGGACGACGTCAGGCGCGGTCACGCCCCGCCCGGCTCCCCCACCTGCCAGCCGAGCCAGACATCGGGGTCGATCCGTGGTCGTGCGACCCACGCCTCGCCACCGCGCACCGCGATCTCGGGCGGCATCGGGTGTGAGAGGAAGAGCGGCATCGACTCGGTCGCCCCGTACGCGCCCACGTCCAGCACGGCAACCAAATCGCCCGGGTCGGGGACCGCCATGACGGCCGACTGCACGAAGACGTCGAGCCCCGAGCAGAGCGGTCCAGCGATCGTCACGGGAAAGCGGTTGGGACCGGCGTTGGACCCGGCGCCCGCGCCCGTCAGCACGCGCACGCGGTGCTCCTGGCCGACGAGCGCCGGGCGCAGGACATGGTGGATCCCGCCGTCCACGATGACGATGTGATGCCCGCCGACGAGCTTGCGCTCGAGCACACGGGTCAGGTACGCGCCGGACGCGCCGACCAGGAACCGACCCGGCTCGAGCAGCAGGCGCGTCTCGCGCGTCGTCGCGTCGTCGTCCATGCGCCCGGAGAGCGCCGCCAGCCGCTGGCCCAGCGCGGTCACATCCAGCTCGGCCTCGTGCGCCTCGTACGGGATGCCGAGGCCGCCGCCCGCGTCGACGAGCCGCAGCGCGAAGCCCGCCTCGGCCGCGAGCCCGCGCGCGGTGGCCACGACGGCCTCGACGTGGGTCGCGAGCGCCATCGCATCGGTCACGTTGGACGCGCCGAACGCGTGGACGCCCATCGGCTCGAGCCAGGGCGATGCGACGGCCTCAGCCGCGGCGATCCGCAGGTCGGCCGTGTCCATGCCGAACTTGCCCGCGCCATCGTCGCCCACGAGACGGATCCGCTCGAGGCGCGCCGCCTCGGTGACCGCCGCCCGCAGGAGGATCGGCTGGCGGCGGCCGAGCGACTCGGCGATGCGCGCGAGACGCCGCAACTCCCCCACCGACTCCACGGTGACGACGCGCAGCCCCGCCTCGACCGCGGCGTGGAGCTCCTCGTCGCGCTTGCCGGGGCCGGTCATGACGACGTGCGCCGGATCGAAGCCCGCGCGGATCACGTGCCGCAGCTCCCCGCCGGACGCAACGTCCGCGCCGAGGCCTATCGCCGCCAGATGCCGCAACACCGCGAGGTTCGGGTTCGCCTTGACGGCATAGGCGAGGTCGAAACGCGCGGGCAGCACGGAACGGAGCGCCTCGACCTGCCGACCGACGACGTCGAGGTCGTACACGTACGCAGGCGTGCCGAAGCGCTCCGCGAGCTCGGCCGGCGCGATGCCCGCCAGACGCCCGTTGCGGTACACCTCATTGCGGACCGGCGGGCGGCCGCGACGGGCGGGCGGCGGCCCAGGCTCGCGGACGAGGCTCATCGAAGGGCGTCCTCGAGCGCGATCCGGGCGTCGGTCCCGGCATCTCGGTCCTTGATCAGGAGCGCGACCGTCATGGCCAATCCGTGCTGCGCTGCAAACTCACCGCTCGCGGGCCGCGTGCCCGGCACCACCACGGCACCCGGCGGCACGGCCAGCGGCGCGTCCGGGGTTCCCGTGAGGACCCGTCCGCGGACCAGATCGTAGAGCCGCGAGGTGCCGGTCAGCACGACGCCCGCGCCGAGCACGGCTCCTGCGCCGATGAGCACGCCCTCGAGGAGCGAGCAGCCGGCGCCGATGAACGCGCCGTCCTCAACGATGACCGGCCGAGCGCCGGCGGGCTCGAGCACGCCGCCGATCGTGACGCCCGCGGATAGATGCACCCGCGCCCCGATCTGCGCGCAGGAGCCCACGAGCACGTGCGAGTCCACCATCGTGTCCTCGCCCACCCAGGCGCCCACGTTCACGAACGACGGCGGCATGACGACCACGCCCGGCCCGAGGTAGACCCCGGCCCGCACGGACGTCCCGCCCGGCACCACGCGCCACGCGCGGCCCGATTCGGCGGCGGCAGTCGCCTCCGGCCCGTCGAGCAGCGCCTTCACCGGCAGCCCCACACGGTCCTGAAACTGCAGCGCCCCGCCGAGGTCCCAGGCCGCAAGGGTCCGGTCGCGGAAGCAGGCGAGAATCGCGGCCTTCACCTCGGGGTCGGCACGCCAGCCGCCCGGCGCGCTCGGGTCGGGCACGGCCGCCCGCCGACGCCCAGCATCGAGCTCGGCCAGGATCGAGGCCGGATCGGCCGGCACGCTCATCGACAGCGCGCCAGCCGTCCCGGTCGTCGGGGAGGTCGGGTTCGTGGCCGGTGTCACGCGGCAGCCTCGTCGGCCACCGCGTCGGCGTTCGCGTCCTCCATCGTCGTCGGCATCCGGCCGCCGCCGTCCACGAGGCCCATCGTCCGCAGCAGGGTCGTCAGCCGCTCGCGCGGCGCAGCGTCCATCGGCAGGAGTGGCTGGCGGGTGGCGTCCGACTCGAGCAGGCCCATCGCCAGCATGGCGGCTTTCGCCGGGACCGGGTTCGGGGCTCCCTGGAAGTTGGCGCGCATCAGCGGGAGCCAGCGGTCGTGGATCCGACGCGCCTCGGCCCAGTCGCCGGCATGCCACGCGTGGACGAGTGCGCTCATGTCGCCCGGGATCTGGTTGGACGCCACGGAGATGACACCGTCGCCGCCCATCGCGAGGATCGCGAGCGTCGCCGCGTCGTCGCCGGAGAGCACGGCCACGTCACGCGGGCGGTCGCGGCAGATCACCGCGAGCTGCTCGATGTTGCCGCTGGCCTCTTTGACCGCGACCACGCGCGGGTGCTCGGCAAGCCGCAGGAACGTGTCCGCCTCGACGTTGGCGCCGGTCCGGCCGGGGACGTTGTACACCACGATCGGCAGGCCGCCCTCGTCCGCGATCGCGCGGAAGTGCGCCTCGAGCATCCGCTGGTCGGGGCGGTTGTAGTACGGGGTCACGATGAGCGCGGCGTCGGCGCCGAGGGCCGCGGCTCGGCGGGTCGCCTCGATAGACGATCGCGTGTCGTTGGAGCCCGTGCCGGCGATGACCGGGATCCGGGTACGCGACGGGCGCTCGCTGACGACCTCGACCGCGATCGCGATGCAGCGGTCGCGCTCGGCGGCGGTGAGGGTGGGCGACTCGCCGGTGGTGCCGACCGGGACGAGCCCGTCGATGCCAGCCATGACCTGCCAGGCGACGAGCCTGCGGTAGGCGGCCTCGTCGAACGTGCCGTCAGCGGTGAACGGGGTCACGAGCGCGGTGAACGCGCCGCGGAGGCGGGGGGTCGTGTGGTGGGCGGAGCGGGTGATGCGGGCCATGTCGTTCTCCTTGGGGGTGTCGAGTGATCTGTTGGGGTCAGGCCGGGACGGCCACGGGCGCGCCGAGGAGGTCGTCCACGACAGCGTCGAAGGGGTGCATGCCGGGGGTGCGGTTGGCCCTCGTAAGCCAGCGGGCGGCCGCGAGGGCGCCGTCGGCGTAGGCCGAGCGGTCGCGGGCGACGATCCGAAGCTCGATCGACTCGCCCGCGCCGTCGAAGGTCACGAGATGGGAACCGGGGTTGGCGCCGGCGCGGATGCCGGCGACCTCGAGCACGGGCCGGGCGTCGGTGGGATCGCCCGCCTCGTCGGGGCCGGCCCAGCGCGGATCGGCCGCCACGATCCGGCGGGCGATGGCGCGCGCGGTGCCCGACGGGCGGTCCGCCTTGCCGCGGCGGTGCCACTCGACGATGGAGGGCTCGAAGGCGCCGGCCCGGGCGTACCAGGCGGCGGCGCACTCGGCGAGGCGGAGGAACAGCGCCGCACCGAGCGAGAGGTTCGTGGCGACCACCGCGGTGGCGTCGTGCTCGGCGAGCATCGCGCGGACGCGGGGCTGGTCACCCTCCCAGCCGGTCGCGGCGAGGATGAACGCCCGGTTGCCGCCGGCGAGCGCGTGCGCCACGTTTCCTGCGACCGCGGATCCCAGCGACGCGTCGAGCACCACGTCCGCGGCCGGGGCGGCGGGACGGGCGCCGTCAGCCGAGGGGCGGCCGAGCGTGGTCACGGTCCAGCCCGCGGCGGTCGCCGCCGTGGCGATGGCCCCGCCGAGCCGTCCCGGTCCGTAGAGGAGGAGGTGCATGATCTCGGATGTCCTTTCCGCAAAGGTCGCCTGCGGTGCCGGAGGTCCGAAGAATCACAAAGGCCGCGTCCACCACTCGGTGTTCGCGGCCCCTTCGTCGCCTCCGGTCCCGGAGGCTCTAGGTTTCGTCGCTCGCGCGCCTAGAAGAGCCCCAGGGCCCGAGTCTCCCGACTGGGCCGCCAAGGCTTCCGCTTAGCGTCGAAAGCGAAGGTGGTGTGCGTCATTGCTCGCGCATCATGCCAGCACTCATTTGGGGATGCAACACTTCCAGTCGTGAATAAGTTCTATGCATACTGCGTAGCCGCCGAGGTGCCGTCCGAGTTCGGCGTGGTCCGGCTGGCCGCGACGCCTCGTGGCGTCGTGGCGCTCGAGCTGCTGTCAACGACCGAGGGGTTCGAAGCCGGGCTGGCACGGCGGGGGCTGGTGGCCTCTGCGGCCGATGCGGGCCTGGGGGCCGAGGCGCTGGCGCGCGATTCCGCGACGGCGGTCGAGGCGATGCTCGCCGGCGAGGACGTGGCGCTCGACTCGATCCCGGTGGACCTCGGCGACCGCCCCGCCTGGGACCAGCTGATCCTGGGCGTGGTCCGGACGATCCCCCGCGGCACCACGCTGAGCTACGGCGAGGTCGCGAGGCGCGCTGGCCGACCCGGCGCGGCGCAGGCCACCGGCGGCGCGGTGGGTCGCAACCCCGTCGGGCTGATCATCCCATGCCATCGCGTGATCGCGGCAAGCGGCGCGCTCGGCGGCTACGGCGCGGCGGCCTGGGGCGGCATCGAGGCCGCTCTCGAGCTCAAGGCGTCCCTGCTCGCGCTCGAGGGCATGCCCGTCGCGCGCTGACGCTGGCGCGACCCGCGTCTGGCTCCTGGTGCTGAGCCAGGATTGGCCGACGAAGCCCGAAGAAGACGGCCACCGAGGCGCATGCCGAGACGCCGATTCCGGGGAAGTGCGTCTGAAGAGCCGCGTTCGTGTCGCGAGCGTGCGGCTGGTGTCGCGCATCCGACACACCGTGCGTCACGTGCCCCCTTGTGCATCCCCGCCTCGACCGCCAGAGTGCGCAGCACGGAGACGGCCACACCGATGACGAAGGGACAGAGACCATGAGCGACAACCTGGGACAGCCCGAGGGCGCGATCAAGCGCAACTTCGTGGACGAGGACGACGTCGAGGGACACTCGGCCCGTCGCGGCGCCGAGGGCGAAGGCAGCGCCCGTCGCGGCGCCGACCTCGGCGAGGGCCAGCACAAGCGCGACGCCTTCCCCGACGACGGCTCCGACGATGTCGAGGGCCACTCCATCCGGCGGGACGGCGACGGCGCCATCCGACGCGACGACGAGGGCTTCACGCGCGAAATCGGGCCCGGCGAGGGCCACACGAGCCGACAGTAGTCCCTCCTTCGCCCCGACGGCCGGCCCCCTGCGGGTCGGCCGTCGTCGATTCCGGGGCCCGTCATCGCTCGCCGCCTGAGACAATCGCCCCGTGATCGACGTCCCCGGACCCAACGGCCCCGCACCCTCCTCGACCGCGGTCTTCCGCAAGCCCGACTTCGCCCTGCTCTGGCTCGCCCAGCTCGTCTCCACCGCGGGCTCGTCACTGACGGACCTCGCGGCGGGCATTCTCGTCTACCAGCAGACGGGCTCCGCATTCCTGGTCGGGGCAACGCTGATGGCCGCCGCCATCCCCACGGTCGTCGTGGGGATGATCGCCGGCGTCTTCGTGGACCGCTGGGACAAGCGCCGGGTCATGCTCGTGACGAGCCTCCTCCAGGGGGTCACGGTCGCGTTGATCCCGCTGCTCGTCGGGGTGCATATCGCGTTCCTGTTCGTGGCGCTGCTCGTGAACGCGTCGATGCGCCAGTTCTTCGACCCCGCGTACGAGAGCCTCATCCCCGAGATCGCCACCGATGACGAGCTCGCGGCCGCCAACGCGTACCTCTCGATCGCCTCGTTCGGCTCGACCGCCATCGGTTTCGCGGGAGCCGGGCTGCTCGCGTCCGCGTTCTCGGTGAGCTGGGCGTTCTGGATCGACGCTGCGACCTTCGTATTTGCGGCCGGCTGCGTCGTGCTCCTGCGAGTCCGCATCCCGGCGGCCGGGGCCGAGGAGCCCGCGACGGTCGGCCTGGTCGTGGCAAACCTCCGCGTGGGCGCCTCGACCATCTGGAACACGCCCACGCTGCGCTCGCTGTTCATCGTCATCGCGCCTGCGTTCTTCTCGTTCGGCCTCTGGAACGTCCTGCTGCTGCCGATGGCGATCCGCGAGCTCGGCGCGACCGAGTTCCAGTACGGCATCCAGGAGGGCGTGACCTCGATCGGGTTCGTGGTCGGGAGCTTGGTCATGGCGCGCTGGAGCGACCGCCTGCCGACGGGGCTGTGGATCTTCGTCGGGGCGCTCGGGATGGGGATCTCCGGGCTCGCGTATGCGGGGTCGCCGGTGATCTGGGTCGCGATCTTCTTCGCGATCCTCTCGGGCGGCTTCAACTCGCCGATGTCCGTGGCACGGCAGACGCTGCTCCAACGCCACACCCCGCGTGAGCTGCGGGGGCGCGTGTTCTCCGCGATGTTCGCGGCGCGCGACGTCGTGTTCCTCATCGGCATGGCGTGCGCGGGGCTCGCCGACGTCATCAACGTGCGGGTGCTGCTGGCGTTCTCCGCCGTGCTGCTGCTGGTCGTGGCGTTCGGGTCGCTGGTGGCGCCGGGAATCGGGCGGCCAGCGCGCGAGTGGCGACGGGGGCTGGCTGCGCTTCGGGCGGCCGAGCGGGCGGAGGCCGAGGCTCGAGCTGGCGGTGAGCCCGGCGAAGCGGGCGAGGGCGTCGGGGCGGGCGGGGCGGCTGGCGTCCCGGGCATCGCGATCCGGGCGGCAACAGCTGCCGACTTCGACCGGCTGGCGGCGCGGATGCCCACGTTCCAGCGGCTCTCGGCCGACCAGCGTCGCGCGTTCACGGCGCAGGCGATGGTCCGTGAGGTCAAGGCCGACACCAAGCTCGTGGCGCGTGGCGAGACCGCGACCAGCGCGGCGTTCATCATCGAGGGGTCGGCGGCCGCGGGGATCGCCGAGCCCGACGGCTACCGGATGCTCTCGGTCATGGGCCCGGGCGACGTATTCGGCGAGATCGCGGCGCTCACCGGCAGCGCGCGGACGGCGGACGTCGTCGCGGTCGAGACCACCACGCTGTTCGAGGTGCCGGGCGAGGCGCTACGCGCCGTGATGGTGGTGCCCGAGGTGAGCCGGCTGCTGCTGACGACGCTGCGCGAGCGGCTCCTGCGGACGGACGCCACGGATCTGCCGCGGATCTCGAGTCTGGACCAGGCGTCGCTGCGCGAGCTTCGGACGGCCGTCCCGGTCGAGGTTGACGCGGCGTAGGGCTGCGGGCGCGGTCCGCGGCACCGGCCCCCATGCGGCCACGCCGCCAGCGGCCCAACCGTGCGCCGGACGCACACCCGATGCGTCCGGCGTTCCGATTGTGCGGTGTGGGGGCGCGAAATGGCCGGATGGCGCCCAGCTGATGCAGCCGGAGAGCCGATCGTGCGGCGAGCGCACCGTTGGATC
>Ga0315271_10000073_pt1 | contig 44184 bp, 51 predicted proteins | sample C3_top_MG_FD_204664 | JGI IMG/M metagenome (GOLD analysis project Ga0315271, IMG submission 204664) | Sediment microbial communities from Yellowstone Lake, YNP, Wyoming, USA - C3_top | ecosystem: Environmental > Aquatic > Freshwater > Lake > Sediment | place: USA: Wyoming | collected 2017-08-01
CGGGACATTGGTCTCCCGTTGTGGACACGCTGACCCTCGCGGGATTCGCCGGTGGCTTTGTGCTCGTCGCACTTCGTTTGCATGAACGAACCCGCAGGCAGGCCCGGTAGACTTCGAGACCAAATTGCTCACGACGCACCGCTTAGCAAGTCCGCGGCGAATGACCGGTTCCGGGAAATCTAGGAGGCGAGGCTGACCGTCGGCTGATGGCCGGCTAGAGACTGTCGCCCTTCAGGTCTCGCGGCCCTAAAGCCGCCGTTCGCCAATTACGGGACCCGACCCATCTGAGTCGTCCGCCTTTCTCCGAACCGGTCGCAGGCCGGCGAGAAAGACGTTGAATGCGCACGCTCGCGAATGTCGTCGGCGTCCCGTGCGGCAGTCCAAGGAATGTCCACGCTGCAATTCTCCCAAATCTGAGATCACCGGCGGGCAGACGGCGACGCTTCCTTCGGCGCCTTCGGCGGCAGGGTATCGACGTTCCTCAGGCAAGCGTCGATCCAATGTCTCAAGTCTGACTCTTCTACCAATCCCGCGGCGTCGACGTACACGTAACCCTTCATGGGCTCGCCCGTGAAGTCCATTTCCCGCACATGGCGCCGGGCGAGCGCACCCGCATACTCGATCGGACCGACGCGCGCCATGAGTGTGTTGCCGAGCACCCCGACAAACATGTGGCCGCGCGACATGAATGCCAGACCACCGAACATCCTCCGCTCGGTGATCCCGCGTTGTGCCTGCACGAGTTCCCGGATTCGCTGTGCCAGACCTTCGTCGAACGCCATGGTGCCTCCTCCACGCAGTTGGGAGGTCTTGAACGGAAGAGCTATTGTCTCCGACTTGGAGAATCAAATTTCATCGGGGCTCCGCGTAATCCCGGTGTCGGTTTGCCTTTGCCCGAGAGAAACTCGCTTCAGCGACCTGGCAGAGCCACCTCAACCACTCTGCCTCCATATCCAAATTTCTGATCGCGGGCCTGTATGACGATCACTCGGACCTCAGGCGGGATTGTCACGCCGTACAGGTCGCGCGTGAATGGCTGCTCATCGGCGTGGTCGTGCAGCAGCACGCGCTCGCCGAAGATGCGTCCATCCTTGCCGACGGCGCGAAACGCATCGGCATGGCGTTGCGGCGTGTCGTACGGCGACGAGATCGTCACGTCGAAATCGAACGAACTTGCACCGCCGGGTCGCACCTTGACCGCGAGCACGTCTGGGTAGCGCTTGTCCTGCGACCACGCGGGGCTCGCTATGGTCGCCACAGCGACCACGGCCATTGCCAACCCCAGGATGCGAATTCGCGGCATGGTCTGGCGCACCGGTCGATGCATGCGGGATGGATGGAAAACGTTAGCGGGCCGGTAAGCCGGCCCCAACTAGCGCCGGCAACTCCGCCAGGGATGCGATCTGGCGGTCGGGCGCACCCGGCAAACGCTCGACCCGCTGACCGTAGCGGTTGCACCAGACCACCTGCATTCCGAAGGCCGATGCAGCGTACGCGTCCCAGGCATTCGATGACTGGAATGAAATGGAGTGTGCCGAGATACCCAGCACGTCGACGGCGAGCTGATAGACCTTTGGATGCGGCTTGTAGACGCCCACGGCCTCCACCGACAGGACCTGATCGAACAGTCCGTCAAGGCCGGCTCCCTTGACCGCAGCGGCGAGCATTCGTGGGGAGCCATTCGAAAGTATGGCCGTTTGCAAGCCGGCCTTCCGAAGAGCGCGCAGGACCTCGGGTACCTCCGGAAAGGCGTCCAGGGTCAGATAGAGTTCCATCAAGCGTTCGCGCAATCCGGGACGATGGATGCCCAGAGTCTCGAGCGCGAAGTCCAAGGCGTCTCCCGTGACCTCCCAGAAGTCGGCGTGGCGTCCCTGCGCCGCGCGCAGCCAGGTGTACTGAAGCTGCTTGTCGCGCCAGAGCGCAGTCAGTTGCGTGGTTTGATCGCCCAGATCGCCGTGGCACCGTCGCGTCGCTGCCGCGAAATCGAATAGGGTGCCGTAGGCGTCGAACACACACGCCTTGATGCCGATTAAAGGTTCGCTCATCGTCGCGAGAGTTCAGGAGTGGGCGTGGGCGCGCAGCCCGAGCACGTACCCGATGCCGACGATCATCGCCGCGACGCCCAAGTTCCAAATGAGTACCATCATTGTCGCGTCGAGATCGTGAAACAGCGACAGAGCGGTCGCAGTCATCGCCGCGACTGCCAGGCCGCCAGTCAGTGTCACCGCGGTCGGGCGTAGCCACGCGGCGTGGCGGAGCATCAGGAACAACCCCAGCGAAAGCGGCAGGCTCGTTATGATCAGCGTAGCGAAGCAGCGTGCCGCCTCGCCCATGCGCACCCCGTCAGGCCCAATGTCGACCCAGTGCGTCAAGCAGCCGTAGCTAACGGTCGACACCCAGACCAGCAGCGCGGGAACCGGCAGTAAGCCCCACGCCCGGGACCGATCCGGCAGGCTCAAGAAGAACGCGGCAACTGCGCCAAGGACGCCGGTGGCGAGCGATGCCAGCATGCCCACGACGAACACGGGTTGCATCACCCGTTGCGCGAAATCCTGCCGCACACCATGCCCAACCGCGAGGAGAACGAACACCAGCGTTGCCAGGAGCAGCCAGAGAACAGCTCGTAGCAATGGCGGCCGAAGACGCTTCACCGGCTTTGCGCTCGCGGCGAGCAGGTCGATCAAGTGGGGTGTAGTGATCACGATTTGTCGCCTGGTTGCCTAAACATCTTGCGCAGATTCTTCATAGCCCGATGCGTGGCCACCTTCAGAGCAGCGACCGACATTCCCGTCGCACCTGCTACCTGCTTCAGCGACATTTCCTGCAGCTTGAGGAGCCGAATGGCGTCCCGCTGACCTGCGGGAAGCCGCTCGATGGCTTCCCGCAGGGCCCGGTCGTCGGACGCCGCCTCCTGGTAGTTCGCTGCAGGGGCCGCAAAGGTTTCATGTTCTTCGGTGAGCGGCGTTTCGCGGGCGGTCGTGCGGCCCTGGCGGCGCAGGCGATCCGTGACGCGACGGTTGGCAATCGCCACAAGCCATGGGCCGAACGGGCGCGTGGGATCGTACGTGTGGCGCACCGCGTGCACCGTCAGCAACACGTCCTGCACGGAGTCCTCGATGTCGGCCGGATCACGGTGGCTTTTGAATGCCAGCGAGCGGACGTAGGGCGTGATTTCCTCCAGAAGGCGGCGGTAGGCGTCCTGGTCCCCCGATTGGGCATGGGCCATGAGGATCGCCCAATCGACTCCGCGTGCCTTGCCGACGGCCGTGCCGTCCTGCTCTTTGCGCAATTCACCCTGCCGCTGGGGCGCGGCGTCAGAGACCAGCGTTAGCGGCGGTGGCGATCGAGGGCTAACCGGAGTCATACCTGAAAGACGGAATTCCTTGGATGGTCGGAACCGGACCGACGGGGTGAGTCGAGCAATTGGTACCTGAAATTACGATACACGACTCGGCCGTGGCGGCGGAAACAATATCTTTTCTTGGACCCGTAACCTTATGGCGGGACGCAGCGAACCGCACTGTACCGGTCTCGCTTCGAGACCTTTTCCCCGGAGGTCCTCCCATGAATCGTCGTGTCTTCGCCGCATCCGCCCTTTCCGCCGCGCTTGGTATGGTCCTGGCGGCGCCCATGGTCCCGGCTCAAGCCCAAGGCATGGCCAACCCGCCGCAGGCCGTCAAGGACAACATGATGCGCATGCAGGCCAACAAGCTCGAGAAGTGCTACGGCATCAACGCCACTGCCAAGAACGATTGTGCCGAAGGCGTCCATTCGTGTGCTGGCCAGGCCACCGCGCCGCGCGACCCGAAGTCCTTCGTCCTGTTGCCGGCCGGCGACTGCAGCAAGATCCAGGGCGGGAAGACCACGGCGAGCTGATCGTGGTCGGCTCACGCGCCACCGCGTCGGCGCTGTCGCCGGGGCAGCGTAGTTCGATCCCCGCTGCGGCGGGGATCGGGCTGCGCTTCCAGCACCATCGGGTCGTCGTCGACACGCGTCCCGAGGTGCCGTGGCTCGAAGTCCATACCGAGAACTACATGGGTGGCGGCAAGGCGGTTGCCTATCTCGACGCCATTCGTCGCGACTATCCGCTGTCGTTGCACGGCGTCGGTCTGTCGCTCGGCAGCGCCGAGGGAATCGACGACACGCACCTTGAGCGCATCCATGTCGCCGTTCAACGCTTCGAGCCCGGTTTGGTGTCCGAGCACCTCGCTTGGAATGTCGCGGACGGAAATTACCTCGCCGACCTGTTGCCGCTGCCGATGACCGAGGAAGCGCTCGACCTGTTCTGTCGCAACGTGGATCGGACCCAGACGTATCTCAAACGCCGAATCCTGATCGAGAATCCGTCGTCGTATCTGCAATTCAAGCACTCGTCCATCCCCGAGTGGGAGTTTCTGGCAGCCGTCAGTCAACGCACGGGTTGCGGCATCCTGTGCGATGTCAACAACATCTACGTGAGCGCCTGCAATCACGGCTGGGACGCAACGGCTTACCTTGATGCGCTGCCGGCCGAGGCGGTCGGCGAGATCCACCTGGCAGGTCACGCCGTTCGGCACATCGACGGGGAGAAGGTGCTGCGCATCGATGACCACGGCTCGCGCGTTGCGCCCGCCGTGTGGGCCCTGTATGCGCTGGCCCTGGAGCGCTTTGGAGCGGTGCCGACCCTGATCGAATGGGACACCGACGTTCCGGCGCTGGACGTATTGCTGGACGAGGCTGCGCAGGCGCAAGTGCAGCTTGGTCGAGTTCAGGAAGGCGAGGCCCATGCAATCGCTGCGTGAATTGCAGTGCGCCGTTCGGCGCAGCCTGGTCGAGCACGACGATGGCGCAGCCGCCGTGCACATCGTGAGCAGTGGACTGGCGCCCGAGCAGCGTCTCGCTGTCTACCGCAACACGTTTGACGGCAATCTCGCCAACGCCTTGCGTCTGTCGTTCCCTGCAGTCCATCGCCTGGTCGGCGCAGAATTCTTTGAGGGAGCGGCCCGGATTTTTGCGCACCAACGGCCACCGTGCTCTGCTTGGCTCGACGAGTACGGCGTCGAGTTTCCCCACTTCCTTGCGGAATTTCCGCAGGCCGCCTCCCTCCCCTACCTGCCGGACGTGGCACGCCTCGAATGGGCGGTGACCCGGGCTCTGCACGCACCCGATGTCGCTCCGCTCGATGCGCAGCGCCTGGCCGCGCTCGATCCGGCAGATCATGAACGAGTTCGCTTCATTGCCGATCCTACGATCTCTCTCGTGCGTGCCGCCTATCCGGCGGACGCGATATGGCGGGCCGTTCTGGCGCAGGACGACGCGGCACTGGGCGCCATCGATCTCGCCATGGGCACGTTCACGCTGCTGATCGAGCGCCGCGTCATGGGTGTCGAAGTCACACGCCTCGATGAGCGGGCGTGGCGTTTCGTGGAAGCACTCGTCAGTGGCCTGCCGCTTGGCGCTGCACTCGAAGTCTCGCCCGGCCCGGAAACAGCTTCGCTGCTCGCCGAACACATCGTCGCCGGGCGCTTTGTCGGGTTCGATCTTGTGGAGCGGGCCTACCCCTCTGTCGCGCTGGAGAATGCGTCGTGAGCTACTCAACCAATGCATCCCCGTCCCCTACGGGCGAAATGTCGCTCCTGGGCCGTGTCCTCCGGTGGCTCGACGCCGTGCCGTATACCGCGCTGGCGATCCCGCTGCGTCTGGCGGTAGCAACGATCTTCTGGAATTCGGCGATGACCAAGCTCGCCAATTGGGATACGGCCGTCACGCTTTTCGCGGAAGAGTACAAGTTGCCCCTGCTTCCGCCGGAGCTGGCCGCGTACCTGGCGGTGAGCATTGAACTCACAACTCCGGTCTTGCTGGTCTTGGGGCTGTTGACCCGCCCCGCTGCATTCGTGCTTCTGGGCATGACCACGGTGATCGAGATCTTCGTCTATCCACAAGCTTGGCCTACGCATATTCAATGGGCGGCGATGCTGCTTGTGCTGCTCTGCCGCGGGCCGGGCAAGGTTTCGCTCGATCACCTGTTGCGCAATCGGTTGGGCGCCCGGCTCACTGGGGTGTAAGGAATCCGCCGTCCAAGCGACGAAAATTAAGTGTTCATTGGCACGATCCCTCTCCACCGCACCCGGAAACCGGAACCGACCGGCGGTGCCTGAATCCAATCGGCTCATCCATCCCGCTCCTGGAGATTGACCATGAAATTCGGAATTCGATTCCTGTTGACCCTGCTTTCCTTCGTTGCGGCGACGAGCGCGCTGGCCGCGGAGACCAAGCCGTTCGACGCGGCGACGTTCGCGGCGTTGCAGGCCGCCAACAAGCCGGTGCTGATCGACGTTTACGCAGACTGGTGTCCCACCTGCAAACAACAGGGACCCATCGTGGACGCGCTGCTGGCAAGCCCGGAATTCAAGGACTACACCGTGCTCAAGGTCAACTTCGACACCCAGAAGGACGTGCGCCAGACCCTCCGTGTCGCCCAGCAAAGCACCTTCATCGTCTACCACGGCAAGCGAGAAGTGGCGCGCACGATTGGCGACACGAGCAAGGATTCCATTGCAGCGACGCTGCGTAAAGGGCTCTCGTAACGCCCCCGCGCCGGGCGCCTTGCGATGCCGCTCGGACCCGCGAGCTACGGCCTCAGTCTTCTGGCCGGGCTTCTCTCCGTTCTTTCGCCATGTGTGCTGCCATTGGTGCCGGTCGTCGTCGGAACGGCGGTGGCCGCGCACCCTCTGGGTGCGCTAGCACTGGCATTCGGTCTGGCCGTCTCGTTCGCCGGCGTCGGATTGTTCGTAGCCACCGCCGGGGTTGCGATCGGGCTCGACGCCGAGTGGTTCCGCCATTTGGCCTCGCTGTTGCTGATTGGGTTCGGCGCAGTACTGCTGAGCGGATCGCTGCAGCAGCACTTCGCCGCGGCTACGGCGTCGCTCGGCACACTGGGAGACCAGTGGCTGCGCCGGCTACGCATCGACGGGCTGGGCGGCCAGATGATCGTCGGCCTGCTGCTGGGCCTGGTGTGGGCGCCCTGTGTCGGGCCAACGCTCGGCGCGGCCACGTTGCTGGCGAGTCAAGGGCAGAGTCTCCCCCAGGTCGCGCTCGTCATGGCCTTGTTCGGCATTGGCGCCGCGTTGCCATTGGCCGTCATCGGCTCGGTTTCCAGACGGCTGTTCGTCGGGGCCAGGAACAATCTGCTTCGCGCCGGAGCCTATGGCAAGTACGCGCTCGGCGGAATGATGGTCGTACTTGGATTGCTCATGCTGACCGGGTGGGATCATGCACTGGAGAACACTCTGACGCAGATCTCTCCGGCCTGGCTCACCGAACTGACCACGCGATTCTGAAGTTCGCCGCCCTACTCTCGGAACTTTGGCGTTACACCCTCGAACCGTTCCGCCGTTAAGGAGATCACATGCCACGCCTACTTCCTCGCCAACCCGTGCCCGACCTCAGCGTCCCCACGCTGGCCGGTACGACGTGGAGCCTCGCGGCCGCCACGCCGCAACGATTCTCCGTCGTCGTGTTCTACCGCGGCCTGCACTGCCCGATCTGCGCCACCTACGTCGCGGAACTGGACAAGGTGGTGCCTGATCTCGCGTCGCGCGGTGTCCAGGCCATTGCCATCAGCAGTGATACCGAGGAACGCGCGCGGGAAAGCCACGCCAAATGGGGGCTGAAGCAGGTTGCCGTCGGGCACTCGCTGACCATCGGCACGGCACGCAGTTGGGGCCTGTACATATCGACCAGCCGCGGCAAGACCTCGACGGGCGTCGAAGAGCCCGCACTTTTCAGCGAGCCGGGAATATTTCTAGTGCGACCCGACCGAACCCTCTATTGGGCGTCCATTCAGTCGATGCCTTTCGCCCGGCCACATTTCCGGGAGATCATTTCCGCACTTGACTTCGTCATTGCCAAGGACTATCCGGCGCGCGGCGAAGCATAGGCCGAGATGACATGCGTCGCGCCAGCGGGGCCTAGCTGACGTGAAGTCCGGTCGCCAAGATGTCGAAGAAGATGCAGTACAAAGCGATCGGAATCGGAAGACCTACCAGCGTTCCGACGAGACACGTACGGAATCTGATTCCCGACATCGCCAGCGCATAGTTCAACGCTGGCATTGTCTGGAACAGAATTCGTAGCAGCGCGACGCTCGCGATTGGATGGGCGTCGAGTTCGCGCAGCAGCCGGACCGCAACACGGTTCTTGAGCAATCTCAAGGCGTCCCCCCCAAGGGCTCGAATCGTCACGAACGTGAATGCGCACGAGGTGACGGCAGCGACGTAGGTGACCACACCTCCCCACACCCGGCCCAGGGTCAGCACTGCCGCGGCGAGGAACACCCAGCCGGGAATCTGAATCAGGTTACCGAGAGAAAAGAGCAACACGAAAAGTATCAGTCCGCCGATCCGGTGGTTCAAGATGAGTTGCCGTATGAACGCCAGATTGAAGTGATCGCGCAGTCCGGAGACTTCGAACACGGTCAGCAGGACGACCAGAAAGAGAGCTACACCAAGCAGTCGCTTGTAGCGTCGAACGAAGTGGATCGCCCATTCCAGGGCCCGCGCAGGTCTCATGGATTCGAACTAGACGCCGTTGGAACGCCGCGTTGATCCTGGGCCCGTCACTTGCTCCCGCCTACAGCGAAAATCGTCTAGTCCGATAACTGGTTGCCGGGAAGCACTCCAACAGTGTACGTACAACGCCCGTGCCCGCCCGGGCCCGGCATGCGGATACATGCGTCGCGTCGCCGGTCAGAAGCGTTCGACCCAGGGCCTTAACTCGATCTCCCAGGTCCAAGCGCTGCGCGGCTGCCGGAGAATATTGAGATAGGTGAGCGCGATGGCATCGGGATCGAGCAGCGTATCCGGCTTGGCCGGATCGTCGTTGTGTCCGGGGCCACGAATCCCGCCATCGATGACGAAGTGCGCGACGTGAATCCCTTGCGGCGCCAGTTCTCGGGCGAGGCTCTGGGCGAGTCCGCGCAGTGCAAACTTGCCCATTGCGAACGGCGCCGACAGCGCGTATCCCTTGACGCTCGCCGAAGCGCCAGTAAACAGAATCGCGCCGTGCCGCTTTGGCAGCATCCGGGCGGCGGCTTGCTGTGCGACCAGAAACGCCCCGAACGCGGTGACCTGCATGGCGCGCTGAACCTCGGCCGGGACGAGTTCGATAAACGGCCCGCGCGAACGCGCGCTGGCGTTGTAGATGACCACGTCCGGCGCACCCTGTTCGCGGTCGATGTCGGCAAACAGCCGCTGTACTTCCGTCTCGTTCTGGGCGTCGCAGCTCCAGGCGCGGCCACCTGTTTCGGCACACAACGGCGCAAGCTTCGCGGTGTCGCGCGCGACGATTGAGACGGCGAGACCCTCCTTGCGGAGCAGGCGGGTGAGCGACGCGCTCAGTCCCTGGCCAGCACCGACGATCAACGCAGATTTGTAGGTTGGCGATGCCATAATCCACCATTCTATCCGCTTCAACAGGCATTGCGATTTCGGGAGCCCGCGATGCTACATCGCCGAGCGCCACTGCACCATGGTCTACCACTGGGTGCTGGTTCAAGCACCCGGCAAGGCAAAGGAACGCTCGATGCCCATTGAACTTCACGCCTTCGACACGCCGAACGGTCGCAAGATCAGCGTTGCCGTGGAGGAAATGGCGCTTCCTTACACCGTCAAGATCGTCGATCTCCGCAAGGGGCAGCAGTTCGAACCGGAATTCCTGAAGATCAGCCCGAGCGGCAAGATCCCGGCGATTGTCGATCCGGTCGGGCCTAGCGGGAAACCAGTCAGCGTTTTCGAATCGGGCGCGATCCTCATCTACCTGGGCGAGAAGACCGGCAAGTTCTGGCCGCGCGATCTGGAGGCGCGCATCCCGGTGCTGGAATGGCTTATGTTCCAGATGGGAAATTTCGGGCCGATCCCCGGGCAGGTCCACCATTTCGCGACGGTCGAGAATGAAGGCGACGGTCGCTACGGACTCGAGCGCTTTTCGAAGGAAACCCGTCGACTATACGCGGTGATGGACCGCAGGCTGGCGACGCGCGAGTTCTTCGCGGACGAGCTGTCGATCGCCGACTTCGCCATTCTGGGGTGGGCGTGGCGGCACCCCCGGCACAAGGTCGATCTAGCCGAGTTTCCGCATGTTCAGCGTTGGTATGAAGCGATGATGGCGCGTCCCGGCGTCCAGCGCGGATTCGCGGTGAAACTGAGCTGAATGGCAAGGATGTGGTCAACCGACGGCGACACAGGCACTCAACTATCGGCGCACTGCGATCCCTGTCACTCTTCGCCCGGAGTAGATGCTGTTCAGACGCTCGACTTGATTGGGAGCACAAATCAATGCGCAGTAACTCACCAAAAGCTCGAAAGCTTCGATTCGCAATGATCGCTATCGCCCGCATCCTTTGGTGCGGGTTGGGCGCGGCCGTCGGTCTGGGTCTGGTCCTCACATTGGTCAACCCGCCAAGCGACCTTCTCCTGTTGGCTTCATTCGGCGGCAGTGCCGTCTTCCTGTTCGGACTCACCCGTGCGCCGGCAGCGCAGCCCCGCTCGCTTTTCGGAGGCCATCTCGGCGGCGCACTCATCGGCGTGAGTTGCTACCAGTATTTTGGGGACGCCACCTGGGTCTACGTCCTCGCGCTCGTGCTATCGCTGATTTTCATGCTCGTGACGAAAACCGTTCACCCGCCGGCCGGCGCCAATCCTCTGCTCATGCTGCACGCACACGCCGGTTTTTCTGTTGTCCTGCAGCCAGTCGGACTGGGGATCGTGATCCTTGCATTCGTTGCCGCGCTGTGGAGTCGACTTCTGCCGGGGACGGTACGGTATCCCGCAAATTGGTGGGAAAAGTCGCCGCCGTCGCTGTTCTGGGGCGGATGGGTCGAATGAGTTCTTAGCCACGCCGCATTCGAGGAAATCCCTTTCCCGGAACGCGTTAGGCAAGGTGGCGTCCATCGCCGAGCAACGAGTTCGTTGGAGCTTCACGGTGCAACCCGAATGGCACCCCACTCATCCGCCATTGGACCGTCTGCTTATCGGCAATTTGGCGATGACGGCCGTCCGTCCGGAGTTGGCCGTCCAGAGACTGTCGCCCTTCAGGTCTTGCGGCCCTAAAGCTGCCATTCGCCAACTACGGGACCCGACCCCGCTCCGGCCGTTCAGCCGCAAACAAAATGAACGTTCGACGCGAAAATAAACGAATCATATTGCCCGCAATCGCGGCGACTCCCGCCCGGATCAGCTTCACTCCGCCGGCAGCACGTACACCTCCACTCCTGACGGCTGAGTCTGGGAACGGAGCACGTGTTGGGTAGCCGATTTGAAGTCTTCCGGCTTTGCGGTCGGGATGTTCACGAAGGTTTGCGGATTGCGATCCACGAGCGGAAACCAGCTGCTCTGCACCTGCACCATGACGCGGTGGCCGCGACGGAACACGTGATTCACATCGGGCATCGTGAAATTAACCGTCTCGACTTTCCCCGGTGCAAACGGCTCCGGGTGCTCGAAACTTCTCCGGAATTTCCCCCGGAACGGCTCGCCGCGCACAAGCTGTTGGTAACCCGCGAGTGTCACCACCGGCGGTCCCACGTCCCTCTTGGCCTCCGCGCCACTTGTTGCCGCGGGAGTACTTCGGTCCGGTGGATAGACATCGATCAGTTTCACGACCCAGTCGGAGTCGGTCCCGGTCGTCGACACGAATAGCTTCGGTGATACAGGACCGGAAAGCGTGAGATCCTCCTCGAGCGGCTCCGTCACGTACACGAGCACATCCGGCCGCGTCGCCGCGAACCGCTGGTCCGACACCATGTATTCCTCAGGCATCGCGAGCGCCGCATAGCCAATGAATGGAACCGGCTTCGCCGGATCGCTCACATAGGAATCGCGCGCGTCTTCCGCGAACGGCGGCTCAAACGCGAGCGCGCCCGCCTCGCGGAAATACAGCATCCGGGGCTTTCCTCCCAGCGGGGGCCACGCGTCATATTGGCGCCAGACATTGGTGCCAGTTTCGAACACGTACGCCTCCGGCAATTTCGGATCACCTTGTTCCTTCAGGTGGAACTCGAAGAACGGGAGCAGGATCTTCTCTCGGTAGAACTTCGCCGTGTCCGCCGCGAAGTCGACGCTGCCCAGGCGTCGCCCGTCGTGGTGCGCCCAGCCGCCGTGCGTCCAGGGTCCCATGACGAGGCTGTTGGCGATGCCTGGATTGTCCTTCTTGATCGCGCGATACACGCGCAACGGTCCCATCAGGTCCTCGGCGTCGAACCAGGCGCCCACCGTAAGTACCGCGCAGCGAATGTTCTTCAGGTGCCGCCAGATTGCGCGGGACTGCCAAAACTCATCGTAGGTGGGATGCGCGATAAGTTCGTCCCACGTGGGATTGGAAGCTCCGAATAGGGGCGCTGCGTTGCCCAAAGGACCGAGCTTCAGGAAGAACTCGTAGCCATCCTCCGTGCCGTAGTCGAAGGGCACCGCCACCTTGGGCGGCGGAGTCGGCCCCGATTGCGGCTGGTAAACCGGCGCCGAGTGGAAGCTGTGCGCGAGCATGAACGCGCCGCCGTGATACCAGTCGTCATCGAGAAATAGGTCCGCGACCGGCGCTTGCGGCGACGCCGCCATGATTGCCGGGTGCGTGTCGATAATTCCGGCCGCCGTAAAGAACCCCGAATACGAGATTCCCCAGATGCCCACGCGGCCGTTGTGATTGGGCACATGCTGGAGCAGCCATTCCACTGTGTCGAACGTGTCAGTGCTCTCGTCGACGTATGCCGAGGTCCGTTTCTCCACACCATGCGGGGTGACATGAGTGAAGTTGCCTTCCGACAATCGCCGGCCACGAACGTCCTGCCGCACCCAGATGTAGCCGGCCTTCAGGAGCGCTTCGGATTGGGCGCTCGCCGCGGAATACTCATCGGAACCGTAAGGGCCGACCCCAAACGGCGTCCGCGCGATTAGGAATGGGTACGTCGTCGATACATCCTTGGGTACGAGCACCGATGTGAAAAGCTTCACCCCGTCGCGCATCGGGATGCGGTATTCATATTTTGTGTAGTGCTCGCGGGTGTCGAAAGCGTCCGCAGAATTTGCCGTCACGCAATTTCTTCTTTGACCGGATGGTAGTTTATCGGCACGCGCGGAGTATTCAGTGCCTGACAGCCGGAGTCAATTCCGGCGATGTTCGCCCACGGACACAGTGGCCGGGTCACCTCGGGAAGACGCCGCCCAGGGCAGGTGCGTTCGAACGACTGCCACGGGCACGATTGCGCGCCCTTCTCGAATGCCGGGTCTTGGTCGTACCGGTACCGTCACGCGCCCGCTAGCCAAACTGGCTGGACATGGCGACGCTAAGCCTTGCCCTCGCGCATTCGCGCAAGGTGTGCGTGGATTTCCAGTTGCCTGCGCTACACTCCTGCCACGTCTCAGTTAAGGGCGCCTTTCTCGACCGTCACCTGGGTGATGTTCGATTCCTCCACCGTACAACCTGCGTCAAAAGAGACAATGAACTCATATTTCGACAATACCGGACGCAAGGACGTGTGGACCGGTGGTGTGCGGATGATTCCTATCAGGACCCCAAAGGGCGCGTTCAACGTGTGGACGAAGCGCGTAGGAAACAATCCGTCAGTAAAGTTGCTACTTCTTCATGGCGGCCCGGCGGCCACACACGAGTACTTCGAGGCGTTCGACAGCTTCCTGCCGATGGCCGGCGTCGAGTACTACTACTATGACCAGCTCGGTTCGTTCTACAGCGATCATCCCGACGATGACTCACTATACGAGCTGCCGCGCTTCGTGGAAGAAGTGGAGCAAGTGCGCCAAGCGCTGGAGCTTGACCGCGATAACTTCTACCTGCTTGGGCACTCCTGGGGCGGCATTCTCGCCACCGAGTACGCACTAGCGTACCAAAAGCACCTCAAGGGCCTGGTCATCTCGAACATGATGTCGAGCATTCCGGCCTACGTTGAGTATGCGAACAAAGTATTGATGCCGGCGATGGATCAGCAAGTGCTCGCAGAGGTGAAGGCGCTCGAAGCGAACAAGGATTACAAGAACCCCCGCTATATGGAACTCTTGATGCCGGCGCATTACGAGAAGCACATACTCCGGCGGCCCGCCGCCGAGTGGCCCGATCCGGTCAACCGGGCGTTCGCGCATCTCAACGACAAGATTTACATCCCTATGCAGGGCCCGAGCGAACTCGGCGCGTCCGGCAAGCTGGAGAAGTGGGACCGCGGCAAGGACCTCGCCAAGATCACCGTCCCCACGCTCGTCATCGGCGCCCAACACGACTCGATGGATCCGAAGCACATGGAGTGGATGTCGAAGCAGTTCCCCAGAGGCGAGTACCTCCACTGCCCGAACGGCAGTCACATGGACATGTACGACGACCAGGAAACGTACATGAAGGGCCTGATCGCCTTCCTCAAGAAGTAAGAGTTACGACTCTCGATTGTGCAATGGCTCTCCTGCGACCGCTCGCGAGCTTGCGCACGGAACGTCCGCGTAAAATGCCGCCATGACTCGCTCCGAACTGACCGTGCGGCTGGCGGCCCACCAGCCCCAGCATTCCGCTGCCGACTGTGCGCAGGCCATCAAGTCTATTTTGGACGCGCTCGGCGCTGCGTTGGCCACGGGCGAGCGAGTCGAGATACGCGGCTTCGGCAGCTTCAGCGTGAATCTCAGGTCACCCCGCACGGCACGCAATCCAAAGACTGGCGACGTTGTTCTGGTCCCAGCGAAAGGCATCCCCCACTTCAGGGCCGGCAAGGAATTGCGCAAGCGGGTGGATGCAAGAGCCTGACCTGCACCGTCGGTCGAAGTAACGTCCGACTATGCCCGAACCCCAAGCCGCCGACCTCAGCCGACTCGCCGGCTTGGTCGAGCGCGTCACCTTCCACAACGAGCAGAACGGTTACTGTGTTCTGCGGCTGAAGGTCAAGGGTGAGCGCGAACTGGTCACCCTGATCGGCCACGCGCCAGCCGTCTCACCTGGCGAATACGCCTCCGCTTCCGGCCACTGGGTCACAGATCGTGAGCACGGGCGGCAGTTTCGCGCGGTCTTCGTCAAGATTTCGCCACCAACCACGCTGACCGGCATTGAGCGCTATCTCGGCTCGGGCATGGTCAAGGGTATCGGGCCGGTCTATGCCGGCAAGTTGGTCAAGGCGTTCGGCGCTGGCGTCTTCGATGTCATCGAGCAGACACCGGCGCGGCTGCGCGACATCCCGGGCATCGGGGAAGTCCGTGCCAAGAAGATCACGTCAGGCTGGGCGGACCAGAAGGTCATCCGCAGCATCATGGTCTTCCTGCATGGGCACGGGGTCTCCACTTCCCGCGCAGTGCGCATCTTCAAGACGTACGGCCCGGACGCCATTGCGACCGTTCAGGCGAATCCCTACCGGCTGGCGCGGGACATCCGCGGCATCGGCTTCCTCTCGGCCGACACGATTGCCCAGAAGATCGGCGTCGCCAAGGATTCCCCGCTCCGGGCTCAAGCGGGGATTTCCTACGCCCTGACGGAAGCCTCGGCCCAAGGCCACTGCGGATTGCCCTATGCGGAGCTGGTGCCCTTGGCCGTGAAGCTGCTCGACATTCCGGAATCCGTCATCGAAACGGCTATCGCGCAGGAAATCGCCGACGAGGTCCTGTTCCCCGACACCGTCGACGGCCAGCCGTGCGTGTTCCTGGCGCCCCTGTACGCTGCCGAGCAGTCGATTGCCGCCCAGATCCACCGGCTCAAGGTCGGGGTCATGACTCGGCCGGCCTTCGATTCCGCCAAGGCGATCCCATGGGTCGAAGGGAAGCTTTCCATCGAACTCGCCGACAGCCAGAAGAATGCGATCCGACTCGCCCTCTCCTCGAAGCTGCTGGTCATTACCGGCGGGCCCGGGGTCGGGAAGAGCACCCTCGTCAAGTCGATCCTCACGGTCCTGACCGCCAAGGGCGTCGGTCCCCTGCTCTGCGCGCCCACGGGCCGCGCGGCCAAGCGACTAACGGAACTGACCGGGCTGGAAGCAAAGACCATCCATCGCTTGCTGGAGGTCGACCCGCGCAATGGCCAGTTCAAGCGCAACGCGGAGAACCCCCTCGCCTGCGATCTCCTGATCGCCGACGAGTGTTCGATGATCGACGTGCCGCTGGCGAACCAGCTCCTCAAAGCGGTGGCCGCGTCTACGGCAGTAATCTTCGTGGGCGACGTGGACCAGTTGCCGTCGGTGGGACCCGGCCAGTTCCTCGCAGATCTGATCGACTCGGGCGCGGTGCCGGTGATCCGCCTGACCGAGGTGTTCCGCCAGGCGGCAAGCTCCAACATCGTGCGCGCCGCTCACCAGATCAACCAGGGCGTCTATCCCCGGTTGGCGGAGAAAGGGGAGGCATCGGATTTCTACTTCATCCCGGCCGACGAACCGGAGGCCATCGCGCAAACCGTGGTGGATCTAGTACAGACGCGCCTACCGCGGAAGTTCGGGGTCGATCCCATCCGTGATATTCAGGTCCTGTGCCCGATGAACCGAGGTCTCACCGGCGCCCGGGGGCTCAATCAGGCACTGCAGGCGGCGCTCAACCCGCCCGGTGAACACAGTGTCGACGAGTTCGGCTACCGCTTCAGCGCCGGCGACAAGGTCATGCAAATCGAGAACAACTACGACCGCGATGTCTACAACGGCGACATCGGATTCGTGACCGGCATCGATCTCGACGACGAGGAGCTGGTCGTGGAGTTCGACGGGGGGCTGGTCACCTACCCCTTCGGTGAACTCGACGAGCTGGTGCTCTGCTACGCGACGACCATTCACAAGTCGCAGGGCTCGGAATACCCGGTGGTGGTGATTCCGATCTCAACCCAGCATTACATGATGCTCCGGCGCAACCTGATCTACACAGGCATTACGCGCGGCAAGACGCTGGTCGTGCTGGTTGGCCAGAAGTAAGCGTTGGCCATGGCGGTCAAGGGCAAGCAGGTAGAGCGGCGTTGGTCCAAGTTGAAGGAGCGGCTGGTCGCGATGAACGGCCGGTGACTTTCAGCGCATGCACGCGGCGGATCGCATGGCGGCATGCTCAGGGCTCGACAGCCCTTTCGAACTATGAGCAAGCAAGAATTGTCACATTCACGTAGGCGCCGAAAAGTGCGGTCGCCGCTTGGGCTTTCCCCCTTTCTACCCAAGGCGGCCAACGCGCTTCTGAACGGGGCCAAGCACCGTGCAACACAGCGTTGAGCGAGCGGAGTCTTCCGATGCAGAACCAGTCGATCTATGAGCACATCTACCACGATACGCGGTCGATGATAATGGCGTTGAGCGGTTTTTCCGATTCGGAACTGGATGATCGCGCCACCGAACTGGGATTGCACTACGATTTCTTCTTGGCGGACTACTCCGGAGCCCTCTTGGTCGACGCGTATCTTGGCTTTGCCGAAATGATGCGCACATGGTCCAGCCCGTGGCCTCCGAACCAAGACAGCGGGCTCAACGGCCTCACGTTCGCCCAATTCTTCCTGATATGGGCATGGGAGCAAAATCGACTCGCCATGACGTGCCTTGGCCCGAAATTCTATAGCGACGAGCGCGATCTTCCACAGGCCATGGGCTACGTGCTGAATGCAGCAGTCAGTGCCCAGAGGGCACTGGGCCACGCGAAGCTGCTCCTGGCTGCCGCTGAAGACAAGCTTGCGCAGAGCCCACTGACGTGGGGCTGATTCGGACCGCGGCGCTCACGACGGATGCGCAAGGCGCGCAGAAATGTTCCACGTATCGGTGAGCCGCGTTGTAGGGACAGCGCGGAGAGCAAGTATTGCGCGGCGCTTCTACCCTAGGCTGAGTGACGACAAGATCGCTCACTGCCAAGAGGTCCTACGACCATCCGATGATGCGCGCAACGTTGCCGGCTGCACGCGATGAGATTCTCCCTCACGGCGTCGACGGTAACCTGTGCACGTTTCGGCCCCGAAGGGGCTTCCCCTTGCCGCGAAGCGGCTCCCTTTGTCCCGAAGGGGCTCTGCCTGCCGCGAAGCGGCTCCCCTAGCCGCAACGCGGCTCCCCGCGAGCCTAACGGGCGAGCTGTTTCCGCAGTTGGATTGTCCGCGGACGTGGCATCATGCGGGCGGAAATTCACGCGACTGAACGTAACGACGATAGAATCCTCGCCTGAACAAGAAGTGCGCCGCAAGACGCCGGGCCGCTCACCCTTCCCAATGAAGCTCTCAATTCAATTGCACAATCCAGAGCATGAGGCCGACGCAATCACGCAAGCCCTGCGTCACACGGACATTCACGTCACAATTGACGATGGAAAGGTCGCCCTGAATACGGAGACAGCACGAAATCCTATGGGCTTCGCAAGTGGCACATGTTGTGCGTGAGACAGCCGGAGCCCAGAATACCGCCGAGGGCGTGGAGGGCCGTAGCCGGTGCAACATCCGGCGCACAGGGGTACTGACCTATGACTGCACGCAAAACCGAACAGGTTTCAGAAAGGAAGATGCATCAATGGATCGCCGCGTTTCGGAGCGACCCCGCGCTGCACACGCTGTTCCCGGTGACCCTTATGAACGGCAAGTTGTTACCGGGCGTGCACGTCGCTTGCTCGAATTGCGGTAACCGAATCTCGGGCGACCGAGTCCATGGCCGCACCGTGCAATCCTTGCCACATGTGCTAACCGTATCGGCCAGCGGCTACTGCGCGGAATGTGATCGGTTGACACATATTGACTGCCGATTCCGTGCCAACGCGAGCGACACCATCGTCGAGTGGCTGGGTATCAACGGTTACTGGCAGGCGCGAGAGTTGCGCCAACCAACGTTTGTCGAGAAGATTAGTCGATGCCTGCGCCGCTTAGTGGTCGGCTCTGCGCCGGCACCATAACGGTCGTAAGTTTCAAGCGCGCCGATTGGACCTTGGTATGTCCGGTGGGGGACGCACAGCAGCGGTTGGGCGACTTAGTTCAGCGATTGCGCGTTAACATTTCCCCACAATCGGACGACAGGGCACATCTACATGGACAAGAAACCCCTCCCCAATCGCTTCACGCTTGGCGCGAACGGTGGCTCCAGTCGGCATGGGCCCGAAGATTCTCGCACCGGTTGGCGGGGCCGAGGTTTGTGCCACGGAGAAGCTTGCCTTTGCCGCGTAGCGGCTCCCTTTGCCCCGAAGGGGCTCCCCCTCGACGCGTTGCGGCTCCCCTAGCCGCAACGCGGCTCCCCGCGAGCCTAAGGGGCGAGCCGTTTCCGCAGTCCGTAAATATCGCTTTCCTCTCCTCACACCGTGTAAACCGCCGTCGTCAACTTGCCTCCAAAGTAGCACGGCGACGGCTTCGCCGACTGCAATTGCCGGCCGGGGTCGCAAGGTCTGAGTCCGCCTTCGATTCAACGATGTAACGGGCACGGGCACGATGCGCCGAGCGATAAACACCATGTTGTGTCGACCCCACTTTGCGTGACACACGGCACACATACGTCTTTTTGGACCGTGATCCACCGTGTTCTACTCACGGTACGCATCGATGAAGATGTACCAAGGGTTCGGGCACAAAAAAGTCCACTAGGAATGTTGAACGTGCCGGGCATTTCCGTTTAGACTATCTATCGTAGTGAACGCCTCAAGCCCCCGCGCACTCTGCGCCCATGGGGGTGCCTCCGTAAACACGGAGGCAGTTACGCCGGTGCCAAACCGGCAGGCAGCGAGCCCGCGCTCGCAGCGTAAAGCGTCAGCCTCGGGCTAAGTGCCCACCCCTCACCAGCACCGACATCAGCGATGGCGGCTTCGGCCGCACGCGCGCCACAACTTGACCACCTGGAGCAGTCAACCGTGTTTGATTTTGAAGACGACGAAACACCGCCCGAATTTCCCGACATGCTGCTGGAGCCGCCACCGGCTTGGGACGATGTGGGCTATTTCGCGACGCATGACTATGAGTCCGTCGCGGCAGAAGTGGCGTACCGCGCCGGCTGCGACGAAGACGATCTCGCACCCGAGTGTCGGCTCCGTCGGTATGAACTACATTCGGTGATCGGCGAGTACGCGATCTACCTGCACCGCTCCGGCGGACTTATCCAGCCGAACTTGATGGCCATCGCCGTGGTTCCGGGCGACGAGCTTGTGAACGAGGACGATCCCGATGAAACAATCGCGATGTTCCAGCGTCTCGACGATGCGTGTGCGACTGGTCTGACTGCCGACGCCGCGATTGCGGCCGTCGTCGCCAAGCTGTAGAGCGCCCCGTCCGTTGCCGACCATCCGGGGGACTGATCGTGACCAGACGCAACGAAAGCATGCAAACCGACGGCGCGGACTGCGGCGACGGCACGCGACGCGACCGCAAACCGCCCGATGCAACGCGGCCACCACCACCTCCCGGCGGTCAGCCGCAATCGAAGTTCGACAACGGGACGGTCGCCGCATATGTGGCCGAACCGCCTGCGTATCTCGGCGACTGCCCGCGAAACGTCGACGACATGGAGACGCCGTCCGGTCGGAGGCGCACGACGCGTGGCTTGCGGTCGTCGGCGACTACGCCATCGCGCGCGCCGGCCGCGCGAGTTCAGGACGCTGGACCCGATTGCCGATCTGCTGCGCGCGAAAATCGCGCCAACGTCGCACGCGAGATCGCATTGGTAATCCGCATCTTCGCCGCGCCGTTCACGCGCCGCGTCGCGGCTGCCTGTCGGGCATCTGAAGCGTCACGTAACACCGGAGTGACGCACAAGACCGCGCATCACAACACAAAGACAAGGAAGACGCCATGATGAACCCATCCACGCCGAGTCAATCTAGTGATGCTCCGAGGGAAGCGCTCTTTGCCGGCAAGCTATTTGTCCTCTCGTCCGACGGTCAACACTTGATGATTTGCGACGCTCCGATGCCAGCCGAGGGCGCGACGATGCGCATGATCACAACGCTCGCGGTGCAAGTGCACGGTGCCTTCATCGTGGCGCAAACGGGCCGCTGGCTCTTGGTCGGCGGGTGGAGCGAACATAGGCATCTGCGCCAAACGTTCTTCGACGATTCCACCGAGCGCGACGCCAATGCCGCATCGATGGCGGACCTTGGGATTCCGGTCCTTACCATCGATGAAGCGAACGCCAACCTCCGCGAAGCAGCCCTCCCGCTAAACAGCATCACGGCGGACGAACGCGCCGAGCAGGCCGCCGCGCTGCGTTACGCGCAAAGGGAGGCCGGCAAATGACCGCGGCGACAGCATTGCACGCAGCACGCGAGTACAAGAACGTGGCACTTGACCGGATTCCCCTCCTCGCGCTAAGTCTCGCGCAGCCGGCGTACGAAATGGACGGAAAGCACGACGAATGGCACGCGGACGAAAACGACGCCAAGGCGCCGATCCTGGCGCTTGGCCACGACGGTTTCCTCGACAAAGGACGGCGCTGGCGGCTCAGCGGGTGGATCGAAGCGGCGCGGATGGTATTTGCCTAGCAACGCCAGCAATCTTTGGAACCAAGGAGTAACCATGAGCATGGAGAACGCAATGGCAGACAACAAACTGGTTGATCGTGCGGCCGAAGAGCGCAACCTCAACGGGTTGTTGGTCGATCTGGATGAGAAACATTTTCGTGGCGAGCTGCGCGCAGCGGGATGGCGCTGCCTCGTCGAGCCCCTGCGCCCCAAGCAGTTTGGTGAGGCCCGACGCGACCGCAGGCAAGTTGTAATCGCCGAACATTGTCTTGCCGATGCGCCGGAGGCGCGTGGAACTCTATTGCACGAGATGATACATGCTTGGTTGTTCATCACCGGCGACCCGAGCCACCAGGGGCGAAATGAAAGCCATGGTGCAACGTTCGCCGCCGAGATCGCGCGGCTCACAGCAGCGGGTGAAGATGTCAGCAGCGAGTGGAAATACGTGACTTGTGGCGATAAGTCGCCCGAGCGGACGCAACTTGCCGCGGCCGCATACGTCGCTCGGCAACGCGGAACCGAAAAGCCGGAGGGCAAGTTCGATGGCGCTGGACGATGGCACCCAGCTGCTACGGAATGGCAAGCCTGTTGTGCAGAGGTGCGTTCACCGTCCCGCAGTTTTCCCTACGGCCTGCTCAATCACTGCCGCACGATTGCCCACATATCGCGTTTGCACAAGGTCGACACGGTTGCGCTGCGCGCCGAGGTCGCGCGAGCAAAGGGTAGCGTCAATAGGGGCTCGCCAAGCCACAGCTCTCCCGTTAGCCTTCAACGGTAGACTTTCCAGCGCTACACTATCCCCATGGGCTTCCTCCGCTTCCGCCGCAGTTTCAAGGTGATCCCTGGAATAAGGATCAACCTGAGCAAGACTGGCGTCAGCACGTCCGTCGGTCGCCGCGGCTTGTGGTTCACGCAGGGGCCGCGCGGAACCCGCACGACGGTCGGCGTGCCGGGCACGGGGGTGAGTTACGCCGAGACGGGCAGCAGTCGGCGAGGGGTGGGGCTCGGTGCGGTGGTGTTGCTCATCGTGCTGCTCGTGATCGTAATGGCGGTGTTTGCGGGTAGCTGATGTCGGGGCACCTTGGCGCATGAAGATATTCGTCAGCTCGCTCATTTCCGGATTCGAGGGTTTCCGCGACGCGGCCCGCTCCGCGATCCGAACGCTGAGACACGAGCCGGTGATGGCCGAGGATTTTGGCGCTCGGCCGGATTCGCCGCAGATCGCCTGCCTTCAAGGTGTACGCGAAGCCGACGTGGTCGTACTGATCCTCGGCGAGCGCTATGGCGCCGTGCAACCAGCCTCGGGGTTGTCGCCGACACATGAAGAGTTCCGAGAGGCGCGTGATCACAAACCGGTGCTCGTCTTCGTGCAGGAGGGCGTCGACCGCGAGCCTCAGCAGGAAGCCTTTGTCACCGAAGTGCAAGCGTGGCAGAGCGGCTACTTTCGTGGTGGCTTCAAGACCGCGGATCAGGTGCGTGACTCAGTTACCCGCGCGCTGCACGATTATCAGCTCGCAAATGCGACTGGTCCGCTCGACCCGGCAAAGCTGGTCGCGGATGCAGAGGCGCTACTGCCCCGCCCCCGCTCCAACCAAAGCGCCGGCACCCCGACGCTGCACCTCGCGATTGCGGGCGGGCCCTCGCAGCGTCTTCTGCGGCCGGCGCAACTGGAGGCCCGCGAGTTGAGCGAGTTCATCCAACAGGAGGCTCTGTTTGGGGCTTCCCGCATCTTCGACAAGACGAAGGGAACGGAGGAGGCTGTCGAAGGCGATGCGCTTGTTCTGCGCCAGGAGCGCGGCGCCGGGTTGCGACTGGATGAGAACGGCAAGCTTCTGTTGAGCCTTCCTTTGGAAGGCCCGAAGGATCACCAGCGCTCCGGGTTCGGCCTCATTGCCATCATCGAGGAGACGGTGGTCCAGCGGCTCTCGACGGGCCTTGCATTTGCCAACCTGATGCTCGACCACATCGACTCCACACAACGACTCGCCCACGTTGCCGTAGCTGCGAACATCGATGTGTCTGACTACCTCGGCTGGCGCACGCAGGCCGAGCAGGATGCGAGCCCCAACTCGGGCACGATGCGCATGGGCGGCGCTGAAGAGCTGGAGCCAGTGCACCTGCAGGTTCCACGCGCAAAACTGCGCCTCGCCGCCCACGAGCTGGCCGAGGATCTGATGGTCGGTCTGCGCCGGCAGCGAACCGGCGAGCGCCGACGCTGAAAGGCGCTACGAGCGCAGGTGGCCCGTGAGGGGCCGGTTCTTGAACCGACGCAGCGCCACGAGGCCCATACAGCCTCGACGACGCCGAACGGCCACGAGGCACAGTTTAGAGGTTTAGAGCGCGTGTGGGTGCCGCTTCACGCCGTCGCGCGCTGGCCGTCCACCGTTACGAGACCACGGTAGGCTGTCGCCCGGAGCTTCCGACGCTTCCGGTGCGCCTTCAAGGTCGGACCAGGCGTTCGTCCACGGCGCGCGATAATCCGCGGCATGGTGACCTACCGCCTCATCGTTGCGCCCGACGCCACGACCATCGCGCGCATCCACGCGACGAGCTGGCGACGAGCCTACCGGGGCATCCTGCCCGACAAGTATCTTGACCACGAAATCGACGCCGACCGCCGCACGCATTGGCGACGCCGCTTGTCCGCGCCCACCGAACGCGATGTCGGCGTGCTCGCGCTGCAGGATGGCGCACCGGTCGGATTCATGTTTGCCGTTCGCGACGAAGATGAGCGCTGGGGCTCGATGCTCGACAACCTGCACGTCGTCCCCGAGCACAAGTGACATGGCATCGGACGCGGCCTGATGCGCGAGCTGGTCGCCCAACTTGCGGAAGCGGGAACGGCCATGGGCCTGTACCTCTGGGTGTACGAAGCGAATGCGGGAGCCTGCAGGTTCTACGAACGCCTCGGCGCCGTGCGCTTGCATGCCGAGGTTGTTGATACGGCCGGCGGTGGACGCGCGCGTGCGTTGGTCTATGGGTGGCCCTCGCTAAGCGCCCTGAGGATAGCCTTAGTACCGATCATCGCGCCTTAGCTCGACGAAGGGAACACGCTGTGGCGGTAGACGAAGCAATCGGTCCGTCGTATGGCCCGACCGCTTCATCATGCGTCATCCTATCGCGCCGAATTCGTTGTCGCATCGGCATCCCTCCCTCCCCATCGCCCTTCCCTGCTGACAGCGGCAGGCCCTGCTCGGGGTCGTCGCCGCAAGGGGTGGGGTAAAGCTCGCTCCGCTGCCGCGCTGCCATCGCGCCGCCCAACGGCGCGGGACTCCGACACCCCCATTCTCTCGCCTGGTTCTCCGATCTGCTCCACTCATGGATCAACGGCGGACACGCACTCTCCCGGGCGTGTCAAATTCGCTGTCGCCGTGCGTCAACGATCCGTAGGAGGTGCGACGCGAGCAAGACCATCTCTTGGGCATCCTGCGGATCGGTAATGCTGACCGTGCGATGAGAGTGCGGGTTCTTGTACGATCCAATGGCCCCGGCGAAGAGGTGCGCCAGTGCCTCCCTCTCCGCCTCCGGCTGCGTCATATCTGACAGCGGACCAGTTGCCTTGTCAAACGCCTTGCGCATCAGCGGAACGCCAATGTCGGTAGGTGCGAACCGTCCTGCCTCGCGCACCGAAACTTCCACGGCCTTGAACGCTTTGAATACCGCGCTATCAAGGTCTCCCTTGATAATGTCGAGCCAGACCTGCTCTGCAATCGAAGGATGCAGTAGCGACTTCGGGAAAGCGAGTGCTTGCCGGAATCCAGCGAAGTCATCTTGAGCATCCAGCAATCGCTTGCCCCGTCGGGTCAACTCCATCCAGCCGTTGTTGCCGTTTGTACCCGGAGAGGGGACCAAGACTCCGTTCACTATCAGCCACTGCCATGCTTCCCCTATCGCCAGCTCGACATCGTCGCGACGGGTGTGTGGGAAACGCGCCTCCATCGCTGGATCGTGCGTGTCAAACAGCCGACTCGCAAGAGACTGCCGATGAAGTTGCCCCCCGGCAACCGCACTCCGAAGAAGGATCGGCGCGAGTTCTTCCGGCTCCAGCGCCAGCAGAACATCGGCATTGGGGATGTCCCGTAAACTAGTGATCATGACGCTCCAGCGTGCACGAGGTTTGGCTCGCGCTCTATCTCATCGAAGAGCGAGCTGCTGCTGATTGGCTTGCCCAATCGACGGGGCGCACGCTTCGCGATCCGCGCGAGCTGCTTTAGCGTAAGCGGCGGATAGCCGCCGTCGTCCACGGCTTCCTCGCGGCGCGTGCGTTTCTGGGCTACCTTCATGGCGCCATACTATCGCGGTCCGTCGTCCGTGGTCCGATAACGGACGACGACACTCTCCGACGCACCAACCATACGCCGCCTGCCACAATCGTCAGGGCCACGAGCGCCAACAAGCCTGCCTGGTCCAGCGTCGGCACTGCAATCGCCGGCGCCTGCAGCAAACCACCCGCGAAGTTAAAGCTGCTGCGAACAACCAACCCGTCAACCGTCCACACAACCGCGTACTGACCCTCCGGCACGATCCCCAGCGCGGCGGTGACTTCGTACGGCGTAGACCGGCACGGAGTAGACGTGGCGACTTCACGCCACCGGCCGCGTCCGCTGCGTATGCCGGCGCTATGTGCGCGGCACTAGCGCTCGAATGCGGCCGAGATCGAGCACACCTTTCGCGCCCCAGCCGCGTTCATCGGACGGCACCTCGGGGCGGAACTGCTCATAGAGGTGGAAACACTCATGGTTCAGGCGCTCCGGAGGATAGCGCGCGGCGAGCTGCTCCATCGCCGCCCGAACCGTGCCCAGCGCATCGCCGAACTTACCCTGCAGGTAGCGATTCACCGCCTCTGGCTTCACCAGCTCGCCCTTGGAGATTGCCCGCTGACCGTGCGCGGTGTCAGCGACGTGAATTTGCCGGCCCAGCAGGATCATGTCGTGCACCTTGGTCGCGCCGTCGGGGAGAGGAGGTGGTGGTTCGTGCGGCCGCGGCTCCGGTGGCGCGTAGATACCCAGCCGCACGCCTTTGGAATGGGCGGTGAGGCCCGCGACAGCTTGCCCCATGGTCAGGGCAGTCTCGCGCGGCAGCCCGAGACGTTCGGCAACTACCGCCCCCCAGAGTGTTAGCACGGGAGCGCGGTTGATGCGGAGGGTGGTGGGGCTAGACACTTTGAGCGAGCCTACACCGGCCGCGTGCCACGACACGCCGGAAACCGCGTGCAGCCCCAAAACTCGCTCCCAGCGCCGGCGCCCGCTTTCGCCACGCGCCGCACCATCGGGCTGCTGCAACGGGGACAGGTCATCGCGCCAGCGGCCGTCGTGACCATCGGTGATGCGGCCGGCTGCACGGGCCTGCGCGCGGCGTTTGGCAGTTGATGTCCCTGCACCGCCTGCAGCATCTCGACCAGCTCGGGTCCGTCAACGAGCTTGATCGGCTTTTCGCGCGCGAAGTCGATAGCGTCCGGGGTGTAGCTGCCGCTGCTGACGAAGATCGCCCCATGCGCCTCTTCGCCGGTCATGGCGCCATACAGCTCCCGCACCAGCTCGACGCCAACGGTGCGTGCCTTCCAGCGCTTGCACTGGACCACCAGCGTCTTGTCCTTGGCCCGCAGCTCAAGGTCGATGCCGCCGTCGGGGCCGCCACCACCGCGCTCGGTCACTTTGTAGCCTTGCCGCCGGTACGCCTCGCCAACGAGCTGCTCGAAGTCCTGCCACGGGAGCGCGCGGATGCGGTCGATGTTCGCCTGCCCATCAACCAACCGACGCCGACGCGCGGAATTGAAGAGCGCGAACGGGATCGGCAACAGGAACAGCGCCGCGATCCACGACAGTCCCGCCGCCGCTTGCCCGAGGGGCGCGAGGGTCGGGCGGGATGCGGTGAGCGCGGGAGCGCCCCAGCGCAACGCGGCGAAGACCGCGGCCGCGACGATCATAGACGCCCACCAAGGCAGGCGGGCCAGGGCGACTAGGGGGTGGTCGTTGCGAGTGCGGGACACCGTGAATCCGAGGATGCGATTACCCGATCTGTAGGTTTACACCATTACAGTTTACTGGTTGTTTTTACCAATTCGCCCGGCACTAGCAGCCCGTCGGACTTGAGGTCCGCGGTTTTCGATTGATTCGCCGGCGACGACTCATTTTGCAGCTGCGTTGGGATGAAACGGAAGAAAGTGCGTTACGAAGGGCGGAGGAGATCGTTGTAATGCTGTCCAGTCTGGTTTCGGCGAGCGCAATTGCCCGCGCTTCACGCGCCGAGGGCATTCATTCGCTTCATGTTCCACGCCAGACACACCAAACTCCATTCGCCGCGTGCGCTCGCCAGTCCGCGCAACAAGAATTGCCGGAATTTCATGACGTGCTTGATCAACCCGAACACCGGTTCAACCGTGCATTTGCGCAACGCATACAGCTTGCGCCCGCGTCGCGTCTGCAAGCGATGCCGCATGGCCATCAACGGCGTCGGCTGATCTGGCAGTGGCGCCGGCTCCGCGAAGCGATCGAACGGCGAGCCATGATGGGCTTCGCGGCCGAGCGCGATCAGCGGCTCGATCTTGGCCTTGGCACAGGCGTTGACGTTGTCCTCACTGGCGTACCCAGTGTCGGCCAGCAGCCGCTTAACTCGGCCCAGATCCTTCGGCAAGGCTTGCAGTTGTGCGAGCATCGGCACCGCTTGCTGCTTGTCGTTGGTCGCTTGCGTCAGCGCGGTCGCCACCACCAACATGCTGTCGGTATCCACCGCGGCTTGAGCGTTGTAGGCTTGCTCGAAGCCGCCACCGGGCACCGGCATGATGCGCGAGTCCTCGTCGGTGAAGTTGACTTGGTCGGTGTCCTTGGGCGTGCCACTGGGCGGCGCCGGCGGCCGACCGCCAGGTCGCCGGCCACTCTTCTTCGCCCGTTGCTCGCGCGCCGCCAACTTGGCTGCGTAGGCGGCTTCGGCTTCGGCCTTGACCCGCGCTTCGATCTTCGCCTTGGCTGCGGCAATCGCCGCCAGGCGCTCTTCTCTGCGGCTCAATTCTTCGGGCAGGTTCATGCCTTCCGGCAAGTCCTTGGCATTAGCCGCTTCCGCCAGCTTCATCAGCTGCGCCACCTCCGCCTTGAGCTTGGCCTCCAGCTTCTTGGCGTGGCCGTAACTCATGGCGCTGTGACGCGAGGCGTTGGCATGCAGCTTGGTCCCGTCCAGGCTCACCGTGCCCAGCTTCAACATGCCCACCTCGCGGGCGTAGCCCAGCACCTGGACGAAGATCGCTTCGATCTGTTTCAGGAAACGCTTACGGAAACTGTTGATGGTGTCGTGATCAGGATGGGTGTTCGCCGTGACGTAGCGAAAGGCGATCGAGTCATAGCTCGCCCGTTCCAAAGCCCGGCTGGAGAAGGTGCCGGTGGCGTAGCCGTAGAGCAGCAGCGCCACCAGCATGGCCGGGTGGTGCGCATCGCTGCCGCGACCGGCATAGCTTTGTTCGAGGCTCGACAAATCCAGTTGCTCGACCACGTCGACCACGAACCGCGCCAGATGATCCTTCGGCAGCCACTCCTGCACGCTCGGCGGAAACAGAAATTCCGTATCGCGGTCAACCGGAACAAAGCGCGCCATGGATTCACTCACGGGAAGGCATCAATGCAATTCAGTGTAGTAAAGATTTCCAGAAATGAAAGTCCGACAGGCTGCTAGGCTTGATAATTGCCATTATCAGAACCAAGTCTCGCGGCGACTACCGACGGAATCGGCCAGTGAAATGTTCCACGCGCGAGTTGCGTACCATCGCGCGCAACAACGTCCTGATGATGCGTGCCTATTTCTGACTTCGGCGAACGGTCGAATCTCCCCGTGGAACATTCGGCAGCCTCATCCGCTTGGCCGATTGACGCACCGAAGCGGGGTGCACGATGCTCCCCCCATGCAAGTGGCGCTCCAGTTCAGCCTCGCCGGGACCGTCGCCGATCTGGACCACACGGTGCCCGGCCTTCCCGAGCGTCCCACCCTCGTGTTGATCATCAACTTCCTCACCGAGGCGGTTGTCCACGTATTGCGCACCGATGGCGCTGCGCGCGCAGCGTGGTTTACCTTGCTCACCGGCAACACCGGTCCTTTCGACAACGTCGAGGTCCACACTCAGTCAGGCGAAACGACTGACTCGAGCTCGATATGGCACTCTGGCAGTACTCCCGAGAGCATCAATAGGGCTACCGTGGGCAAATGAAACGCCACGAACATGCCCGCAATCACCGTCGCCCAAAGAAATCGTGGAGGCGATCATCCCACCGATGACGCGTGACGAACGGGCGCGACCTGCGCTGCCGCCGCGAGCGGTGAGTCGACAGTGAAAAAGCCAGAGCGAACCACTCTCAGCCGGATCGCCTTGGCTTCAGCCCAGGAGAACTCGCTGAGCCCAACGGCGAATGTGGCTGCGGCTGCAACACTGCCGGTCCCTTCCATCTGCCTAAGCGGTCGTCTTCGGAATGGATCGCAGGTCAACCTCCAAGCCCGGGCATTCCTTGTAATGAGCCACGTAGAACTCCAGCGAGTCACCATTGAATGAAAGGTCATTATTCTGCACAAACCGTCGGCACTTCGCTTCGAATGCCTCCCTCTTTGAATCGTGTCCAAGACTTACCGCCGCCACACATTCGATTTTTAGCCGATCCGGCACTTTGCCGGAAAATCCGAAGATGTCGCGATACCAGATATGACCCGAATCCTTAGAACGAAGCATTCGCATCAAGGACATGCCATAGATGTACGCCTGCTCAATTGCGTGCGCCTCAACGCCGGGAGACTTCAATTCCCAAATGGAGATGCGCACACCCCTGCCATGTCCACGGCGAGCCACGATGTCCGTGTTTCCTTTCGATAGCTCCGGCTTGCCTTTGCTTCCGGAAATTGGAACGGGAAGCTGGAAAGGGCAACCTCCAAACAAGACCGGCTGTATCCCTTGTAGCGTTTCGCCAAACTTCGACTTGGTCGGGCGTTCCATCTCATCCAGAAATAGTGACTCGATCCGGTGTTCCTGTATACGACCCGTCCGTGTCGTTGGGATCTTTCTGATCCGCCTGATGAACTCGGATACCTGAGGGTCCTCAAGATCGACTCCCTTCACGAAATTCCGGTTCTCTTCCAGATCAAAGTATTTGGAGTTGAGGAGAGCCGTCTTCTGGTGAATTACTACAACGGGTCTATCCTTCCTGATCACCACATTACCCACGTGTTGGCCAAGATAGCGCAAGGAAAACGCCAACGTGGGCTGGGTTGCGTTGGTAACAGGGAAATACGCGCGCAAGGGGCTCAACTCTCGGAACTTGCCAGCCCACTTTGTCGCGTCAGCTTTCCGATCCTTGAGATCGGCTGCCCACTTCGTTGCTAACGCTTGGGCGTTCGTCTTCTTGGTCCAGCGTTCGTTGATTTGTTCAAGCAGGCTCATGGCTGCCGCCTATAGGTTGATAAATCGGCATCGGAACGATTAAGCAATCGCGCAATCTCCTGCGCCACGTAGTGCAAGTCGGTGCGCTCGTCCACAGCATTGTGCTTGCCATCTTGGTCAATCCACGTGAAGTTTGCTCGTGACACGTTCGCGTTACGATAGCCTTGGCATTGGTCAACTTTCCAATTACCGCTGCCGACGCTCAGCCCAAGCGTGGCGAGCCGTCGACCGGCGGCGCTGCGGATGGAAAACACCTGATAAAGTCCTGCCGCACAGGCGGTCAAGTAGTTGGCGACGCAGTGCTGCATGTTCCAGCCTTCGGATGCCAAGGCTCGGGCAGACGTGAGGGGCGTGACTTGGTACTGGCCAAGGTCCAAGGCCGGCAGAATGGACCACCAGCTACCTTGCTTCGACGCGGCCGATGCGGCACTGTCGAGTCCAAATAGCCGATTCAACTCCTGAACCGAGTCGTCACTCAACATGCTCACGCCTCCCACCATTCTCCGTCGGGATGAGCTTCCACATTGGCAAACAGCTCCGGATACCGCTCCGGCATGAAGCTGTGGATCGGAACCACCTTGCCCGGAGCCAATGCTGCCACGAACCTCTTGAGGTCCGCGGGGCTGGCGTGCCCTGATGTGTGAATGCTGAGCTTGGGGATGCCATGGAGTGCCAGCCATGTCTTGACGGCATCGTAACTGCCTTGGTCCCAATAGCCCTCCCATTGGGAATCCTGATTAGCAATGACCGTCAGCCAGGCTCACGCGGTGAGCTATCCAGGGGCCTACGCTGTACTCCAGATCATTCTGGGGGGCAGTGCCATGACGATGAATCGGATCCAATTCCAGCCTGGATTGTCGATGCCTGAGTTCTTCAAGCGCTACGGGAGCGAGGTGCAGTGCGCGGCCGCGCTTGAGCAGGCGCGGTGGCCGAGCGGCTTTCGCTGCCCGTGCTGCGGCGAGGCGGCGCACTGTGTTCTGCGGGGCGGGTCGCGCAAGGTCTTTCAATGCAATGCCTGTCGGCATCAAACCTCGCTCATCGCCGGCACCGTGTTCCAGGGCACCAAGCTGGGGCTGAGCGTTTGGTTTCTGGCGATCTACCTGATCAGCCAGGCCAAGACCGGGCTGTCGGCCCTGGCGCTGAAACGACAGCTGGGGGTGAGCTACCCGACCGCGTGGCTGGTTCACCACAAGCTGATGCAGGCGATGGCAGAACGCGAAGATCGCTACCTGCTTGAGGGCGCGGTTCAGGTTGACGACGCCTACCTCGGGGGCGAGCGCAGCGGGGGCAAGGTTGGGCGCGGCTCGGAGAACAAAGTCCCTTTCGTCGCCGCCGTCTCGCTCGACGAAGCCGGGCACCCGTTGCAAATGAAGCTCACGCCCGTGCCGGGCTTCACCCTCAAGGCGATCGCACAGTGGGCCAAGGATCACGTCGCACCGGGAAGTACGGTGTGCTCCGATGGCTTGTTCTGTTTCAGCGCCGTCACCGAAGCCGGCTGCGCGCACCAACCCACCGTGGTCGCCGGGCGCAAGCCGAAAGACCTGCCCGAGTTCCAGTGGATCAACACCGTGCTCGGCAACCTCAAAACCAGCCTCTCCGGCAGTTACCATGCGTTCGCCTTCCGCAAGTATGCGGCTCGATACCTCGCCGCCTTCAGTTATCGCTTCAACCGCCGATTCGATCTACGCACCCTGCACACCCGGCTGCTGGTCGCCGCTGTTACCTGCGCGCCACACCCGCAGCGATCGATTCGGTTGGCTGAGGTTCATTGCTAATCAGGTTGGGAATAGATGTACGTCGCCCCATCCAAACACCCTCCCCGCTCCAGTTGAAATCGATGCAGCGGGCGAAAGAGCAGTGTTGAGGCTTTCGGTGCCTGCTGCAGGTCCTCAATGTAGATTCGGTTGGCGGAGTGCCGCTTGAGCAAGTCGAACCACGCGTTGTTCTTGATCTGAAGGCGTTGAGCTTGCGGTACGAAGAGAGCCACGTCTGGCCAATCAGATTGGGGGACGGTCTTGTTGCCGGTGGCTTCCAGCACCGCGGCAGCATAGAGGTCGATTACCAGTCGCCTGCCCGTGCGCTTCGACGCGCGGAATATCGAGACGACACGGTCAATATTCTGCACTGAGGTGTGGACCAACGCCATGCCCGGCGCCGCAGAGAATGCGGCGATGAGGCGTGCCTCGACATCAGCTTCCGTCGGGAAATGTTGGTCGTCTCCGAGGCGGCCTAAGGACGAGCCCTCGACCAATAAGGCGTTGATGCCGGTCGGAGGGTCGGCCAATAGACCTTCTAGCAATTCCGCCTTTCGGCCATGGACGCGGAAGTCCCCGCTGTAGAACAGCTGCCGACCGCCCGCCTCGACGAGCAGGGCATAGGCGTCATACGCGGAGTGATCAACAAGGAACGGCGTGATGCGGAAGGGCCCAATCGCGAAGGCGTGACCGGTGTCGTAGTCCCAACCGGGCGCCGGGATGGGCCAGATACCAGGCAGAAACGGGGCTGCTGCTTGGAGAATCCTCCGAGCATCGGGACCCATGCCGATCCTAATACTCGGGGAGATGTGAGCCAGGAGCCCGTAGTGGTCAAGGTGGGGGTGGGAAATGAGAATGCCCAGCAGCGACGGATCACTGCCATCCAGACCCCTGACGCCGGGAAGATACCGGCTCTCATTGTCGTCAGCATCGAGCGGAAGTCCGAGATCGAGCAAGATTCGCTGCCCTCCCTGCTCCACCTCGATGCAACTACCGCCAATTTGATGGCTACCCCTATGAATACAGACGCGCATGGTCATCGCTCAATGTGTCATCAGCGGAGGTCAAGCTACTGTCGCGCCAGCGCGACGCGATCCGACGCACCGCGGCAGTACCGTAATGCTCTGTATCACCATACCGAGTTGCGCCATGAATCGAAGGTCCGCCTTGCAGGGCCTGCTGGGGTCGTTGCTTGTGCGACTGGCCTCCGCCGATCCAACGTGTACCGGGAAGGGCACTTCTCCCGATGTACGAAAGACGAGCGCGTCCACGCCCATACCCAATTCGGGTGAAGGGAGGACCGTCGGCGCATGCGCCGTCAACACCGGCTTTCGCGATCTTGACGGGTTCCTCGGAGATCTCGGTGACGGGACGCTCATTTCCATAGCCGGGCGGCCACTAACCGGACAGATCCCTCTGACACTCGCGATTGCGGCGCACGTCGCAGTGCGCCTACGGCAGCCCGTCACGATATTCGGTGCCCCAATGAACGAACAGATGGTTCTGTCGCACATGATTGCCTTCCTTGCACGCGTCGAACACTGGACCGTGGGGAAGCTATTGGCCCAAGCCGCGCCCGGGCCGGTCATATCCGCAATGGAGGCATTAGAAAAGGCGTCGCTGTTGATTGACGACCGGCCCTTCATGACGCCGGAAGATCTCCTCGCCACCGTGCGTCGCCGTTGTGCCGAAACAGGCATGCGCCACGGCCTCACAGCAATTCTCGAACCGCAGCTTATTGAGTTCGGACACTCGTCACAACCCTTGTTGCCGCAATATTCACCGGGAGAAGCGTTGGTGAATCTGAGCATGCGTTGTGGTGGCGTCGTCTTATGTGCACTGCCGCTGACACACAGACTCGACGAATGGTATGCGTTTCCGCCCGGTCTCATGGATCTAGCAGGGCTGTCTCGAATGATCACGCGTGATTCTGACGCCATACTGCTATTGGACCGCGAGTGTGTATACGATGCGAACGCCGATCCTGAAGGGGTCTTCGTGCGGGTCGCGCGCAATAGGTTTGGCGATACCGGCGGGTTCTGGCTCGCCTACGAAGCGGCGGGAGGTTTTGCGGACTACGACTGGACGGCGCGAGCCGGTCGTGAGACTGGATGATTGTCGTCGCCGTAGTTTGATCGGTCGGCGCAACGTACTCGGCATAGAATTCGAAGGCAGCCACAATCACGGGATTTGATTGGGCATGGTCACTGTCAGAATTTCGCGCTCCAAAGTGACGCCGATGTCTGACCGGCATTGATTCATTCTGCAGACGCGGTCGGGGTGAGCGCTTCGCGAAGACGCACCATGGCAAACGTATCGAGGCAGCAGTATTCGAGAAGCTGTCGCTCGATTTCCCCCTTCCGCTCTGGCGTGGTGCTCGGATGAACCGCCTCGAGGTACGCCATCTGGGCCGACCCTCCGTCTTTCACTCCGTCGAGCGCTTCATAGGAAAGATCCGGAACCAGCGCGGGAAGCACCGCCTTGAGTCCCCAACTCCCCTGCTGCGACGGGTGGTAGAAGTTTCGCTGCATGACGGGGAGCAAGTCGAATAGGCGATTCGCGAGGTGCCGCAATGGCGGCCGGAGATCCTCGTACCGATCCGCCAGTTGCCGGATGCACCTCGCCTCGAAGCTCTTGCTGTAGGCGAACAACGGGGTATCGCCAGCACACTCCCGGACCAGGTCCTCGGCGATTTTTCGCGAGGGATCGGCGCCGCTTAGATCGAGAAAGGAGTGATGACGAACGGTTCCATCCGTCTCGACGCGATGCAGGGAGTATTGAAACGGGACTTGCTGGTACGGCCGCGTACCCGCCCAGAGGGGCACGACATAGCTGATGCTTTCGAAGTCCAGGAACAGCGCCGGCAGTGGAACCTGACGCATTGCCGCTGCCGCCCCTGCTGTGTCGAAGTAAGTCGTTCCAGCTAGGGTGTGATCCTTGACGCGCCGTTGTCGATCATTTAGGAGGTCATCCGGCACCTGATCCATTGAGCGGGCCTCGGGTCGGGCAAGGAATTCCTTCAGTCGCTTCGTTTGGATCTGTGGCAACCAGGTAACGGGGAATTCGACCTGCGGCTCTCCAAGGCCGCAGAACTTCCGGAATCCGCACCCGTAGGGATAGGTGCAGTGCGGGCCGATTTTCCGTTGCGGAGGACTAGCTGCAGCGACAATGGCATGGGCATCGGCAATCCAGTCACGGACCTCTGCCTGGCGCGCCGACGCCTCCTCGGTCAAGTCGCGCTCGACAAAAATGCCTTTGTAGTCGTCGTCGCCCGGGTATGTCCATGATGTATCGATATGGCCAACCGCGATTCCTGACAGCGGCACGCCTGCCTGCGTCGCGACATAGTGCTGGATCGCGGCGTCATCGCGGTGATACGGCTTGATACCTGCTGAGGACTTGATCTCGACCATCCGCCATGTCCGTGCCGATCCCGTTGCAGTCGGGAGCAGGATGTCGGCGAAGGCCAGTCCGCCGGCGGCGCGAAAGCCTGCTTCAAAGATCGGTGCTGAGCTGGAAGCAACAAGATGGGCAGTTCGGGCGAACGCACCGGCAAAGCCTTCGCTTTCCACGTCGATTAGCGTGCCGGAATTCGTAGGGTCATATAGCCGACGGGCGAGCGATCCGACATCGTGGCCAATGGCGAACGCGGCCTGTGTCCACGACGAGTCTTCGCGCAATTGCGGTCGATGCACTTCAAGCCACAGCCGCTTGTGGCATTGCCGATAAGCTAGGAGTTTCGATTTTGACAGCGACGCCATGGTCTACCCGACAACACGATGAAGGAAGTCAGTCTGCCCGACAAGCGCGTCGAAATACGTCGCACCTAGCGCGCATGGGACTCGTAGTGGGCTGCCATCTGCTTGATCTCGTCCCGCAAGCCCACTCGCAGGGCGGCTGGCTCCAACACCGTTACGCCAGATCCTTGACTCAGGAGCCACCAGCGCAACTGCTGCGAGTCGGGCAGTGTTGCGGTAACGACCATTCCATCGTTCGCTGCCTCCATCTTCTGATCGGGAGCCAACGGAGTCTCGGCGAGGATACCGGCGAGCCCATCCGAAACCTGCACCTTCAAGTGAATCGGCCCATCGGAACCAAACTGCAGTGCCCCAGTTGCCAGATAGCCATCGAGACTGAAGCCTGGCGGTCGCTTGATTGGCTCGCCGGCGCGTTCCACCTTCGTGAATCGGTGGGCGGCGTAGAGCCTTGGATCATCGTAGGAGTACGCCGTGGCGACCAGGTAGGTGACGGGTCCTCTTTGCACGAGCCCCAGAGGATGCAGCCGCAGCTCACGCGATGCTTCATCGCCCGCGGATCGATAGCGAGCATTGACCTGCTCGTCGCCGAGCAATGCTTCCTGCAGATCCGCCAGAGCCGCGGCATCGACCTTTGGTGGTAGCAGGGGAAGCCCCGGAGTTACGGTGCGGACTTTACGTGCCCAACGTGCGGTGCGGTTGGTCGGCTGCAAGGTATCAAGTCGTGCCTGAGCCTGTTTGAAGCGTGGGGCGAGCGACTCCAGTACGGATTTCGGCAGCAGCGGCTTGAGCGTCTCCTCAATGACCCTCAGGGAAAGCGCCTCAGCGAGGGTGAGGCCAGGAAGATCGGCGGCGGCCCCCGGAATCCAGTGCCATCCATAGGGAACGCCAGCGTTATTGCAAGCAATTGCGGGAAAGGCATCCGACAAATCGCCAAGATCGCGCTCCACCTGCCGTTTGCTCACAGGAAAGTCCGCGTCCTTCAACGCTCTCGCGAGTTCAGTTGCGGTCTTCCCGGGACCGTGGGAGGGAAGGAGCTTCAACAACTCCCACTGACGCAACACTGTCTTGCGAGTCGTGTTCGAAGGCATAGGCATTGGCTGCTATTGGAGATGCGACGGCACGAAGTGGGGCGTGAGTGAACGTAGGCTACGCGAGAATCTCGGCAAATGGATCGCGAACGGAGTGATCTGCTATGCCATTATCCCGGTCTGACGGACGCTGACCGGCGCCAAGCGGTCATCCCGCCATGCATGGCATACGAATTCCTTCAGGACAGCCACCACCCAGCTCGTCAACACCTCCCGCGCGGCTTTGCAACTTCGCTTTGACCATCGGCCCCTCGCGGTGTGGCATTTGCAACGATTTCCTCTGACCGCCGTTCATTGCCAAGTGCCCGCGACCGAGCTTGAACTTCGCCCTTAAGACAATCGACAAATTGCTCGGCGTCACTTCCCACAAGCGACAGCCATGACCCCGTGCGGCCATCCGCGGTGCCATTCTTGCGTTTACCAAACACGCTATATTTGTCTACGCACCTGTCACTTTGAGCGCTTATTAGAATGGCTAATAACTCATCATTAATGTCGATGCCAGGAAATCCGTCTCCGGCGAAACAAATGTTGCTCAAGAGCATGCACAGATCTCGGTCCAGCGGCCAGCTTGTGCAACTGTCCACGGTTAGGCCCGCCTCGGTAGAATTGACGTGCGCGGGCTTCGCACTTGAGACGATGTCTGCAAGCCAGTCACCAGAGTGCAATGTCCCAACGTGCTCGTATCCCGACCGGCCATCAGTCCTTCGACGTAGATGAAGCGGGGTTTCCGGCCAATTGCGGAACTTTTGATATTTTGCCGCGGTAAGGCTTCTATCGGCCTCCGCAAAGGTCATGAGTCTTTCGACCTTTCCAGCCCATACGATCTTCCTGCACCTTTGTGCATTGGCGCCATTGAAGCCGATTAGATAAATGTCTTCAGTGGGCTTGCACGCCTTGTTGTCGGCCAGAAATTCCCTGCGCAGATCTTGCCGCAATCGCTTCTTGCATGGTCCGAAAAAAATCTCTGGCTGGTCTTCGATCTTGTACGGAACAGGGCAGGTCACCCTATTCGGGTCCTGCGTCGCCGCGACAATGTAAAGGTATGCTCGCACTAAACACTCTCCCTCTCTATTCAATTGCCCCTGCCTGTGTGGCAAGGTCCATCAGCGCGCCAAGGTGAGGTCGCTGATCCGCGTTCTCCGAATTTAGGAACACCTGCACAGCCCGGGTAACGCTACCAAACGCTTGAAACTTTCTCGGCCGGCCGTTCTTGTTTTTCACGACGCCAGTGCCAACGACGAATTCATCACTGATTGGGTCGTACGCCTCCGCGGCATAGATGTGCGCCGCAATAGACGGAGTGACCTCAATTGCATGGACGAATCTGTGGGATTCCGCTTGGTTTGCGACAATGATTCGGAAGGTATCTTTGTGCCCATCATCCATTCGCTTCCAGTGTGGATTCATGGTCACCCGATTCTTGACCGGGAACGTCAACTTGGCCGCATCCGGCGGGAGCAATAGATTCTTGTCAACTTCGAAATTGGCAACGAAATGAAAGGCGCTTGCCCCCGTAAAGTTAACCCTGTCATTGGCCCACAGCCTCGCAAGAAACCACACTTGGTCCCCCGCCGCGGCGTATTCTAGGGCAGCCGCTCGGGAATTCAGTACATCTCCATATGTCATAAAATCAAAATCTGGGTCGGCGTGAACACGTCGACTACGAGATGCAACCGGGACAATCGCGCCAAGATTCGGCCACGTCCGCGTTCTCGAACTGAGATCGGAATACCGCGGCAATGTCGCTAGTGTCGGACAACGGTCCTCGGGAATCGGCAAGAATTCAAACGTTCGGTCGGGTAAGATCGGGCTCCGAAGCCCCTGTCTGCTAGCGTGCGACGTGTTGACACCGACATTTACAACAAATAGCTTCATGTTTGTGGGGCCTCATTTGGTTGGAAGCTCGGTACCGGCTGCGACGCCAGATGATCTCGCCGGACTTACTTGCCGATTCTTTCCTCCCACGCATTATTTCCATCGTCCGCGACGTGGTCGACCACCCATCGTCCAAAGTTGAACGTGGTACCCGCGAACATCTGAGCACTGGCTGGAAATAGGTAATTCGCTACGGCATCGTGAAACACGGCGGTGTTCGCATAGTTGCGCCAGTCGCGATAGCCGGGGGCAGTCTGATCAAATAGCGCTCGGATAACGATGCGTCCCAACGTGGGATGGATTCGTCCGAACGTAGTTGTCCCTCCGGCGTTTTCTCGAAACCATTGCCATTCACGCGCAACGGCAAGGGCTTCTTCATGCTGCCGACTGATGTGGCCTCCCAATAATCTTCGGGAGAAGTCGCAGACATAGTGGAACCGCTCATGTTGATAGATCGTGTGAACGACCAGTTGTAGCACGCGCTCGGCATCCTTGGTCGTGACAAATGGAAACTGGCGTTGTGCGTGGTTGACTAGACTCTTCCAGTACGCCTCGATGTTCCTCCGTTGGAGCGTGATGACGCCAGGACTGGACATGTGTTGGTAGGTTCCCAAAGCCGCGGGTGACTCCGGCGGATCGGGGAAGTTCTCCCCACTGTCAGGCGCGCGCGGTCGAAAGACTTCGAGGCCCGGCGCATCGGCGAATATGTCGGCCGGTAGAACGTCGTCTTCTGGCGCCTCGTCGTCTGGAAGTGACGATCCGCGAGGTAGCGCCTGAGCATCCGCGAGGATCTTCCTGATAAGTGTGTCGGCGACGGTCATAGTTACCTCGCGCGCCGGAAAGGCCGGCTTGGGAGTACTTCAGCGACTGGATGCTATTCGACGAAGTGTGGACGCGTTGTGTTTCCCGGCCCATAGGCAATCATTGAGGCAAGTCAAGGGCGGTCAAGATTCGGACGAACTCCCGATCTTTGAGGCCCCACGCGCTTCTGAGTACAGCAGGTTGGCACGCATCATGGTGCCCGCGCCGAGCATGCTGAGCCGGAAATACCCGTCGCCAGCCATAGGAGAGCGAGCATCCGGGCGTCAGTCAGAGCGCCATGCCAGTTCTCGCGTGGCGGTGGTGCGATGCCATGACGGTTGCACAGCGTTTCCAACCTGCAAGGCAAACCTGGGTGCCGAGCGCGGAAGATGGGTAAGGTGTCGATGATCGAATCCTGCCGCGTGAGTGGGGCGAACTCCGCATCGACCTTTTCGAACTCGCTGGCAAAGAACGCCGCATCGAATGGCGCGTTATGCATGACCACCATATCGCTTCCGACAAAGGCGGTCAGCTCGCCTGATATTTGGGCAAATCGCGGCTTGAACTGCAACATCCGATCATCTATGCCATGAACGGTAACCGCCTCCGGCGGGACTGGTCGGTGCGGATTGACGAGTTGATGGAAATGGCGTCCGGTAAGGTGATTGTCAATGATCTCTATGCAGGCGACTTCGACGATGCGATGGCCATCGTTCGGCAAGAGTCCGGTGGTTTCGGTATCGACAAAGACGAGGCGCATGGGAACTCGTGGTGGCGTCGGGATAGCGCAATGATGTCCCTGCACTTCGACAGAATGTGTCGCGATCAAATTGGCCGGCGGTGAGCTCCGCGTCGGCTTCCTCAAGGACGAGTCCTCGGGCGGCGCTCCAAATGCGACGCGTTACCGCGCGACAATCAAGGAAATCGCCGGCGCCGCGATCAACATAGAGCGAGACAACCGTGGCGCCTAGCTGAGCGTAACGTTTATGAATCGGCAGGACCGCAGACCTGTCCTTCGGTTGAGGTGGTGAGTTCTTGCGTCGGCCACGACGATGAATACCTCCAGCCGATTGGGCCAACGAGTATTCACCCCGGTAAGCGTGTACGACCGCGTCTTGTCTTGACGCGCCGTCGGAGCATCCTTTGTCTGTCGATCAGGCGATGGGGTCTTCCACGGACGGTCTTTGGATTGTGGAGTTCGCAAGTGTTGCCTGCCACATACCGAACATCATCAAGCGGCATAAGGGTTCTTCCAGTCACCGTACGGCGACGGATGACCTCGCTGCCGCCACTTTGGGCGGGATTAAGTGCTTGTCTTGTTTGCCCGAGGAGGTAATCCATGCAAGAAGTCGTTGCCGATCTGCAGCGTATAGAGTCGACCGACATCTACACGATCCCGGACCCATTGCCTTTTCCGAGCACCGGCGAGGTCAGCGTGGTCCTGCGAATCCACGCTTCCGAGGTCCTCCGCACCAGGGGTATGGTCGCCATCGCAAACGATGTCCCGCAACCCGCTGATTTCGCCCGAGCCTACGACGCGGCCATGAAACACTTGGCCGACCGCGCGGGCGTGGCGCCGCTAGTCCTGCCGGGAATCGAGGTGTCACTTGATAGTCGAGTGACTGGCCTTGGCCTCCCTCCCGGCATCGCTGCTTGTCAGTTGCAGATCACAATTCCTTTCATTACCGTTCGGTCCGATGCGCTGGCGACACTGGCCACGAAGGCAGCGGCGGAGGGTTGCCGAATCGGCAGCGTGCGTGTGGAAGTACGCGACGACACGGTACAAGGTGCAATCGCATCAACGGTCACGCCGGCCCTAACCCCCGCGGACATCTCGAATCTTATTTTGTGGTTCGATGGAATCGCCAAGTTCATCGACATCACAAAGGCGCATCTCCCCGATCTCGATACCGGCAGGACCCTCATGATGCAACGATTGTCCCGTCACACCATGGCGCTCAAGAAGCGGTTGCAGGAACTCCGCACACCCGACAGCGCCTAGTAGTGGCCCTTTGACCTCCGACCGGCCGTGGAGAGGTGAGCAGCGCGCGGAAGTCTCATCAGATCCCGTCGGACTCCCCTGACCGGCAATCTGATGGACATTGATAGAAGGAGGTTCCTTCAGCGGCTCGGCGCACTCGCCGCGATGGCGGGCGCCACCACTGCCGAGGCAAGAGCCACTGCGGACTCAGCTTCGAGGTTCCCTTGGGACGCCACGTCCATTGTCGCGGCGGGTCCGCGAAGTGCTCACAATTCATCGCCCCTCCTCCCGTCGCTCAACTTTGAGACCTTCGTCCCCGGAAAGGGAAATGAGATCGCACTCGGTGCCGCAATGCAGGTCGCAAAACGCTCAGGGTCGCACAAGCCACTGCATATTTGCGCCGGCACGGGCCTTGGCAAGACGCACCTCTGTCACGCTATAGGTAACCACATACTCTGCAATGAGCCAACGGCACGCGTTCGCTTTATCTACGCCGAAGCGTTTGTGGCCGATTTGATCCGTGCGTACCGGGACAGGTCAGTGGAACGTTTCCGGAGCGGCTACCGATCTCTAGACGTGTTGCTGATCGACGACATTTCCTTCTTACTGGAGAAGCCTAAGATGCAGAATGAGTTCTTCCGCCTCTCGAACGCCCTCCTCGGGCTCGGCAAGCAGATCGTCATTGCCGGTGACGCGCTTCCGGCGCCTCACTGGGAATCGGGCGAAGGGGTGCCCTGCCCGTTCGGCGACGGCATAAATGTGACCTTGGGGCGGCCGGACTTTGATCTCAGAGTCGGGGTACTGCTGGCGACGGCGCGTGTAATTGGTATAACTCTTCATGACGACGTTACTCGGTACATTGCCACGCGCATTCGCTCGGACGTTCGCGAATTGCAGGCCGCATTCAGACGAGTTCTAGCTTATGCGTCGGTCCATGGGCGGCAAGTGTCGATCCCGGTCGCCCAAGACGCACTGCGCGGGCTTCCTGCAGAGCAACCCGTGCCCCAAGCCGATTCAGATCCGCGTTCCTTGCACGGCCACGAACGTCGTTCTGAGACGTGCCGTCCGTAGTCCTTGCGTCGATCCGGAAGCCGCGCTAACGTGGTTAGCTAGTGAACTCGCAACAGCCGCAATCGGTGCGAAACCAGGGGAATCAACAATGGAACACAAGAAGCAAGACCCCCAATGGACCGTCTGTGCAGAAAAGCAGGTAGTGCGCACACCTGAACGTCCGTTCGATCCCGACACGATCATCGCCGAAGTGCATGAGACCTGCGACAGCTGGCAAGCGGCTTACACGCTGCTTGAGCGCGAATTAAAGGGACTCGGAGCGCGATTCGCGCATGACCAGTTCGATGAGTGTGATGGCTGCCTCGCGAAGATAAGCCCCATGACAGAATACTTGGCGTTGACGATTGTCGAAGAACCCGTGTGGAGCGCCCAGCCCGACGGTCCACACCTGCCGCCAAACCAGAGCGACACGATGGCTCGGTTCTGCCCGGACTGCTCCAGGCGCGTGAAGCACTCCCTGCGCCTGTCGCTATGAATTACGCCAAATTCCGGAGCAGATCGACCTCGACATTTCACCGATCTGGGCTACATTGGACGCCGGCCGAATTGGGCACGGATGCAAGCGAGTACCTTCGGCTCCTACTTGGGGAGTTGTTTGCGCCCGCCAACCGTCAGGGTGCGCCCTGAGCCACGCAAAGTATTGCGAATCCTAGTGGTCGAACTTCTCGCCCATTCGAGGCCGCCCTTGCGGTCGTCGCTGATGAAGCGACGATGTCGCCTCCCACCTGGCAATGCGCATTGCGCGGCAAGATGCCTCGCCCTAACTTTTAGACACCTCTCTCCCTTTCTCACATGTGACAACTAGGCGTCGATCAACCGCCCCAGTTTCGGCATCGCCCCTGCGTTCGCGCGCTGATACAGGTTGAACAACAAGTCGCTCATCGGTGGGGCCAGGCGACTCCAAAATCGTCTCCGCAACCGGCAACGAAAACCGCGCGTAGCCCCGGACCAAAACCACGCAATCGAACGACGTTGCGGAGACGTTATCGACCTAAGTGCTTGACTATAGGCGACTCTACTGGAGACTTGAAATCCGGCGTGTCGGCAACGGCACCGTGAGTTCGAAT
>Ga0315271_10000075_pt1 | contig 43675 bp, 42 predicted proteins | sample C3_top_MG_FD_204664 | JGI IMG/M metagenome (GOLD analysis project Ga0315271, IMG submission 204664) | Sediment microbial communities from Yellowstone Lake, YNP, Wyoming, USA - C3_top | ecosystem: Environmental > Aquatic > Freshwater > Lake > Sediment | place: USA: Wyoming | collected 2017-08-01
GCACGCGCAGGATTGACCGAGACCGCGCGGTGGCTCGGCGCTGCGGCGTGGCTGGGTCGCGCCCAGGAGCCGGCCGCTAAGATGCAAAGCGTGAACGACGTGCCACCCTTGCATCGACCCTTGCTCCCTGCCTTGAGTGTTGACGCGTGTCTGCTGACGCTACCCCGGTGAGCGGGCCGCAGTGCGTGTTGGCGGTCTGCGCCGACGACTTCGGGCTCACGCCTGCGATCTCGCGAGGCATTGCACAACTGGCCCAGCTCGGCCGGCTCACGGCGATATCGTGCCTGACGAACGGGCAACACTGGCCCGGCAGCGCGCCGATGCTGACGGACTTGCCGATTGGCGTCGACCGCGGCCTGCACTTCAACCTGACCGAAGGCGTACCGCTCAGCGAGGAATTGCGGCGCCGCTGGCCGCGCCTGCCGGCCCTTCATGGGTTGATCCTGCGCGCCCACCTCGGCAGGCTGCCGCTGCGGGAGATTGCCTGTGAGTGGCGCGCACAGTTTCGAGCTTTCAGCGAGCAGGTGGGAGCACCACCCCGATTCGTCGATGGCCACCAGCATGTGCACCACCTGCCCGGGATTCGTGAGGTGGTGCTGGAGCACGTGACGGCCGGGCCCGCCGGCGTTGCGGTGCGCAACACCGGCCACATGCTCGGCCCCGGCAATTCGCTCAAACGCTGCCTGATTGAACGCACTGGCGGGCGCCAGCTGCAGCGGCTCCTGCTGGCCGCAGGGATCGCGCACAACCGGGCGCTGCTCGGCGCGTACGACTTCAAAGAGCAAGACTACCGCGGCCGGATGCAGCGCTGGCTGGCGGCAGCGCCGTCGCATGGCGGGTTGTTGTTTTGCCACCCCGCGGCGAGCGCGGTTGCGAGTTCGGACGCCGATGCGAACGATCCGATTGTTCCCGCGCGGCTGCGTGAGGCGGCTTACCTCGGCAGCACTGCCTTCGTCGAGGATCTGGCCGCGGCCGGTATCGGGTTGGGCCGCGCCTGGCTCACAACCCAAAGCGTCTGATCACGAGCCCAAGGCCGCAGTCGCGCGGCGAGCGTCCCCGGCACCCGTCAAGGAAAGTGGCGCAGGCATGTCTCCTGGACGATCCAAGTTTGGGGACGAGACAGCCACACGCCGACGCTGCTCATTCGCAATGCGATTGGGCTACGCCGGCGGAGCGCAGCAGGTCGTCCTCTTTGCCTTGCAAGACGTTGGTCAGCTCGCCGAACGAGACCGGCGCTTGCCAGCCCCTGGTCGCCACAAACCACACAGTTCCTGATTCGCAGAGCAGTGCCGCAACCCGCTCCACAGACAACAGCCGCTCGGCAGCACCCCGCGGATCGAAGCGCGCGGTGTCGTACAACGCCTTGCGCCAGGTGTCGTCGCGCGCGATTGTCGGGTCGAGCCAATTCGAAAGCACGAACGGTGGCTGCTTCAGCCCAGCATAGAAGGGCACATCGAAATAAGGCTCATCGACGAACACCACGCGCTCGCCTGGTTTCATTTGCGCGCCCAGCGCCAGGCCGATGTCGCGGTGCGAGCCAGGCGCCTTCAGCGTGAGGAACACCAGCAGCGCCAGGCAGAAAGACGCCGCGGCTGGCATGACCCAGCGAATAGCGCGCCCCAGCCGTGAATGCAGCGCCAGCAGAGCGACAAGCGGCGCCAGTGCCGGCAGCGCGTATCCCAGGAGTTTGGAGGTGGGCAGCGAGAAAAAGCCGAGGATCGCGATGGTCCACCACGCGTACAGCCCGCCCTCTGCGCGTTGCGTACTCGAAGCAGAAGTCGACGTTGGCGAACCCGGTACCCGCCACTTGCGCAGCACCGACGGCAGCCACAGGCTCCAGGGCAAGGTCAAGAGCGGAACCACGGCTGCGAAAAACCAGAAAGGCTGGGCGTTGTTGAAATTGGACTCTGCGTACCGGCGGAAGTGCTGCTCAACGATGAAGTAGTCGAAGAACTGCGGGAAACGCCATTGCATCGCGATGAACCAGGGCAGCGCGATGACCGCGAACGCGAGCATCGCAAGCGGGTGCATCAAGCGCAACAGCGCGCGCCAGCGGCCTTGCCAGAGCAACCATGGCCCGATCACCAAGGCAGGCAAGACGACACCGATCAACCCTTTGGCAAGGACTGCGAACGCCATCGCGGACCAAGCCGCGAACAGCCACTGAAGATCCGCGTGGCGCGGCTCGTCGACGCTGCGTCGCGCGCACAGGACCGCCACTGTGACCAAGCCGGCCACCAGCATGTCGAGGTTGGCGTACTGCGCACCGAAAAAGTAAAACGGGCAGGTTGCCAGCACGCCAAGCGCAAGCGCCGCAGCGCGCGGGCCGTGACGCCGGTAGACATCGGCATAAAGTGCGGCACCCATCAGCCATGCACCGAACGCAGGCGCGAGTCGCGCCGCGAAGACATTCACGCCCAGGACCTTCATCGCTGCCAGGTCCAACCAATACATCAGCGGTGGCTTGTGAAGGAAGGGCAGGCCGAACAGCGTTGGCAACGAGCCATCGCCGAGCAACATCTCGCGCGCAACTTCGACGTAGCGGCCTTCGTCGGGCAGCATCAACGGTCGAAACCCGAGCGTTGCCAACAACCAGATGGCCAAAGCGAACAGCGGCCAGCGACGCTGAAGCAGCCACTTCGACGGCGGCAGGCCGTGAGCCGGCGCCTGCGGGTTGATTTGCATGGGTAGGATCTTCTCTTGACCGATTGTCGTTGCCAAAATGAAGCTCGATCTCGGGAACGAGACATCGATCGAGATCTCGGCGCGCCGTTTTCGCACCTGCCTTGTTTCGCTCGGCTCGCCTTGAAAGCGGCGTGCCAACTCCCAAGCAGCATCACGGCGGCTGCGCACCCGCCTGCGCAGAGCGGGTCTTCGGGACTCTTCGCTACGGCGCCCCCCAAGCGTCGCGGAAACGGCGGGTCGGCAATCGTCGCCGATTGCGAGCTCCCTTCTCCCGCTCGATTCGCTCAGTTTCTGGGCTTTCTCCAGACGCTGGCGAGCCAAGCCTGCTGCTCAAACGGTACTGCGGTCGGTCGGTAGTAGTGGTCCAACTCGGCGAACCCCGCAGCCACCATCGTACCGCGCCAACTCGCCCAATCGTGAAAGCAGCCATAGCGCTCACCGCTCCAACCCTCGTCACCATCACCGCGCGGGTTCGAGCTGAAGAGCACGCCGCCCGGCTTCAGCGTCTGGTGCAGTTCTCGGAGCACACGCGGCAGTTCCTGCCGCGGCACGTGGAACAGAACGGCGTTGCCGAACACTCCATCGAAGTACTGCTTCGGCAGATCCAGCGCGAGGAAACTTTGCTCGACCACTTCGCAACCGCTATGGGCGCGCGCCATCGCCGCCAACTGCGGCGAGCCTTCGAGCCCGCTGGCGTGGTGGCCGAGCGCCTTGAACGTGATCAGGTCGCGCCCAGGTCCGCATCCCAGGTCCAGCAACTCGAACGGAGGCGGGGTGTCGATCTGCCGCAGGAACGCTTGCACATTCTGGCTCACGTCGTGATCGCGCGTGCCTTCCCAGAATTCCTGCGCGCTGCGGTCGTAGTGCGCCAGCGTGCGTGTCGCGATGCGCTGCAGGTCTTCGGGTGTCAGCGCCACGTCATTCGCGCTCGACAAAGCGTTGCGCCTGTCGCGCGCTGCGCAACGCGTGGCGCTGCTTGAACTGCGCCGACAACAAACGGCGCACCGCCGCGCGCAGTGCGTTGACGCAGGGCTGCGGCAGGCCCAGGGCGATGCTGTCGCGTACCGCGAGCCAGGTCTTGAGCCAATGCACGGGATAGATGGGCAGGCCGATGCCGTGGTCGATGAGGCGGGTTCGGGCAAAGGTGTCGAACCCTTCTGCGTCATCCACTGCCCATGCGGCTTGTGCCGCAGCCGAATCCAAACCCGGCGCGAGGTAGGGTGTGTTGCGCGCGACGAACAGCGCCATCTGCAGCAGGCCCTGGGGCCACAGTTGCGGCCAGCGCGTGCAGGTCTGGCGCACGGCGTGGCCGAAGGTCAGCGCATGGCTGAAGTCGAGCCAGTTCACGTCGTCGCCTGCCGGGCTGTCGGTACGCTGCGCAAAGCGCTCGTCAAAGCGCAGCAAGTGGTGTGCTGCGGCTTGCATCAAGGCATGCCACAACGCCAGCGGCGTGTGCTGCGCCGCGGCTTCAAGGGTTGCGGCGAGTGTCTCGCGAATCTTCAGCGCCTCGAAGCGCGCGGCCGGTGGTGCCGAGGTTGAAAGCGTGGACGAAGGCGAAGGCAAGTGCGGACGCGAAGGCGAGACATGCGAGTCTGGCGGCCGAGGCCATTTTTCCAGCGCGCCTGCGTAGGCCTTGAAGTCGGGCAACAGGTCTTCGCGCGTGGCCAACACGAGCGATCGGGTCCAGGCGCGAAGCAATGGCGCTGCCGCGGCTGGGCCGAGGCGTTGAATCAGGCTGCGCACATGCGTCAGGTAAATCAGCGAATGGCCGAAGGCGTTGTAGTGCGCGAGCGCGGCTTGCGCGAACACCGGCTCAAGCGTGTCGAAGGCGATGCCCTGTGCCAGCGCGTCGTTCAGTCGTTCGGTCGCGCCGGCTTCGTCTTGCGTCTCCACTGCCGTGAGAAATTCCTCGGCCTGCCAGTTGCGGTGCGCTGTGGCATAGGGGTAGGGGGCCTCGCGCAGGGTGTCGAAGCCCACATGCGCCAAGGCTTCCGTAACGCAGGCAAGCCGTTCGTCGCTGTCGGCGAGTTGATCGCGCAGGCGCAGCCAGGCATCGATGGCCGGGTAGGCGTGTGTCATGCCGTTGCGCAGGCGCGTGTGCGAATGCTCCAGTGCCTGCAGCGCGGCAGCGTCGAGCGGCGCGCCGGCCTGTTCAAGCCGCGCCAGCTCGCGCGCGACGCGTGGGTAGTCGTCTTCCGCCATCGCCTCTGCAAGCCGGCCCAACACCTCGGCCACACGCTGCGCGGGCGGCGGGTCGCTCACATCGACCCAGACCCGGCCGGCTTCGACCCGGACCGGATAGACGCGCAGTGCGTCACCCCCATAGAGGTTGGTGCCGCTGCGCAGGTCGAACTTCCAGTTGTGCCAGTGGCAGGTGAGCACACCTGACCTGTCGAGCGCGCCTTCGCACAAGGGGTAGCCTTCATGCGGACAGCGGTTGTTGCATGCCAGGACTTCGCCTTCGTGCAGGAACAACGCCACCTGCCTGGCCCCCAACTTCGCTGCCGTGGGGCCACGCTCGTGCAATTGCGCAAGAGGCGGGGCCTCGACCCAATGCGCTTGTCCGGCCGGAGCGTCGGATTGGATTGCCATGGCATCCCCTGATTCGAATCTAACGACGATTTTGCGGCACGCGTCGCCTTGTGCATTGGCCCTGCGCCGATTACCGCCTGCGCGACACAGGGTCTATGTCGCGCAGGGGTTTGTCGGGACCGGGGGCAGCGCACGCCGCGTCTATGATCCCTGGCAGAGCAGTCCTGTCCGTGCACGCCGCCATGTTGCAGACCCAACCACTGTCACCGGGATTTGGCGCCGACGCGCTGCTCGCCGAACTCGCCGCATTTTCGACCCGACTGAAGGCTCCAGCTGCGATTCAGGTACGGGCTCGGCGACATCGTGAGGCGGGACAACGCTTCGCTGCTGCATTCGGCAACCTTGATCGACCCCGACGCCGGGCGCACCTTGGGGCGGGTGACAGTGCTTGAATCTTCGCCGCGAGCCGCAGCGCCCGAGGTGTTGGCGGAGAATGATGCCAACGACTCAGCTGCCTGACAGCTTTCGAATCCAATCCCATGCAATATCGCAATCTCGGCCGCAGCCAACTCAAGGTCTCGGCGTTGTGTCTGGGCACGATGATGTTCGGCGACCAGACCGACACCGCCGAAGCGCGTCGCATCGTCGCCCATGCCCAAGAGCACGGCGTCAACTTCATCGACACTGCCGACGTGTACACGACAGGCCAGTCGGAATCGATGCTCGGCGAGTTGCTCGCGGGCCGGCGTCACGACTGGATCCTGGCGACCAAACTCGGCAACAGGATGTCGCAGCAGCCCAACGAGTCTCACTACTCGCGCGTCTGGATGCAGCGCGCTTGTGAGGCGAGCCTGCAGCGCCTGGGCACTGACCACATCGACCTGTATTACCTGCACCGCGACTTCGACGGCATGGATCTCGAAGAACCTTTGCGCGGTCTGGAGTCCTTGCTCCGTGCAGGCCAGATCCGCTATTGGGGGCTGTCGAACTTTCGCGGCTGGCGCATTGCCGAAGTGGTGCACATCGCACGCGCTTTGAACATGCCCCCGCCGGTGGTGTGCCAGCCTTACTACAACCTGTTGAACCGCCAGCCCGAAGTCGAAGTGCTGCCGGCCTGCGCGCACTTCGGGCTCGGCGTCGTGCCTTACAGCCCACTCGCACGCGGTGTGCTCGCCGGCAAGTACGAGCCGGGCGTGAAGCCAACCGCAGGCAGCCGTGCGGCACGCGGCGACAAGCGCATCATGGAAACCGAGTTCCGCGAAGAATCGCTCGCAATCGCGCAGACGTTGAAACTGCATTGCGACAAGCGCGGCGTGGCGCTGGCGCACTTTGCCAGCGCCTGGGTGTTGGCGAACCAGGCGGTGAGCTCGGTGATCGCTGGCCCTCGCACATTGGCCCAATGGCAAGACTATTTCGGCGCGCTCGACTGCACGATCACGGCGCAAGACGAAGCCCTGGTCGACTCGCTCGTGAAACCGGGCCACGCGTCGACACCCGGCTACAGCGATCCGGCGTATCCGCTCACGCAGCTGCGTCAGCTAGGGTAATTCCGGGGGCGGTGGCGGCGCGCCATCGTCCATGCTGGCGCCTGATCCAGCGCACTCTTGCGCAATCAGTTTTCAGTTTCCACTCGAAGGAGAACTCATGAAGTTGAACAAACGTCAAGTGTTGTGGTTCGCGGCCGCAGCCACTGCCATCGCTGGCAATGCCTTCGCTCAGCCGAAGAAGGAAGTGACCTTCGCGCACCAGGACATGCTGGTGCCATTTCGCACCGTGATGGAGTCGGGCGAGCTGGAAAAGGCCACCGGCTACAAGATCAACTGGCGCATGTTCGGTGGAGGCGGCGACGTCATCAAGGCCATGGCCAGCGGCGACGTGCAGCTCGGCGAGGCCGGCTCGAGCCCGATCGTGGCGGCGGCCAGCCAGGGCCAGGACATCAAGTTGTTCTGGATCCTCGACGACATCGCCGACGCCGAAGCGCTGATCGTGCGCAACGGCAGCGGCATCAACAGCGTGAAGGACTTGAAGGGCAAGAAGGTCGCCACGCCCTTCGTCAGCACCGCCCATTACCAGTTGATGGCGGTCATGAAAGTCGAAGGCGTCGACGCCAAGGGCGTGAATGTGATGAACATGCGCCCACCCGAAATCGCCGCCGCCTGGGAACGAGGCGACATCGACGCTGCATTCATCTGGGACCCGGTGCTCACCAAGATCAAAGGCAACGGCAAGGTGATCGAGAGTTCCAAGACGATCGGTGCCAAGGGCTTCCCCACATTCGACGGCCTGATCGTGAACGCCAAGTGGGCGGCCGAGAACGAGGCCTTCATGGTGGAGCTGGTCAAGGTGCTGGCCAAGGCTGACGCGGCTTACATGGCCAACCGGGCAAAGTGGACCGCCGACTCGGCCGAGGTCAAGGCCGTGGCCAAGTGGACCAAGGCCGACGCCAAGGACGTTCCTCCGGCGATGGCGCTCTATACGTTTCCGACCATGGCCGAACAGCTCGGGCCCAAGTGGCTGGGCGGCGCGGCGGTCAAGGCCATGACGAGCACTGCGGCGTTCCTGAAGGAACAGGGCCGCATTCAGGAAGTCAAGCCCGACTATGCAGCGTTCGTCACCGACGCCTATGTGAAAAAGGCGATGGGCAAATAGGGCTCGCGCAAAGATATCCGATCGACGTGGCGCAGTAGCGCTGCCCTTGTTCGTCTGTGATGACGACCGCCACATACCTGCGGTGTAGCGCGCCGAGGGGACACTGCGCGCTCCAGCGGCCGCTAGGGGACGGCTGAGGTTTCATGCCAACACTCGAAATCCAGGACCTCACGCTCAACTACGCGGTGCTGGGCGGGGCGCTGCAGGCCCTGGCTCCTGTCAACCTTTCGATGCACGACGGCGACTTCGTCGTCGCGCTCGGGGCCTCGGGCTGCGGCAAGACGACGCTGCTGAACTGCATTGCCGGCTTCCTGCCGCCCTCGACGGGGCGTATCCTGCTCGACGGCCGGCCCGTCGTCGGCCCGGGCGCGGATCGCGGCGTCGTGTTCCAGAAGCACGCCCTGATGCCCTGGCTCAACGTGCGCGACAACGTCTCGCTAGGCTTGCGCATGCGTGGCGTCGACGCTGCGACTCGGGCGAAAAGCGCCGAGGACAAGCTGGCGCTGGTCGGTCTGGAAAAGTTCGCCAGCCACGCCGTGCATGAACTGTCGGGCGGCATGCAGCAGCGGGTGGGCATCGCGCGCGCGCTCGCCAGCGACCCGGCGCTGCTGCTGATGGACGAACCGATGGGGGCGCTCGACGCATTCACGCGCGAGCAGGTGCAGGAGATCTTGCTGCACGCCTGGGTGCGATCGAACAAGATGGTGTTCTTCATCACGCATTCGGTGGAAGAAGCGCTGTTTCTCGCCACGCGCCTGATCGTGATGAGCCCGAGCCCCGGGCGCATCACGCATGTCTACGACCATGTGCCGTTCTCGCGCCAGTTCCTCGAACATGGCGATGCGCGCAAGGTGAAAAGCGACCCGGAGTTCATCCGCATGCGCGAAGAAGTGCTTGCCATCGTGCACCACCGCGAGGCCCTGCATGTCTGAACCTTTGATACCCACCCCGCTAAAAACCAGCCGCTTCAAAGTGCCCGGGGAAGGCAACAGCGCAGCGATCAGCGTCGTCACCGTGGTCGTGTTGTTCGGGCTCTGGGCACTTGTGACGCAAATGGGGTGGATCAAGCCGCTGTTTTTGCCCAAGCCGCAGGCGGTATTCCAGCAGTTCACGGAATACCTCACCGGCGCGGCAAACGACAAGCCCTTGTGGGACCACTTCGCGGCGAGCCTGTCTCGGGTCTTCTCGGCGTTCGCACTGGCGTGTCTCACGGCCGTACCGGTGGGCATCGCGATGGGCATGAGCCGCGTCGCGCGTGGCATCTTCGACCCGCCGATCGAGTTCTATCGTCCCCTGCCACCGCTCGCCTACTTGCCGCTCATCATCATCTGGTTCGGCATCGACGAGTTCCCGAAGGTGTTCCTCATCTATCTTTCATGTTTTGCACCGCTGGCGCTGGCGGCACGCTCGGGCATGAAAAGCGCGACGCAAGAGCAGATCAACGCTGCCTATTCGATGGGCGCGAGTTACAGCCAGGTGATCCGGCACGTGATTCTGCCCAGCGCGCTGCCCGAAATCCTGGTCGGCATGCGGATCGCCATCGGCTTCGGCTGGACCACGCTCGTCGCTGCCGAAATGGTCGCGGCCAACGTCGGCCTCGGGCAGATGGTGCTGAACGCGTCGAACTTCCTGCGCACCGACATCGTGATCATGGGCATCGTCGTGATCGGCGTCGTGGCCTACCTGTTCGACCTGCTGATGCGCGCCGTGGAGCGCAGGCTCGTGCCTTGGAAGGGACGCGTGTGATGGCGCGCCGCCCGCGGCTACATCCCGGCGTAGTTCGGGCCGCCCCCACCTTCGGGCGTGACCCAGACGATATTCTGCGTCGGGTCTTTGATATCGCAGGTCTTGCAATGCACGCAGTTCTGGGCGTTGATCTGCAAGCGCTCAGCGCCTGAATCCGTCTTCACGAATTCGTAGACGCCGGCCGGGCAGTAACGGCTTTCCGGGCCGGCGTACCTGGCCAGGTTCACGTCGACCGGGACGGTATCGTTCTTCAACGTCAGGTGCGCAGGCTGGCGCTCTTCGTGATTCGTGTTGCTGACAAATACGCTCGAGAGGCGATCAAAACTGATCTTGCCGTCGGGTCTTGGGTAGACGATCTGTGGGCACTCGGCGGCGGGCTTCAGATAGGTATGGTCCGGCGCGGCGCGGTGCAGCGTCCAGGGGGGCGCCTTGAAGCCCAGCTTGGGCAGCAGCCACTGTTCGATGCCCGTCATCAGAGATGCGGTAACGCGCCCCTTCCTGAACCACTGCTTGAAGTTGCGCGACTGGTCCAGTTCTGCATGCAACCAGCTCGCGGCAAAGGCTTTCGGGTATTCGCTCAGTTCGTCGTGGCGTCGGTCTGCAAGCACCGCGTCATAAGCCGCCGCTGCCGCCAGCATGCCGGTCTTCATGGCGGCGTGGCTGCCCTTGATGCGTGAGGCATTCAGGAAGCCTGCCTCGCAGCCGACCAGCGCGCCGCCCGGGAACACGAGCTTGGGCAGACTCAGAATACCGCCCGCGGTGATGGCGCGCGCGCCATAGGAAATTCGTTTGCCACCTTGCAGCGTCTTGCAAATCGCCGGGTGCGTTTTCCAGCGCTGGAATTCCTCAAACGGGCTCAACCACGGGTTGGAGTAATCGAGACCGACAACGAAACCCAGCGACACCTTGTTGTCCGCCGCGTGATAGAGGAACGAGCCGCCGTAGATGTGGCCATGCAGCGGCCAGCCGGCAGTGTGGATCACCAGGCCTGGCTGATGTTGCGCAGCAGGAATCTCCCACAGCTCCTTCAAGCCGATGCCATAACTTTGCGGATCACGGCCGGCGTCGAGTTGATAGCGTGCGATGAGCTGTTTGCCCAGATGGCCGCGCGCACCTTCGGCGAAGACCGTATAGCGCGCATGCAGCTCCATGCCGAGCTGAAAGCCTTCATGCGGCTCGCCGTCCTTGCCCACACCCATGTTGCCCGTGGCCACGCCTTTGACCGAGCCGTCGTCGTTGTAGAGCACTTCCGCGGCGGCGAAACCCGGGAAGATTTCGACACCCAGCGCCTCCGCCTGCTGCGCCATCCAGCGCACAACGTCGCCCAGGCTGACGATGAAATTGCCGTGGTTCTTGAAGCAGTCCGGGAGCAGGAATTCAGGGGTTTGCGTCGCGCCGGTTTCGCTCAAGAACAGAAAACGATCGCTCGTCACCTCCTGCTTCAGGGGTGCACCGAGCTCGCGCCAGTTCGGGAACAACTCGGTAATGGCCACCGGGTCGACGATCGCGCCCGAGACAATGTGCGCGCCTGGCTCGGAGCCTTTTTCGAGGACGACGACTGCCACTTCCTTGCCTTCAAGCGCCGCGAGTTGCTTGAGCCGGATCGCCGTGGCAAGCCCGGCCGGCCCGGCGCCGACAATCACGACGTCATATTCCATGGCCTCGCGCGGGCCGTATTTTTCGAGGATGGCGGCTGGGGTCAATTGGGGCACCTTCTTGCTGTACGCTGCGCCATGAGCCCAGGGTCCCACAGGGCACCCTTCATGGCCGCGCGGCGGCGACGCAGCCTCATGGACAATACGACTCGCAACGTCGGTCGATTGTATCGAGCGCGATCGACACCCAAGACAAACTCTGCGGGGCAGGCTTCATGAGCTACAGCATCGATCTTTCCGGCCGCGTGGCGCTGATCACCGGCGCGTCAAGCGGCCTGGGCACCCAGTTCGCGAAGACGCTGGCCGGCTCCGGAGCGGCCGTGGCCCTGGCCGGGCGGCGCATTGACAGGCTCAAAGCGCTGCGCGCCGAGATCGAAGCCGCAGGTGGCGTGGCCCATGTCGTGACGCTCGACGTGACCGATCTGGGCAGCATCCGGGCCGCCGTCGCGCACACCGAAACCGAGATGGGCGGCATCGACATCCTGGTCAACAATTCAGGCGTCGGCTCGACGCAGAAGCTGGTGGACGTGAGCGAAGAAGACTACGACTTCGTCTTCAACACCAACACCAAAGGCGCGTTTTTCGTCGCCCAAGAGGTGGGCAAACGCATGCTGGCGCGGGCCAAGGGCGCGGCACCAGGAACCTTCACCGGAGGGCGCATCGTCAACATCGCGTCGATGGCGGGGCTCAAGGTGCTGGGACAGATCGGCGTCTACGCGATGAGCAAGGCGGCAGTGGTGCACATGACGCGCTCGATGGCGCTCGAGTGGGGCCGCTGGGGCATCAACGTCAACGCCATCTGTCCGGGCTACATCGATACTGAAATCAACCACCACTATTGGCAGACCGAGCAGGGCAAGCGCCTGATCGACATGATGCCGCGCAAGCGCATCGGCAAACCACAAGACCTGGACGCCGCGCTCATGATGCTGTGCGCGAACGAGAGCCACTTTGTGAACGGCGCCGTGGTCCAGGCCGACGACGGCTTTGCGCTCGGAGGGTGATGCGTTGTCGTCGAACTTGCGAAGCCTGTCGCCACTCGAAGCCCGCGCGCTGGGGGTGCTGATCGAAAAGGCGCACACCGTCCCCGACAGCTACCCTCTGTCGCTGAATTCGTTGACACTGGGGTGCAACCAGAAAACGGCGCGCGACCCCGTGCTCAGTGCCACGGAGGCCGAAGTGCAAATGGCCGCCGATGCGTTGAAGGGCCTGAACCTCGCATTCGAATCGAGCGGCTCGCGCGTCAGTCGTTATGAACACAATCTGGGTCGCGCGCTGGGATTGCCCTCGCAATCGGTGGCCTTGCTTGCGGTGTTGATGCTGCGCGGGCCACAGACCTGTTCTGAACTGCGCATCAACTGCGAGCGTCTGCATCGCTTCGCAGATCTCTCCGCGGTGGAAGGTTTTCTCGAAGAACTGGCGAATCGGCCGCAAGAACGAGGCGGGCCGCTGGTGGTCAAACTCGCACGCCAGCCGGGCGCGCGCGAACCGCGCTGGATGCACCAGCTCTGCGGCAAGGTCGACCCGGGCGCGCCCAGCGCCAGTGCCGATTCGGAGGACCTTGTCGCCACAAGCGAGATCGCCGCGCTCAAGTTGCAACATGCGGCACTGCAAGTCGAAGTCAAAGAACTGCGCGCGCTCGTCGACAGGCTCTACGCAGAGCTTGGCGTGGCGCGCGCGGCCTGAACATGCGCCTGGAAATCCCCGACCGAAAGAGGCTCACGCTCGAGATGGTGATCCCCATCCGCTGGGGCGACATGGACGCAATGGGCCATGTCAACAACACGGTCTACTTTCGCTATTTCGAAACGGTGCGCCTCGAGTGGTTGCACAAGGTTTGCGGCGGGCTCGACCCGCAAGGCGAGGGCGCGCTGATCGTGAATGCGTTCTGCAATTTCATCAAACAGCTCGAATATCCCGGCGACGTGTTGGCGCGCCACTATGTCGCCAACCCAGGGCGCAGCAGTTTCGACACCTTCATCACACTCGAGCGCACCGACGTGCCGGGTGTCATTTATGCCAGCGGCGGCGCGACCGCGGTCTGGGTGAATTTCAAACAGCAAAAATCCAGGCCCTTGCCCGACTGGCTTCGGGCCCTGGTGGAGTCGTAGACAATGCGCCGCGGCGGCAAATCGAGCGCGCTGCGGCACCTGCTTTGATCGGAGATCCAACATGAAAAAACGCTACCCCAACGCCGCTGCTGCGCTCAAGGGCATCGTGCGCGACGGCCAGTTGTTGGCTGTCGGCGGTTTTGGCCTGTGTGGAATACCCGAGGCGCTGATCGCCGCACTGCGCGACACGGGCGTGAAGAACCTGACCGTGATCTCGAACAACGCCGGGGTCGACGGCTTCGGCCTGGGCCAACTGCTCGAGACGCGCCAGATCAAGCGCATGATTTCAAGCTATGTGGGCGAGAACAAGGAGTTCGAGCGCCAATACCTGGCCGGGGAACTCGAACTCGAGTTCACGCCGCAGGGAACGCTGGCCGAGAAGCTGCGCGCGGGGGGCGCCGGGATTCCGGCGTTCTTCACCCGCACGGGGGTCGGCACCTTGGTCGCCGAAGGCAAGGAACTGCGCGAATTCGACGGCCGCCAGTACGTGATGGAGCGCGCCCTGATGCCCGAGGTGTCCCTGGTCAAGGCCTGGAAGTCGGATGAATCGGGCAATCTGATCTTTCGCCGCACGGCGCGCAACTTCAATCCCGCGGTGGCGATGGCCGGCAAGATCACGGTGGTTGAAGTGGAAGAAATCCTGCCGACGGGCAGCTTCGACCCTGACGCAATCCATTTGCCGGGAATCTACGTGCACCGCATCGTATTGAATGCAACGCCGGAAAAACGCATCGAGAAGCGAACCGTCAGCGTTGCAGCCTGAGTCGTACGCCCTTCAACTGAGGAACCGCACCATGGCCTGGACCCACGACCAAATGGCGGCGCGCGCCGCCCAGGAATTGAAAGACGGCTACTACGTCAACCTCGGCATCGGCTTGCCCACCCTGGTGGCCAACTTCGTCAACCCCGCCATCGAGGTCTGGCTGCAAAGCGAAAACGGGATGCTCGGCATCGGCCCGTTCCCCACCGAAGGTCAGGTCGACGCCGACCTCATCAACGCCGGCAAACAGACCGTGACGACCATCCCCGGCTCCAGCATCTTCGGCTCGCACGACAGCTTTGCGATGATTCGCGGCGGCAAGATCGACTTGAGCATACTCGGCGCGATGCAGGTCAGCGCCAGCGGCGACCTTGCCAACTGGATGATCCCCGGCAAGATGGTCAAGGGCATGGGCGGCGCGATGGATCTGGTCGGCGGCGTGAAGAACGTGGTCGTGCTGATGGAGCATGTGGCAAAGAAGAAAGACGGCAGCATCGAGCTCAAGATCCTGCCCCGCTGCACCTTGCCGTTGACCGGCGTGGCCGTCGTCGACCGCATCATTACCGACCTCGCTGTGATGGACGTGACGCCGCATGGGCTGAAGATCGTTGAAGTCGCGCCCGGCGTCTCGCGCGACGAACTCGCTGCCAAGACCGGAGTCGAGTTGCACTGAGGTCACGCCGTCGCAGGCGTCAGGGCTTGTTCTACGGCAACTGCCGGTCCGTGATCGCGTGCGATCACGAATCGCGTCGCATGCCTGGTTCAGCCGGCGCTTGCCGGACGAACCCATCTTGGAGTGTCGCGCCTGCGCTGTAGCGCTTGCGGCACTCGAAGACCGCTGCGGCTACCGGCTCGCGCCGCCCTCGATGGCTCGCGAAGAGGGCGACTGCATGCGCTGCGGCTGCCGCGCATCTCCGGCTTGCTGGTTTCAGCGCCGGGCGATTGCCATCGCCGCTTCCTTCACGAGCTCCGGGCCGCGATAGATGAAGCCGGTGTAGATTTGCACCAGGTTCGCGCCTGCCGCGATTTTGGCTCGTGCGTCCTCGCCATTCATCACGCCACCGACGCCGATGATGGGGTAGTCGGGCCCGAGCATCGAACGCAGCAGTTGGATGATGCGGTTGCTGGCCTGCATCACGGGTGAACCGCTCAGGCCACCGGCCTCGCGGCCGTGTTCCAAATGCTTGACACCTTCACGGGAGAGCGTGGTGTTGGTCGCGATCACGCCGTCGATGCCGTGGCTGAGCAAGGCCTTCGCGATGTGCCGCACCTGGGTCGCTTCGAGGTCGGGTGCGATCTTCACGAACAGCGGCACGTGGCGCGCGTGGGTCTGCGCGAGCTCTGCGCGTCGGGCCTGCAGGCGGCTCAGCAGGTCCGTGAGCGCGTCGTCGTTCTGCAATGCGCGCAGGTGCGCGGTGTTCGGCGACGATATGTTGATCGTCACGTAGTCCGCGTGGGGATAGACAGCCGTCAGGCCGGTGAGATAGTCGTTCACCGCCGAAGCGATCGGCGTGCTCGCGTTCTTGCCGATGTTCAGCCCAAGGATTCCGCCACTTTCGCGAAAGCGCGAGCCTTGCACGTTGGCGATGAACGTGTCCAGGCCGTCGTTGTTGAATCCCAAGCGGTTGATGAGGGCGTTGGCCTGCGGCAAGCGAAACAGGCGCGGCTTGGGATTGCCGGGTTGCGGCAGCGGCGTCACAGTGCCGACTTCGACGAAGCCAAAGCCCAAGGCCGCGAAGCCGTCGATGCACTGGCCGTTCTTGTCCAGACCCGCGGCCAGGCCAATGCGATTGGGAAAGTTGAGACCCGCGACCTTGACCGGATCGGTGATTCGCCTTTGTTGCACTGCGCACACCAGCGGCGTGTGTTGAATGCGCGCAATCGTTGCCAGCGTCAGATCGTGCGCCTGCTCGGCGTCGAGGCTGAACAGGAAGTGGCGTGCGAGGCCGTAGGGAATCAATGCCATGGGAAAGGGTTCGCAAGAGTGCGGCGATTGTCGCAAACGGGCGCGTTGTTGTGCAGTCTTGTTGCTGCCGACCGCAGCGCAACGGACCGACGACAATCGAGACGCGGCTCTTTGAATCGAGGCAGGTGATCATGAACCAGGACCAACTCAAGGCCCTCGTCGGCAAGGCGGCTCTCGACTATGTGACCGAGGGCAGCGTCGTCGGCGTCGGCACGGGCTCGACGGTGGACTGTTTCATCGACGCCCTGGCGACGCTGGCCAAACCGATTGCGGGTGCAGTGTCGAGCAGCGAAAGGAGCAGTGCACGCCTGCGTGCACTTGGGATTGCCGTGCTCGACAGCAATCAGTTGCAGAGCGTGCCGGTGTATATCGACGGCGCGGACGAGATCGACCATGCCGGCCACATGATCAAGGGCGGAGGCGCCGCGCTGACGCGCGAAAAAATCGTTGCCGACATCGCGCGCCGGTTCATTTGCATTGCCGATGAGTCGAAACTGGTGCGCACGCTCGGCCGCTTTGCGCTGCCGGTCGAGGTGATTCCGATGGCCACCGCGCAGGTGGCCCGGGCCTTCGCGGCGCTGGGTGGCAAAGCGGTTCTGCGCGAGGGAATGCTCAGCGACAACGGCTGCAAAATCCTCGACGTGCATGGCCTGACGATCGCCGATCCCGCCGCCATGGAGCGGGAGATCAACCAATGGCCGGGCGTTGTGACGGTCGGAATTTTTGCGCGCAACAAGGCCAGTGTGTGCCTCTTGGGCACGCCCGCAGGAGTGAAGACCTTAACTTTCTGAATGCCCCAAGGTCGCCGCTGCGCGGCGACCGTCCCCCGCGGGGATCAAGGAAAGTGGCGAAGCCACATTTCCTTGAGAACCCTGGAAATCGGGAAACGCCAAAAAAACGCGTAACCTCTAGGGACGCACTTCAAGAATCGCAATCTACCGGAAGGACGGCCCATGGCCAAACCGAACTATTCTTTCGAAAAGCGCCAGCGCGAATTGGCCAAGAAGAAGAAGAAGGAAGAAAAGCTCAAGGAAAAAGCGGGTCGAAAGACCGGATCACCTCAAGACGGTGATCCCGCCGACTCGCAGAGCGTCGATCCAGCGCCAAGCGCCTACCCACCAGTTTCGTGAGCCGATCCGGTCTCGGCCGCCGGCATTGAGGGATCGGCGCTTGCGCGCATCTTGCGTTCCCGGCGAACCATAAAGCGCGCGGGGTCGACCGCGTCGATCAAGCCGGCCGGCAGCGGTGCCGGGGACCCCGCAAGCATCGAGGCGAGCAGTCTTGCGCCGAGAGCACACCAGGTGATGCCGCGCGAACCCAAGCCGATGAACACGTAAAGGCCCGGCTCGCGCGGGATGAAACGGGTTTGATCGCGGCGCGACTTGGCATCCGACGGCTCGAGCGCAACGGCGCCAATCAGCGGCAGCCGATCGACGCTGCTGCAACGCCAGGCGACACGCCCGACAAGCGCATCAAGTCGCGGCGCTCTTTCGAACTGGCACAGGCGAGCCAGGCGCTCGAGGTTGGCCAGGTGGTCGCGACTGCGCACCTCGACGTCAAAGTCATCGTGCGACGAAGTGGCCCCAAACAGAATCTGCCCTCCCATCTCAGGGAGCACAAAACCGTCTCCGCTGAGGGCCAGACGCGGTCGGGGTGTATCCGCCGGCCACGCGGCAACGGGAACTGCGCTGACCTGGCCGCGCAACGAGCGCAGCGGCCAATCGGGGTCCCCGAGCAGCCGCAGTGCCTCGCTGGCGTTGGCCAGTACCAGATGTGCGGTTTGCTCGATCAAGTGGCCGCCGGAGTCGAAGATCTGCCACTCATCGGCAACGCGCCGAATTGCATCGACCGCCACGCTCCCGCGGAACCTGCACGCGCCGAGGCTTCGTTCCACGAAATGCCGTGCCAGCGCTGCGGGGTCGACGCAGCCGCCTCCCGGATAGAACCACGCCGGATGGCCAGGCGCCATGGCGCTCGCTTCGCCTGCCTGGGCAGCGTCAAGCACGCGCACAAAGTCTTGTGGCAGGCCCAGGGTCAGCACGCTGCGACGCATCGCCGCCACGTCGCGCAATTGCTCTAACCGTAGCAGGCCATTCAGGTTGCCGGCGACGAATCCACTTTGAACCGCGAGCGAGATCACGCGCTGCGCATGCAGCGCAGCGCATCGATTGAAGCGCGAATGGGCGCCGTCTTGCGCATTCACGATGCCGTGAAATGCGCCGGCCGGATTGCCCGAGCCTTCCCGCGCCGGCTCGGCCTGGCGCTCCAGCAAGGTGCTCGTCCAGCCCTGCTGTGACAGCGCCCACGCCGTGGCGCAGCCGGCCAGGCCGGCGCCGACGATGACGGCGTGGCGCCTGGGCGCGTGGCCGGCACGGGCAGGGTTGCGCCGAGCCGGCGCGCGGCGTGGCGTAAACGCGGGTGCGAAACGCGCCAGCGTCATCTCGCGCTTCGCGCCGAAGCCCTGAGCTTGTCCGACGCGAAAGCCCGCGCTGCGCAGCCCATCGCGCACAGCACGCGCGACCGACCAGGTTGCGAGCGTCGCTTCGTGCGCTGCAAGCCGGGCCAGCGCCTTGAACACGCGTGGTTCCCACATCGTCGGGTTTCGCGCTGGAGCGAAACCATCGAGATAGAAGGCGTCGACCTGCGCCATCAGTTGCGGCAACCAGGCCTGGACGTCGCCCAGCGCGAGCAGCAATTCCACCTTGCCGTCTTCAAAGATCAGGCTGTGCAGATCGGGCGTCAGCGGTGGCCAGGAGTCGATCAAGGCCTGGCTCAATGCGGGCCATTCTGAAGCTGCGTGCGCCTGGGCCAGTTCGGCCCGGATCAGCGGGTGCTTTTCGATCGAGATGAAATGCAGCCGGGCGCAGCGTTGCGCGTCATCGCGCCAGGCCTGCCATGTCGCGAGGAAGTTGTGGCCCAGGCCGAACCCGGTTTCCAGCACCACGAAACGGTCTCTGCCTTGCCAACGTGAGGGCAAGCCATTGCCGCCGAGAAAGACATGGCGCGCCTGACCGCCTGGGCCGGCGGCCGGATGGTAGACATCGCCATAGGTCTTGGAGTACGGGACGCCGTTCGCATCCCAACTCAGCGGCAACGGGACGATGGGATCGAACCGCACGCCTGTTCGGCACAGCCCGTATTCGCCCTAGACGCGCTTGCGGTACTCGTGGGTTCGGGTATCGATTTCGACCCGGTCGCCGGTCTGCACGAACAAGGGGACGGAAATTTCCATGCCCGTGGCCAGTTTCGCGTTCTTCAGCACCTTGCCCGAGGTGTCGCCCTTGACCGCGGGTTCGGTGTCGGTGACCTTGCGCACCAGGCTCGTCGGCAATTCGACGGAAATGGCCTTGCCGTCGTAGAACACGACTTCGACGGGCATCGCATCTTCGAGGTACTGGATCGCGTCGCCCATGTTCTCGGCCTCGACTTCGAACTGGTTGTACTCGGCGTCCATGAACGCGTACATCGGATCCGCAAAGTAGGAGTAGGTGCACTCCTTCTTGTCGAGAATCACCTGGTCCATCTTGTCGTCGGCTTTGAAGACGACTTCGGTGCCGGTGTTGTTCAACAGGCTCTTCAGCTTCATGCGCACCGTCGCTGAATTGCGCCCACCGCGGCTGTATTCGGTTTTGAGCACGACCATCGGGTCTTTGCCGTGCATGATGACGTTGCCGGCGCGAATTTCCTGAGCGAGTTTCATGGCCTGTTCCGAGTCTTTACGCAAAGCCCGCGATTTTAGCGCCTTTCGTTCGTGAATCGGAGCAGTTCGGAGGTCAGGTCGGATTGCTCGCGCAGGGCGTGGCTCCAGCGTCGCTGGTGCGCCCGCCAGGCGCGCAGGTCGGGCAGAACGAGGGGCCCCATCGTTCGTTGATTCCAGTGCAGCCAAAGCCTGCGCACGCGCTCGGCCAAGGGGCTCGGCGCGCGCGCGAGGTAGAGATCCGCAAACGCGTCGAGTTTGGCGTGGTGTGCGGCGTCGTCCTGGACATAGGCCTGCCAGACGAAAGGCGCGTCGGCCCATTGGGCGCGCACCCAGGAATCTTCACCACGCACGAAGTTGAGGTCGCAACTCCAGAGCAAATGGTCAAAATCCTCCTGGCTCACCGAGGGCAGCGCGACACCGCGCAACGCTCCGCGTTTGAGCGTCGGCCCGAGGAATTGGGCGATCAGTTCGGTCGCCGCGCCGGGTGTGGCCAGGACCACGGTCGGCGTTTGCGCCAGCGCATTCAGCAACGCGGGCAGGGCAGCGTTATCGTAGCAAAACAGGCTCACACAACGCTCGCCGGGTTGAACCTCGATGCCATTGCCGGCGCGCCAGGCGTGCATGTCGAAGCGGCTCTGGCGTGATTCCAGGTTGCGCTCGCGAATCAGGCCTCCCGTACCGGGCACAAAGCCAGGCTGGAAGAACCATTTCGTGAGGCCCGTGCCGGCGCCGGCAAATTGCGGCGAAGGCAGGCCATGGCAGCGCTGCGCAAAGTCCTGCGCCGTCAGATAGTCAAGATTGATCCACACCGGCGCACGGCTGCGCGCTGCCATTCGCGACACGAATTCCTGCGGCAACTCGCAGGCGAACGCCTCGATGACAATGTCGCCGCAGTCAGCTTGGCTTTGTGCCTGCTCCCATGGCAAGACCGTGACTCGGGCGCACCCGTGCGGCGCCATCCAGCGCAGTGGCGACGCATTGTCGGTCCACAGGCGCACTGTTTCGCCGCGCTCGGCAAGGTCGCAGGCCAGTCGCCAGCACACGCCGATGTCGCCGAAGTTGTCGATCACCCGGCAGAATAGATCCCAGACCTGTGGCATCGATGGAATTATCCAGCGCGGCACAATCGCTTTCGATGAGCGACCCGCCCCCACCCCAAACCAGCGAAAGCCCAGCGCAACCACCGTTGCAGCGGCTTCTGGGCGATGTGGCGGCGTTGCCCAGCCTGCCGGGTGTGTACCGCTATTTCGACGCGCACGGCAGCGTGCTGTATGTCGGCAAGGCGCGCGATCTGAAGAAGCGCGTGTCGAGCTACTTTCACAAGGATCATGGCGGCACCCGGATCGGCCAGATGGTGAGCCGCATCGCGCGCCTGGAAACGACGGTGGTGCGCTCCGAAGCCGAAGCGCTGCTGCTCGAAAACAACCTGATCAAGGCGCTCGATCCACGCTACAACATCCTGTTCCGCGACGACAAGAGCTACCCGTATTTGAAGCTCGCGGCGCATCCTTTCCCGCGCATCGCTTACTACCGCGGCAGTGTCGACAGCAAACACCGCTACTTCGGCCCTTACCCCAACGCCTGGGCGGTGAAAGAATCAATCCAGCTCCTGCAGAAGGTATTCCGCCTTCGAACCTGCGAAGACAGCGTGTTCGGCAATCGAACCCGACCCTGCTTGCTGTACCAGATCCAGCGCTGCTCGGGCCCTTGCGTGCAGAACATCTCAGCCCAGGCCTACGCACGCGACGTCGCCAGTGCCGAAGGCTTTCTGCAAGGGCGTCAACAGGAAGTGATGGAAGCATTGCAGGGCGAAATGCTGCGCCACTCCGAAGCGCTCGAGTTCGAACAGGCTGCGTTCATTCGCGACCAGATCGGCTCGCTGTCACGCGTGCTGCATCAGCAGGCGGTGGAGGACAACAGCGGCGTGACGGTGAAGGACGCCGACATCCTTGCGGCGCGAGTCGACGGTGGACGCGCCTGTGTCAATCTGGCAATGGTGCGCGGGGGCCGGCATCTGGGCGATCGGCCCTATTTCCCGACGCATGTCGACGAAGCGGCGCAGTGGGCTGGGTCTGGCGCAGAGGAACCCGGTGCGGTGGCTGAGCCCGAGGTCCAGGTTCTCGAAGCGTTCATCGCTCAGCACTACCTCGACGGCGGCGCGCCGCCACTGCTGGTGTTGAGCCACGCCGTGGACAAGACGCTGATCGACACCCTCTCCAGGCAAAGCGGCGCCAAGGTGACGGCCCAGCATCAGCCGCGCGATTCACGCCGTGCCTGGCTCGACATGTGCATCAGCGGTGCGCGCATCAAGCTCGCTCAGTTGCTCGCGGAAGAGGGCTCGCAGCAGTCGCGCACGCGCTTGCTGGTGGAGGCGCTCGACATGGCCGTGGACGAGCTGGACCGGTTTCGCATCGAGTGTTTCGATGTGAGCCACACCGCCGGCGAGGCGACTCAGGCCTCCTGTGTGGTCTACGAAAGCCACCGCATGCACCCGGCGCAGTACCGCCGTTACAACGTCGAGGGCATCACGCCAGGCGACGACTATGCGGCGATGCGCCAGGTTCTGCTGCGCCGCTACACCAAACTGGCGCAGGCGGCAAGCGCGGGGCAGGTGCGTTTGCCCGATCTCGTGCTCGTCGATGGCGGGCGCGGCCAAGTCAGTGTCGCGCGCGAAGTGTTCGAAGAACTGGGTCTGGACCTGGGCCGCATCGTCGGCGTGGAGAAGGGCGAGGGCCGCAAGGTGGGCCTCGAAGAACTGGTGTTCGCCGATGGGCGTGACAAGGTCTACCTGGGCAAGGACTCGGCCGCGCTGATGCTCGTCGCGCAGATTCGCGACGAGGCGCATCGCTTTGCGATCACCGGCATGCGCGCGCGCAGAGCGAGTGTGCGCACGGGTGGCAGCAAGCTCGAAGAAATTGCCGGCATCGGCGCGAAGAAGCGCGCAAGGTTGTTGCAGCGATTTGGCGGTTTGCGCGGTGTTGAACAAGCCAGCGTTGACGACCTGGCCGGCGTCGAAGGCGTCTCGCGTGCACTTGCCGAGGAAATATTCCGCGCTCTGCACTGAGCCGCCCCACGCGAATCGGCGGGCAGGGCGCAGACCTTCGGCACAATCGCCCCATGTTCTTCAACCTGCCGACCTTGTTCACCTGGGGGCGCATCATCGCCATTCCCCTCGTCGTGGGCGTGTTTTACCTGGGCCTCGAGCACAGGCTCCAAAACCTGCTGGCGACACTGCTGTTCATCGTCGTGGCCCTCACCGACTGGGCCGACGGCTACCTGGCGCGCCGACTCAAGATGACCTCGTCGTTCGGCGCGTTTCTCGACCCCGTGGCCGACAAGTTTCTGATCTGCGCCGCCTTGCTCGTGCTGGTGCAAGAACAGCGCCTGCACGCGCTGGTGGCGCTGGTCATCATCGGCCGCGAGATTGCCATCTCCGCGTTGCGCGAATGGATGGCGCACATCGGCGCGTCACGCAGCGTCGCGGTCAGCATGCTGGGCAAGGTCAAGACCGTGGTGCAGATGGTGGCGATTCCGTTCCTGCTGTATCACGGCACGCTGTTCGGCGTGATCGACACATCGCTTTGGGGAACGATCCTGATCGACGCTTCGGCCGTCTTGACCATCTGGTCGATGATTTATTACCTGCGCAAGGCGTTGCCGGAAATTCGAGCCAAGGTTCGTTGAACCCATGGCACGCGACAACGCAGCGCTGCTGCGCCTGATGCCGTGGGTCTTCGTGCTCATCTGGAGCACCGGCTTTGTCGTCGCGCGGTTCGGCATGCCGCACGCGCCGCCGTTCAGCTTCTTGTGCATTCGTTATGCGCTCTCGGTCGCGTGTTTTGTCGTGTGGATCGACTGGACGCAGGCGCCGTGGCCACGCGGCACACGCCAGTGGGGGCATCTTGGCGTGACCGGAATCCTGATGCACGCGGGCTACCTCGGCGGGGTCTGGGCCGCGGTGAAACAAGGCATCGGTGCCGGCACCGTCGCGCTGCTGGTGGGGCTGCAGCCGGTGCTGACCGCGATCTGGATCGGTTGGGTCACACGCGGCGCTGACAGCGCACCGACCTTGCAGCGCCGGCATTGGCTGGGTTTGCTGCTTGGACTGATCGGGTTGGCGATGGTCGTCTGGCCGAAGGCGGGGATCGGCGAAGTCACGCTGTCCAACCTGTCACTTGCGGTGCTGGCGCTGCTCAGCATCACGGCGGGCACGCTCTACCAAAAGCGCTTTCTGGCACCGACCGACGTGCGCTCGGCGAATGCAATCCAACTCTGCGCCGCCTTGCTCGTCAGCTTGCCACTGGCATGGTTCGAGTCCGAAGCGATCCGCTGGAACGGGCAGATGCTCGGGGCAATGGCCTGGTCGGTCCTGGTCTTGACACTGGGCGGAAGCTCCTTGCTGTATCTGCTCATCCAGCGCGGCGCGGCGACCCGCGTCACCAGCTTGCTCTACCTTGTTCCGCCCTGCACGGCGTGCATGGCCTGGTTGTTGTTCGGCGAAACCGTGACACTGGCGATGTTGGCGGGAATGGCCCTGACCGTCGCGGGTGTGTTCATGGTGATGCGCAGCGCCCAGGCGGCACAATGAACCGATCGCGATCGAAGCGAAGGAACCCTGCATGAGCACGACGCACCGCATTGCCGTCATCGCCGGCGACGGCATAGGCCAGGAAGTGATGCCCGAAGGCCTGCGCGTGCTCGAGCGTGCCGCGAGCCGCTTCGACATCGCGCTGCAACTCGATCACTTCGACTTCGCCTGCTGGGACTACTACGAGCGTCACGGCCAAATGATGCCCGACGACTGGAAAGACAGGATTGGCCGCCACGATGCCATCTTCTTCGGCGCGGTCGGTTGGCCGCAAAAAATTCCCGACCACATGTCGCTGTGGGGATCGCTCATCAAGTTCCGTCGCGAATTCGACCAGTACGTGAACCTGCGTCCGGCGCGCCTGATGCCCGGCGTGCGCTCGCCGCTTGCGGGCTTGAAGCCCGGCGACATCGACCTCATGATCGTTCGCGAAAACACCGAAGGCGAATATTCAAGCATCGGCGGTCGCATGTTCGAAGGAACGGACCGCGAATTCGTCGTGCAGGAAACAGTGATGACGCGCACCGGCGTCGACCGTGTGCTCGAATACGCCTTTGAGTTGGCACGCTCGCGGCCGCGCAAGCGCTTGACTTCGGCCACCAAGTCGAACGGCATCATGATCACAATGCCGTATTGGGACGAACGTGTCGAAGCGATGGCCAGGCGTTTCCCGGACATCGCCCTTGACCGTTACCACATCGATATCCTCACTGCGCACTTCGTGCAGCGCCCGCAGCTGTTCGATGTGGTCGTGGCCAGCAACCTGTTCGGCGACATCCTGAGCGATCTCGGTCCGGCCTGTGCCGGCACGATCGGCATCGCCCCGTCAGCGAGCTTGAATCCGTCACGGCGCTTTCCGTCGCTGTTCGAACCTGTGCACGGTTCGGCGCCCGACATCGCCGGGCGTGGCATTGCCAACCCGATCGGCCAGATCTGGTCGGCGGCTTTGATGCTTGACTTTCTCGGTCATCGGCAGGCCCACGACGCCATCGTCAAGGCCATCGAACTCGTGCTCGAGCCGGCGAACGGCGGCCCGCGCACGGCCGACCTCGGCGGCCGTGCCGGGACCGGCGACGTCGGGCGCGCAATTGCCGACGCAATTTCCCAGGTTTAGTCGATCCACGGCGTGCGCGGGTGCGCATTCGTCTTCGGCAGACGCTGTTCTGGCGCATTGCCCAAACTTCCGTTGGGCGCAAGCCACTGTATTGTGAAGCGTCAAAACACGCGTGCAATCCGTCTTCCCACGCCAATGAATACGCATAGAATTCGCTTCCCCACGACCCGACGAGCGCCAGGCGTGGCCGCATAACGTTGACTTCCCGGCTCTGGGTTCGCAGCCAAGAGCGACGATCAAAATTCCATGTGAGACACCTTTGAAGGGAAAACACTCGTGAACAAAACTGAACTGATCGAACACATCGCCAGGCAGGCCGACCTTTCGAAAGCCGCTGCATCGCGAGCGCTCGAAGCCCTGATCGGCGGCGTCAAGTCCACCTTGAAGAAGAACAACTCGGTGTCGCTGGTAGGCTTCGGCACGTTCAGTGTCAGCAAGCGCGCGGCGCGCGCCGGACGCAACCCACGCACGGGCGCGGCAATCAAGATCAAGGCGGCCAAGGTGCCGAAGTTTCGTCCCGGCAAGGCGCTGAAGGATGCCATGAACTGATCTGCCGGCGCGCAGATTCAACGTGGGTGCTTAGCTCAGTTGGTAGAGCGGCGCCCTTACAAGGCGTAGGTCGGGGGTTCGAACCCCTCAGCACCCACCACGGCGCAGGCGATGCCTCGCACTAGAATCGGCGCCATGTTCCGGTGATTCAGGCGAACCTCGGTTCGCCTTGTTCGTTCTTGGGGACAGCGTCGGCGCTGGCCTCGTTTGAGCCGAACCCGGCTCGATTCCATCGAGGCCTTCGATGTTCGATTTTTTCCGGCGTCACACCCGCGTTCTGCAGTTCGCGCTGGTGCTGCTCATTTTTCCTTCGTTCGTCTTCTTCGGCATTCAAGGCTACAGCCGCTTCGCCGGCGGTGAGAACACGAAGGTGGCGACGGTCGCGGGGCAGGGCATCACACAGGCCGAATGGGATGCCACGCACCGCGAGCAGATCGAGCGTGTGCGGCGCCAGATGCCCGACGTTGACACGCGCCTGTTCGACACGCCCCAAATGAAAGCACAGGCGCTGGAATCACTGGTGCGCGACCGGGTCATCCAGGCCGCGGTGCGCGCTGCCAATCTGTATACGAGTGACGAACGCTTGCTCCGCATATTCAGCACCGAACCGGAACTTGCGTTCTTGCGCAATCCCGACGGCAGCGTGAATCCGAATGCACTGGCCGCGCAAGGCATGTCCAGCGAACAGCTGGCGGAACGCCTGCGCCAAGATCTGACGAGGAAGCAGGTGCTGGCCGGGCTGAGCAGCAGCGCCTTTGCGCCGGCGGCAGCGACCGCCAGCGCCCTGGACGCGATGTTTCAGCAGCGCGAAGTGCAGCTGCAACGCTTCGATCCGAAGGACTATCTGGCCAAGGTCAATCCGAGCGACGCCGAGCTCGAGGCCTACTACAAGAACCCCGCAAATGCGGCGCAGTTCCAGGCCGCGGAGAAGGCGTCGGTCGAGTACCTGGTGCTCGATATCGAGGGCGTCAAGAAGGGCCTCAACGTTCCAGAGGAAGAATTGCGCAGCTACTACAACGAAAACACGGCCCGCTTCACGACGCCCGAGGAACGACGCGCGAGCCACATCCTGATCAAGGCGGAAAAGAGCGCCTCAGCCGAGATTCGCGCCAAGGCCAAGGCGAAGGCCGAGTCGCTGCTGGAAGAAGCCACGAAGAAGGGCGCCTCGTTTGCCGACCTGGCGCGCCAGAACTCGGACGACACGGGTTCGGCGGAGCGTGGCGGAGATCTGGACTTCTTCGCCCGCGGCAACATGGTCAAACCGTTCGAAGACGCGGCCTTCGCTCTTAAGGCCGGCGAAACAAGCGGCGTTGTCGAAAGCGACTTCGGCTACCACATCATTCGCGTCACAGCAGTGCGTGGCGGTGAAAAGAAGAGCTTCGAGGCGGTGCGCGCGGAAATCGAAGACGAACGCAAGAAACAGCTCGCCCAGAAGGAATTTGCCGAGAAGGCGGTAGCGTTTTCCAACATGGTCGAAGACCAGTCCGACAGCTTGGCGCCGGCAGCCCAGAAGTTCAAGCTCGAGGTGCACAAGGCGAAAGACGTGACGCGCAGCCTCACCCCCGATGCGAAGGGGCCTCTGGCGCAGGCCAAGGTGCTCGAGGCGTTGTTCGCGACCGACTCCGTGAAGAGCAAGCGCAACACCTTGGCCATCGACATCGGCGCGAACCAGCTGGTGTCGGCCCGGATCGTCGAACACACACCTGCGCGGCAATTGCCGTTTGCCGAAGTCTTGGCCGCGGTGCGTGCGCAAGTCAAGGGTACCCAGGCCGCCGAAATGGCACGCAAGGAAGGCGCGGCACGCCTCGCTGCGCTGCAGGCGGCGCCACACACGGCATTGAGTGAACCGGTGCAGGCCGTGTCTCGAGCGCAGGCACGCAACCTGCCTCGTCCCGTACTCGACGCGGTATTGAAGGCGCCGGTGACTGCTCTGCCCAGCGTGCTGGGCATCGATCTCAAAGACGAAGGTTATACCGTGGCACGGCTGATCAAGGTATTGGGTCGCGACCCGGCAGCCGGCGCGCCGGCACAAGGCCAGCAGCAGTTCACACAGGCCTGGGCAGACGCTGAGTCGCAGGCCTACTACGCCGCGCTCAAGCATCGCTTCAAAGTCGAACTCAGCGTGCCCGCATCAGCCGCCGCGAGCGCAAATGCGCCGTAAGCTTGAGCACGCAACGCGGTCTGAAGAGACGCGTCCGCTATAATTTTCTGCCTGCGGTGGCTGTAGCTCAGTTGGTAGAGTCCAGGATTGTGATTCCTGTTGTCGTGGGTTCGAGTCCCATCAGCCACCCCAGTGTCTATTTGGGAAAGTCTGCTATTTAGACGTTAGCGGGCCTTTTTCATTTGATGCCCGTGTAGCTGCCCCGTACCCGTCAGTACATTGCTTTGCACGGTGCAGCCATGCAGTGCAGGCAAGAAGAAATCAAATTCATCGGCACGGTGGGCAGACTACAGCAGCGCATGCCGAAACATCGCAGCGGAAGACAAAGTTGGCTCTTGCGCCCCAACGCCAGAATTCACCCGAGCCACGGGTTCAGTCGTTCGTCAACACGAGTTTGCCACGCACGGTTCGGCTGCTCATGAGCGCGAACGCCTGCAAGAGATCCTTCATCGGCAGCTTGCGATCGATGGCTGGTTTGACTTTTCCAGCGGCGTACCAATGCACCAGCTCTGTCAGCATCTTTGCGTTCGCCTTGGGTTCGCGCCTGGCGAACTCGCCCCAGAACACTCCCACCAGTGAGGCCCCCTTGAGCAACGCAAGATTGATGGGCAAGCAGGGAACCGCGCCTTGTGCAAACCCGATGACGAGGTATCGTCCGCGCCAGGCGATCGAGCGAAACACCGGCTCGACCAGATCTCCGCCGACCGGGTCGTAGACAACGTCGGGCCCCAGCCCCGCAGTCATCGATTTGATTTGCTCGCGCAGGTTTTGGGTGCTGTAGTTGATGGTCGAATCGGCACCGAGGCTCGCGCAAAACTCGCATTTCGCATCTGTCGACGCGGCTGCAATCACCTTCGCGCCGACTGCTTTGGCGATCTGTATCGCCGCACTGCCCACGCCCCCGGCCGCGCCGAGGATCAGCACCGTCTCTCCGGCCTTGAGCGCCGCGCGGTCTAGGAGCGCGTGGTGCGTCGTTCCGTAGGTCAATATAAAAGCTGCCGCGTGGTCCAGCGCGAAGCCCTCAGGCAAGGGCATGGCCAACTTCGCATTCACGCAGACGTGCGTCGCAAACCCGCCCGTGCCACCGCACGCCACCACCTTGTCGCCCACTTTGAGCCCGGTGACTCCCGCGCCCACGGCGTCAATCCAGCCGGCGTATTCCGACCCTGGAACGAACGGCAGCGCGGGCTTCATCTGGTACTTGTTCTGCACGATCAACAAGTCGGGGAAATTCAGGCTTGCCGCGGCAATCTTGATCCGCACTTCATCCGGCTTCGGCTCGGGCTCGGGCAACGAAGTCCATTTCAACGCTTCGACCCCGGTCGGGTTTTCGCAGATCCACGCATGCATGCCGCTGTCTCCTGAATTGGCCCGCATGATACCCAGCGCGGCGCCGTGAACGCCGAGCGCACGTGCGTGCCGCACGCAATGTGTCCCTACAATCGATCCATGCGCATTCTGATTGCGAACGACGACGGCTATCTGGCCCCTGGATTGCATGCGTTGGTGCGGGCCTGCGAAGGATTGGGCGAGCTCGATGTCGTGGCACCGGAACAGAACGCGAGCGGCACGTCGAATTCGCTGACGCTGAACCGCCCGCTGTCAGTTTTCACCGCGGGCAATGGCTATCGCTATGTGAACGGCACGCCATCAGACTGTGTGCATCTGGCACTCACCGGCATTCTTCCGCACCGGCCCGATCTCGTCGTTTCGGGCATCAACAACGGCGCGAACATGGGCGACGACACCGTCTACTCGGGCACCGTGGCCGCTGCCATGGAGGGTTATCTCTTCGGTATTCCGTCGATCGCGTTTTCATTGGTGGAAAAGGGCTGGGGCGAACTCGACGCGACGATCGGTGCAGTCCGGCAGCTGATCGTTCAAGTGCTGAATGATCCACCGCAGTCCGGCCCGTGGCTGCTCAACGTCAACATTCCGAATCGCAGCGACGCAGGGCGCCTTGAGCGGGTCGTGACGCGGCTGGGCCGACGCCACGCGAGCGAACCCCTGGTGCGCCAGGACAGCCCGCGCGGCGAACCTTTGTACTGGATCGGGCCCGCCGGCGACGTGCGCGAGGCCGGGCCAGGAACCGATTTTCACGCCACGGCGAATGGCAAGATTTCAATCACGCCACTGCAGGTGGATCTGACCGAACACGCGTCGTTGCCTCAATGGCGCGAATGGCTGGGCCGATGAGCGTCGCCACGCCGCGTTCGAACAGATTTCCGCTGCGTCTTGCGCAGGTTTCGCGTTTGCCCCAGAGTGGCGGTGACAAGGCATTGCATCGCTCGGGACAAAGCGTGACCCCGGTTGGCTTGGGCCTGGACTCGCAAGGCGTTCGTCTGCAGCTGGTGCAACGTCTACGCAAGGGCGGGGTGTCGCATTGCGGTGTGCTGGACGCGATGTCGGCCGTTTGTCGCCACGATTTTCTGGACTCCGCCCTGGCCGCCCAAGCCTACGAAGACACGAGTCTGCCGATCGGGCATGGACAGACGATCTCCAAGCCCTCCGTGATTGCGCGAATGATCGAGTTGCTGTTCGAAGGGGAGGGCGCGCGAAAGAGTGCAAGCCTGGGTCGCGTCCTCGAAATCGGCACCGGCTGTGGCTATCAGGCCGCGGTCATTTCGCTCCTGAGCATCAATCTGGTCTCGATCGAGCGCATCAAAGCGCTGCACGACAGGGCCGCGGTGCGGCTCGCGGGTATTCGGCGCGACAACATTCGTCTCGTGTTCGGCGACGGCATGTTCGGCCATCCCCCGAATGCACCGTACGACAGCATCATCGCCGCAGCCGGTGGTGAACACCTGCCGGCTGCCTGGCTCGAACAGCTCGCGCCATTCGGGCGCCTGGTAGTTCCTTCGCGCCAGCCCGGCAGCGACAGGCAAGTGCTCGTCGTCGTCGACCGAAATGAACAGGGCGTCCGACAAAGCCTGCACGAGGCCGTCAATTTCGTCCCTCTAATACCCGGTGTGGTTGTTTGATGCACTGCGCTCAAGTCAGGTTGAGCCGGCCCCGCGAAGCGCTGAATCGGTTCTTGCCGCTTGTTCTGGCAGTCTTGATCGCGAGTTGTGCGAAGCCACGGATCCCTGCTCCGGTCGAGGAGCGCAATGTCTCGAATCGCCAGGTGCCTGCGATGCCGCCTGCACCGTCGGTTCCGCCTGACCCCGTGAAAACGCCGGGCGGCGAGAACTCTGGCAAGCCGGGCTTCTATACCGTCAAGCCGGGCGACACGATGATTCGCATCGGGTTGGAAACGGGCCAGAACTGGAAAGACCTTGTGAAGTGGAACAACCTGGACAAACCGAACCTCATTGAGGTCGGCCAGGTTCTTCGCGTCGCGCCCCCCGCTGCCGATGCCGGCGTCTCGACGCGGCCGATCGTTCCGGCAAAGATCGAAACCCGCCCGCTGGATGCGCGCGCAGCCGGCGCGGCCGGCATCGCCGCCTCGGCACCAGCCGCTTCATTGCCCGGTGCAGTAGCGCTCGCGCCCGCCGGCGCTACCGCGTCGGGCGACAACGACGACGTCAACTGGCAATGGCCAGCCACCGGATCGTTGTTGTCGTCTTTCGAGGAGGGCAAAGCGAAAGGGTTGACGATCGGCGGCAAGGCCGGTGACCCAGTGCTGGCGGCAGCAGAAGGCCGAGTCGTTTATGCCGGTTCTGGACTGCGCGGCTACGGCAACCTGGTGATTCTCAAACACAACAATACCTATCTGACGGCATACGCGCACAACCAGCGGTTGGTCGTGAAGGAAGATCAGAACGTGCGGCGTGGCCAGAAGATCGCCGAGATGGGCTCGACCGACGCCGACCGAGTTCAGCTTCTTTTCGAGATTCGAAAGCTGGGCAAACCGGTTGACCCTGCCCGTCTTCTGCCCCCACGCTGAAGTACCAGCGGCATCCATGCGACCATGGGCAGGACACAGGCATCGGGCCCAGGCTCCTGGGGGACACCGGCGCCGGATCGCCGGCACTTTGGAAAGCGCTTGCGGACTCAGCAAGGGCAAAATCCGAATGGCTTGCCGTGGCCACTTTCTCGCGCAATGCCAGGGCCTGACACTTGATCGGATACCGCAGATTCAGCAAAGAACGCAGGGCACGGAACCGACGCATGCTTCGACACGGAATCGACCGATGACCCGATATCTTGAACCTCCAGCCAAGGCCACTTCGAGGCACCCGTTCCACCATGGGAGCCCCGCTGCGAGGCTGGCCCGATGACGCGCGATCAGTTTCGGTTTCTCGAGAGGCTGCGTGTCCGTTGGGCGGAGATCGATGCACAACAGATCGTCTTCAACGGGCACTACCTGATGTATTTCGATACCGCCCTCGCCGGCTACTGGCGCCGCTTGGCCCTGCCTTACCACGAGACGATGCGCGCATTGGAAGGCGACCTGTACGTACGAAAGGCAACGCTCGAGTACTTCAGCTCGGCACGATACGACGACGTCATCGATGTCGGCGTGCGCTGCGAACGGGTTGGACATTCTTCGATTCAGTTCGAGTGCGCCGTATTCAAGCAGGCCACTTTGCTCGTGTCGGGAACGCTGATCTACGTGTTTGCCGATCCGGTGTCGCAAACATCGAGCCGCGTGCCGAGCGCTCTGCGCGACTGGTTGACCGGGTTTGAAACTGGCTGCTCGATGCTGACACTCAGACTCGATCGCTGGCCGGCGCTTGAGGCCGACGCACGACGCGTCCGCACACAGGTGTTCATCGAAGAGCAGAGCGTTGCGCAGGACATGGAATGGGATGCTGTCGACGCTGATGCCGTCCATGCCGTGGCTTACAACGCCATGGGAATGCCGCTCGGTACGGGGCGCGGGTTCTTCGACGCGAGTGGCGCCTATCGCATTGGAAGGATGGCGGTGATCGCATCGATGCGTGGCAGTGGAGTCGGGCGCATGATCCTGGACGCTCTGATCGAAAACGGCAAAACGCGTGGCGCCGCTCGCGTCGGACTCAGCGCCCAGACGAGTGCGCTTTCGTTCTATCGGCGAGCCGGTTTTTCGGAACAGGGCGAAGTCTATGAAGACGCCTCAATTCCACACATTGAAATGACGCGAGCGATCACGTGATCGCCAGCACGCGTCGCTAAACCGGTACTTCGGCAGCTTCGGTCACCGCAGCCGGCTCGATGGCCGGTGTCGGTGAGTGGCTCGTGTGGCGCGGCGGCCAACGGCGAATGGTGGAGCGACGTGTGTGCGCATCTCCTTCGGCGAGTCCGAAGGTGCGTTCCAGCACGTGGGTCACCAGGTAGCGATTGACGCGCTCGGTGATGATCAACGTGGAGCAGCGCGTTCCGTAAGGCCGATCTGGAATGCGTATGAAAGCAGCAGAGAGCTGCCGCTCGCAATCTTGCGGGATGCCGGTGCGCGGAAGTTTGTCGTCTTGCGCGATCGTCCGGTCCGCAAGTGCCTGGAACAGCTGCAAAGCAAGCTGTTCCATGTCGCAGGCGTGCTCGACGCTGTGCAGCACTTTGTCCTTCAGCGAAACAACTTTTGGCCAGGGAGCGTCGAGTTCGCCGTTCGACAGGCCGTAGATACCCCGCTCGAGCCGGCGTGGGTAGGCGCGACTGTTGCTCAACCAGAAACACTCGCCGATCCGGAAATCCGCGGCGATGAGGTTGAAGCCGTTGTACCCCGTGACACCGCTTCGCATCCAGAACTTGTCGATTGCGTCGCGCCCCGACAGCCAGTTCGGCACGATTTGTCCGCGCGAAGGTGCATCGACGAAACTGGGTCGCGAATCGCGCAGGTTCGTGACCAGGCCCAAGCGGCCTTCGGCAGTCAATCCCAACCAGGTGCCGCCGCTTTGCCGGTCGCGCCCACCAAGGATCGATGGCCCACCGCCATGCGGTGCCCACCATGACAGGCTTGCAGTCGGGCGCTCAAAGTGTTCGTCGCGATTTGCCGCCACAACCAGCGGAAACCTGCGATTCCTGTCAAGAGCAATGGCTACCAGGCACATCCAGGAGTCACCTTGCAGCTGCTCCACGCGCGGTGGATTTCGAGATCGCAGACGACGCGCAACGTCTGCAAGGGATAGTAGTTGAGTGACGCGATCTCCGACAAAAGCGCGGCACGCGAACAGCGAATCAGGCGTGAACTGTTCCCGGCTCGGATGTCCTGCGAAACACCCGAATCACGCGCACGGAGAAAGCACACGGTTCCTCAGAGGCGCTCGCTGGCGGGAAGTGCAATGTCGTAGGGAAGACTTCGGCGCAGCAAGATGGGCCCGCCTGCATCGCCCAGATGCAGCGTGCCGCGCTGCAGTTCGCTCAACTTCAATTCGATCAGCGCGCTGCTTCCAGGGTGCTGCGGGTGGGGCGCAGCATTGACAACCACACCCGCGGGCTGAGCCGGATCGACGCTGCCGAAGACTTCCTGACCCGCACTCGCCTGCGCCGCGCAGTCGAAAAGAAACATGCGGCGCTTCAGCGTCCCACGGTACTGACTGCGGGCCACCACCTCCTGGCCCGGATAGCAGCCCTTGCCGAAGTCGACACCGCCAAGCAGTTCGAAATTGATCATCTGCGGCACGAACATGTCGACCGTTTTCGCTTCGATGATCGGCAAGCCGCTCGAGACCTGAAGCCATCGCCACTCGTCCTGGGTGAGGGTGAGGTTGCCATCCATTCGTACCGCAGCTTCAAACCGGGGAATCCACAGGCCGAGTCGCGTTTGTCCCGCGTCCGGGAGCCGGATTGCCGTGCCACCGTCGCTTTCTCGCAGCGCCCACACGGCCAAGCCCTGGTTCGGCGGAGTGGCTTCGGTCCCGGCCCAGCCGAACACCCCCAACTCCGCTGACGCGTCGCTCAACCGGCATTGCATTCGCAGAACGAACATCGACAAGCGCTTGAGCGCCGCCGCAAGCAGGTCGGCTGCACAAATGAGAATGAAGTCGGCTTCACCCTGTTTCCAGCCGATGAAGCTGGCTTGCAGGCGCCCCTTCGCCGAACAAAAACCCGCGAGTTGCGCCCGACCAGGTGACAAGTCAATGAAGCTGCTGGTCAGTTGAGACTGCAAGAACGCGCCCGCCTGCACACCTGAAACCCGAATGCAAGCAAGGTATCCGATTTTTACGAGACCTTTTAAGGCCACTTCTGTATTCATGCGGCGATTATCATTGCGCCCGATGAGCGACGCTGCGCACGACCTTGCCGAGCGACACCTTGGCGCGCCTGAACCGCAGGCATGAAGTTGCACCGCATTGGCCTGCTGCTGTTGCTTGCGGTCCTGGGTGCGGCCGCAGGCGCCGCTTGGTGGCTTCACACCCCCCTCAGGCTGAACGCCGACGAGGTTCAGATCGTGATCCCCTCCGGCTCCAGCGCCCGCGAGGTTGCACGCGCCGTGGCTGCGGCGGGGGTTGATTCGTCGCCACTGTTCATGTCGCAATGGTTTCGCTGGTCAGGCCAGGCGCGCAAGATTCGACCGGGAACGTACCAGATAGATCGATCATTCACGCCTGTCATGCTGCTGGAGGCTTTGGTTCTCGGAGAGCAGTCGTTGGCCACTGTGACATTGATCGAAGGCTGGACCTTCCACCGTTTTCGAGCCGAATTGGCATTGGCGGAGGGACTGACCCCAAGCACGGCCATGATGCGCGACGAGGAAATCATGGAGCGTCTGGGCGCGCCCGGTGTCGCGCCGGAGGGCCGCTTTTTCCCGGACACCTATTCCTACAGCCCTGGCACCAAGGACTTTGCGATTCTGGAGCAGGCCTATCGCGCCATGCGATCACGCCTGGAATCAGCCTGGGCCGAGCGAGCTTCCGACACGCCCTTGCGCAATGCCGACGAGGCCTTGATCCTGGCCTCCATCGTCGAGAAGGAAACGGGGGCGGCCGCCGAGAGAAGCTTGATTGCCGCCGTATTTGTCAATCGCCTGCGCGCCGGAATGCCGCTGCAAACCGATCCGACGGTGATCTACGGCTTGGGCAATCGATTCGATGGCAACCTGCGCAAGCGCGACCTGCTCAGCGATACGCCCTTCAACACCTATACCAGAGGCGGCTTGCCACCGACGCCGATTGCGATGCCGGGCAACGACTCCTTGTTGGCAGCAGTCCGGCCTGGGCAGACGAAGGCGCTGTATTTCGTCTCCCGAGGCGACGGGTCCAGCCACTTCAGCGAGACCCTTGCAGCTCACAATCGCGCCGTGGACAAGTACCAACGGCGCCGATAGAACGTATGAAGGGGCGCTTCATAACATTCGAAGGCATTGACGGGGCCGGCAAATCCACCCACCTCGAAGCCCTGGCGACGTGGCTGCGCGGCAAAGGCGCCGACGTCTTGTGCACACGAGAACCCGGAGGTACCTCGCTGGCCGAGCAATTGCGGGCACTGTTCTTGAGCGAGCCCATGGACCCACTGACCGAAGCGTTGCTGGTGTTCGCCGCCAGGCGCGACCACTTGCGACAGATGATCCTGCCCGCCCTTGCGCGAGGCAGTACCGTGCTCTGCGATCGTTTCAGCGACGCCACATTCGCCTACCAAGGGGCAGGGCGCGGTTTCAGCGTCCAGACACTCAAACAACTCGAGGAGTGGGTGCAGGAAGGGCTGCAACCGGATTTGACGTTTTGGTTCGACGTCGCACCCGAAGTCGCTGCCAGGCGCCGCGCTTTGGCCCGAAATGCCGATCGCATGGAGCGAATGGACGATGCCTTCTTCGCGCGGGTCCGAAGTGGCTATCGAATTCGGGCCGAATCCTATCCAGCGCGCTTTGTTCGGATCGACGCGGAAGAAGACATCCAGACCGTCGCTCAGGTCATGATTGCCGCCCTGGACACACACCTGTGGTAAAGCACGGCAGCGAGCCGCTGTTCCCCTGGTTGCACAGGCCCTTGCACGAGGCGCTGGCGCTGCAGGCTGCGCACGCGTTGCTGCTCCACGGTCCGGACGGAAACGGTCAGTTCCAGTTGGCGCTCGCGATCGCCCAGTCCTTCGTTTGCGAGGCCCGGCGAGCCGGCCTGCGCGTTGAACCCTCATGCGGAGCTTGTGCGGGCTGCCGACTCTTCGCGGCTCGAACCCACCCTGACGTATTCATTCTCGTGCCCGATGCCCTGCGCGAAACACTCGGCATACCGGAAGCGCCCATGGGCGATGACATTGGATCCGTGGTGGCCGCGGGAAAAGCAAAGCCGAGCAAGGAAATTCGGGTCGACGGCGTGCGAGCAGCCATCTCATTTGCGCAATCAACCAGCGCGCGTGGCTTCGGCAAGACTGTGGTCTTGCACCCTGCCGAGAGCGTCAATTCCATCGCAGCGAATGCGTTACTCAAAAGCCTCGAAGAGCCTGCAGGTCGAACCCGCTACATCTTGAGCTGCAACGCCGTCGATGCCTTGTTGCCGACGGTGCGAAGCCGATGCGTGAAGGTGTCGGTGGGCTTGCCGACACCGGACCAGGCAGTTGCCTGGCTCGAGGCCAGAGGTGTGGATCAGCCGCGGATCATGCTTGCTGCCACCGGCGGGCGGCCGATCGAGACGTTGCAATGGGCAGCTTCGGACATCGATGCGGACGCTTGGCTCGGCATTCCGAACCAGGTTGCGCAGGGCAGGGTTGAACCATTTGTCGACTGGCCGCTGGGCCGCCTGATCGAGACGCTGCAGAAGCTTTGCCATGACTGGATTTGCGCGTCGATCGATGCGCCGCCTCGCTACTTCCCGAGACAATGTCTCGGCGATCCTTGCGACGTTTCGCGACTCCTCGCATGGTCGGCACAATTGCGCAATCATGCGAGGCACGCGGAGCATCCCTGGCAGGTCTCGCTGAAAATCGACGCCCTGATACAGCAAGGCCACAGTGCATTTGTCGCCCCAATCGCGAACGAAGCAGCGCAAGTGCGTGGCTTGTCAGGCCCTGCTTCGCTACACTTCACCGCATGAGTAGCAGCACCGGCCGAAGCGCCGTTTCTTCCGGGCTCGCCGCGGGACCGACGGCGGCACGCCCGAGCGTGATTCAGTTGGTATTCAGGGAGAAGGCCGCCCTCTATGCGGCGTACATGCCGCTGTTTTCTGACGGCGGCTTGTTCGTTCCAACGACTCGGGAGTACCGGCTCGGCGAGGAAATCTACTTGCTCTTTTCGCTCCCGGGCGACCCGCAGCGCTATCCCGTGGCCGGCAAAGTTGGCTGGGTCACACCTGCCAATGCCTCCGGTGGGCGCACTCAAGGGGTTGGCGTGCGCTTTCCAACCGATGAGAAGACCCGCATGCTCCGCGCCAAGATTGAAGAAATCCTCGGCACGTCAATAGCCTCCGCCAAGCCGACACAGACGATCTGATCTGGCTGCTTCCGGTTTTCCCGACACGGGCGGGGTCCATGTTCGTCGACTCGCACTGCCATCTCAGCTTTCCGCAACTCAGAGACAACATTTCCGAGATCCGAGCCGCGATGCTGGAGGCGCGGGTTGACCGAGCGCTGTGCATTTGCACCACGCTCGAAGAATTCAGCGATGTGCACGCGCTGGCGCTGGCATACGCCAATTTTTGGTGCACGGCCGGAGTCCACCCCGACAACGAAGGGGTTCGCGAACCGTTTCTTGAAGACCTCGTTGAGCTGGGTGCGAAGACACGCGTGGTCGCAATCGGCGAAACCGGGCTCGACTACTTTCGACTCAATGGTCGCACCCTTGCGCAGATGGAGTGGCAGCGCCAGCGCTTTCGAACTCATGTTCGTGCGGCCCTCGCGTGCGACTTGCCGCTCGTTGTTCACACGCGTGAAGCATCCATCGACACCCTCGAGATCCTGCGTGAAGAAGGTGGGCGGCGCGCCAAGGGTGTCTTTCACTGCTTCACTGAAGGCGTGGAAGTTGCGCGCAGCGCCTTGGATTTAGGCTTCTACGTATCGTTCTCTGGGATTCTCACCTTCAAGAACGCCATCGAACTTCGCGAGGTGGCACGATTTGTTCCGCTGGACCGCTGCCTGATCGAGACCGACAGCCCCTACCTGGCACCGGCTCCGTACCGCGGGAAAGTCAACAATCCCTCTTACGTCGTGCACGTCGCCCAGCAACTTGCGGCACTGAAGCAAGTGTCCCTGGAACGAATCGCGCAGGCGACGAGTGAGAACTTCGATCGGTTGTTTTCGCGCATCAATGCACCGCTCTCGGCGAGGGGAAGTATAAATTAATGTGACGCGATACATAAGCTGTTCAACATGTTGATATCGTTGAATAACATCGACGGTTGATTCAGTCAATGCTCACCTTGTAGGCGGTGATTTCGTGCTGCTTTTAACGTCCTCCTGTCGGGGAAATTCCTACGGTACCGATGGCGGCGTGCCGACTGATGCGCACCAGAGCGCACGCCTACAGTCAACGACATCGCGTTGCAACCAGAAGGGAACAGGTTCATGGAACAACAGCACCTGATTGCGAATCCGTTTGCGCTCTTGTTGAATCCAGAGGCGGTGCATGCTGCCCTCCAACAGTCGACAGCGTTGAATCGGCTCAGAAGCAGGGTGTGGCGCCCCCTGGATCGCTCCTCCGGCCCACTGGTCGCGGAAGAACGATCAGGCGGGGAAGACGTCGAAGATCATGCGGCACAGAGTGATCAGACAGCGCTCAGCGTCGAGTAGCGCAGCAGGTGCCGCAACAGGCCGGTGACAGACTGGTCCCGGTCTTCCGCGCCTCGTGCTTCCATAGTGCAGACTACAATGTATATTATGTCAACTACAAACTGTGGAGCCTCGGGAGTTGGCACAGCGACCGAGCGGGCGCCAATCGCCGACGCGCTAGCGGAACTCCACGCCGTCGGCGTCGGCCGAATGTAGTGCGTCCAATGCGTCTCTCATGCTGGCACTGGGATCACCATAGGAACCCCAGTTGCCGCCTTCGAAGTCAGCCGACTGTCGGCGCGCTTCGTTAGCCAGTAAGCTCGCCGTCGACGACCCGGATGGTCTTGTCGCAACGCTCGGCCAATGCGGCGTTGTGGGTCACGAAAAGCACCGATGTGCCGTGCTCGCGGTTGAAGCGGCGCAGCAACTCGAACACGCCGTCGGCGCTCTTGGTGTCGAGATTGCCGGTCGGTTCGTCGGCCAGAAGCAGCGCCGGATTCATCGCCAGCGCACGCGCCACCGCCACTCGCTGCTGCTGGCCACCGCTCATGTTGCCGGCGAGGTTGTCCCGCCAGGGCGCCAGGCCAACGCTGTCAATCAATCCGGCTGCACGCTGGCGCATCGCGTCGTTCGGGAACCCGGCAGCGCCGAGCATCGGCATCATCACGTTCTCGAGCGCCGTGAACGCGGTGAGCAGATGGTGGTACTGGAACACGAAGCCGATGTTGTGGCCGCGCAGCCGCGTCAATGCGCGCTCATCGAGCGCAGTGGTCTCCTCGCCGCACACCGAGAGTCTGCCCGCAGTCGGCCGGTCGAGCAGGCCCACGATGTTCAGCAACGTACTCTTGCCCGAACCGGACGGGCCCATCACCGCGCAGAACTCGCCCTTGCGCAACGTGAGGTCGATTCCGCGCAGCACCTCGGTCTCGATTGGCGTGCCGACATTGAACGACTTGCGCACGCCGCGCAGCGCCACGACACTATCCACCGTACCGCCTGCGGTCTCGGCGACCCGCAGCGCAATGGTGACTTCAGCCACGGATGGCCACCACCGGATCCAGCCGCGCCGCACGCATCGCGGGGGCAAAGGCCGCTGCGAGCCCAGTCACCGTCGCAAGCAGCAGCGCGGAGGTGAACAGCGCGGGGTCGAACACCAGCGGAAAAAGGGGTGTGCCGTCGGCGTTGCGCGCATAGCGCTGCCAAAGCAGCAGGGCCACGGCCCCGATCGCGCAGCCGACAACCGAGCCGCCGAGCCCCAGCAGCCCGCCCTGCAACAGGAACACGCGCAGGATCTGCCCTTGCGCGATCCCCATGGCGCGCAGGATGCCGATCTCGCGCGATTTCTGCACCACTGACACCACCAACACGCTGGCGATGCCGAACGCCACTGACAGGCCGACAAAGAATCGAATCGATGTGTTGGCAGTGACCTGCGCACTCACCGCGGCGAAGAACTGCGCGCTGGTCTTGATCCAGCTGTCGGCCTCGACGCCGGTGGCAGCGGTGATGCGCTCGGCGATGACCTGGGCGGCATAGACGTCGCGCACCGCCACCTCGAGGCTGGTCACGCCACCGGGCAGACCGAGCAGGCTCTGCGCCGTATGCAGCGCGACGAAGGTGTTGCGCTGATTGGCGCCCCTGTTGCCGAGGTCGAAGATGCCGACGATGGTCAACGTGTCGACTGCGTCGTTGGCGGCGGTTATGCGCAGCTTGTCGCCGACATCGACGCCGAGGTCGCTCGCCAGTTCGGTGCCGATCAGGATGTCGGTGCCGGTCAGGCGTGAGACTCCGCGCGCCAGCTTGTTGTGCAGGTCGACGATGCGGTAGTACAGATCAGGTTCAATGCCGGCCACCGTGATTGCGCGTCTGGCGCTGCCGCGCACCGCCAGGGCCGAGCCGCCGGCCACCGGCGCCACCGTCGTCACCTCTGGCATGGCGCGGATCTGCGCGGCCACAGCCTGCCACTGGTCGATCGATTTCAGGCGCTGCAGTGGCGGCTGCACGATTGCGCCCTGAACCTCGCCGCGTGTGGGGTCGGCGTTGCCGCGCAGCGCGCGCGTCACCTCCTTCGTTGGCAGCAACTGGATGTGCGCCTGCGCCGAAAGCACACGGCGAATGAAATTTGCCTGCAACCCGGCCAGCAGCGCCGACATGAAGACGATGACGCCGACCCCAATCGCCACGCCGCTGACGATGAACACCGTCTGCAGCCGGCCCTCGCGCAGGAAGCGGATCGCGACGATCCACTCGAAGGGCAGCCAGGTCGTGGACACGAGGAGGCGCGCCTCAGCGCGCGGTCGCCGCGGCGGCGACGCGAACACGTGCACCGTCGGTGACCGCCGAGCCAGCGGCAATGATCTGGTCGCCGGCATGCAAGCCGTCGAGAACCTCGGCAAAGCCGCCCGAGCGCAGGCCGAGCCGCAGGCCCGTGCGCACGGTGCGCCCGGCCTGCACCTTGAGCACCCAGGGCGCGGGGCCGTCGGCGTCGCGCACGCTGCCGCTGGGAACGAGCAGCGCCTGCGCGCGCCGCGCCACCTCGATGTCCACCGACACGGTCATGTCCTGCTTCAGGATCGGCGGCGGCGACGGTACGTCGAGCTTGACCTCGACTGCGCCTGTCTGCACATTCACGCCGGGGTTGATATACACCACTTCTGCGGCGAAGAACTGCTTCGGGTAGGCATCGGCGCTGGCAACGGCCTTCTGGCCGAGCGCCAGCAGGCGCAGGTTCTTCTCGTCGATGTCGACCACCAACTGGGTGCGCCCGGCCGGCGAGAGCGTCATCAGCACCTTGCCCGGCTGCACGACGTCACCGACCTCGACTTTGCGGGCGATTAGCGTGCCCCCTGCCGGCGCGGCGATGGTGGCATAGCGGGCACGGGCGCGCGCCACTTCGGTATTGGCCAGTGCCTGCGCCACGGCGGCCTCGGCCAGGGCGTAATCGCTGCCGCCGGAGCGCAGGGTCTCGAGCTGTTTTTGCGCCGTGCGCATCTGTGCGTCGGCTAGCTCGACAGCCCTGCGCGCTTCGTCCAATGCCGCCTCGCCGACGAAGCCCTTCTGGAACAAGTCCTCGTTGCGGCGCTGTTGCGAGCGTGCGTTGTCGAGGTTGGTCTGCGCCTGACGCAAGGTCTGCTCGGCGACCGGGGTCTGCACCTCGCGCAACTGCCGCAAACGCGCCTGCGCCTGTGTCACGGCGACCTCGGCCTGACGTGTTGCCGCGCGCAATTCGGCCGACTCGAGTTCGACCAGCAGTTCGCCTGCCTTCACGGCCTGGCCTTCGGCCACCGGTATGCGCGCCACGGTACCGGTGATCTGTGAACCCAGGTCGACGCGATTCGGCGCCTCCACATGGCCACTGGCGACGACGCTCTGGACGAAGTCGCGCCTTTTGGCCGTCTCGACCGCGACTTCAGGCCCGAGCCACCAGCGCAGCATCAGCCAACCGGCCGCAACCGCGACAAGCAGCGCCAGCAACAGAGGCCAACGGTAACGGCTTACGAGTGACGTTTCAAACATGCACAATCCGCCTGGCGCGCGCTATCCTGATAGGCCTGGCTGCAGCACCTCTGAACAAGTATGTTCGATCCTGCGCCGAACCGGAAAGCGACCCCAAGCGTCGCATTGACAACCGTCAACTGCATCGCGCGCGATGCCGTTGGCGAAGACTTCGCAATTCGTTGTCTGCGGGTCCATGAAGCCGATCGCCAGATGATCCGGCGCTCCTGCACGCACGCTCACGCCACGCGGCAGCAGCAGGCCCATGTCGGGCACCGCCTGCAGGCATGGAGGCAGCCACCTCTTCGATACAACGCCAGTGCTGGTCTTCCAGCAGCCGGCGCGGCGCTTGCGGGGCCGGACAGCCGTGTCGTGCAGGTTGTGGTGTGATTTTGCAGGTCAACCCTTGAC